>Ga0157374_10004164_pt1 | contig 12141 bp, 11 predicted proteins | sample M25metaG_FD_115308 | JGI IMG/M metagenome (GOLD analysis project Ga0157374, IMG submission 115308) | Miscanthus rhizosphere microbial communities from Kellogg Biological Station, Michigan, USA - M2-5 metaG | ecosystem: Host-associated > Plants > Roots > Rhizosphere > Soil | place: USA: Michigan...
CTGACGATGAGCGCCATCAGTTCGGACATGCGCGCTTGCATCAAGTCGGCTGCACGGTCGAGATAAGCAGCCCTTGTGCCGGCTGGTATTGCATTCCATTTGCCGAACGCAGCGGTCGCTTGTGTAAGAGCGTGGTCCACCATCGACGCATCGGCGTTTACCACTTCACCAATCCGCTCTTGGCGATTCGCCGGCGCGTTCACCGGATGCGCGATGCCATCTAGCTTCTCGCCGCCGATGATAGGAGCAGCGCGATACAACTCGCGACGGGATCTATCCAACGCAGCCATTTGCATGGCGACCATATCCCCATTCCATAAATCGAGACCACGGCTATTGCGCCGTTCGCTGTCGTACAAATTATCCGGCAACGCAATGCGAGGATGAGATTTAGACGACAACGCCCGCCATGTCTCGACCGGATCGGCGATAAGCGTCTCGATAGGCATGCGCTCATCGACGATGCGATTGACAAATGAACTGTTGGCACCGTTTTCCAACAACCGCCGCACTAAGTAAGCCAACAAATCTTCGTGCGTACCGACCGGCGCATAAACGCGGCATGGGCGGTTGTACTTGTCGGGGCCGACGATTTGCGCATAGAGTTCTTCGCCCATTCCGTGCAAGCGCTGAAACTCGTAATCAGTGCGATCAGCCGCCAATTCCATAATAACGGACAATGTGTGCGCGTTATGGGTTGCGAATTGCGGATAGAAGGCTATCGGATCGGCAAGTAATTTTTTGGTGCAGGCAATGTAAGACACATCGGTCGCCACTTTTCGAGTGAATACCGGGAAACCCTCCATGCCGCGTTCCTGCGCCATTTTGATTTCCGCATCCCAATAGGCGCCTTTGACTAAACGCACCATCAATCGACGCCCGCCGCGCCGCGCCGTATCGGCAAGCCAATCGATAACGGCCGGCGCCCGCTTTTGATAGGCCTGAACCGCAAGACCTAAACCATGCCAGCCGGCAAGATCGGCATCGAGCGCCAACGCTTCGACGATGTCCAAAGAAAGCTCCAAGCGATCCGCTTCTTCAGCGTCGATAGTAAAACCGATGTTGTGACTTTTGGCTTGCTGCGCCAATATCTTTACCGAGGGCACAAGCTCCGCCATCACTCGAGCACGTTGAGCGAATTCATAACGGGGATGCAGCGCGGATAGTTTTACGGAAATACTCGGCGCATCGGCAATCGCCCGGCCATTGGCTTCTCGGCCAATGGTTGCAATAGCTTGTTCGTACGAAGCGAAATAACGGCGAGCATCCGCCATCGTACGAGCAGCCTCGCCAAGCATGTCGTATGAATGCCGATAGCCTTGTGCCTCGGCAGCGCGAGCACGCACCAACGCTTCATCGATGGTGCGCCCCATCACGAACTGCTTGCCTAAAATACGCATTGCGGCTAACACGGCCTGGCGAATAACCGGCTCGCCGAGCCGTGCGACCAATCGCTTGAGCATCGCAGAGAGATTACGATCTTCATTGTGCAATTGGACCAAGCGGCCCGTAAGCATCAGCGCCCACGTCGACGCATTCACGAACACATTATCGGACCGCGATACATGATGCTCCCAATCGGTGGAGCCGATCTTATCGCGAATCAAACGATCGACCGTATCGGTATCGGGAATGCGCAACAATGCCTCTGCCATGCACATCAGCACCACGCCTTCACGGGAAGATAAATCGAACTCATGCATGAACGCATCGATCCCGCTTCGATCGCTTCGTTCTGCACGAATGAGGCTAACCAAATTGCCGGCACGCGCGGCAACACGCGCTTTAATGTCGTCGGAGAGCTCAGCCAGAGGAAGCAGATTACCGATAGCGATCGATTCGTCGATGCGATACAACGCGCCGATTTTTTCACGCAACGCTTTGTTGGTGTGTTCAGCCATGATCATCGCCGTTAAGGTGGAGACAACACAGGATACTACGTCACTAGAGCGGATTTCGACTTAATGTACGGTATCGTTGCCCCCCAAATGGGGATTCCCGCTAGGCGTCGCGACGCGGCTAATGCTTATTGCCTTAGCAAGGAGCGCAACGACGCGGGGACCGCATTTGGGGGCAACCCTTCGGGCTGAGTTTCTTTGGGGCGCATTGCGTCGTTGTTCGTTGCTTGCTTGGAATAACCAAGCGGCGCTCCTCACGTCTAGCACTGCACCCCAAAGAAACTCAGCGATACCGTACATTAAGTCGAAATCCGCTCTAGCCATCACCGGCAAATCAGAGCATCACCGCACCATTCATTATTTATGTATTGTAAGAAAAGACGACATATCCAATGGATATGAACATAAAAAAAGGCGGCCTAAGCCGCCTTTGAAATTCAATCACCAACTATCATTGCTTGCGACGAGTACAACCTAATGCCAACAACCCAACACCAAACAATGCGACAGATATCGGCTCGGGTACGAAGGTAACCGCCAATGTCAAAGCGGAATCAGGGGAAACCACCAGGTCTTGAAAGTTCAGGAAAATATTATCAGCGTCAAATGAAATGTCCGCTGAGCTGAATGCAAAATTGTTGGTTGCCGCAACCGTTATATTCGCTATCGGCGCAATCGTGTTTAAAACGTCGGAGAAATGAAAACCGTTGAAAGCAGCCGAGGTAAACGAAGAATCAGCCCCAAAAATGGTAACCAGAATACTGCTGTCGGAGAAGTCCGCCGTAATCGTACTAGCAAAGGTCAGCGAAAATTCAGCTCCCGCACCGACCACCGCGTCACCAAGATCGGTGAACACGCTACCGGTATCCGGAAAAAGATAATCGGCGTGTACGGTCTGCCCCATGAACCCCGCTTGAGCGGGAAGTGCGGCGAAGACAGATAACAAAATGGAGACTACCCATAAATACCACTTCTTGTTGAAGCGAAAACTCATTTGTGACTCCCAGTTGAATTTAAGAACTTACGAGCACGCAACTTCAGCAAGATCCAAGCCAGTAGGAACTTTGGCTAATTTCAATGCCTTTTCAAGCGCCTCCAACATCCTTAAGCAAAGTCTCGGTCAGCCATGTAAAAATAATCGACAATACCTTACGTGGTCGACGGCGCTGCATTAAACATAGCGATGGCCGCGCCTTTCATCAACAATCCCATCACAATCACATTGATGTAGCCGTAAGGTTTTTTAACCGCGCAAAGCTTAATACCTTCGCGAATAAACCCAAGGCTTTCATATAGACGAAGCGCAACAACGTTATTCTCCATAACAAGCAATTCGATACGCTCCACCATGGGCGCCGCATTTCCCCACCCTACTCCCGCTTCCATTAAACGCCGGCCTATTCCACGTCCGCGGTATCCATTACCTACATATAGTCCGACACCAATGGTGTGATCCTTTTCAGCACGGTCGAAGCACGTGAAATTGGCGGCGCCGACACAAACACCATCTATATCAGCCAAAAACACCGCGGAACGAATTCCATCATGCCGTGTTAAATAACGAGCTGCCGCTTTTACATCAGGCGATATATCCGGAATCAATGTCTCGAGATTCTCTGCAAAGATATCCTTCATGAAGAGGTGGTAAGTCAAAGCATCGTCAGCGCTTGCAAGGCGAATATTTATATTGGACATTGGCAGCGATCCAAGATTAATCAAGGCCGATTCATTCGGCGCCGGTCAGTTAGCATTCTTGCACGATCACGCTTCAAACCTCGGAAGTATTTGCGCTAGATTCATACCATTGCTCTGGGCAGCTGGAGAGTTTACGCTGCTTACCGTCGTCTGCTATGCTCAGCAAATAAGCAATGCCGGGTTAGTTTAATCGATACTAACGATTTGTAAATCTGTAGACCGGTGACTAAAATCCGCTCTTCAACAAAGCCATCCATTGGCATGCACCAGGGGTGCGCTATGATCATTCGCGACATGCTAGCTGACAAAGGCAATCAAGTGGTATACAGCGTTGCACCGGAAACCTCGGTAGCCGATGCCATCACATTAATGACGGATAAGGATATCGGCTCAGTGGTAGTCATGCGCGACGGCGGAATGGCAGGCCTCGTGACGCTCCGCGAGATTTTGCGTGGGCTGCATCGTTTAGGCGGGAAAGTCGTTGATGTGCCGATTGAGGAAATCATGGTGACAAACCCGGTGATCGGCCAGCCGGACGATTCTGTGGATCGCATGCGCCAGCTGATGACCGAGAATCACGTTACTCACCTGCCTGTACTCGAACAAGGGCGGCTCATCGGCATACTGTCTTTCCAGGACGTAGCGCGCAGCATGGTTAAAGATGTAGCCTTAGAAAACCAGATGTTGAAGCAATACATCAAAAACTGGCCTGAACAAGGTCAAGCATAAGATGCTGTCTCGTTGCCGTGTTCGCTTTATCTGGCTTTTGCTCTTGCTATGGGTAACAGCTTGCTCCACCACCACCGAAATTCGCCAAATTCTGAAAGACCCTCGAGCTTATGATGGCAAAACAGTCACAGTTCAAGGGGAAGTGGCCGATACATTTTCGCTGGTGGTTATCAAATATTTCGAGCTTAATGATGGAACGGGCGTTATCCGGGTCGTATCCGACAAGGCGCTGCCATCGAAAGGCCAGCAACTCAAAGTAACCGGCAGGATACGTCAAGCATTCTCGTTAGGAGATCAAAGCATCATGGTCCTCATCGAAGGCGAACCGAAAACCACTCAACCATGAGCTTCTACGCATGAGTTCAATAAAGACAAGACTTACGCAAAATTGCTCCAACAAGGCGTGCCGACGCAGACTGTACAAAGTGGTACAGCAAGGAAGTGCAACGCCGCTGGGACGATTTTGCGCAAGTCCTGAGGGATAACGAATTATCAACAGTCAAATCAAAAATCTCCACACAGCGTCACCCTTCGGCTATAAACAGACTAGAGCCTTCCTAAATAATTCTGTTCGGGCAATAAAATTAGAGCGACTTGAAAAATCATGGCCTATTCCAGCCGTAATCCTGTATCCAACACTATCCAGAAAACTTTCCCCTCGGTCACCGCCGGTGAGCTTGAATCATTGCTTGCGCGAGCCAGCCAGGCGCAAAAACAATGGCGCCAAACCGATCCCGAAACCCGCGCCCAACTGGCAACTCGCTTAGCCGATCTGACAAGAGAACGGAAAAACGAGCTGGCAGCGCTGGCCACGCTGGAAATGGGCAAGATTAAAAAAGAAGCCCTGGCGGAAATCGATAAATGCGCACTGGGCTGCGATTATTATTCAGTCCATGCGGCTCCGTTCCTCGCCGATGAGCCGATCTACACGGATGCGGGCAAGAGCTATGTTTCTTATCAGCCTCTGGGTGTGTTGCTTTGCATCATGCCGTGGAATTTTCCCTACTGGCAGGTCTATCGATTCGTAGTTCCGGCAATTCTCGCTGGCAACGCGGTCGTGCTGAAACACGCACCCAATACGCCGCAAATTGCCTTAGCCATCGAACAGCTATTTCGCGAGGCAGGCTTTCCGGAAGGCGTCTTTACCAACTTGTTCGCCGAAACCGAATTGATCGAACAAGCCATTGCAAGTCCGCATATACAGGCCGTCACGATTACCGGCTCCGCGCGCGCCGGGCGAGCCGTTGCGGCTCAGGCCGGTGCCAATCTGAAAAAATGTGTGCTTGAACTCGGCGGGTCCGATCCTTTTGTGGTGTTGGCGGATGCGGATTTGGAACTTGCGGCAACACAAGCCGTCACTGCACGTTTCCAAAATTGCGGACAGTCATGCATAGCTGCTAAGCGCTTTATTCTGGTACCGGAAATTGCAGATCAGTTCGTCGCGTTGTTCAAGGAGAAAGTAGCGGCACTAACCGTCGGTGATCCGAACCGCGATGAAACGAATATGGGCCCTATGGCTCGCCTCGATTTGCGTGATGAATTGGATGCGCAAATACAAGCATCTATCGCCGCCGGCGCCAAAGCCGTATTAGGCTGCACGCCGCTTCCGGGAGAGGGCAATTTCTACGCGCCATCGATTCTAGATAATGTGACTTCATCCATGCGCGCTTATCGTGAAGAAATATTCGGCCCGGTGGCCACCATATTACGCGCACAAAACGAGGAAGACGCTCTGCGTTTAGCCAACGATACGCTCTACGGCCTCGGCGCTTCCATTTGGAGTCGCGATTTCGCCCGCGCGGAAGAGTTATCGAAGCAAATCGAATCGGGCATGGTCTTCATCAACGGTGTCGTCAAATCCGATCCACGGTTGCCGTTCGGCGGCGTTAAAGGTTCCGGCTTCGGACGAGAGCTTTCGTATCATGGCGTTCGAGAATTCGTGAACGCCAAAACCGTATGGCTCAAAGATCGGGCGCCGCACTTGGGAGAAGAACGTAGACAAGGCGACCGTCGTCGCATTGATCGGCGGACGTAAGTTCGCTTGCAGTACAACCCCGGATTACGCCGTGCGCGGCGAATCCGGGCACACAGCTTAGCCTAGGAATAGACGATACGCCGGATTCTCGCTCTCATCGGCGTATTCGTATCCCACATCACTCAGAAACTTTTCGAACGACTGCTTTTCCTGCGGCGGTACTTGCATGCCGATTAGAATACGACCGTAATCAGCGCCATGATTCCGATAATGGAACAAGCTGATATTCCAATTCGGACTCATGCTGGACAGAAAACGCATCAACGCGCCCGGCCGCTCGGGAAAATTAAACCGATAGATCAGCTCATTCTCCGCTAGTGTCGAATGACCACCGACCAAATGGCGAATATGCAACTTCGCCATTTCGTTATCGGTAAGATCCACGGTCTTGAATTGATGGCGCTGCAGCGTTTCCACCAAATTGCCGATATCCTGCCGATCGCGAACTTCAACGCCGACAAAGATATGCGCTTCTTTCGCATCGGCGATTCGATAATTGAATTCGGTTACACTGCGCGGCCCCATCAATTCGCAAAAGCGGCGGAAACTACCTCGCTCTTCCGGAATCGTCACCACAAATAACGCCTCCCGCCGCTCGCCCACTTCGGCTCGTTCCGCGACGAAACGCAACCGATCGAAATTCATATTGGCGCCGCTAGCAATGGCGACTAGCGTCTGGCCCTTCAGCTTTTCCCGCTCCACATATGCCTTTAGACCAGCCACGGCCAATGCGCCTGAAGGCTCCAAAATCGCACGGGTATCGTCGAAGACATCTTTGATCGCAGCGCAAGTACTATCGGTATCGACCAAAATAACTTCGTCAACCAAATCCTTCGCGAGACGAAACGTCTCTTCGCCCACTTGCTTCACCGCGGTCCCATCGGCGAACAAACCGACTTGCGGCAACGTTACCCGATGCCCGGCTTGTAGCGAACGGTACATAGCATCGGCATCAACGGTCTCGACACCAATGATTTTGATATCGGGCCGCACTCGTTTTACGAATGCGGCAACACCCGCTATAAGACCACCGCCACCTACCGGAATAAAAATCGCATGAATGGCCTTGCGCTGTTCACGCAAAATCTCCATGCCAACCGTCCCTTGCCCTGCGATAACCAGCGGATCATCGTAAGGCGGTACAAAGGTTAGCTGCTGCGCGGCCGCTAAATCTTGCGAATGGGCAAAAGCTTCCTGGTAAGAATCCCCATGCAGCACCACACGTCCGCCGCGCTTTTGTACCGCATCGATTTTAATTTGAGGCGTCGTTACCGGCATGACTATGGTCGCCTTACAACCCAACTTCTGCGCGGCAAGCGCCACGCCTTGCGCATGGTTGCCGGCGGATGCGCAGATTACGCCTGCTTTCAGCGCTTCCTCGGATAAACTCGCCATTTTGTTATAGGCGCCACGCACCTTGAAGGAAAACACCGGCTGCAGGTCTTCCCGCTTCAACAATACGCGATTACCGATCCGAGCCGACAAGTTATGCGCTTCGTCAAGCGGTGTTTCGATGGCCACGTCATAGACGTTGGCGGTTAAAATCTTTTCCAGGTAATCCATTTCCATTGCCACGCGAAAGTCCATTCAAATCGTTCAGCCTTAATAATTTCAAGGCTATCCCCATACCAAGCAGAAAATTTCCATCGGCGGGAAGATCAAAGGGTAAGAGATTATCAGGAAACACCTTTTCTCCAAAGCTTATAATTGCGACAGCCCATATAACCAATCGACTAATCACTGATCGATTAACCTACCGGTCAAATATGCTAGGATTCCTTTAAATGGCGTGAATACACGCCACTCCACGCAAATCGACGAAAACCCCAATGAAATCCATTAACGGCCGGCGTGTTTTATTAACGCACCCGGACTCCGCTTTAACTTTGAATGAAAACCATGACCCAAGATGAATTGAAACAAGCCGTGGCCAAGGCCGCGCTTGAATATGTAACCGACGGCTTAATCGGCGTAGGCACCGGCTCCACCGCCAATTATTTCATCGCTGAACTGGCAAAGATAAAAGGACGCATCGAAGGCGCCGTTGCCAGCTCCAAGGCGACGGAGGACCGTTTGCGGGCTGCGGGGATACCTGTCATCGATCTAAATAGCGTCAGCGAGTTGCCCATATATGTCGACGGTGCCGACGAAATTACTGAACATATGGCCATGATCAAAGGCGGTGGCGGCGCATTGACCCGCGAAAAAATCGTGGCCGCTGTTGCCAAGAAATTCATCTGTATCGCCGATGAAAGTAAATTGGTGCCCGTATTGGGCCAATTCCCGCTCCCGGTGGAAGTCATCCCCATGGCAAGAAGTTATGTGGGCCGGCAACTGGCGGCGCTAGGCGGAAAACCGGCGTTGCGGCAAGGCTTCACCACCGATAACGGTAATCTGATCATCGACGTCAGCGGATTAACGATTCTCAATCCCGTCGAGTTGGAAAGCGCGCTGAATCAAATTACCGGCGTCGTCACCAACGGTCTATTCGCACGGCGCGGCGCCGATGTGTTACTGCTCGGAGCCGCCAACGGCGTAAAAACTTTTACTCGGTAGCGAAGAGCATCAAACAACTGAGGCAAAGCGATTCTGGCAACCCGTCGAATCGCCGCCGAAATCATTTTTGCAGAAGCGCAAATAACGCTTCACGGAATTGTCACAGAAGTGCAATATGATATTCGCAAAGCCGAATAACGGCGGCCATTAATCAGTCTTTTCAGTTGTCCAGAAAAAATTTAGCGGAGCAAAGATGCCAACCAACGAGTTACACACTTCAAAACAATTCGACGTCGAGCTTGAAGGCTTGCGCTCCCGCGTGCTGCAAATGGGCGGTTTAGTGGAATCTCAAATCGTTCGCGCCGTAGACGCTTTAGTCAACGGGAATCTCGCGTTAGCCAGCGCAGTCATCGATGACGATCATCGCGTGAACGCTATGGAAGTCGGCATCGATGAAGATTGCACCCATGTGATCGCTCGCCGTCAGCCTGCGGCAGGCGACTTGCGCATGATCATGGCAATCATCAAAACCATTACGGATCTCGAACGCATCGGCGATGAAGCGGAAAAAATCGCCCGCATGACAAAAATGATGTACGAGTCGGACCGGCTGCAAACCCCGCGATTCTTCGAAATAAAGCGCGCCTCCGATTTGGCGCTCGATATGTTGCGCCGCTCGCTGGACGCCTTTGCGCGATTGGATATTGCCGCGGCAGCTCAAGTCGTACGTAAAGATATAGAGTTGGATGAACAGTTCAGTTCCATCATTCGTCAACTGATCAGCTACATGATGGAAGATCCGCGCACGATTTCGATTTCGATCGAAATTCTCTTCGTCGCTAAAGCCATCGAGCGCATCGGCGATCACTCGAAAAACATGGCTGAGTATGTGGTTTATCTAGTCAAAGGTAAGGATGTTCGCCATGTAACCTTAGAAGAAATCGAGCGCGAAGCCTCCAGTTGATGGCAATTCACTTCACCCTAAAACAAAGTAGAACCTATCGCATCAAAGGGCGGTAAAATCAGCGGTCATCGGCTCGCACTATCACCTCGACCACACAATGCTCCGCTACCGCCCGCTCATCCTTCAATTCTGTTCGCTCTTCATCCATGAGCGAACATAGAACCCTTGCCGCCGTCGACTTAGGCTCCAACAGTTTCCGACTGCAGGTCGGCCGTGTTGTCGGCGATCAGATTTACGAGCTGGATTCCTTGAAGGAAACAGTCCGTTTGGGTGCCGGATTGGATGGGAAAAAGAATCTTAGCGAAGCGTGCCAAGAAAGCGCACTGGCTGCGTTAAAACGCTTTGGAGAACGGCTGCGCGGCTTTGATCCGGAGGCCGTTAGAGCCGTCGGCACCAATACGCTCCGCGTAGCAAAGAATGCTCCGGCCTTCCTCAACAAAGCTGAAAATGCACTAGGTTTCCCTATTGAGGTCATCGCCGGCCGCGAAGAAGCGCGCTTGATATATATGGGTGTTGCTCATAGCCTTCCACCTTCCAAGGAACAGCGATTAGTGGTGGATATCGGTGGCGGTTCTACGGAATGCATTATCGGCGAAGGTCTGAATCCGATTAGAACCGAAAGCCTTTACATGGGCTGCGTCAGCTATACGGGCCGATTCTTTCCAGATGGCCGCATCGATGAAGATCGTTTGGATCGCGCCGAACTTGCAGCGCGCGCCGAAATTGAAACCATCGGCACCACTTTCAGTGCAACCGGTTGGAATAACGCCATCGCTTCCAGTGGTACAGCGCGGGCCATTGGCGAAGCACTACGAGCGAACGGCTGGGCCGATTCCACGATTACACGCTCGGGCCTCAAAAAATTGCGTGCAGCGCTTTTAAAAGCAGGGGAAATAAAGCGCCTGCAAATCGATGGGCTCACCGCCGACCGCGCACCGATTATCGTTGGCGGCTTCGCCATCATGGCGGCTGTGTTTAAAGAGCTTGATCTCTCCGAAATGGCCATTTCGGATTATGCCCTCCGCCATGGCGTACTCTACGATCTTTTAGGAAGATCACATCACCACGACATGCGTGAGACGACGGTAAACGCATTCATGCAACGACATCAGGTGGATCGACTGCAAGCAGCCCGCATCGAGGCGTTAGCGCTTAATCTCTATAGCAATATCGCTCCGACATCGGAAACTCAGTTGGAGCATGAGCGGCAATTACTCACGTGGGCCACGCGACTGCATGAAATCGGTATATCCATCGCCTATTCCAGCTATCACAAACATTCGGCTTATATTCTACAAAACGCCGATATGCCCGGTTTTTCGCGTATGGATCAAATACACTTAGCACTCATCGTGCAAGCCCATCGAGGTTCACTGGCAAAAGCACAAGTGGTGTTATCGCGCCCTACCGATATGCCGTTGGCATTGGTACTACGACTTGCGGCGCTTCTGTCCCGTGGGCGTAATGGTGCGGAAATGCCCTATGTCAAACTAGCTCGCCGTAATAGTGGATTCGAACTATCCATTGAAAAGACTTGGTTGAAACGCCACCCGCTTTCGGATGCGGCACTGGATGAAGAAGTGAAACAGTGGCAATCGCTTGGTATTGATTTACGGTTGAAGCGGCTCGGATAGATTCATTTGTGGCCCGGCTTACGCCGTGAGCTAATCCGGGTTACAAGCGCCATATCGCCAAACATCGAATGGTTGCAGGCTACCTAATCGATGGAAACGTGAGCTAATTAATTATCACTGCTGCATTTTTCTTCCAATATACTTCTTCATGCCTACGGGCAAATAAAACATAAAGCCACTGTCCAAATTTTGTGCGGCAACATAAGCCGCGCAGGGAGTGCAGCAGATGCGTTTCATATTAATAATCGCTGGGCTGATTATTGGGGTCGCTACGCTGGAGGGGAGCAGATCGTTTGGCGGCGCTTTTATGGGTGCCGCCGTTTGCATGTTCTTCGGTTATCTGCTCAGAGGCTCGAAGGGAAATAGCGCGGATGCGGATGCAATTCGATCATTGCGCGAACATGTCGATCGCGTTACCAAAGAGATCAATCAACGTTTATCAGCCCTAGAAAACGCACATGCACGTGATGCTGTAGCAGCGCACTCATCACCATCTCCCAAAGCGCAGCAAGCGCATTCCGCCTTGCCTGCATTAACACCGCCGACACTACAACCCCAGGCAGGGCGCGTTGACGAGGAAGCGCGCGAACAATCCTCAACACTATCCCGACTTCCGCGATTCGCGGAGTTGGCCGAGCTAACCCATTGATTGTTCGATGAGCGATACAAAAAGGTCGGCACTACATTTGA
>Ga0157374_10004165_pt1 | contig 12141 bp, 10 predicted proteins | sample M25metaG_FD_115308 | JGI IMG/M metagenome (GOLD analysis project Ga0157374, IMG submission 115308) | Miscanthus rhizosphere microbial communities from Kellogg Biological Station, Michigan, USA - M2-5 metaG | ecosystem: Host-associated > Plants > Roots > Rhizosphere > Soil | place: USA: Michigan...
AATTTCCGAAGCCGCATTCCTAGCCAACCGCGCCGTAGTTCTCACCAAGCGCGGCGGCGGCATCAAACTCGACCGGCGCCTCGATCTCCCCGCCGAACGCAACGATGAATTGCGCATGGACCCGCGCCTCGGCCGCGAGATGCAGGCACTGCTGGGCGCGATGGAGGAGGAATCGTGATCCGCCGCGTCATCCCAGCGCTAATTCCGCTGGTCGTCGTAACCGCGGCGGCGGAGCTCGCCGTCCGCTACGGCTTAGTGAAGTCGTATCTGCTGCCAGCCCCGAGTTCCGTTCTGCAAGCCATGATCGAAAGCCGCGCCGAGCTCCTAACCGCGCTCCTGACCACTTCGACCAGCGCCCTCATCGGCTTTCTGTTAAGCACCGCGATAGGAATCGCCATCGCCGTCTTCCTCTCGTCTTCGCGCGCCATCCAGCGAGCGTTCTATCCCTACGCCGTGTTCTTCCAAACCGTCCCAATCATCGCCATCGCCCCGCTACTAGTAATCTGGTTCGGCTATGGAACGCGCACAGTGGTAGCGTCGGCATTCGTAGTCTCCATCTTCCCCGTGATCGCCAACACCCTCAGCGGCATTCTTTCGACAGAACCGGCACTGCGCGATCTGTTTCGCCTGTACGGCGCATCCACGCCCGTCACGTTATGGAAATTACGTTTCCCCGCCTCCTTGCCGCAAATCCTCACCGGACTGCGCGTAGCCTCCGGCCTGGCCGTGATCGGCGCGATCGTCGGAGAATTCATCGGCGGACAAGGCCTGGGATCGGTAGTCGATGTCGCCCGCACCCAGCAGCGCGTAGATAAAGTATTCGCCGCCGTGTTGCTCGCGTCGGTCCTGGGACTGGCGCTCTTCGGCCTGATCAATCTGGTGAGTTATGTTACGCTGCGACGATGGCACGCGTCGGAACAATGAATCGTAGACAGTTCGTATTCGCAGGAAGCGCCGCGTTGCTGGCCGCGTGCGGCAAAGCGCCGGGCAAGATCAGGCTGGCGCTCAACTGGAAGCCCGACCCGCAGTTCGGCGGATTCTATGCCGCGCCCTATCAGGCGCACGGCCTGGACGTCGACATCTTGCCGGGAGGCGCAGGCACGCCCACCATTCAGATGGTCGGCGCGGGCTCGGCCGAGTTCGGCGTGGTCTCCGCCGACGAACTGGTAGTGGCGCGCTCGCGAGGCAACGACGTGGTGGCGCTATTCGCCGTGTTCCAGAACAATCCGCAAGGCATCATGGTCCACGCCTCGCGCAAATTGACGAGCTTGGCCGATCTACTGAAGAGCGGAGGAACACTAGCGCTGCAGCGCGGCCTCCCCTACGCGCGCTTGCTCGAAAAGAAATACGGCTTCGGCAAAGTGAAGATCGTGCCCTCCCCCGGTGGCGACATCAGCGCATTCCTGGCCGACAAAAATTTCGCTCAGCAATGTTTTATCGTCTCGGAGCCATTAACCGCGAAACACCAGGGTGCCGACGTGCAGGTGTTTCACGTTTCCGACACTGGCTACAATCCCTACACCACCGTTCTGGTAACTTCCGGCGATTTTCTTCGTCAAAACCCAGATCGCGTGAAAGCCATGGTGGCCGCGGTGCGCGAAGGTTGGCGCGCTTACCTCGACGACCCCCAGCCCGCCAATCAGCGCATGAACCAACTGAATCCCTCGATGGCGCCCGAGGTCTTCGCGGAAGTCGCCGAAGCCCAGAAGCCGCTGATTGAAACTGCCGGTACGCCGCTCGGCAGCATGACCAAGGACCGCTGGCAAATGCTGATCGCGCAATTGCAAGAGCTCGGTGACATCCAGAAGGCGCCGCCCGCCGCCGACTGTTTCCGGACGCTCTAGTTCACCTTGGTTAACTGCTGCAGCAATTTCACCGTCTCCGGATTCACCGTCGGCGGAACCACCAGTCCGCCACCTTGCGGCGTGGGCTTGTAATTCCCGCTTGCGTAATCGAGCGGCGTCTTTCCGTCGCGATCCTGGATGTCGACCTCCGCGCCGTGCTCCGCCAGCAAGCGAACGGTTGCCGTCCATCCCTTCATCGCGGCGCTGTGCACAGCGTTCATTCCGTTCGCCGCGCGGCGCTGAATATCAGCGCCCGCGTCGAGCAGAATCCCCAGGGCCAGCGCAGCATCCTCATCGCCCTGGTAGCGCCCGCGGCTGGGATTGATGCCGTGCCCCATGCCCGCGGCAATCAGCAGTGGCGTCACGCCGTCGGCGTTCGGCAAATCGACCAGCGCGTGATGCTCCAGTAACAGACGCATCGCCGGGGGATTGTCGCCTGCCTTAGATGCACGCAGCAGCGGCGTGGCTCCAGTCGACAGCACCTGATCGCCGCCGCGGTCGAAAGGAACGTTGCGATACGGCGGACGCAGTTTCAATTGCAGATTCGGATTCGCGCCCGCCTTCAGTAGCATGTCGATCACTTCGAGAGCCGTGGTTTTGTCGGTCGACGGCGTGTCAGGACGTCCGCCAGTCGGCAACGTCGCCAAGTCGCAGGCGGCGTACAGCGGCGAGCGCCCGTACAAATCCCAGCGATCCACATCCGCACCCGCTGAAATCAGATATGCGGCGAAATCGAAACGCTGGTCAATCAGGGCCAGCACCAGCGGCGAGATGCGATCCGGATCCGATAGATTGATGTCCGCCCCGCCTTCGATCAGCGCCCGCGCGCAATCGATGCAGCCTTCGCGCGCCGCGTACAGCAACGGCGTGAACCCTCCGCGATGGCGGTCCTTAGGACGCGGCTCGGCGGTGATGCGCGTCTGCCAATCACGAATCGCGCCGCGTGCGTTGACCTTCGCGCCATACTCCAGCAGCAGGCGGATCATCGCAGGCTGGCTCTGCGCCGCAGCCCACATCAGTGCTGATTGGCCTCCGAACTTTTCCGCGGCGTTTACATCCGCGCCAGCTTTGATCAGCGTCTTCGCCGCTTCCACGTTGCCCGTACGCGCCACCGCCATCAGCGCAGTCTGCCCTTCGGCATTGGCCGATTCGACGTTCGCTCCAGCGTCGAGCAGAAGTCTTATCACGGCGGCGTTACCCGTGATCGCAGCCTCCTGCATCGGCGACGAACCAAAATCGTTGACCACCGCAACCTTCGCGCCCGCCGCGAGCAAGCGCTTCACCAACGCCACGTCCTGGTGATAAACCGCCCAGTGCAGCGCCGTCGTCCCGTTGGCTTCACGAGCGTTGACATCGGCGCCCTGCTGAATCATGGCCGCAGCCGCATTGCCGTCGCCGCTGTGCACCGCGCGCAAAAACTCGTCACGATTGACGGACGCGGCCGTGCACACGCCCGCCAGGACCACGATTGCGGCAAGCTTCACCTAGACCTCCGCCATCACCGCGTTGCTGTCGCCGATCTTGTCCACCGGGACGCCGGCGCGATCGAGCAGCGTCAGCATCAGATTCGCCAGCGGCGTGCTCTGCGGATAAGACAGGTGCTGCCCGCCCTTGATCTTTCCATAACCACGCCCAATCACCGCTGACGGCAGCGGGTCGTGATTGTGGCGATTGCTGTCGCTCATATTGCCGCCATACAAAATGATCGAATGATCCAGTAGCGAGCCGTCGCCATCGGGCGTCTCCGACAATTTCTTGACGAACCGCGCCAGAACCTCGCTGTGATAGGCGAACACTTTCGACAGCCGGTCGAGATTCGCCGGATTATTGCCGTGATGTGAGAGCGGATGAAATGCATCCGGCACGCCGACGTTGTTGAACGTCCGCATGCTCACTTCTTTGCCCATCATGAACGTGAAGATACGAGTGAGATTCGCCTGGTAGGACACCGCCAGCAGATCGAACATCAAATTCAAATGCTCGTTGAAATCGTTGGGCACGCCGATCGGCGCGTCCGGTAGATCGATTTTCGAGAGGTTGCTCTTCTCCGTATTTTGAATGCGTCGTTCGATCTCTCGCAGCGAGTCGAGATACGCGCTCACCATCGCGCGATCGCTGCTACCGAGCTGGCTTTCGAGCGATGCGGCATCGCCTAGGACGGCGTCAAGAATGCTCTTGGTCTCGCCGACAATCGCGGTACGCTCCTGCGCATTGTCACCCTGACCGAACAACTGGTAGAAAACTTTGCGCGGGTTGTATTCCATCGGCAGCGCCTGCGTCGGCGTGCGGAACGCGATGGTGTGGCCGTAGCTGCAACCGAAGGTCGGGTCACAAGTAGTGCCCGGCTCGGTCGAAAGTTCGAGCGAAGGGAACGGCGTGTTCTGCCCGATGTAGGGGACCGCAAGCTGGTCCACGCTGGTCCCCGCGAGCGTAGCCTGCTGCGGCGCCGGCGCGACGCAACCGAGCCAAGTTCCGGCCGTGATCGCGTGCGGCGTGGGACTCTCCGCCGCCTTATTGCGCAATCCGCTCACCACGGTGAGATGACTTTTAAACGGCGTCAGCGGTTTGAGAATCTGCGGAAGCTCGAAGTCGGTACCGGTAGTGGTCGGAGACCAGCGGTCGAGAACCGATCCATGCGGCACATAGATGAAGCCCATGCGCGGCACCGGCTTGGCCGCGGTCTTCGATTGCGCCGTCGCCGCCGGCACCATCGCGTCCAGCAATGGAAGACTAACCGCCGCGCCCAACCCTCGCAGTACGGTTCTGCGCGACAGATGCTTTTTCGAAATGAACATGGCTGCCTCTTTCTACCTCTTCGCTGTCTTCACCGGCTCTGCGGTTACTTTCTTAAATTGAAACGCATCGCTCGAAACGATCCCCATCACCAGCGAGGAGAACCGGTAATGATCGCCCGCGGCGGACCGCACGATGGCGCGCACCGCCGGCATATCGTAATATTCCAGCTTCCGCCCGAGCGCGTACATCATTAGTTTTTCCGTGAACGTCTGCACAAACTGCTCCGGGTTCCGCAGCAGCGCCTCGCGCAAATCGTTAGGACCGGCCAGCGGCGTTCCATCAGTCAGCTTCCCGGTCGCGTCAATCGGCGTTCCTGCGAACATTTCCACGTTGCGCCAGCGCCCCACCGCGTCGAAGTTCTCCAGTGCAAACCCCAGCGGATCCATAATTCCGTGACACGCATTGCAAGTGGTTTTGGTGCGATGCTCCGCCAGCCGCTCGCGTACGGACTTAAAAACTTTCGCGCCTACCTTATTGTCTTTGAGCAACGCCTCGACATCGGGCGGCGGCGGCGCCGGCGGCGTTCCCGTGATGTTCTCCAGAATCCACGCACCGCGGCGCACCGGCGACGTGCGGTCAGGATACGACGACACCATCAGTACCGCGCCCTTGCCCAGCAACCCGCGACGCACCGGATTATCCATTTGCACTCTGCGGAACAGATCGCCCTTTACATTGTGGATACCGTAATGCACCGCCAGCCGCTCGTTCAAATAGCTGTAATCCGCCGTCATCAAGTCGAGCACGCTGCGGTCCCCGCGGAACACGCTGTCGACGAACCACTCCACCTCGCGCACCATATCGTCGCGCACGTCGGCGGAAGGAAAAACTTTGGGATCGGGAACGATTTCGTCGAGAGCGCTCAACTGCAGCCACTGATAAGCGAAATTGTTCGCCAGCGTGCGCGAGTGCCCATCGTTCAACATCCGCATCACCTGGCGCTGCAGCACCGCCCGATCCTTCAAGCGCCCCGCTTCGGCCGCTTCGAGCAGTTGGTCGTCCGGCACGCTGCTCCATAGAAAGAAGGAGAGTCGCGACGCCAGTTCCAGATCGTGCAACCGGTAGGTCGACTCAGCGATCTTGTTAGCAGGTTCAGCCACAGTCGCGCGATACAGGAAATGCGGACTCGCCAGGATACGCGTCAGCCCGCTCCGAATCCCCTCATCGAAATCGCCGCGCTTGCGCCCAGCTTCGTAGAACGCCATCAAGCTTCGCAAGTCATCTTCTGGGATGGGCCGCCGGTACGCCCGGCGCGCGACGGTCGAGAGAATGCGCCGCGCACACACCTGCTCCTCGGCGGGAGCCTTCGGGTAACAAGTGAAAATTCGCTGGCGGCTGGGCGTCTCGCTCAGGCCACTCGGCTTAAAAGGGCCGCGGATCTCGAAGCTGTTAACGCGCGCCATGCGGTCGAACCCAACGCTGTCGCCCAAACTCGGCAAACGGTCATCGGATTCCGAAAGCGTTCGCGCCACGAAAGTCGCGGCGATCTGATGCGGACCGGCCTTCGCCTGGAAACGAATGTTCTTGAAACGAGCCTCGATCTTTTCTTGCGCGGGCGATTGATCGATGTCGAGCGCGCGGTCGTCCTCCGGCCCGCCAATGCTGGTTTCGTAAATCTTGGCGCCGTCGAGCGTGATGATGAATGTCGACTGATGCTCGATCCCCACGAACCAGATGTTGCGCAGCGGGCTAGGCAGATTGATTTCATACTCGCCGTCGGATGGAAACGTGTGCTCCACCGCGAAACCGCCGCGCGTGCCCAGCGGAAGGCCGTCTACGTGAAAGGCTTGCGCTCCCTTAGCGGGATTGACATAGGTTTTGCTGCCTGGCCGCGCATCGGGGCGTCCCACCGCCTGCACCGCCACCGTTCGCGCCGCAGCCATATATTGATTGAAAAACGCCGGCGACGCCTGCAGCACGTTGGCGATGTTATCGAAGCCGTTGGCCTGCGCGTCCTGCGGCAGCAATTCGGACGCGTCAACCTTTAATCCCAGAATGTCGTAGATCGCATTCGCGTACTCTTTCCGATTGAGCCGGTGCAGCGCGACTTCCCCCGGATTGGGATCGAGCGCCGCGGACGCATCGAGATAACCTTCCATCCACGAAACGAAAGCATCGGCTTGCCGTTTCTCAGGACGAGGCATCCCCGGAGGCGGCATCATCCCGCCGCGCAACTTGCGAACTACTTTTTCCCACACCTGCGCTTTGCCGGGAACGCCAGCCGCATCGAGCTCATCGAATGCCAACCCGCCGGTGCGCAATTTCGCATTATGGCAGCCGACGCAATACGTCTTGAGCATGCCCCAATGCTGGTCCGCCTGCGCGAGAAATGTAGCCGGCGCAGGCGCGCCCCAGGACAAAATCCCGCCAAGGACAGTCGCCACCAAAACGCTGATTGGCCGCAATTTGGACATTTTCTTCCGTCTATTAGTATTGTCCCTCAGGCGTCCGGAGTAAAGTGGCCCCACATGCTCTGGAACGCTAGGCGAAGGAACTGTTTCGGATCGCCTATGAGCGCGTCGAACTCTTTGGTGGGCTGCGCGGCCAGCACGTCGTCGATATTCTTGCCGCCGAACAGCATCGTTCGCAGACGCTGCGAAATCGCGCTGAACATTTTGAATTGCGCTTCCAGATCCGCACGCGTCAGCACGGGTCCTTGGCCGGCGACGATGCGCGTGTCGGCGTTCGCCACTTTCAGCAGCGTCTCCAAGCCGCTGACGACGCCGTTGATCCAGCCTCCCGTCCACCAGTCGATGAACGGCCAGCCGTTCCCCGAGATCACGTCGCCTATGCAGAGGACGTTCGCTTTGGGGAAGAACACATACAGATCACCGTCGGTATGAGCCTGCAACAGGTAGCCGTATTCGATGCGCTCCCCATCGACCGTGATCGAGTCTTTGTCGTAGAACGTCTTCGTGGGCAGCGCTTCTTTCGGCGCCGGAGGAAACGTGCGATTCTCCCCTGGGCGCGTGATATCCGTCGTCATCCACAGCCGCGTGTTTTCGTGCGCAATGATGCTGGCCCCGGCGCGGCGCAACGATAAATTAGAACCAGTCTGTTCGGGATGCCAATGCGTGTTGAACAGCGTGTGCACCGGCCGCCCTCCCGGCAACGCCGCGACTGTTTTGACGAGGTCAGCGGCGTGTTCGGCCAAGCCACCATCGACTAAGAGGATGCCATCGGACCCAGTTCTCGCCACCACATTTGCGCCCGCGCCAGTGATGAGAAAAAGATTGTCGGCGAGCGGCGTCGACTGCGCATTTGCGTCGCGAGCGAACAGCAGCGCACCGCCCAGCGTAGACTTCAGAAAATCACGGCGGATCATTGCAATAAAAAGGTTAACAACTTCGGCTGCGCCGGAGCCGGCGCGTCCGCTGGCGGAGGAGGCGCGTCTGCGCGCCGCTTAACCAGCCCCGTTCCCCCCATCAGCGAAACGTACTGCTTACCGTCAAGCTCATACGTGATCGGCGGCCCCATCCCGCCCCGCAGCTCTGTTTTGATTTCCAACAGCTTTTCTCCCGTGTCCGCGCGATACGCAACCAGACGCCCGTCGGGAATTACCTGGAATACCAAATTACCCGCCGTAGTAACGGTCCCGCCGCCGATCCCGCCGCCGCCCGGCGCGCGCCAGCGCTCTTTTTGGGTGGATGGATTCCACGCCATTAAGATCCCCCGTTGGCCGGGCGGCGGAGGCTCTGGTCCAATCGAAGGCGGCGAGGGCAACTTCGTCGTATTCTTCGGAGCGACCGCAGACCCGGCGGTATCCGGAGTCGGCGCCTGCGTGCCCGGACGCACGACGCCTAGGTTTTGGCCCTCCGGTTTGTACACAAAATTTTCATCCAGCGTGTAATCGTAGGCGCTCGCTGCGGAAGTGGGAATATAAACCAATCCTGTCGCCGGATTGAACGACATCGGCGACCAATTGTGCGCGCCTCCCGGTCCCGGCGAAAGCGAAATCGTCTGCGCGCCGTAACGCGCCGCTTCGTTCACGATGGGGCGGCCGGTCTCCTCGTTGAGTCCGCGCGCCCAGTTTACCTGCGCGAACGGCTGTCCGGAAATGAACTGCCCCGTGACGCGGTCGAGCACGTAATAAAACCCATTCTTGTTCGCCTGCATGAGCACTTTGCGCGAACGCCCTTTCACAGTGATATCGGCCAGAAGTAACTGCTGCACGCTGTCGTAATCCCAGGAGTCGCCCGGCACCATTTGGAAATACCATTTCAACTCTCCGGTGTCTGGCCGCACCGCCAGCACCGAGCACGCATAAAGGTTATCTTTGCCTTTGGAGTGCCGCAGCTCTTCCGGCCAGGGTCCCGCGTTGCCGGTACCGACGTAAACCAGATCCGCATCGGGATCGTAAGCGAAGCCATCCCAAACCGTCCCGCCACCGCCCATCTTCCAGGCTTTCGAGTCCCAGGTCGCCGACGCCGCTTTCATCGCCGCGTTCTCGAAAGGCTTCGACGGATCTCCTGGAACCGTGTAAAACTTCCATGCGAAATGCCCGGTCAGCGCGTCGAAGGCCGCGAAGAATCCGCGTACCGGATATTCCGATCCGCTCACGCCGACAATCACTTTTCCTTTCGCAATCCGCGGAGCCATCGTCACCGTGTAGTTTTCCTGCGGATAAGCCACGCGCGCTTCCCACACCACTTTCCCGCTATCCGCGTCGAGCGCCTGCAGCCGGCCGTCGATGATGGGCGCGATGATCAGGTTTTGAAAACTCGCCAGCCCGCGATGCACCACGCCGCAGCAAATCTTGGGGAACACCGCGGCCTGGTTCACTTCCGGATCCCAGCGCCAGCGTTCTTTCCCGGTGCGCGCGTCGACGGCGAAGACCACGCTCCAATTGGTGATGCCATAGAGCACGCCGTTGCGCACCAGCGGCGTCGCCTCCTGATTGCCGCCGCCCGCGCCTAGTTCGTAGGACCACGCCTGTGCCAAACGACTCACGTTGGTCGCGTTGATCTGATTCAACGGGCTGTAGCGCGTCTCGCCCGCATCGCGGCCGTAGGTCAACCATTCCTTGCCGGAATTGGACAAATTTTGAGTCTGGCCCAACGCGGCCCCTGATAGAAATATTAATCCGCCCGTAATGGCTGCTATGCGCAAAAGCATTTTGGACATCCTCAATGTATACAATAAAACAGCTATGCCCAGCGCAACGACGGTCGTCACTCCAGAGCGGTTCACGCAAGGCCTTACTTACGCCGATTTTCTGGCGCAAGCCGGCCGTGAATCGTGATAAATTCGAGGCCAATTATCAGGACGCCCCCGCTCACCGGCGACGACATGAAGCCCGCCGCTACGGCGTGATGGTTCCCATCGTGGTCTGGCCCGACGGGCGCGTGGAACAAGGCTTCGAGAGAAATTTGGGGTGCTTCATTTGACGCAGCGGTTGACGTGGCGAAAGGCGCCTTAGACGGCAGCTTGCAGCGCGCTGAATTCCCGTTTGAACTTTTCAATGAACTCCGCGGGAGAGGGTATTTTGAGCGCGTCCAGCAGTTCAATCGTCCGCCGGGGGTCCTCACCGTTATCGAAGGTGGAGATGCCGTTCGCATCCGCCAGCAAACTGGCCGTTTTGACAATGGCGCCCAGTTTCGGCGGCTGTTCATTGGCGGATTCCACGGTTTCGCAGGACCAAACCGCTTCCTGAACCATCCGCGGGCAGTTCCAGCGAGACAACAATTCCGCGCCTAGATCGAAGTGCGTGAAGCCCAGCAGATCCCGCTCGCGCTCGATGATTTCCGCATCGTTCGCGGCGTTCGCCGTAATACTTCGAAACTCCTCGGGCAGGCCTACCGCTAGCAGCGGGAGGCCAATGTCATGCAGCAATCCAGCCATAAACGCCCATTCCGGGTCGCCGGACTCGACGGTCTGCACCAGCAGGTCGCTCAAAGTCGCCACGGCGAGCGAATGCGCGTTAAAGCGCGCCAATGACCAGGTGCCCAGAATCCGTACCGAATTGAAACATTTGCTGACGGTTAATCCCGGCAGCACGTTCCTGGTCTTATTCACTCCCAGGCGTGCAATGGCCAGACGCACCGACGCCACGCTGCTATTCCTTGAATACAGCACCGAGTTGGCAATCGCCAGCAGGCTGCCGGTAATGACGGCGTCTTCTTCAATGACCGTTCCTAGATCGCTGATGGAAACGTCATCGCCCTGCCCTAACAAACGAATCGAGCGGTGAAGGACGGACGATAAAAGGGGTAAGCGATCCGCGGCCCGAATCGCAGAATCGCGGAAGGCATTGTGAGTACGGGCTATCATGTCCGTACTAACATCGTCAAAAATGGCTAGATGCTTTAATGCGCGATTTAATCGCGGACGCGGGCGCAAAAACACCTTAGCTTCGCGTGCGAACGGCGGACACATTAACGGCAATTCACGCGGGAAGGGGCTGCGGCGGAGGATCGATCACGTCCGGATCGGTATACTCAGGTTCGCGGATGGGCACCGGCAACGGACCCGGCTCTCGGGGGTCCGGATCGGGCGGTGGCAGCTTCGGGTCGCTATTGAATGTCTTCATAGTGGTTTCCTATTGCGCCGCGTTGGGCTCAGCGGAGGCGGTGGCTTGCATTTGCATCAGCTCATCCATTAATTTGGCCCACGCGGTATTTTCTTTCTCCGCTTCTTTGGGAGTCTTGGCGCGGACAGGTTTTTTCGCGCCCGCGTAAAACGCGAGAACATTGGAGCGAAGATCAGCCGGCAGCCCTTGGAACTTTTGGTCCGCGAGTTTATCCACCAGTTTTTGGTACGCCTCATCGGCGCCCTGATAGGCGCCCAGGCGCGTGAGATCGCCTACATCGAAGTTCCGATTCGGCAATTCCAATTGGCCCGCGTCGACGCCGGCGAGCAGGTTTTTGTAGGTGTCGACGGTGGCGTTGAAACTGGCCATGAACATTTTTTCCACTTCGGGCGTTGGTGCGCGGAACTTCAGCGATTTTAAGGGGCCCACTTTTGGCAGAACGCGAATGAACCAGGCCAAAACGCGAGTCCCCACGCCGGGACGCTGGTATTGCGTGCCCCAGTCCTTTTCATAACTCGATCGCGAAAGATTGTAGAGAAACTTCTTGCGCGTCAGTCCGGGAGTGTCTTTCACCAGCTGATCCTTCTTGAGGTCCCAGGCCACGCGCACCATACTTGGAATCACGGAGCTGACTGCGTAACGGTAAGTACTGAACGCCAGATCCAAGCTCTTGAACACATCCTTGAGTTCAATGCCGTAGGTGTCTAAGAAAGCGCGTTCGAGGACTGGCTTTGAGACTTCGAAGCCGATGAACTTGTGATATTGATTGGGCGCATAATGCCCGCTCGCCACCTGTAAAACATCTAAACCAAACTCGGTTCGCATGTGCGAGTTGTGATCGTCCCAATAGGTCACGCTGGGGCCAAACTTCTGTTCCAATTTCGGATAGAGCAGCGGTACGCCGGGATTGATCGCGATCCGATGGCCGTTATTGTCCGCCGCATAATGCGCCAGTGCGCCCAGCGCGAAGGC
>Ga0157374_10004174_pt1 | contig 12132 bp, 9 predicted proteins | sample M25metaG_FD_115308 | JGI IMG/M metagenome (GOLD analysis project Ga0157374, IMG submission 115308) | Miscanthus rhizosphere microbial communities from Kellogg Biological Station, Michigan, USA - M2-5 metaG | ecosystem: Host-associated > Plants > Roots > Rhizosphere > Soil | place: USA: Michigan...
AGCACCCACCGGATGGCGCCCGGACTGGGGAGCATCGGAGCCACCTTCGCGCGCCAGCCGATTTCTTCTGGTCTGGCTGATGTTCCGAATTTACTTTGAATCGGGCGTCGCGAAAGTGCTGGGAGGCGATCCGGAATGGCGCAACTTCACGGCCATGGACCAGTATTATCAGAATGGCCCGCTGCCCACTTGGATTGCATGGTATGCGCACCAACTGCCGCACGCATTTCACGCCGCTTCGGCCATGCTCACCATGGTCCTGGAGTTGCTGCTGATTTTCGCTGTGTTTTTTCCGCGGCGTTGGCGGATCATTTTGTTCTTCGTGATTACGCCCTGGCAGATCGGCATCATTCTGACCAGTAATTACGCTTTCCTTAATTACCTGGTTCTGGCGCTAGGATTTCTGCTGCTGGATGATAAGTTCCTGGCCCCGTTCTTGCCAAAAAATTGGAAACTCCCTCCCAGTTTGCCACAGGACATTTCGCTCTCGGCTCAGAATGGAATTCGACGCTGGTCCGCACACATCCGTCTGGGTATCCAGGCGATATTCCTGACCTGGATTTTCTATGCGACCTCGGCGCTTCTTATCTTCATGATGTTTGCAGACGCGCCGCTGCCCGGTGCCCCCGTCCGTGCGCTCGAACCGTTTCGCATCGCCAATGAGTTCGGACTTTTCGCGGTCATGACACGCGCGCGGTACGAGATTGAATTTCAGGGGTCTCACGATGGAGAAACCTGGACCGCCTATCCGTTTCGATATAAACCGCAGGACGTTCATTCGCCCCCACGCATTTACGCCCCGTACCAGCCGCGCTTTGATTGGAATTTGTGGTTCGCTTCGCTGGGAAACTGGCGGCAATATCCCTTCGTTGTAAATGTCGAACGGCGGTTGCTGGCGGGTGAGCCGGATGTACTTGCTCTGTTTGCTTCGAACCCGTTTCCGGGGCGTCCGCCCGAGCAGATCCGTGCCATCGTGTCACAGTATTGGTTCACCAATCGTACGGAGAAGCGCGACCAAGCATTGTGGTGGCGGCGCGAGGAACTAAGCCTCTACGCTCCGACTTTGGAACGCACGGGAGACGGAAAAATCGGGATCGTCGAATTTCCTGATGCGGAGCGAACCACGCAGTAAAATTTCCACGGCACAAGGACATGAATCACTGTAAAACACTGTAACGACAGACTTTCCAGCATCCATACAAGCCCTTGGATTGCGTTCCATTTTGGTCCAGAAAACACCTTAGAACTAAGGTTCTAGTGTATGCCTAAACTCTGGTTCCACCCTCTTTGAACCTTCCGAGCCATAGGTTGGGCCGACTCCGGATTCTATCCTTAGCCTACGTTGCAGGCCGCCACCAGCCAGGCACCCGCAGCGTACTGAGGAAACGAAAATGCTTCTCGCAATGGCCGTCCTTCTGATTCATCCGCAGATTGCACCCGCAGCCCCTTTAACTGCAAACAACACCGCGATGGATGATTCTGCATCGATCATCGATACGCCGCGCGATATGAACGATGAAAATTCTTTGACGACTGTGGCGTCTTTGCCGTCATTGAGCGCTTCTTCGGAAGGCGCGACAACGTCCGCCGTTGAAACGAGCGCCGCTCTACCGGATGCTCCGGCTCCGATGCTGGCAGCCGTGAAGTCATCGGCGCCCATGGCATTCATCAAGCCTGGAAAATCGATGACCATTTCGGTGGAGCAACTGCGAGCGGAGAACCGCCGGCGAGAACTCATGTGGACAGGCTTGACGATCGCAGCCAGTGGTGCCGCCACATTCGATGCCGTTACCACGCGGCGAGCTATTTCGAATAGCGGAGCCGTGGAATTAAATCCCCTGCTGAGGCCCTTCGCGGGGAATGCGTCCTTGTATGCGGCCATTCAGGTTGGTCCGGCCCTGCTGGATTTCGCCGGCAAGAAAATGATGTACAGCAGGCATTCGTGGGTGCGACGCATGTGGTGGGCTCCGCAAAGTGCCAGCTTCGTGACGTCACTTTTCTGCGGAGCGCATAATCTGGCCTATCACTGAGAAATCGGCGAGAATGCAGCGATGGCCGCGCCCAGGTTGCATTCAACTTGATTTCGTCCAACGGCAATTGATACTCACAAGAGTTTCTCCCCTCTAGCAGCAGGCGTGGCCGGGATCCCCTCTCCCGGCCACTTCCTTTTGGAAAGTCTGTCCGCCAAGCGGGCGTTCATCTTAAAATTTCTCAGATTGACCGCTTTCGATTTACCGCGCCGTTGCGGCATTCCGTCGCCTGCTGTAATATCCCGCCCATTGGAGGAGTCGGACCATCGCCACGGCGGAATCCATTGCGGCACCCGCCCCGAGCATTCCCAGGGCCGCTGATTCCTTGCGCCCCGGGCGCATGGTTTCACTCGATGTTTTTCGCGGCGCGACCATCGCGGCGATGATTCTGGTGAACGATCCGGGCTCCTGGGGCCTCATCTATCCACCGCTCGAGCACGCCGAATGGAATGGATGGACACCGACCGACCTGATTTTTCCTTTTTTCCTCTTCATTGTGGGCGTTTCCATGACGCTGTCGTTTGCTTCGCGCATTGCTCGGGGGATCACGCGCCGTGCGCTGGCGATTCACGTGGTGCGCCGTGCCGCGCTGATTTTTGCGATCGGTTTATTTCTGAACGGTTTCCCGTCCTTCGATTTCAGTTCCATCCGAATCATGGGAGTGCTGCAGCGCATCGCGTTGTGCTATTTCGTTGCGGGATTGCTCTACCTGATGACGTTTAAACAGGATCTGTCGGCAGACGGGCACGCGCAGGTTCGCCCAAATACGCGCTCAATGTTGACCGTTGCCATCGCACTGCTCGTTGGCTACTGGGCGCTGATGACATTTGTACCGGTGCCGGGCTACGGAGCAGGACACCTCGGCAAGGAAGACAACCTGGGGGCGTACATTGACCGCTCGCTGATGAGTGGTCACTTGTGGTCCGAGTCCGTGACCTGGGATCCCGAAGGATTTCTTTCCACCCTTCCGGCCATTGCCTCGCTGCTGATCGGAATTCTGGCGGGGGAATGGTTGCGTTCGAATCGCAGCGCGGGGCGCAAAACGCTGGGTCTGGCGGCTGCGGGTCTTGTGCTTCTGATTGTCGGGCGCATGCTCCATCCCTACTTTCCGATCAATAAAAATCTGTGGACCAGTACGTTTGCGCTGTTTACAGGTGGATTCGCGATACTGATGCTGGCCGCGTGTTATTGGATCGTGGATGTTCGCGAGTGGCGGGCGTGGACCAGGCCGTTCTTGGTTTTCGGAATGAATGCGATCCTGGCCTATGCCCTGGCCGCGCTCGTGTCGGAGATCAGCACGGATTTTGAATTCACGGGCTCACATGGGCGTGAAACGACGCTGCATGGCTGGCTCTACCAACGATTTTTCGTACCGCACGCCAGCCCGGTAAACGCATCGCTGGCGTATGCCATCTTCTTCGTCATAGTGATTTTTGTGATACTGTGGCCTTTCTACCGCTGGAAAGTGTTCTTACGCGTTTAAGTGGCGCGGGCTTCAGCCTGCGGGTTTTAGCCCTCGTAACCCTAACCCCCGCATCCTGTAAAAGCTTCAAGTCTTTTTTTAACCCTCCCGTAACATAGCCTTCCTACGCGCCTATGTAATATAGTGCGTTTGTTACCGGGGCGAGCCTACCCACAGCAAAGCAGGGAAGCGTGTCGATGAAACGAGTTCTGTTGATCGAAGACGACCGGGACATTGTCGAACTGGTTCGCTACAACCTGGAGCGCGAAGGATTTCAGGTTGCCGCGGCAACCGATGGCGCAAGCGGCCTCGCGCAAATCCGCAAGACGCCGCCGGACATACTGCTTCTCGACCTGATGCTGCCGAAACTTTCGGGCCTGGACATCTGCAAGGAAATTCGCCGCGACACATCGCTGAATCGCCTGCCGATTTTGATGCTCACGGCGCGCGGCGAAGAGGCCGACCGCGTGGTGGGACTGGAAATGGGCGCGGATGATTATGTGACCAAGCCGTTCAGCCCGCGGGAGCTGGGAGCGCGCGTTAAAGCCCTGCTGCGTCGCACCGAACCCGCCAACGAACCGCGGCGAGTAATCGAGACGCGCGGTCTGTCAATCGATCCTTCATCCTACCGCGTGGCGCGGGACGGCAAGCCCGTAACGCTTTCGACCCTGGAGTTCCGGCTGCTCTATTTCCTGGCAACACGTCCCAACCGCGTGTTCACGCGTGACCAGTTGCTGGACGCAGTTTGGGGCACGGAGCGCTTCGTGACTCCACGCAGCGTGGATGTTTATATTCGCCGCCTCCGTGAAAAGGTGGAAGCCGACGCCGATCATCCCGCCTTCCTGAAAACCGTTCGCGGCGCGGGTTATATGTTCGAAAACGACGGCCAATCCGAAAAACAGGAGTGAATCTGTTGCGCGTGAGCGTTCTCTGGCGGCCGGTATTGATTTGCCTGGCGCTGGTCCTTGCGATTCTGCTTGCCGTGCAATGGCAATCTCCGCAAGTTCTTTCGGAAATCTGGGGCGCGCTGCTCATTTTCCTGTTGGCCGCCGGAATTGCGCTTTTCATTTCCTTCCGCTCATTCCAAAGTCGCATAAACCGCATGAAGGAAATCGCGGACCTCGCGGCAGCCGGCGATTTCAGCCCGCGAGGGCGCGACCACGGAGACGACGAACTCGCGGATCTGGCGAACACCCTGGGCCGCACCCTGGCGGGCCTTGGGCAAACCATTCGAACCCTCACCGATGAACGCAATCGCTCGTCGGCGATTCTTGGAAGCATGGTGGAGGGCGTCGCCGTAGTCTCGGGAGATGAGCGCATTCTCTATTGCAACTGGGCCTTTGAGCAGATCCTCGAACTTCCTCCGGGCAGTTCACAGGGCAGAACCCTTGTGGAAGCACTGCGGCAGGCTGATCTCGTGGCGCTCGTTAGGAAGGCTCTCTCAGGAGTGGAAGAATTGACTGGCGAGGTCGAAGTGGGAACGGTGCGCCGCAGAAATTTCAGCGTCACCGCCGCACCGGTGCGTTCCGCCAATGCGAATGGCGCGGTGCTGGTGCTGCATGACATAACGGAATTGCGGCGACTGGAGCGGGTGCGGCGGGATTTCGTGGCCAACGTTTCGCATGAATTCAAGACGCCGCTGACCGCGATTCAAGGTTTTGCCGAAACTTTACTGAGCGGCGCGTTGGACGACAAAGCCAACCGGGCGCATTTTGTTGAAATCATACGCGATCATGCGCGGCGGCTGGCCCGGCTGACCGACGATTTATTGAAACTGGCGCGCATCGAAGCGGGACGCCTGGATTTGGAAATTCGCCCGGTGCGCGTGGATGCCCTTGTTAACGGATGCGTCGAGACGGCAAGGGTCAGCGCCAAGGCTAGAGGGGTCCAGATCCATGTCGATTTGCAGGAGAACGCGCCGCCGCTTCGCGGCGACGGTGCGCAACTCGGTGAAGTCCTGCAGAATCTGATCGACAATGCCGTGCAATACACGCCCTCCGGCGGAGAGATCGTGGTGAAGACGCGTTCGAACGGCCGCAACGTCGTTTTTACTGTCACGGACACAGGTATTGGCATTCCCGAATCCGATCTGGAACGCATTTTCGAAAGGTTTTATCGCGTCGATGACGCTCGATCCCGTGAAGCGGGCGGCACCGGGCTGGGACTCTCAATCGCCCGGCACATCGTGGACGCACACGGCGGACGCATCTGGGTGGAAAGCGCGGTGGGTCAGGGTTCGCGCTTTCACTTCAGCGTACCCAGCGTCCCTGGGCCGTAACGCCAGGACCGGTAGACGAACTGAATGTTTCTGGAAATTCAGTCGTGGGGAGCGCGAGTCGCTGGCCGTTCAGTCGCAGAATTGGCCGAGCTTTGGTTGGTAGCCGCTCTGCAAAGCGTCGCGTTGCGACATGTACGCTCCGGGGCGTATTGATTTGTAGTAGGGTTCGTCAGTGCAGTAATAATAGCCTGAAGTTTTGGACGTCCAGACCTGCACATCAAAATGCCCTTCGTCGAGGGCCACAGCGGGCCTCGTTCCCACTCGACTGGATCCACTGAATAATGTGTCGATGAAAGTCGCAATCATGCCGTCGGAAGCGTCAGACGGAGGCGGTACAATTACGCGTGGTGGCGCTGGTGTAGAAGCATTGCGAACAGGCCTGGCGCTAATGCTCGCAGGCGCAGCGGATTGGGGCTTCGACCCTTCCGCCGCGGAGCCGTCTACAAAACTATTCACGGCGAAAATCAGAATCAGCAAAAAACTCAACAAACAAACGGCCGCGGTGCCAGCAAACGCGAATCTGTGGCGGCGGCTTGCTTTTTTCCACATTTCAATCAGAGCCGGCGGAATCCATTTTTCCCACGCCGCGGATTTGACGAAGCGCTTCCACGCTTCGACATAGCGATTTTCTGATGTAGGAACAATAGATTCTGCCTTCTTGGAGATCTCGACCGTTGCTGGTACCGGAGCGGTGGCAGGGGGCGGGTCTGTCCTCTGCGCAGCTACCGGTTTTTCGGAAATCACATGCGCGGGTGAGGTTCCTGAAGCAGTCGATGCCGCATTTTCTGCGGAAAGAATTTCTGAAACCGGCACGCCGGGCAAAATTGGATCCGGCTTTGATTGTTCCGGGGGAGCAATTGAGCCAGCGATCTGAGCGTTCGATTTCGTCACGTCCACGGCACTTGCCAGGACGGCGGTATTTCGAACCGGCGGATCGCTTTCGAGCGGCACTGCGGCCGACGATGTTTTGACCGCAGGGATAATCGATTCGGAAACGGATTCTTTCGCAGGAGGATCGGCCGGTGCAGAAATCGCCTCGGCTGTTGCTTTGGACATCGCCAGCGCGGCCGAAAGCGGATGGAGAGAAGATTTCTTTTCAGAGCTGGGGACGGCTGGCAGGTCCGAAATCGCGTTCGACCGGGAAACGGATTCTGTCACAGAACTATCGACGGGCGCCGAAGAGGCCGAGGTCGTCGCCCCGGACAAGGCCGGCGCAGGCGGTAGCGGACGGCGTGGTGATTTCATCCCAGTGCTGGACATACCCGGCAGGGTGGGGATCACTTTCGATCGTGAGCGTCCGTCTCCCGCCGAGTGAGCGCCAACCTGAAATTCGCGCGCAATCCAGTCTTCAATGCTTTGTCGAACTTCGCTCGAAACTTCCTTGAAGCTGATCCCGACTTCTTTCTGGGTCGCTCCCAACCAGACCAGCCTGCCTTCCACCTCGGTGTTTAGGCCGGAACCGCGCAGGCGAATGCGCAGCGTTGCGTTTTTGGGGCACGTGACTTTATTCGCGGCCTGGCACGCCATTCCGTCCGTACCAAGATTGACGACAATTCCGCCGTTTCCCGAACCGAACTCGACATACATGATGGAAGGCACTTTATGCCTGGGATGGTGGCGGCGTTCATCCGGGCGTGATGAACTTTGAGAGGTAGCGACAGTAGGCACAAATACCTCGCGACCCAATTTAGGCGATAACTTGGGAAGCTTGCGCAGGATTCTAACTCCGTGCGCCTTGCTGGACAAGAGCTATCCAGAGAGTCTACGGGACTGGCAGTTCGTAGCTCGCGCACGGTAGTTACCGAGTCGATATTTCCTAACAAGTTCTCACTTTTTGCCGTATATTCACCCTGGCTTCATGCCTGCGTCACATAGTCTCCCTAGGCTCGTCCGTAGCGCGATCAGGAGAGTGGGCGATGGCGACGACTGAGGTTTCCAAGGTCCAAACGATTTACCAGGATGTTCTGGCCAACTACCTCATTTCCATGGCACGGACTGTGGAAAACAGCGTCAGCAGCGCCTTGGACGCACTGATGCGCCCAAATCTGGATGCAGCTGCCGAGCTTTCAAGCAAAGTGTTCCTGGTGGAACCGCGGGTAAACGAAATGGAGATTCTGATCGACGATCATGCCGTCCGGATGCTGCGAACCGGGCTGCTCGATGACGAGGAAATCCGCCGGGTGGTGGCCTCCCAGAAGATCGCTAATGACCTCGAACGCATCGGCGACCTGGCCGTCAACATTTCCGAGCGGGTGATCTCGCTGGCGGGCATGAACGTAACGGAGACACCCCGAGACCTCGAACCGATGGCCGGAGCCGTCCGCGGAATGCTTGGCCGCAGCCTTGGCGCCCTGATTTTCCGGAATGTGGTGCTGGCTGGGGAAGTTCTGGAGTCTGACGATGTCGTGGACCGCTATCGTGACCAGATCTTCGAACATCTGCTCAACCGCATGACAGAGGATGGCCGTCAGGCTGCTCCACAGCTTCAGTTTATCCTGGCGACACGCTATCTCGAGCGAATCGCAGATCATTCCACAAATATTGCAGAGGACATCATTTTCTGGGTTCGTGGGCTCGACGTGCGGCATGGGCGCACGCGCATGGTTCTGGAAGAAGCCAATTATCCGGAAAGGAAAAGCTGAACCGGGCTGCCTAAATTTGGTGCAGGACGGTGATCTTCGTGTTGCAACCCCACCCCGGGCCGGCGCTCCCCTGGCGTCGGCCCATCTTCCCCTGCTTCGTAACGTACAGAAGACACATTACTTACATAGAGAAGCCGATTTTATGCCGGCATCATTCACTTGTAACATCGCTGTAACAATTGAGGGCCAGAATCCACAAAGACATGTCAGGAGAGAAAATGCGAAATCTAAAAGTGCTTAGCGTACTGGCCATCCTGCTTGCCATTGCTACAGGCGCCACGTTTGCCACGGCCGCGGGACAAGTGCTACTGAATGCCGCGGGAGCGACATTCCCATATCCGATTTACTCCAAATGGTTTGATCTGTATCACACCTCGCATTCGAACGTTCAGATCAACTACCAATCCATCGGTTCCGGCGGTGGAATTCGGCAGCTTCTGGATAAGACGGTGGACTTTGGGGCTTCTGACGGGCCGATGAACGACGATCAGCTCAAGCAGGCCAATGTGCCGATCCTGCACTTTCCTACGGTTCTTGGCGCCGCCATTCCTGCCTACAACCTCCCGGGCGCGCCGGGCGACCTGAATTTCACTCCGGAAGCGCTCTCCGGTATATTCCTGGGTAAAGTAACGAAATGGAATGATCCCGCGATCACTTCGGCGAACCCGGGAGTAAAGCTGCCAGGCGACGATATCGTCGTCGTGCATCGCTCGGACGGCAGTGGCACTTCCTACATTTGGACCGATTATCTGGCCAAGGTCAGTCCTGAATGGCAATCCAAGGTGGGAAAAGGAACTTCCGTGAATTGGCCGGTGGGACTTGGTGGAAAGGGTAACGAGGGTGTTTCGGCCCTGGTTCAGCAAACGCCGGGCGCGCTCGGCTATGTCGAACTGATTTATGCGATTCAGAACAAAATGCCTTACGGGAAAGTGAAGAATTCTTCGGGCTCGTTCGTAAAAGCGGATCTCGCTAGCGTTTCCGCGGCGGCAGCGGCGGCGGCGAAGTTCATTCCCGACGATTTCCGTGTCTCGATCACCAACCCGGAAGGGAAAGCGGCCTACCCGATCTCCAGCTTCACATGGCTGCTCATACCTTCGAAGTTTGCCGACGCAGCTAAGCGCGATGTGGTGAAGGATTTCCTGAAGTGGGCGCTCACCGACGGTCAAAAGTACGCCGAAGGCCTTTCGTACGCGGCGCTGCCGAAGGAAGTGGTTGCCAAGGAGATGAAAGCGATCGCCCAAATCCAGTAATCGCCGGTAATGGATTGATGTGCTGCAGGAAAAGCACGTTGATTGACACTCTGAACATACCGAGGAGCTTCTCAAGCTCAGTGATAGGGAAGAGAGGTTCCTCGGAAACAAAATTCCGGGTACGCGAGACTCTTAGCTTCCGCACGATCTCTGATTCAAGAAGGCGAACACCCCGAAATGGCCACCACACCGAACGCAGCTGCGCCAGCGGATTTCACACCGCAAGCGCGTTCGTTCCTGCGCCGCTGGACCGGCGCGGATGAGATCGCGCACCTCATCACGCTGATTGCGGCGGCAACGCTTTTGCTCATTGCAGTCCTTCTGGTCTACCAACTCTGGGTTCTTTCAGCGGAGGCGCGGACCAAATTCGGCTGGAGTTTCTTCGTTACGAAAACCTGGGATCCGGTGGCCGGCGATTTCGGAGCCTTGCCGTTTATCTACGGTACGCTGGTAACTTCGGCGGTTGCGTTATTTATTGCTGTTCCTCTCGGCGTCGGTGCGGCGGTTTTTTTGGCTGAACTCGCTCCCCCGAAACTGTCCTCAGCCCTGACGTTTGTCAGCGATTTGCTTGCGGCGGTTCCCAGTGTGATCTATGGATTGCTGGGCGTCTTCCTGCTGGTGCCGCTGATGCGGACGACGATTCAGCCGGGTCTCAAAAAAACGCTGGGATTCCTGCCTTTGTTTCAAGGGCCTGCGTACGGGATCGGCTTTCTGACGGCGGGAATCGTGCTGGCCATCATGATCGTGCCGTTTGTGCTGTCGGTGTCGCGGGAAGTTCTGCTGGCCGTGCCGCGCGATCAGCGAGAAGCGGCGCTGGCTCTTGGAGCCACGAAATGGGAATCCACCTGGAAGGTGGTGGTTCCGGCGGGCCGGATCGGCATTTTTGGTTCCGTGTTCCTTGCGCTGGCCCGGGCGTTGGGCGAAACCATGGCTGTGACCATGGTGATCGGCAACAATCCGAAAATTGCGGCGTCGCTATTTTCGCCGGGATATTCCATTGCCTCGGTGTTGGCCAATGAGTTCTCCGAGGCCACCGGCAATTTATATTTGAGCGCGCTGATTGAACTGGGGCTGGTGCTGTTTCTGCTCACGTTCGTATTGAATGGGCTCGCGCGTCTCTTGATTCTGGTCACTACGGCGCGCGGAAGCGGGGTGCTCCCCACATGAGCCTGCGCCTGATCTGGAGAAAATCGCTCAACGTATTTATGCTGTCGCTCACGGGATTGTGCGCGCTGCTGACCGTCTCTGCGTTATTTTTTATTCTTGGCTACCTGATCTGGAATGGCGGAAAGGATTTGTCCTGGAGTTTCTTCACTCATCTGCCCGCGCCGGTCGGTGAATCCGGCGGGGGCATGGCCAATGCCATCGTGGGTACTCTGAAGCTCCTGTTGCTCGCCGCGCTGTTTGGCGTGCCGATCGGGCTTCTGGGAGGCGTGTACCTGGCGGAATTTGGGGGGAGAACCGTTCCGTTCCTGGTGCGGTACACGGCGGACCTGATGAACGGCGTGCCCTCGATCGTGATGGGTATTTTTGCATACGCCCTGGTGGTTATGCCGATGCATCACTTTTCGACGCTGGCTGGCGGCATCGCTTTGGGAATCATGGTGATACCGACTGTATTGCGGAACACCGAAAGCTTTTTGCGGGATGTGCCTCGCTCACTGCGCGAGGGCTCGTTTGCGCTGGGAGCCAACAAATGGCGCATGATCGCGACGGTGGTATTGCCGGCGGCATCGCGCGGGATCTTGACGGGCGTGTTGCTGGCCCTGGCGCGCGTCGCTGGAGAAACAGCTCCACTGCTGTTTACGGCCTTTGGTAACCGATACTGGAGCCCGGGCTGGATGCAGCCTACGTCCTCGCTGCCTGTTGTGATATACACCTACGCGACAGGCCCTTACGAGGATTGGCATCGTCAGGCTTGGGCTGCGGGGCTCGTACTGCTCGGTTTGGTCCTGGTGACGAACATTCTGGTCCGCACGTTTTTGACGCGCGGCACTGCGTATGAGAGGTCCTGACGATGAACGCAGCTTTTCCACTTATGGCGAATTCGGGGACGGCTATGGCAGCGTCTTCCACGGCTAAAACGACGGCTCACACACCTGCTATGACCACATCAGGCGTCAATACGCTGCGAATGAAAGTCAGCAAGCTGAATTTTTATTACGGAAAGAATCATGCGCTGCACAACGTCTCCATGGACGTGGCCACGAACCGCGTTACGGCCATGATCGGGCCGTCGGGCTGCGGCAAATCCACGTTGCTGCGGACCCTGAACCGGATGCACGAAACGCTGCGGCATACCCGCCTGGAGGGGGAAATTACCCTGGACGGCGTGAATATTCTTTCCCTGGACGTCACCATGCTGCGCCGCATGGTGGGCATGGTGTTTCAGAAGCCCAATCCGTTTCCCAAGTCGATTTATGAGAACGTGGCGTACGGTTTGCGCATCAATGGTCATAAGGGTCGCCTG
>Ga0157374_10004175_pt1 | contig 12132 bp, 8 predicted proteins | sample M25metaG_FD_115308 | JGI IMG/M metagenome (GOLD analysis project Ga0157374, IMG submission 115308) | Miscanthus rhizosphere microbial communities from Kellogg Biological Station, Michigan, USA - M2-5 metaG | ecosystem: Host-associated > Plants > Roots > Rhizosphere > Soil | place: USA: Michigan...
CGACCATACTTGCTGATACATGGGTCGGATGTTCTGTGGGATGTTGAAGTACTGACCCGAGGTGACGAAGTTCACCGTAGAAGTAGGCGGTTGCGGCGTCGGGAACGGATTGCCGCCGGCATAGCTGGAATAGGGGTTGACGAAGCCGTTGGACGGGCTGGAAAGCGAGATGGTGCTGCCGAAGGGCGCGCCCTGGCCGGGCTTGGAGGCGTAGTTGAGTTCGGGGAAGTCGTACAGCAGGCCGTAGGAAGCGCGAACGCTGCTCTTGCCGTCGCCAGTGGGGTCGAACGCTACGCCGACGCGCGGCGCGAACTTGTTGTAGCGATGTTCGGCATAGGTTTCCGACACACCCTTGTCGCCGATGAAGAGCAGGCCGGGAGGCGCGTTGACGAAGCGCTGGCTGACGATGCCGGCGGCAAAGTTTGCAGGGTAGAAATGGTCGAACGAGGCTTTCTTGTCCTCCGCGGGAAGGAAGGGTTCCCACCGAATCCCGGCGTGCAGGGTAAGCCGCTGCGACATCTTGATCTCATCTTCGAAGTAAGCGCCGATGTACTTCTGCCGCGGATAAAAGATGGCCGGGTTGCCCTGCGTGAAGGTGCTGGGCACACCGAGAAGCAGATCGGCGAGGACGAGCTTGGTGGCGGATCCGTTAAAGGTGAAGGCGCCGTTGCCGTTGTTGATATTGTCGTAGTTCAACTGGTTGTAAATCCCGTTGAATCCGAACATGAAGTGGTGCTTCTTCTTAACGATGTCAACGTCGTCCGCAACCTGCACGGCGTTTGTGATGTAGTAGGCAGGAGCCGCGCTCCCTACGCCGAAGAAGCCCGAAGCACTGATCTGCAAATAATTTTGCGCGGGCTGGTAGATGGGAATGCCGAGAGTGTTGGCGTTGATGCCGTTTGTTTCAGTGCGGTTGACGTTGATGCGGGTGGCGGTGAGCCGCAGCGAGTTCACGACGTTCGGCGTGATCGACCACGTGTGGCCGAGGATGGCCGCGCCGACGAAGTCTTCGATTCCCGTCACGGTAGTGTTGATGACGCTGTTATTGAACGCAGGCGGCGGCTGATTGAGATGCGCACGGAAGTAGCGGCCAAACATCGTTTGTTTGGGAGTAAGCGTGAAGTCGGCCCGACCGAGGTATTGGTCTTCGGTGACGGTGTTCGGGATGGAGTAAAAATTCTTACCGCAGGGGTCAGTGCTTGTGGGCACGTACTTCAGCAACGCGATCGCCGGAGCGACGAAGCGGCTGGTAGGAATCTGGTTGTTGACGAAGTTCGCACCGGTGGCGGGGTCTTTGAGCTGAATGGCGCCCGTGGTGACGCACGCTGCGCTGGTGATGGCACTGAAGTCGCCGGCAAGTACAGCCGCCGGCGGGACGAAATTGAAGCTGCTGGTAGAGGCGCTGTGGCTGCGGGTACCCTGATAGCCGCCAAAAAAGAAAAGGCGATTGTGCAGAATGGGGCCACCGAACGTGCCTCCGAATTGATTGCGGACCAAGGTGTCCTGCCCCGTCGAGAAATAGTTCAACGCGTTAAGCGCGCCGTTACGGGCGAACTCAAACAGCGATCCGTGAAAAGCGTTGCTGCCGGAACGCGTAACCGCATTCATGGTGCCGCCGGAGTGAACGCCATAGCGCGCCGAAACTCCGCTGGTTTGAATGCTGAACTGATCGGTTGCATCGGGAAATGGGAATGGCAGGTTCACGTTGGTGTAGGAGTCGTTGTAGTCGCCCCCGTCGAGCACATAGTTGACCGAGTTGGACTGGCCGCCGGCGATGGCGATGGCGACAGAACCGCCTTGGCCATAAGTCTTGGTGCTGACGGTATCGCCGAAGGAGGAGGCGTTGACCGCGACACCGGAGAGCAGGACGAGTGACGTAATCTGGCGGCCATTCAGCGGAAGGCCGAGGATCTGCTTGGAGTCGACGACCTGCGAGGTAGAGGTATCGGCGAGCTCCACGCTGTTGCTAATGGCCTGGACGGTGACCTCTTCGGTGACAGCGCCGGCAGTGAGGGCAGGCGAGATGGTGACGCTGGCGCCAACGGTCAGGACGATGCCCCTCTGGAGGTACGAGCGGAAGCCCGGGGCTTTGACCTCGACCTGGTAGGTGCCGGTGGCAAGGTTGACAAAGGTGTACGAGCCGTCCGAACTGGCATGGTCCGTGTGGGACACATACCGATCAAGGTTGGTGACCGTGACGGTCGCACCGGGAACCACCGCGCCGGTGCTGTCGCGCACAACGCCGGCGACCTGCGCTGTATCGACCGCCTGCCCGTACGCTATCGAGCAGACGCCAAACAACATGACTGCCAGGGCGAAGCATCCTGCCAGACACCCGCGCAGCAAACGGAGAGCGCCGCTGAGGGCCTGCGCCGGTTTTGATTGAATCGTTGGCATCATTTCTTTCCTCCTGAGGCGCCGCCGAAACGAGACCGGCTACGCAAATGTGTTTCGTACGCTGTCTGTTCTACATGTCCTGGGCGTTCGCTTGAACATTCGTCCCAGCGATGGCAGCGTTTCCAAAGCGTGCCAAGATTAGGGAGGAAAAACAGGAGACGCAAGGACTTTCGCGAGAGCCACCGGACGTTAAGACCCGTTAAGAGTGCCATGGAGCGGACTTCCACGATAGGCAAAAGCCTCTGCTAACTTCCCGCTAAACGGTTTCCTATGAGCGTGATAGCAGAATGAACCCGCTCGTCAGGAGCGCGGTGAAATTGGTTCTTGCGAATCTTCGACCGCCACGTAGAATACGGAGACGTGAATGGCTGCCCCAGCCGAGTTACTCGGAAGCCCATCGTTCCGCAGGTTTGCTTTGACGCCAGATACTCTCAAATTGCCGACCCGAGAAGCAGCTCCTCACTGGGTACCTTCGACAGAAGAAGAAAAGGCTGCGGTTTGGGAGCAGGTGGATCGGCTTATCAGGGACCCCTCCTTTAACAAAAGCAAGCGCTACCCCAGCCTCCTTCGCTTCGTGGTCGCAAAGTCGCTGGACGGGGAGGCGGACTGCTTAAAGGAACGCGTTCTCGGGATGGAGGTCTTCGACCGGCCAGCCGATTATGACTCGACCCGGGACTCGATCGTGCGTGTCACCGCGGCGGAGCTTCGCAAGCGAATGCTCCACTACTACGACGATCCGGTTCATCGGAATGAACTGCGTGTGTCGTTGCCGTCGGGTTCGTACGTCCCCCAGTTCGCGTATCCCGTGGGCTGGTTGGTGAACCGAGAGCCAACCGAAGATGAGCCCGCTCGCGAGGAGCAGATTTCTACAGTGAGGGAGCAGGTTCCCGTTGGTGAGCCAGCTATTCCGTCAGCAAAAGGGGCTTCGCGATTCGGGTGGCTGTGGGGCGTGTTCGCAACGGTGGCTCTCGCGCTCATTGCGACGGCTTCGGTGCTCATCATGCGGCCGAAAAAAGAAGTTACCCTTGACGCATTCTGGGCACCTGCATTCCGGTCATCTGCACCCATTCTGATCTGCTTCAATGATCATCCGCTCAATACTTCTCAACTGCTCGACGCTGCAAATCCCGAGTTTCCGACACATCCGATGACCCAGGCCCAGGTCATGAGCGCAAGCAGCGTTCCACTCATAGCGGACATAACCCGATATTTCTCGGAACATGGCCGGGTGTCCAGAATTCAAGGCCAGTCCAAGACCACCTTCGACGATATAAGAGGGACTACGGTAATCCTCTTCGGCGCATACAACAATTATTGGACACTCAAAATGACGCAGCCTCTCAGGTTCCATTTTGCGAACAGTCCCGATATGAGCAAATTCTGGATTGAAGATCGAGAATCACCAGCCAGTCGGGATTGGTCTACCGAAACAAACGTCAAGGTGCTAAAAGACTATGCTCTGCTGGCACGCTTCGTTCCTCCTTCCACTGGCCAAACGGTCTTTGTGATTGCTGGTTTGCGGCCGCCGAGCATGACTGAAGGAGTAAAGCTTCTGCTCTCACCGCAATTGATGGATCAGTTGGGAGCACTTGACATGACCGCAGAGCGAAACAAGAACGTCGAGATAATAATCCAGACCGACGTGGTGGAGGGCGTGGCGGGCAAGCCTAAGGTCCTAGCGGTGCACACCTGGTAGCGGTTCTATCCCGTTAAGAGCGGCTTATCGTTGTACCTTCTCCTGATCGTCTGATACGCATACAACTGCTGCATCGACAGCCGCTTCCCAAGGGGGACCATGAACTTCGCGCGCAAGTTGAATCGGAGATCGTTTGTCGCCGGCATCGCGGGAGTTTCAGCGGCCCACTGTTTGCGCCCGTCCCTCCTGCTCGCCGCACCGCCCGCACAGCCCAACCTACCGAACATCTGGGGCAACGGACAACTGTTCGCCTTCTCGGCGCTCGATGGCGTGACCGACTACGCATCGGGCCTGGTCGCCAGATCGATAAACCAACCGCCAGGTCTAAGCATCGTCTTCCCTACCAAAACGGAGATCCAATGCGGCGAACGCATCACGGGTCCGGTACAGATCACAAGCGATACGTTCCTGCTCACCACCGAGAAGGGCACAGTCCGTGGGGCTTTCGTGGATGCGTATCATCTGCTGATCGAAGGCAACTGCAACCTTGGCAATTTACAAGAAGTCCTGCAGTCCGAAAAAAGCGGCGGTCGCACACTGATTGGTGTCCGAAAGCGTTTTAATGCGGAGCTACTGCAAGCGGATTTGGCGGACGTGATGGCGAAGCGGCAGAGATGGCTGTTGCAGCAGCATCTCCCGCCGCGTCTCGACTCGCGCAGGCGCCGCACACTAGAGAAAGCTCTCTCTGTAATGAAAGGCCAGGTGAACTCGCCGGAAGGCCTGATTCACCATCGCTGGACGACACCGGACCGCTGGCCCCATCGCGACCTCTGGCTATGGGACTCGGTGTTTCACGCACTGGGATGGCGGCATGTGGACAAGCAGCTCGCGCGTGACGCGTTGGAGGCTGTCTTTGACGGACAGCAGTCGGACGGTCGCATTCCGCACCAGTTGAGTCCGTTGAAGTTTTCCTCGGTGACACAGCCGCCATTGCTTGCGTTGGGCGTGCGGGAGTTGGCAGGAACTTTGCCCGATAAGGACTGGTTGAAGCGGTGCTATCCCAAGCTGGCGAAGTATTTGCTGTGGGACTTCGATCAACGCGTGGGCTCGGATGGGCTGGCGCATTGGTTTATCGACCCCGATCCGCAATCACGCTCGGGCGAAAGTGGCATGGATAACAGTCCTCGGTTCGACAGGGCGACGCGGCTGTACGCGGTGGACTTCAACGCGTTCCTCTCTATGGAATGCGCGATCATGGCGGAGTTTGCGGCGACGCTGCAGTTGCCGAACGATGCGGCGGAGTGGCGGCGAAAGCACGAAGGGCTCAATCGAAAGATCAACGCGTTGCTGTGGAACGAAGAAGCTGGCTTCTATTTCGACTACGATCCGGTAGCGAAGTCGCAGACGAATGTGTTGGCAGTATCAGGATTTCTACCGTTGCTTTGCGGTGCTGCGAATGAGCATCAGATAGGGCGGTTGGTTGCGCACATGGAGAATCCGAAGACGTTTGGAACAGCGGTACCTCTGACCTCGGCGACGACCGCCGAAGGATTTGCGAATCCATATGACATGTGGCGTGGACCGATGTGGGTGAACACCAACTGGTTGGTGGCGCATGGGCTGGAGAGTGTGGGCCGGCGGGTCGAGGCTTCCAAATTGCGCGAGAAGACGATGGATGAGATTGAACGGCGCTACATGGAGCTTGGTTCGCTGTTCGAGTTCTACGACGAGGATGGAGCGGTCGCGCCGGACAAGCTGCCGCGGAAGGGGCGCCTGGACCCGGCCAGTCCGTACCATCAGGCAATTCACGATTACGGCTGGACCTGCACCCTCTATGCAGATCTGGTCTTCTCAGGACACTCAGAACAGACTACAAAGCCGCTCTAGTGAGGAGAAAAATTGGCATATCGCCCGCTACAAATTTTGACTGTTTTCGGTCTCCTCAGTGCAGTATCTAACGGTAGGGCCCAAGGCCAGTATCCGCAACCGCTCGACTCCGATGTCCCTGTGCCAACGCATGCTCCATATCAATTCAGAGCAATCCCACTCACTATGTCTTCGCAAGCAACCGGCGAGCGGGAGCAGTGGGAAAAATGGCACGGACATTTAACGGTCAGAAACATCACGGCTCCTACCCTTACCCTCTTTCTTCCATCACCTGAAAAAGCAACCGGGGCCGCTGTGGTGATCGCTTCTGGCGGAGCATTTGTCTATCTGGAAATTGAGAAAGAAGGCTATGACGTCGCACGCTGGATGGCTGCCCATGGCATTGCTGCGTTTGTATTGAAGTACCGAACAAAGCCCCTGGGTCGCGACCCCGAGGCGCTGTTGTCGGCAATCGCAGCGCTCAAAGTCGCAGAATCAGGAGAGCTCGATCCTCCGCTCAGCACATCTGCCGAAGCTCTTCAAGATGCAATGGATGCCATGAGGCGGGTACGAGAGAGGGCCACGGAATGGAAGGTCGATCCTCACCGGATTGGCTTTCTTGGGTTCTCTGCAGGCGCAATTACAACTCTTAGTCTCGCATTGGCAGACGGGGAAACGGCACGCCCTGATTTCATAGGATCTATTTACGGCCCGATGACGCCGAAGAATGTCCCGCGAACCGCCCCTCCAGCGTTCTTCGCAATTGCGTTGGATGACGGTTTTTTTGCGTCCAAAGGACAATCGGTGGATCTAGTCGACTCATGGAGAAGGCTGGTGTAACCGTCGAAGCGCACCTTTATTCAAGAGGCGGACATGGGTTCTCCACTTCCCGTAAATCCTTTGGAAGTCGCTTGTGGCTTGATGAGTTTCGCGCTTGGATACAAGATCTGGGGATGTTGGGTACGCCGGCGCTCAACAGGTCATCGCCAGCCACTGGCGGGTAGACGACGATGCGACAGTGAACCTCATGCAGCATTTCTATCGCAACTTATTGACTACAAAGATGCCCGTTGCGGACGCTCTGCGGTCGGCGCAACTGCAAATGCTCGCCCGGCAAACCTGATGCTGTGAGATAGGTGATGTCTAGTGAGGGTCGGGATCGAGTACGTCGACTTGTAAGCTGCGAAGTTCCCAACAAACTTGATCGCGTAATGAAACGTTGCGAAGAGAATAATGTAACTCACCGCTCCACAGGAGAAGCTTAGTCTTCGATTTGTCATGGTGCTTCGCCTCAATCAATCGTCGAGCGTCACAACCGATAATTCCATGAATTGCGAAGGACTTCTCAGAGACGGGTGCCCGCTGACCGTTAGTGGTTGTCAGCGGGTCTCCCGGAAGTTGTTCGTCAATTACCAAGAACGGCTGGTGTTTGCTGTCGCACCCGGCGCTCTGTCTTCGAGAAAGGGAGTCTGTACCTGACATCGCCCGGTCCATATGCGATCTCCCGTAGGAAGTGTTGATCGCCGTACACGGAGAAAACGATTTGGACTTTGTGCGGGTTACCGTAACCAGACGGCATATTCGGGTTTATATAAGCCGCCCAGAAGGTGCCCTTGCCGCTGAGGGTGGTGCGATTTCCCTCCGCCTTGAGAATGTAAACGCCGGCTGGCAGTTCAGTATTGCCCGCCGTGAAAGAGAACGGGATTTCTACGCGGCCTCCGACCACCTGTGCTGATGCGGAGGGGACAGAAAGCAAGCTCGCAAGTAAGACAATTGCAGTTGTTATGATTTGTTTCATTGTTTTTTCCTTTTTTATTTGGTGCATTTTGTTGCGCTGCCAGCAAGACAGCATAGTTGGACACTGAATGCGTGAGCCTCCTTCGATCTGAAAAAAGCTCATTACTTCGCGACTTACCAATGCCAACGCCTACGAGCGTGGCCCATCGGACGGATGGACCGCGAACCCTGTGAATACGAAGTGTTCGCACGCGACGGCCATGCGAAATTCTGGCTGACCTTGCTCACTTGATACTTCGGGCGCCGAGCAGCCTGCGAGCCCGAACAGGCACACGACTACCGTGACCCTAATAAAGATGTGGAACAGTAACTCGCTCAGTGCCAGTTTGTGAGTTTCCGTCGCCCGAGCATCGTCATGCGTCGCCGGGCAGCTGTAAGACCGCCCTAATATATTCAGCTCCGACATATTTCGCGGGGTGATGTTGACTTCCATAAGACTTCTCCTCAATGGTGCATGTGTGACCTGGTGCAATCGACGTACATATCGACTATGGCCAATGAGGACGGTGTGCACTTATCCGTTCGTCCGGCATTCTTGCTCTCATGACCGACTTCAAGGATTGTTTGGCCAACTGTCCTGTAAAATTTGCCCAGCGTCTGCGAAAGGTGCGCGATGGATGTTCTTTCCGAAATACTGAAGGTGGTCAAGCTTCAGGGAGCTCTGTTTTATAACGGAGAATTCTCGGCTCCATGGAGCATTCGTGCAGCCTCTTGCGAGGCTTTGGCAAATCACTTCACATCGGGCACGGAGCACGTGATCGTGTATCACTTACTCACTGAGGGGCGAGCGCGAGTTCAACTTGACAGTGGAGAGCAGCTAATTCTGGGTGCAGGAGATCTTGTCATGATCCCTCACGGCGACTCACACATCATGCAAAACGGGACCACGGCCGCACCTGTTAACGATTCCACGCAGTTGGGAGAAGTGCTTGCCCAAGGGATGAAGGTGCGGCGAATGGGTGGCGGGGGCGAAGTCACTCGATTCGTCTGCGGGTACATGGCCTGCGACTCGCGACTTAGCCAGGTTTTCCTCAGTGCCTTGCCAGCCCTGATCAAGGTAAGTATCCGCGATGATGCGTCAGGGGCATGGCTCGAAGATTCGATTCGGTTTTCGGTCGAGCAGACAGGTGCTTCCCGTGCAGGTGCTGAAGCGGTGTTGGCTAAGCTCTCCGAGGTTTTATTCGTCGAAACGCTGCGAACTTACATAGCGACGCTTCCGCCTGAGCAGACGGGATGGCTGGCCGGAGCGCGCGATGCTGAGGTGAGCAGGGCGCTTGCATTAATCCATCAGCGACCTGCCGAACAATGGACAATTGCTGCTCTAGCGCAAGGTGCGGGCGTGTCTCGCTCGGTGCTCGCTGAACGCTTCCGGCACCTACTTGGAGAGCCACCGATCACTTATCTCACGCGCTGGAGGCTACAGTTGGGAGCGGATCTGATGATGTCAACGAACCATTCCGTTGCGCAGATTGCGGCGGAGGTCGGTTATGAATCGGAGGCTGCATTCAATCGTGCGTTTAAGCGCGAGTTTGGGCATCCCCCTGCGCGCTTCAGGACGATGTCCCGATCTACTCAGCAGACGCGGAGCTTCCCTAAGGCTAAGCCGGTTGCAGTCCCGAAGGTAAACGCTTAGTCGAAGACGGTCGAGCAAGAAATCAGGACGATCAGGAATGTCTTGTGTGCTGCGCCGATCAATAATCATAGACATGAGCGACTGGCAGATAGGCACAGACGCGGTTCCAAGTCGCATGATCATCGCGTCCGAAAAATCATGTATCAAAGGAGAAATTGTGAATCCGAATAAAGCATTGTGGGAGAAGGGTGATTTTACCGAGATTGCGGCGTTCATGCGTGGATCGGGAGAAGCCTTCGTTCACTCATTGAATATCGAGACTCCGTTGAAGGTTCTGGACCTCGGGTGCGGAGATGGCACGACGGCACTACCTTTGGCTCAATTGGGAGCTGATGTAACTGGAATCGACATTGCCAGAAACCTGGTTGAAGCTGGCAACAGGCGCGCTGCTGAAAACAGAATCGCCAACCTGAAATTTCAAGAGGGAGATGCCTCCAATCTTGAAGGAGTTCGCGATCACACCTTCGATCTGACCGTCTCCGTGTTCGGTGCGATGTTTGCGCCAAACCCGTTCAACGTCGCGAAGGAAATGGTTCGAGTGACCAAGCCGGGTGGCCGCATCGTGATGGGCAATTGGATTCCGAATGACCCCACGTCGTTCGTGTCGCAGCTGCTAAAGATCTCTTCGTCATTCATGCCACCGCCTCCTGAAGGCTTCATCAGTCCGATGACGTGGGGAATTCCTGCAAACATTGTTGAGCGCTTTGGCCAGGCTGGAGTGCCTGAAGGCAACATCACAATGGTCAAGGACACGTTTACGTTTATCTCGCCGGGCTCGCCAGCTGAATTAGTCGACGCGTTTAGACGGTTTTACGGCCCAACGATGAATGCGTTCGAAGCAGCGGGGAAGAATGGAAGGGTCGAGGAGCTCCACCAGCAGCTCAACGATCTCGCGGAAGCTCAGAACCAGGGCGCAAACGATGGCACTTCCATTCCTGCCACGTTTCTGCGGGTCGTCGTTAGCCTGTAACCTGCAAGGCCATTGTTGCGGTATCGGTTTAAGAGGAGAGAGTTCGGCGATGAAAACTTCCCCGAAGGCCGATACTGCAGCAAGGCCGGTTACGAGTCGAATAAGCCGCGAGAAGGAGCGATACCTCTGAGGGCCGCGGTTCATTCTCTCCTTGCTGCATCTTTTGCTTGACCTAAATTGTGGTACTCCCGGCGACTTTCCAGTAGAACCGGAATATCCTGATCCGCCTCAGACCATAGAGCGAAGAAATCTTCATAGGCTTTTCGGCTCTTTTGTAAATCACCCGTCAGCGCGTAAGCTCGCGCAAGGCCTAACTGTGCCAGTGAATGTCTGGGCGAAGTTGCGTCGATTCCCGGATGGTCGAGGATTTTCTGGAATTCGGCTGCGGCTTCTTTGCCGGAGCGCTTTTTGAGAAAAGCCACAGCGCGGACATAAATCGGTGAGAGATTCGCGAACTCGCTGAAGTCGTAGGGCCCGGCTTGTCGCAGAATCTCAATGGCCGAGGAAGCGTTGCCATGACTTATCTGGATTGCTGCGAGAGCGGACGGAATAGAGGCCAGATTGAGTGGCTGGTGGAGGGGAAAGCGCCGCCGCAGGTCGTCAGTCAAAGCGCGGCTGCGATGCTCGTCGCCAACCCATGCCAAGGCCTCCGCCGCGGTCATCTCGGGATCGATCTCGTGACCGTTGCGTACAGCGTTCTCCGCTTCGGAACGGGCTTCTTTGAGGTTATCGAAGTCGGCCTCCGCCAACGCCGCCGACGCGCGAGAGTAGGCAGCGCTTTCGACCAGACCGGCGCGTTCCGACGCCGCCCATGCCTGCTCAAACAAATGCCTTGCTTCGCGCACACGGCCGGCTGACATCATCGCGAAGGCCTGGGTAATGAGCATGTCATTTTCGGTGTCTTTGCCATGAGCCCACTCGGTCTCGCGGAGCATCGCGGCTTTGTCCCGGCGCAAGAAAGCTAACTTGAACAGGACTTGGTGGGTATAGGTGCTGTCGCGTTTGTTGGCTGCTGCCTGCTCGCAAACGTGCTGTGCATCACTCCAGCGATTCAACGCGAGGAGCGACAAGGCGAGATTTGCGTACGGGGACGAAGTATCAGGCTGCAGCTTGAGTGCCTGCGCGGCAGCGATTCTGGCCTCGTCATATTTGCCTACAACCTGGTAGCGCGCTGCGAGTCCGTTGAAGGGCGTCGAGTCGCGCGGATACATCTCGCTCCAGATCTTGTAGGTGTCGGTTGCCTTGTCGAGGTCGCCGGTCACGAGGATGTTGTAGCGAACCGTCACATATAACCTCTCGCGTTCGCTGAGCTTGGTTCGCAGATCGAAAGCACGCAGTATATAGCCAGCGGCCTTCTGCGTTTCCCCGAGATTGGTATACGCGGCTGCAAGCTGCGCGTAGGCCATTGCAAACTTTGGATCGAGCTCAATAGCGTGTTCCAGCGGCGTGATGGATTCTTTCTCGTTCCCCCTGCCTCGCGCTTCGACACCCAGCGAATAGGCTTTCAGCGCCTCCAGCGAAGGCGTCGTTGCCTGGTCGATGGGCACATCGAAGCGCTCGATGGAACCAAGCGACTCTCCGAGCTTCTGGCGCAGCTTCTTGCCCAACACGCTTAGCGTGGGCAAAACGTCCTGTCGTGTTTTCGCTTCAGCCTGCTCTCTGGCGACTACGTTCGACCCGGCGCAGTTTTCCGCGTCGACGGTGATGAGATAACTGCTGTCGAGGCGCGCGACAGAACCTGTGATGAGGAACTGAGCACCGAGCCTTTCGCAAACTTCACGAGCCATAGGCAGCCGGACCTGCTGATCGGGCGGCTGCTCCATGAACCGCAGC
>Ga0157374_10004176_pt1 | contig 12132 bp, 13 predicted proteins | sample M25metaG_FD_115308 | JGI IMG/M metagenome (GOLD analysis project Ga0157374, IMG submission 115308) | Miscanthus rhizosphere microbial communities from Kellogg Biological Station, Michigan, USA - M2-5 metaG | ecosystem: Host-associated > Plants > Roots > Rhizosphere > Soil | place: USA: Michigan...
ACGGAGTCTGCGCCGGATTGGTAATGCGCTGAGAGGCGGACGCCGTCAGATAAGGCTCTTGATTCGGATCGAACCATCGCCGCTAACCGGCGCGCGCCAGTCGGTCGTAAGCAGGTTCGGACGATTCTGGCCGCCAAAAAGATAGTTGTTATATCCGGTATCGATAACTCCTTCCGGATACCCACTTTGATAAAACGTGTAGGTGGCCAGGTTCCAGTTACCCACTAAATGGCCGGCAAATCCGTGTGTTACGAAACGGCGGTTGGGCCCAAAAGGTAAGTCATAGCTGGCTGTTAATTTGAACACCTCCGGCATATCCAGCACACTATAGGATTTTTCCAGCCGGCGATTATAGTTGTCCTGCGCGGCTGATCCGCCGACTCCGCCACCCACGCCAACCACTCCCGCAATCCAAGGCTCCGCCGAGTCCGCATCGGTCAACAGCTTCGACCAGGTAAAATCCGCTACCAGGCTAAGTCCGTTTGAATAGCGCTTCGTCGCTTTGAGAATCAGCGCATTGTAAGTGGAATTGCCGTTGTGCATCGTCATTCCGGGTTGCCCGATGCTGTTGTATTGCGGCCAGCGGCGCAAGGCCTGTCCCAGCGTTGCATGCGCGCCTAGCAATTGCGTGAAATTTGAGAACGGAGCTGTGAATCCCAGCGCTTGTACAGCCGAGTCCGTAATAGGCGCCGTAAGCAGGCTGCCGAGAGAAGCATACTTCGGATCGATCTGCATGTCGTTTTCACGATTCGAGGGCAGGAACGTTCCTTTGCTGCCTGTATAGGTGATGTCGGCGACGACATGACCTGGAAGCGCTCGCGAAATGGCGATATTCCAACTGTAGGTGCGCGGTGTTTTTTCCAGGTCGCTGGGCATCCAGAACGTTACGCCGTTCGGCGTATTGAATGCGGGATTGATGAACGGCGGCGGCTGCCAGGCGGGAAGTCCCTGGTCCCACTGAAACGCCGGCGTCACACCGGTATTCGGTGAAGTGAAATTCGGGGAGGAGGTGAAGCCGTCGTTTGCGCCGCCCAGTCCCGGCGATTTCTCCGGTGCAAAGAAAATCCCGAATCCGGCGCGAATCACGGTATCTTTGGCAAATTGGTACGCCAGGCCCGCGCGTGGGCCCCAACCGTGCGAGTTCGACCACAAGCCGCGCCTTCCAAGCCGCCCGGCGCCGCTGCCGAGAAATGTCAGTGCGCCCGGACAGCCTCCGCAAGCCGGATTGGGAACATCCGGGTTGAAAAGCGAGAACTGATCATGTCTCTCCGTCGCGCCTTCATTCAATTCGAAGCGCAACCCGAGGTTCGCCGTCAATTTCGGCGTGATCTTCCAATCATCTTGCACAAACATGGCATGGGAGCGGAAGAGCAATTCTTGCGCATTGGGAACGGTAAAAGTCCCTTTGTCCGCCGCGCCCAGCATAAAGCTGGCGAACGAGCTGCCGGTCGCGCCCGTATTGTCCAAGGGTGTTGCCGTCTCGAGCCGGCTGAAGGTATACGTTCCGGTAGCATTGTTACGGTTATTGACATCCATGTGCAGCAAAGCAATGCTGTAACCGAATTTGAAGTTATGGTTCCGCTTCACCCAATTGACGCTCTCGTCCAAAGCCTCCTCGGTGTGATATTCGTCCCACAGCTTTGAGCTATCCCAACTGTAGTAGTTGTCGGTAGCAAAACTTACTGATGGGAAGCCATTGTTGTAATAAGGATTATTCGCCACTCCGCCCAGCTTTGTGCCCCAATTCTGTCCTCCCGGAACCTGCGTCACATCATGCTCCGGATGTGTGAGCCGATGCACTCCCACCGTCAACGTATTGACAACGCTGGCAGTAATGATCTGCGTATCGTTCACCCGAAACACATTCCCGTAGTATTGGTCGCCATGATAATACTGCCGCCCCGCGAGCGGATATGGCAGCGATCCGCCCCAGTTGTTCGGATCGGTCAAGTCGGAATCGTAAGCGTTATTGAAATAGGAGCTGCTCTTGGTCCAGGTGAACGCAAGCTTGTTTCTACTCCCGAAGTTCTGATCGAACTTAATCAGGAACGCATTATTGATCAGGTTCTTTGCGCCCGCGCCGGTTTCTAGGTAGTTATTGACCAGCCCAGGCAAATTCGGTGCCGGGTAATACTGGGCGATATTTTGCGCAAGCGGGCTTAAGCGGCTGATGGGAATCCGGTTCCCGGCGAACATCTGGCGCGTATACCCGCCGTTGCCATCCGGCGTTGTCGAGTTAGGATCGTAGATCGGTACAAGCTTCCCGTTCGGCATCCAGCCGGAAAAGTCGCCGTTGATCATCGCCGGCGTCGGAATCGTGGTCGTACCGACGCCAGACGTCTGTGGAAACCTGTATCCTTCGTAAGCAAAGTAGAAAATAGGTTTTGTCTTTGCCGTTATAGATCTTAGGTAGATATACGGGTCCACCCGCATTGATGCCGAAGTCGTTGCGATGGTAAATCGATTTCGGACGGCCGAACAGATTATTGCGCCAGGTATTGGCGTCGAGCACTTGGCTCTGATAATAGTCAAAAGCCGAGCCGTGCAACTGGTTCGTGCCCGACTTCGTGGTCAACGTAATGTTGCCGCCGCTCGCCCGGCTGTCTTCCGCCTTGAACGAAGCGGTTTCAATGCGATACTCCTGCATAGAATCCACTGGCGGCGTCAGACGGTTCATGTAGCCTACATGATTCCGCCATCCCATTTCCACCGAAAGTCCATCCACACTGACGTTCCATGCGTGCTGCTGGCCTCCGCCGACGTTGAAATCGTCCCAGGAACTTTGTCCGTCGCCGGTTCGGACCTGCGGCAGCATGATCATCAGGCTGAAAGCATTGCGCATTCCGCCTCCGATACCGGCAATCGGCAGCGGCAAATTTTCCACGAGTTTCTGCTCCATCGTGGTGGACACTTCCGTCGATTCGGTCTTCAACGCAGCCGCCTCGCCGGTGACTTCGATGCTTTCCGACGTCTGTCCCACCTGCAGAACGGCATCCGCTCGTACGTTATCCGCACTCGAGAGCGTAATGTCCGCCCGCGACCAGGCCTTGAACCCTGGCTGCGAGACGTCCACTCGATAGTGCCCTACGCGCAAGCCCGGTAGCGAGTAGTTCCCCGTCGCCGATGTTGTGGTCTTGCTCTCCCCACCTGTGTCGAGATTTCTGGCCTCGACGGCGGCTCCGGGAACCACCGCGCCGGTGCTGTCTGTCACCAGGCCTGTGATCGTTCCCATCGTTGTTTGTAGAAATGCTAGCCGCGGACTAGCCAACAAGATCAGCAGTGGAACACTAATACGCCATGAACGAGACATTTTTCCTCCCGGACCCGAAATCCAGGTCCAGTGTGCCTCGCCCTAATGGAATTGGAAACGTTAAGAGCGTTTTCTAACGGCTGCGCCCCGCACGAGACCTGGAATAACTGAAGCGAATTGGTGTCACCACCTGCACGTTAGGCCGCATCTGTAACGTTAGTTCTCGTCCCTCCGTCTCATCTCGTCCAAGCTGAGCCTGTAACGCTCACAGCTCGCTAGCAAAAAGGCTCCCGCCGAAGCGGAAAACACCGAGTAATCGAGTGGCGCCTTCACGCCGAGTGCAAGCGTCATCGCCATCGCAAACAACAAAAGCAAAGCGCCGCTCAGAAGTGCAGCAACTCGCGTGGCTATTCCAAGCAAAAGCGCCAGCCCGAGGATCGTTTCCAGAATGGTTGCCGTCCACGCCAGCGTAGGAGCCAAGTATGTCGGCAAAATCGATGTCAGTCGCGCCGTATACGCGGTGAAGTGTGTAAAATCACCCCAACCGACGTGTGCCTCGCCTGGACGGCCCCAAAACCCAAACCGGTCAGCGACCGCCGAGAGAAAGGACGCGCCCAGCGCCAATCTCAAAAATATCGCGCTGTAATCTCCCGCCCGCCATCGCCGTTCCGTGGCGGATCTGTTTTCCGGAATCAAGGCTGCAGGGCGAGTGTAGCTTTTCCGGCGGCCGATGCGTAAATCAACTCGACCGATCGGATATTTTCTCTTTTGCCCCGGTATTGGAAGTAGAGCAAACCGGCCTGTGGAAGCGGATGTTCTCCCTGCGGCAGCGAAGTTTTTTGCAGATGCTGCGCCATCGCGCGCCGCATTTCGAACGGCATGTGAACCGGCGCCGGCGGCGGTTCGTCCTGACCGCCCGTACCGAGGCCCGACTTGGATTTCGTGGGGGGAGCCGGCGGCGACCACTGCGGATCTTTCACCGATTTGGCCACTAACTCATAAGGCGAGCTCGGCAGAGGCTGCTTCTTGCCATTGATGCGCAGAGAAAAGTCGTTGATCGACAACGTGATCTGCTTCCCCGGAGACCCGAATATTCCTACTTCGACGGCAACATAATCTTCTGTCGTGAGCGGCCCTTCCATCCTCGGAATGGCATGGCCTAGGAAATCGGCCGCGATCGTCACATCTCCGGCCTTGGCTTGCGCCTGATAATCGGTCGCCGCTGCGCGTGGCGGCACGCCCTTTACCTGGCTGCCCGGCGGCTCTTTCGGTTCCGTTGTCTGCCCTTGCGCGAACAGCCCAACCGCCCCGACAAAAACACCAAGCATTATCGATACAAGGAAAAGACGCATTTCCTGCCCAACGTAACATAGCTTCCTGCAACGCGATTCGTGGTAAATCCGATTCGATTCGCGACGCAGCAAACCAATAAAGCTAATTAATATGTAGCCAGTCCCCGGCCGGTTCGGCCGCGGGCGGATTCCTTACGACCAGTCGCTGGGACGAGTTTGCCCGCTTGGCCGAGCCCAATGCGGGGCATTCCGCTATAGATCGCCTCGTATTCTCCAGCCCGGACCATATAGGTCTCGTGCCAAATCCCCACATCACCTCGGCTCCGCGCCATACGCCGATTGAATGCAACCCAGGCAGGCCAGTGCAAATGATCGTGGCTTCGGGCGTAGCGTTCCAGATCGTCGAACGATCGCCAGTATTGCACCACCAGCAATCCGCCGGAAATCGAACCCAGAAACCCGCTCTCGGGCCGCTTATGTAGTTCCTTCAACATGCGCGGCATGCCAAAGAATACAGGAAGCCACTTGTGTAATTTCCAAGGCTTGTTAATCCGCATGCCAATGACGAATACAACGAAATCGCCCTCAATTTCAGCGGCCATCCTGGCCGGAATGATCGGATCCATACCTCGCCTCCGCGGAGCGCAAAGGGCGCGGGTGCACGCCGCCAGACAAGGAACGAACTCACTGGCTCTTCGGGCGGCGCGCTGATACCGCGCCCGTTCTGCGCGTGTTCCTCAAAAGATATCACGATAATAAACATTACAAGCGATCCTTGCGTGGGTATTCAGGAGACGGCATGGTTCCCTGCCGCTGGTTTTGCGGAGTTTCCGGCATGGGCCAAGGTTGCACACCAATCTGTTTCGCCCAGTCCGCATACGCCGTTGCCATCCGCTTCACTCTTTCGGGATATTGATCGGAAAGGTTGTGCATCTCGGTCCGGTCCTCTTCCATGTTGTAGAGCTCCCAATTGTTACGAAATTGGGAAACCAATTTCCACTTGCCATCGCGCATGGCGCCGTTTCCCTCATGCTCCCAAAAGATCGGTCCGCGGTCGCGTGTTTGTCCATGGAAAATCGGCAGCAGACTCTTTCCTACGAGTGGAGGAGGCGTTGCCCCGGACTTTTGATTTGGAAGGATATGCGATGCCGGCGAATCGAGGCATGTGGCCATGATGTCGGTTTCATGGCCAATCTGATGAGTGGCCGTCGAGCGTTTTATACGGTACATGGATAGGCCGCGGCGCTTCAAGGCCCGGGTCGCCCAACTCCTCATAATTGCCGCCGTTGTCGGCCATAAATAGAATGAGCGTGTTCTCGGCGATCCCAAGCTGCTCGACATTGGCCACTACCTTTCCGATACCGCGATCGAGCTGTTCCACCTGGGCGGCATACACCGCCATGCGGCGCATTTCCCAATCTTTATAGGACGCCAGATCCCAGAGCGGATCCCGCGGAGTGATTCCCCACTTCTCTTGCAGGATCCCCCATGTCGATTTGCCGCCGATGGCGTTCGCGCCGCAACGCATCCCAGCCGCTACGATAGCGGTCTTTGTATTTTTCTATGTCTTCTTCCAGTGCTTATAACGGCCAACGGGGAGCGGTAAAGGCAACGTAAAGAAAGAACGGAGACCCTTGGTGCCCGAAGTCTTCGACATACTGCGCGGCATTCTGCGCGATCGCGTCGGTATAGTAGAACCCTTTCTCTGCGCGGGATCGGTGTATTATCCCGAGTCAGAGTTGCCGGATCGAAATAGCTGCTTGCGCCGGCAATGGTTCCAAAATATTTATCGAAGCCGCTGCAGCGGCCAGTTGTGATTCGTTAGGCCCTGCGGCGGAGTCAAATGCCACTTTCCGGCCATGGCAGCGTGATAGCCGCCGGTCTTTAACGCCTCGGCGATCGTGAAACAACTGTTACTCAGATCGCCGGCATACGCCGGATATGGATATCGGCGGTAATCGGCATCGACCATCATGCCAACTCCCACTTGATGCGGATAAAGCCCGGTTAGCAGCGAGGCCCGCGAGGGACAGCAGCGAGGATTGTTGTAGAACTGCGTGAAGCGCAAACCTCCCGCCGCCAGCTTATTCAGATTCGGCGTCGAAATCTCCGATCCGTAACAGCCGATATCGGAGAATCCCATGTCGTCGGCCAAAACCAGAATGATGTTGGGACGACCCGCGGAATTCGCGACGGGCTTATTTTCCTGCGGCTCTGCAAATACTCTCGTGGGCAGTGACATGCCTGCTGCCGCAGCCGCGCCCTCTCGAATAAAGCTACGCCGGTTCATCGCGTCTGACCGCATTTCCACTGTACACACCACGCGAATTCCCGAAGCGCGTAGCTCGTGCTGGCCCGCCCTCCTGACTGCGCTGGAGAGTTCCATGTTCGACAAGAGCCAGAATGTCCGCAGGGCGCTATCTTGTGAGCACCCGGCGAGCTTCGCCTATCTCGATGTCGTCAGCTCGCCTTCGAGCCATCCAGTAGCCGGTTGATCACAACGCGCGGGCGATCGTTAAGCGTAACACCGCGGATTCGCGCCAGAACCGCGCTTTCCGGAGAACGCCCCGCAAAATAATTTGTGCGCCGTCAATAGTCTGATTCTGGACGTCTATGGCTACTTCGCGCCCTTATCGCCCGAGTGGGGATTCGTTTCGTAAAAAACGCTGTTTCTTCGCCTTTTACACCGGAAGAATCTCCTCACGAACCGTATCGAACGGAATCCGCCGCTTGCGTTCGTAAGAGATATTACCCAAATGAGAGGCCTGAGCCGAGCGATGCCCGATCAAAACATCCCCATTCGGCTTCGCGCGCGATTTCAAACAGTCCAGAAAGTTGTTTACGTGATCTTGCGTCAGCGAATCGCGCACGCCTTCGATCACTTCCGCCTTCACTACTTCGCTGGGTTGTTTGGCTCCCACCGGGTAGAATTCGTATCGCGAACGGTCGATCCACAACCGCCCTTCGGTGCCGCACATTTCAATGGCTTCTCCCTTGATTCCAGGTGCGAGCGTCGCTTCAAAGGTCGCGGTGAACGGCTTCGGCTCGGCATATTCCAAGAGCACGTTGATCGTATCCGGCGCAGTCCGGCCGTCGCGATAGTAGTAAACGCCGCCGGCCGCCGATGCCGCGCTGGGAATTTCCCGGCCGGTAAACATATGAACTACATCGATCCAATGTGTGAACAGGTCGGTCACCTGCCCCCCGCCGTAGTCGAGGTAGGCTCGCCAGTTGTAAAACTGCTGCGGATCGTAGTCGCGCCAGTTCAGTGGCCCCACAAACGCCGCCCAGTCCAGATCGCGCGGCTGTGTCTGCAATTCCGCGGGCGCTTTTCTCAGATGCCAGGAGTTTCCATACCACCACGTACGCGCCAGCGTGATCGCTCCCAGCTTCCCTGTATCGAAATATTTTTCCTTCGCTTCGCGGTAATGCTTGGCCGATCGCTGCTGCATTCCCACCTGGCAGATTCGATTGTTCTCCCGCGCCGCTTTCACGATCTGCGGCCCTTCTTCGATCGTCCGCGTCAGCGGCTTCTCGCAATACACGTCCTTACCGGCGTTCAACGCGGGAATGGCAATCCGCGAGTGCCAATGGTCCGGTGTAGCGATTAGTACCGCATCCAGGGGTTTCGCTTCGATTAGCTTCCGGTAATCGCTGAAACCCGCCGCTCCCTCGGCCTTTTGCCGCGTCGATTCCACCGCCTGCCCGTAAACGTCGCAAATCGCAACTACCTGGACCTCCGCCTTGTTTTGGAACAGGCTCATGACGTGGTTGCCGCGATTGCCAGCGCCGATCAAGCCGAGGTGAATCCGCTCGTTCGCACCCAGCACCCGGGCATAGGAGGCGGCGGTCATGGCCAGTGCGCCCGTGGAAGTCTTGCGTAGAAAATCCCTGCGGCTGTTCGATTCCATCTGCGAATTATATGCCCTTGGGCCTACTACTGAACCGATGCCGCGAATTCTCGCCTTTCTGCTTTTGCCTGCCCTGGCTGGAATGCTGAGCTTGCCTGCGGTGGCCGCCGCGCCGCCTAAAGTCGCTCCAGCGGCGAATCATGCTGTAAACGACGCTCAGCTCGAAGCCACGATTCACACCAAACTGGCCAAATCCAAAATCGGCAAGGACGGTTTTCGCTTTCACGTGCAGCACGGTGTGGTGACTTGGGAGGGAACCACTTCCGTCCTCCAACACAAAGGCGCGGCTACGCGCATGGCCCGGACCTCCGGCGCCGCTCAAGTTGTTAACAACATTAAGATCACCGGAAAATCCAGCGGTCCGCTGCGCAAGGCTTACGTGCAACCCTAGCTTCCGCGTAGTCGTCTACCGCATGTTAAGGTTGTAGGAGTTTTGCCGGACACCGGCCGGAATATTAATGATACGTAGTTTTCTCTTGTTTGCCCTCATGAATGCGGCTGCTGTCTCATGGGCGCAAACGGCCCCAGCGGCTACGCCGGCGCCTGCCCCTGCAGCAACGCCGCAGCCGAAAGCCCGCGGACCTGAAGCCGTCGCGGCGCTGGATCCGAACCGTGTGGTCGCGACTATTGATGGCAAGCAGATCACCGCCCAACAAGCCGCCGACATGCTGAAGCCGTACACCCCGGAGCAGCGTAAGCAGTTGGAAACGGATTTACCCAAATTCGTGCAACAGACGTACATGCGTGGACAACTTGCCGAGGCGGCGAAAAAGCTAAACCTCGATCAGCAATCCCCGTTACGCGAGCAGATCGAGATCGCTCACGACACAATGCTGGCCCAGGCTTATCTGGCGCATGTGTCGCAGAACGGCGCCGCCCCGTCTGCCGCCGAGGTTGAAAGCTACTTCAATGCGCATCCCGGCGATTTCGACACCGTCCATCTAAGCGGCATTTTCGTGCAATTTAGCCCGCCTGGCACTCCCGCCGGAGCCGCTCATAGCCGTACTGAAGCCCAGGCCCGCGAAAAAGTCGACGATCTCGAAAAGAAATTGAAAGCCGGCGGCGACTTTGCCGCGCTCGCGCGCACCGATTCCGATAATCAAGCGTCCGCCGCCAAAGGTGGCGATCTGGGGCCATTCACTATGGGCGACGCCAATATTCCGGCCAATATCAAATCGGCGATCGCCAAGCTGGAACCGGGGCAATTCTCCGACCCCATTCAGATCCCCAGTGGCTTTCTAATCGTCAAATTGACAAGCCGTAACAAAGCCATGCTCGAACAATCGCGTGGCGCTGTCACGCAGCACATCCAGCAGGAAAAGAATCAGACTGCCCTGAAGCAGGAGATCGACAAATATAGAATTCAGGTACAGGATTCGGATTTCTTCGACACCGCAAATGCAGCGGGCCCAAAAATCCCTTCGCTCCAAAGACCGGCTCCAGAGGACTCCGCGCCGCCCGCTTCCACCCCTCCGCCTCCGGGTCGGCCCAAGTCTTAGCGCAGCAGCGCACCGGCATATCCGCGCAGTTGCCGCAGGCCTTCCGGTTCTCATTGGACAGGCTATCTCGATCACAGCCTTCCCGCGCCTCACGGCTCATCGCGGCAAGCTGCTCTCCGGTTCGCCGCATTTGGGCACCCCAGTGCACGCGGCCACCTTCATCCGGCGGCGGGAGATCATTCTCGAGACCCAGCTGACCCGCAAGCCGAGTCTGCTGCGGCTTATCACCGTACACGAGATCTTTCATTTCGTTTGGGCGCGTCTGGGAAATCCCGCGCGCCGCTCCTACACCGCACTTCTCAAAGCCGAAGCGGCGGCTCGCGCCCGTGGGGAATTGGGTGAATCGTCTTCCGTCAAAAAAACCCCTGCGTGCACCCCGGATTATGTGTGTGAAAGCTTCTGCGACACCGCCGCCTGGCTCTACGCAGGCGTGCACCACTCACCCGATTTCACGCTTGCGGCGCGTTGGCGTAACTTCCGCCGTTCCTGGTTCGAAGACACCTTCGGGGCTAAAATGAAATAAGGATGCAGATTCCCGCGAAATCTCTTTTACTCGTAACTGCAGCAGTCGCGGCTCTGCTCTGGTCCTGCTCCGGCAAAGAACCGTTCAGCGCCGAAGCGCAATCCATAAAAAACCGTAAACCGGCGGCAGATTTCACTCTCCGCGACGCCAACGGCACCGCCGTCAAGCTGTCCGATTATCGCGGCAAAGTTGTCCTGCTTAACTTCTGGGCTACCTGGTGCGGCCCCTGCACTCTCGAAATCCCCTGGTTCATCGAATTCGAGCAGCAATATAAAACGCAGGGATTTGCCGTGATCGGCGTTTCCATGGACGAAGAGGGCTGGAACGCGATTAAGCCCTATATGGCCGCTCACAAGATGAACTATCGCGGCCTGCTGGGAGACGATTCGGTTAGCCAGCTCTACGGCGGCGTGGAATCGCTGCCCACTACATTTCTCATCGATCGAAAAGGAAGAGTGGCGTTCCCACCGCACATCGGTTTAGCCGGTAAAAATGAATACCTCAAAGAAATTCAGGGCCTTCTCGGCGAGCAGCAGCGCACTACTTCTCTCGTTAGCGCTCCTTTACCTCTCGCCGCTCTGCGCTTCGGCCCAGCAAAATAAGATCATCGTCACACCTCCCAACCCGTTCTTAGTCAAACACGCGGCGAGCGCCGATCAGGCTTTGCGGGTTACCGTGGTCCCCGGCTTTCACGTCAACGGCGACAAGCCAAAAGATGAATTTCTGATTCCCTTGAAGCTGACCTGGACCGGGCCTCTTGAAACGAAATCCATTACTTATCCGAAAACCGAAGAAATCAAAGTCGGCAATCAAATGCTGCTAGTGCTCACCGGTACATTCATGATTCACACGAATTTCGCTGCGCCGCAAAGCCTCGCGCCCGGCTCAACAACGATGACCGGTAAGCTCCGCTATCAGGCCTGCAACAACGAAATGTGTTTCCGGCCCTCCTCGGTCGAAGTGAAGTTGCCCGTCGTCGTTGAATAGACTGCTGATCCGCTCCGGCGCCATTGGCGATTGCATTCTTTGCTTTCCTGCCCTGCGCCATCTCGCAGCCAGCGGTGCGGAAATCTGGGCCCCATCCGCGGTTCTGCCGCTCATTCAATTTGCCCAACGAACCCGATCGATTGCATCTACCGGCATCGATCTGATCGCCATCGGAGACCACCACCTGCCGGATTTTAGTGGCTGCGATGAGATCGTGAGTTGGTATGGCTCGAACCGGCCCGAATTTCGGGTGGCGCTCGAAGCAACCGGAATTCCTTGCACGTTCCATCGGGCGCTGCCCGATCCAGCCGGCTCTATCCACGCCGTCGATTTCTTCTCGCAACAAACCGGAGCGCCTTCGGGAGCAATCCCGCGGATCGATCCCGGTCCTGTCGAGCGCCGCGCGAGCGTCGTCATCCATCCGTTTTCCGGCAGCGCGCGCAAGAACTGGCCGCTCGCCGCGTTTCAAGAAGTCGCACGGCGCCTGCCGTTTCCGGTCGAATGGACGGCCGGTCCGGAAGAAACACTTCCTCGTGCCACTCGCTTCGAAAATCTACTCGATCTTGCCCGCTGGCTGGCCGGCGCACAAGTTTATATAGGCAACGATTCCGGAATCACGCATCTGGCCGCGGCGGTTGGCGCGCCGGTGATCGCTCTCTTCCGTAGCACA
>Ga0157374_10004177_pt1 | contig 12129 bp, 7 predicted proteins | sample M25metaG_FD_115308 | JGI IMG/M metagenome (GOLD analysis project Ga0157374, IMG submission 115308) | Miscanthus rhizosphere microbial communities from Kellogg Biological Station, Michigan, USA - M2-5 metaG | ecosystem: Host-associated > Plants > Roots > Rhizosphere > Soil | place: USA: Michigan...
CATCACCGGGTCGGAATCGGGATCGACTTTGGTGATAACGGGTGGCAGCAGTTCCGGCGGCACGCTCTTGATCGCGGCGGCGACCTTCTCGCGGACGTCGTTGGCCGCGTCGTTCAGGTTGCGCTCGAGGACGAAGCGAACGGTGATGGTACCGCCACCCTCGTTGATGCGCGCCGACAGTTCGTCGATGCCCGAGACGCCGCTGATCGCCTCTTCCATCGGCTCGATGACCGACGAGGAGATTTCATCGGGGCTCGCACCCGGCAGCGCCAGCGAGACGTTCACCGTCGCCGGATCCGCTCGCGGAAACAGGTCGACTCCGAGATCGCGAAACGAGAAGATCCCGAGCACCACGAGCGACATCACCAGCATGGTGGCGAAGACCGGGCGCCGGACGCAGATCTCTGAGAGCATGCTTATTCCGCCTTTCGCCCTGCGGCGGCGCTGACCTTCAGGCCGTCGACGAGCTTATCGACATCAGTCATCGCCACCGGCTCGCCGGCGTCCACGCCGCTGACGATCTCGATACGATCGCCGAGGCGCTCCCCCACCTTCAGTTCTCTCGCGACAAGCCGGTCGCCCTTGACCACGAACACCCGGTTGACGCCGTAGCGGTACTGCAACGCCGAGTACGGCAGCGTCAGCACCTTGTCGGCCTTGTTCGTGCGCACGCTGAGCCGCGCGAACGTACCGGGCTTGAGCAGCGCGCCGTCGTTGGGCACGAGCGCTTCGAACGGAAACGCGCGCGTCGCGCTGTTCACCGCCGGACTGATGCGCGACATCTTGCCCGCGATCGCCTTGTCGGGATAGGCGTCGACGTGGATTTCCACCGGCTGGCCGACGGCGATCCACGGCACCATCTTCTCGGGGATCTCGCCGGTCACCCGCAGCGGATCGATGCGGACAACGCTCATCACCGGCACGGGCGTGCCCGATCCCTTTACCAGCTGTCCGAGATTCACGAAGCGGTGCTGCACGTAGCCGTCGAACGGGGCCCGGATGTAAGTGTCACGCAGCTGGCGATCGGCGAGCTTCATCGCCGCGTCGGCTGCCGCGATGCTCGCCTGGAGGTTCTTCGCGTTCTGCAGCGACGAGTCGTAGCTGGCCTGCTTCGACTGAAGCGCCGTGGCGGCATCGTCGAGCGTCTGCTGCGGCACGAGCGTTCGCTTGAACAACTGGTTGGCCCGGTCGAATGACTGCTTCGCCTGCGCGAGATCGGCGCTCGCCTTCTGCACGTCCGGCGTCTTCTCCTGCGGCGGCAGGTGCTGCGGATCCGGTGCGCCGTACTGGGCCAGCGCGCGAGCGAGCGCGGCGCGCTGCTGCTCGAGGTTGTACTGGGCCTTCTCGCGATCGAGTTCGACCATCACGTCGCCCGAGCGCACGCGATCGCCCAGGTCGTGCAGGATTTTGCTGACGATGCCGTCGGCCTCGGAGGAGACGGTCACTTCGTCGACGGCTGCGAGGGTGCCAACGACTTCAACCGAACGCGTCACGGTCTCTTCGCCTACTGCCTCGACTTTTACGGACTTCGCCACGTCGTCGCGCCCGCGCGCCTGTGCGCTCTCGGACTTGGAACAGGCGGAGGCTGCCAGGCCAGTTAAGAGGATGACGGTCGCCGCCGCCTTACACGGGTGACATACAAACAGTGATGGCATAGGGAACAGAAACCCTTGATGGGAAACTTTCAAAGTATACGACGGGCGACTCGCCCGTCACTTCTTGTAAAGGATTGTCTCGGTATGACTTCGCTGCTTCAGCTCGTCCGGGACCGCGCGAGCGTCTCGGGACGCTCGGCGCGCCACGCGCGAACGTCCGCGGCCGAGGCTGGAGGACAGATGAACGTGCCCTGTGCGCCGTCGCAGCCCAGCGCCTCCAGCCGAGCCCACACATCGTCGTTCTCGACGCCCTCGGCGACGACTCTGAGCCCCAGGTTGTGCGCCAGATCGACGGCCGATCGGACGATCACGTCGTCGGCGCCGCTTTCGAGCGTCGCCACGAACGAGCGATCGATCTTGAGCTCGTGGATGGGCAGCCGGCGGAGGTAGCTCAGCGACGAATACCCCGTGCCGAAATCGTCGAGCACGATCCGGACGCCCATCTCGTTCAAGCAATTGAGCGAGGCCATCGAACGGGCGGGGTCAGCCATCAGAATGTTTTCGGTGATCTCGAACGCGAGCGACTCGGGCGGGACGCTGAAGACGGCGAGCATGTCGGACACCCGTCTCGGCAGACCGGGATCCAGGAGCGTCCGCGGCGACAGGTTGACCGCGACGGTGAGCGGCGGCAGGTTCGAAAACTCGCTCCACTCGCGGATGGCCGTTTCGAGCACGATGGTGGTCAGCGGATTGATCAACCCTGTCTGTTCGGCGAGGTGCACGAAGTCGTCGGGCAGCAACCGTCCGCGATGCGGATGATTCCAGCGCACCAGCGCTTCGACGGCGGTGACCTCATTGGTCGGCAGGTGCACGATCGGCTGGTACTCGACGTTGAACTGGTTTTCGATCAGCCCGTTCCGCAGTTCCGCGATCAGCGTCAGGCGGCGATGAGCGTGTCGATCGAGATCCGGCGCGTACACGGCGATCCCGACGCGATCGCTCTTGGCGACGTACATCGCGACGTCCGCCCGCTCGAGCAGCATGCCGGCGGTGCGTCCGTGTTCGGGAAAACACGCGATGCCGAGGCTCGCGCGTACGCTGAGCGCCCGGTGCTCCGTCACGCACGGCTGCTCGATCTCGCTCAGCACCTTCTGCGCGGCCAGCAGCGCGCCGTCGACGTCGGTCGCCGGCAGGACGACGGCGAACTCATCGCCGCCCAATCTCGCCACCGTGTCGACGCCGCGGAGCAGCCCGCGCATCCGCGACGCGACGCACTGCAGCACGCGATCGCCCGCCTGATGTCCGAGCGTGTCGTTGATCTCCTTGAACCCGTTGAGATCCAGCAGCAGCAGCGCGAGCGAGGAGTGGGCTCGACTGGCGATGCGCAGGGCCTGCGCCAACCGATCCTGGAGCAGGAGCCGGTTAGGCAGATCGGTCAGCGCGTCGTGATACGCGAGGTACGCGAGGCGGCGCTCGAGACGACGGCGTTCCCGCCGCGCGCCCGACTCGCTCAGCTCACGCTCGACGACAGACGGAAGGCGGTCCAGGCGACTCTTGAGGATGTAGTCGCGCGCGCCGATCCGCATGGCGGCGACGGCTGCCTCTTCGCCGCTCGTGTTGGACAGAAACACGAACGGCAGATCCGCGTCGTGTTCACGCAGGGCTTCGGCGATCGCGCCGGCCGGGAATGCCGGCATCGTGTAGTCGGCAATCACCATGTCCCATGCTTGCCGCTCGAGCGCGCTGGCGAGCGCAGCGGAATCATTCACACGCGCATGCGTGAGGCTGTAGCCGGCGCCCGTGAGCACGCGCAGCACGACCGTCTCGTCGGCAGACGAGTCCCCAATCAGCAGTAATCGGAGCAGTGTGGCCACGGCACCCAGACGAAATGCACAGCCTCGCGAAACGCTGGGGGAGCGTTGTTGCGGACAGGGCGTTTGGGCGGCGCCTTTCGGAAACGACTTATAAAAGAGTAACAGATTTATAGCTCATCTGTTTGAACTGTTCGCTGATAATCCTGCGGATGACGATTCTGATATTGGCCGCGGTGGTAGTGGCCGCGAATCCGGCGGCAAGCCAGCAGCCGGTGCGGAATCGTGCAGATTGGATCGCCCAAGCAAAGAGCGGCTTCACCGTCCCTGCCGGGCGCACGGCGCTGGACGAACTCGTCGAGATGAATCCGCTCCTCGCGTCGGACGATCCGGTCCTGCGCGACGACGTCGCCTATAGCGCCGCCGAGCGCTGGATTCTTCGTGATCGCAAACTGTCGCCTGCCGATCTGCGCCAGATGCTCCGGATCTGGTCGGGCAACCTCGATGACGGTCTCGGTGAGGTCGGTGGCAGCCGCGTGTTCAAGCGATCGTTTTCCGCGTTGTGCCTGTCGCTGATAGCCGCCGCGGACGTGTCGGCACCGTTTCTCGATCCGCCCGAATTGCGGGCGTTCTTCGATCGGATGCTCGACTACTTCCAACGGGAGCGCGACCTTCGCGGATTCGATCCCGTGCACGGGTGGATGCACACGGTCGCCCACACGTCGGACGCGTTGAAGTTCCTGATGCGGAATCCAAAGCTCGCTCCAGGCAGCGACGGCCGACTGCTATCGGCTATGCGTGCCAAGATCGAGTCGTCTGACGCCGTGTTCGTCTGGGGCGAAAACAACCGGATGGCGCTGGCGATCCAATCAGCAGTCCGGCGGGCCGACGCGGATGCCGCGTCGCTCGCGGAGTGGACGCAGTCGTGGGTGAAGGCCTACCAGATGCTCTGGCAGAACGGGCCACAGGTGGACTCGCGACGTTTTGCGGTCGTCGAGAACGCGTCGCAGGTCATGCGGAGCCTGCTCGCTGCCTTGTCGATGGAGAGTGCGCCGACGCCTGCCGGAGAAGCGGCGCGGCAGATCCTCATCGCGACCCTGGCGAAGATGCGATGAGGATCTGGAGCGCCGGCGGACAGCGTAAGTGTCAGGCCGCCTTCGACTCCTGCACGACCTCTTCGGCGATGAGCCGCCGCTGCCCCCACCATCGATACGCGACCAGGCTTCCGCCAACCAGCGGCACGGCACCGAGGACATCCACCGCGTAGTGGATCCCCGAAATGACCGTCGAGATCGCCAGGCCGGTATTCAAGACGATCAACGGAATCAGGACGCGACGACGATGGCGAAAGGCCCACGTCACGAGCATCGCGCCGATCACGTGGAACGATGGGAACGACACCAGCCCGTCCAACTCGTCGAATCTGATCAGCGTCATCGAGCGGTCATGAAAACCGCTGATTTGCGTGAGCGCGCGGGAGTAGTCGATCGTCGGCGTGAAGCCGTAGTACGGCACCGGACAGATCGATGGCCAGAGGGCCAACGCTGCGATGGTCAGCGTCAGGCAGAAATGGAAATGGAACGCGAACTCCCAGAGCCGCTCGCGCTCGCGAAGGACCACCAGCAACAGGACGGTCAGAAGCAGTTGCGGCCCGAAGGTGACATACGTGAACGTGACGATCGAGGAGATGAGGGGATGCGCTCGCGTCCACGCCGCGAGCGTCGGTACATGCACGCCCAGACGTGCGTCGGAGGCCGCGAGCCATGAATCGGCATAGGGCATGCCCAGGGCGAGCGCTCCGTACTGCATCGGCACCAGGACGTTCGTGAGCAGCAGCATCAAGAACGTCAAGAGCAGGCTCTCGGCGACGAACCATTCCCTCGGCGGACCTGGGACCAGATAGAAATTCAGCCACCCGACGAACAAGGCGGCCAGCATCAGTGCGGCGAGCCACGTGGTTGACCAGTCGATCGTGAGGCCGGGACCAGCGAAGAAGAGGATCGTCCCGACCGCCAGCACGATCGCGTTGCAGGCGGCGAGTGACCGCCCGAGTGGATTCAAGCCGAGGTCGGACAGACCGGGTCGCGATGGACTGCCAACGGACCCTTTGGATGCAGCGCCAAGTCGCCGGCGGCGAAACAAGGACCACGCCGTCAACAGCGCGGCAACTGCGCCTAGGAGCGCAAACGACGACACCAGTCCCCCCGCGTCATTGGCGTGGAGGGACGTTGTGCAACGAAGATGCCACGAAATTCGACGTAGGGGTTCGAGTTCTCCGTCCTCGACTCCCGGCCGGATGCAAGTTCGTCGTTCAATCGACGAATTCGCGAGTCAGCGATACATGCAGCGGCGGTACGCGCGCAGCCCAGGGCCGCGCCTCCTCCAAGGCCGACGCGAGCTGCAGCAGCACGTGTTCCTCCGCCGGCCGTGCGCCGAGTTGAACGCCGATCGGCAGTCCGCTCGAATGCATCGCCAACGGCAGTGAGATTGCCGGCGTTCCGAGGATGTTGTGCGGCAGCGTGAACTGGCACGGTGTCCGGAAGATCTGTTCCGGGACATCCCTTACGTCGACGTCTGATCGTCCCAGGTTGAACGTTCCCCACGGTTCGGCGACATGCGCGGTCGTCGGACACACCCAGACGTCGAGTGACGAGATCCCGCGGGCGAGCTGGCGGCGTGACGCGTTGATACCCGCCAGCGCGGCGAGAAACCGCGAGGGCGTCATACCGCGTGCGTATTCATAGATCTTGAACGTCACCGGTTCGAGCGTGTCGGGACCGATCGCGTGACCGCTTCGTTTCGCGTAGCTCTCCAGTCGCAGATCGAACCCGAAGAACCAGACGTCCATCATGTCGCGCATCGCCTGGAGCCCATCGAACGTTGGACCGCTCTCGTCCACGTGATGGCCCATTTCGGCGAGCAGCGCCGCCGTCTGCTCCACCGCGCGCGCGACTTCCGGATCGACCCGGACACCCATCAGCGGCGTTGTCGACCAGCCGATACGGAGCGACCGCGGACGGTGTCGTGCGAGCGCCGCATACGACTCGGCCGGCTTCGGAATCAGAAATGGATCGCCAACCTGCGGCACCGAGAGACAGTCGAGCATCGCGGCCGCGTCACGGACGCTCCTGGTCTGGACGAAGTTCTGTCCGAGACCGTACCCGTTTTCGTCCTGCAGCGGACCGAGCGAGACGCGTCCGCGCGACGGCTTGAGGCCGACGCCGCCGCAAAAGCTTGCGGGTACCCGAATCGAACCGGCGATGTCGGACCCATGCGCGATCGGCACCATGCCGGCCACGACCGCCGCCATTCCGCCGCCCGTCGATCCGCCAGCCGAGAAGCCGCGCTTCCAGGGCGTGGAGGTGTTGCCGTGCAGCGCGGTCTCGGTCGTCCCGGCCATCGAGTACTCGGGCGCCGCCGATCGGCCGATGATGTTGAGGCCTGATGCCCTGAACATCTCGCACAGGTACGTATCCTGCGTCGCGATCATGCCGCGGCACAGACGGCTGCCGAATTCGACGACGCGCCCGGCTTCGTGTCCGAAGAAGTCCTTGATCAGGAACGGCACGCCGCGGAACGGCCCTGTGCCCAGGCGCCGTTCATCGAGATCCTCGATGCGATCCGGGTACGTTTCGACGACAGCGTTGAGGGCCGGGTTGATCGCGTCGATCGCGGACGCCGCGAGTCGCGCGAGCTCGCGTGGCGACACCTCACCGCGTTGGACAAGGTCGGCGAGGCCGAGCGCGTCGTGCGCGGCGTATTCGGACAGCGTCATGCCGCGCAGCTACCGGTATCGCGCCAGAAGATCGTCGGCGGTGACGAAGCGCGGCTCGATGTCGACTGGAATCGACTGCAGCTTGTCGAGCGCCTTCTGGATCGGCGGCCGCACGACTCCCATCTTCTCGCCCAGCTCTTTAGCCGCCGCGTAGTTCCCCTCGGCCTGGATGGTCATGATGTCGCGCGTCAGGCCGGCGACCCCCTCCTTGATGCGATCCTTGTTGACGGCAAACGTCCCGTCGCCGTTGATCAGGAAGCCGCGCTGATCGATCAGGTAGTTCAACTGGATCGCGATGCCGCGGCCGTGCGCTTCGTTCAGGCCGAAGCGAATCGACCGGAACGCGGACGCCAGATAAGTGGTGTACAGCGACGCCTCCAGCGATTTCGGCATGACGCCCTTGTCGATCATGTGCTGAATCGCGAAGAGCCCCGAGATGTCGGCCTTCGCCTCCTCGAGAGCGCTGTAGGTCTCCTTCAGCTCCTGCCGCACGGTCGTCTTGCGCCCGTTGGCCGTGATGCTGTGGGGCCCGAGGCCGTGCATCAGCTCGTGCACCACGATGTGCGTAAAGAAGGCATCGAACGAGAGCGCGGACTGATCGGCCGGAGGCAGCACGATCTTCGAGATCGGGAGCAGGGTCTTCGCGAACTTCGCGTCCTGGACGTTCTTCAGCATGACGCGCTTGGTGCCTTTTTCCCGCACGACGCGTTCGTCGTTGGGCAGGTTGAATGCCGCCGTCTGCACGCCTCGATTGCCATCGCCCGATGCGTAGACTTCGTTGACCACCGTGATCGGCGCGAGCGCGCCGAGTTTCGGGTTCCGCTGTTTCGGGTCGATGGGCAGGTGATCCTCGATGTCCTGGAGCTGGGCGGCCAGTTTCTGAAGCTTCGCGGTTTCGACCGGATCCTGCACCGTGACGTACGCCTCGAATCCGGCCTTGTAGTTGAAGAGCTCGTCCTCGTACACCTCGTAGGGCCCGATGGTCGGCTCGATCGCGCCTTCCAGCTCCATCCATGCGACGTCGCTCTCGTAGTAGTCGTTCGAGAGAAACGCGTCCGCGCGCTTGTTGAGGAACGCCTTGAGCGTCGGCTGACCGGTCAGTTGCGCAGCCTCGCGCAGAAATGCCGCTGCCTGCGCGAGCTCACCCTGGTATTCCACGTTGTACGGTACGAGCGTGAAGGAGTTGCCGGCGCGCCGCACCACGGTGAAGAAACCGGTCGCCTTCGCGCGCTCGGCCTCGGAGAGCGACTGGATCCAGCGCTCGAGATCCGCTTTCGAGGCGCCGGCGGGATAGTAGTTGGCGCCAACCGGCTTGGCCGGCGCGCCAGGTACAAAGGGGGCATTGTGATCGATGCGCGACCAGGGACCCTTGTTGATCAGAAAGTAGTGCAGGCGCGCGCGACCCTCGGGTGACTGGTCCCGGGCCAGGTCCGCCAGCATCGCATCGTTGCCCGCCCACACCTGCCGCAGGAAGAGGCCATCCACGATCTTGGACGCCTGGACGAGTTTGGCCACCACGCGGCGGTCGTTGTCGGACAAACCCGAGAGATCCGCGGTCATGTCGGTCGGGGCGAACCGCGCGGCCATCTGCTGCAAGGTCTGCGTATCGGGCATGCGGGCCTCCTGGGCGCGGACGAAGACGGCCGACGCGCACGCGAGCAGCCCCGCAGCCGCAAGCATCGTTTTCAGCGTCTGTGCTCTCATGGCTCGTAGTGTACAACCGGCGGCCCGGCTGACAGGATTGAGGGGTGCGAGCACACGATTCTTCCGCGCCGCGCCCGCCGCAGCCGCACTGAAGCTCGCTTGCGTGCGGGCAATGCGCGGCGACCGCGCACACAGGCGTGCAATCGTGAGCAGGCCCTCGATTCAGTCTTCAGAGTTCGCGCACATTTCTGTAAGACCAAATTCGGGTCTGGGTGCGCGATCTGTAATCGCATTTTTCCGATCATCAGAAAACGGCCTAACAATCGTCGTACGTCGACGGCACAACTTCCGCATCTGGCGCGGACATGGATCCTGCACTTTCATCCGTGTCCACGCCCGCTCCGGTCACGTTCGAGGACGGCCTCGGCTCCCGCCGGCTTGCCGTCGATCGCGCGCGAAACGAAGCGGTGGAGATGCTCTGCCTGCGCGGCGAACTCACCGGAGTGCCGTCCTTCGAGTTCGCGCTGCGCGAACGACTGAGCCATCTCGCGTCATTCAGCCACGCCTGCTACAACCGCGTGCGCAGCGTTGAACGCCTGAAGGATCCCGGATCGACGCTCGCGCTGGTGTCCGACGTCGTCGTCGGGACACGGCTGTCAGAAATCCTGCGCTTCGCGGAGATGAACGACGTCACGCTCGACATCGACGCCGCGCTCTGCCTGCTGCGCCAGCTGGTGCCGGCCATCGCCATGCTGCACGAGAACATGCCGGACATCGCGCACGGCGCCCTCGGCGCCGAGCGACTGGTCGTCACGCCGAACGCGCGCCTGATCGTCGTCGAGCATGCCCTGGGATCCGCGCTCGAGCAGTTGCGGTATTCGCAGGAGCGCTACTGGCGGGAACTGCGTGTAGCGGTCCCGCGATCGGCCGGGCTGCCCCGCTTCGATCACCGCGCCGACGCCACGCAGCTCGGCGTCGTCGCGCTGTCGCTGATTCTGGGACGCCAGCTCCACGAGGACGAAGGCCCGGCCAGGCTGGCGGATCTCGTCTCGTCGGCGTGGGCGGTCTCGGCGCGCGGCGGACTCGAGCCGCTGCCCGCCGGCCTGCGCGCCTGGATGATGTGCGCGCTGCAGCTCGACGCGCGCAACTCGTTCGAGTCGGCCATCGACGCGCAAGAGGAACTCGAACGCGTCCTCGGCGAGAGCGACTACCTGGCGGCGCCGGCTTCACTCGAGGCGTTTCTCGATCGCTATCGCGCCGCCACCGAGCCGGCGGTCGCGCCTGCCGCATCCGAACCGACGTGGCCGAACTATGGACACACGCAGGAGCCACTGCATGCGTCGGTTCCCGAGGTCAAGCCGATCCTCGGTCACCCGGCGGTCGCGCAACCGATCGCGAGTCAGCCCGCCCTGAGTCATACGCCGGTGACCCGGCCGATCGTCAGGCCGGTTGCACTTGAAGCGGAAACTCCGATTGAGCTCACGCCGATCGCGACGCCGACACCGTCACTTGGCTCGGTGCGACCGCCGTCATCGGCGCGTGTGCCCGTCGCGGCGAAACCCGCACCGGCGCCGCCGGTCGTCCATGTCGCTGCCGCACCACCGCCGGCTCCGGTACACACGCCCGCTCCCGCGGCTCCGGCCGCGCACTCGATGTCAACGACGCAGACGCCGGTGTCCGCGCCGCCGGCGCCGTTCTCCAGTACTCCGTCATTCGAGCCGCCTGCGTCGACGATGCGACCCGAGCCGGACTTGTTCAGCGCGCCGCTCGACGTGTCTCCGTTCGAGAGCCCGCAGAAGACTCAGGATGGCAAGAAGCGCTGGGGTCTGGTGGCTGCCGGCATCGCGGTCGTCGCGCTGGCTGGCGCCGGCGTCCCTGCCGCGCGGAAATTCCTGACGCCGAACCCGGCGGCCAACGACGGCATTCTGGTCATGACCACCAACCCGCCGGGCGCGAAGCTGTTCGTCGACGGCGTGGAACGCGGCATCACGCCGTTGTCGGTCTCGCTCAAGGCAGGCGCGCACGCACTCGAAGTCCGCGGTGACGGGCCGTCGCGTGTGATGCCGATTGCGATGACGGCGGGCGCTCAGGTGTCGCAGTACATCGAGTTGCCGAAGTCCACGTCGACCGCGGGTCAACTGCAGGTCCGCACCGAACCGTCCGGCGCGCGCGTGACGGTCGACGGCGTGCCGCGAGGCGTGTCGCCGGTCACCGTGCCCGATCTGACGCCGGGTGAGCATGCCGTGTCGCTCGAGAGCGATCGGGGATCGGTGAAGCAGATCGTCGCCATCGAAGCGGGCATCACCGCATCGCTGATGGTGCCGCTCGGCGGCGCCACCGACGGCGCGCCGGTGTCCGGATGGATTGCCGTGACCGCGCCCGCCGACGTCCAGGTATTCGAGAACAAGCGGCTGATCGGCTCGAGCCAGAGCGATCGCCTGATGGTCTCGGCGGGAAAACACGACATCGAGATCGTCAACGAGACGCTCGGGTACCGCACCTTGCGCTCGGTGCAGGTCACCCCGGGCAAGGTCTCGCCGATCAAGATCGATTTCCCGAAGGGCACGATTGCGCTCAACGCCGTGCCGTGGGCCGAGGTGTGGGTGGACGGCGAGAAGGTGGGCGACACGCCCATCGGGAACCTGTCGCTCACGATCGGATCGCATGAAATCCTCTTCCGCCATCCGGATCTTGGAGAGCAGCGCCATGCTGCCACGGTGACACTCAATTCGCCGGCGCGCCTCAGCGTCGACTTGAGGAAAAAATGAAAGCCTATTTCGTCGCAGCCTTTGCCGCGGGCACCGTGCTCGCGGCCACCCACGCCGGCGCCCAGGAGGCCGACCTCACGGCCGCCCGCGATCTCTACGCATCGGCGGCTTATGACGATGCGCTGACGGTCCTGAACCGCTTGCGCTCGTCGGACCACCCCGCCAGCCAGTCGCGAACCATCGAGCAGTACCGCGCGTTCTGTCTGCTCGCGCTCGGGCGGCCCACCGACGCCGAACAGGCGATCGAGGCGGTCGTCGTGGCCGAGCCGACCTATACGCCGGGCGACGGCGACGCGTCGCCGCGCATCCGCTCGGCGTTCACCGCGGTGCGCCGCCGGATGCTGCCCGCGATCATTCAGCAGAAGTACGCGCAGGCCAAGACGGCGTACGACCGAAAGGAATTTGGCGCGGCCGCCGACGGCTTCACGCAGGTGCTGAATGCGCTGGCGGATCAGGACGTCGCGGCTGAAGCGAGCCGGCCGCCGTTATCGGATCTGCGCACGCTTGCCGGCGGCTTCCAGGAACTCGCCGCCAAG
>Ga0157374_10004180_pt1 | contig 12125 bp, 9 predicted proteins | sample M25metaG_FD_115308 | JGI IMG/M metagenome (GOLD analysis project Ga0157374, IMG submission 115308) | Miscanthus rhizosphere microbial communities from Kellogg Biological Station, Michigan, USA - M2-5 metaG | ecosystem: Host-associated > Plants > Roots > Rhizosphere > Soil | place: USA: Michigan...
CGCGTACCATGGTCGATACCAAGCCGGTGGATGCGATCGTCCTCGACTGCGTGCCGGAAGCCGCCGGGCTCGAGTTCATCGAGTCCGTACAGGTCAAGTCGCCGCTGCAAGTGCCGGCGATTGTGGTGTCGGGAAGCCAGCGCCTGTCGGATAAGCAGGTCTCAGAGATTCACCATTGTGCCCGAGTGGGCCCGGTTCGCTACGCTCCCACAATCGAACGCCTGCTCGAAGAATCCGTGCTGCTGCTGCATCGCGAAGAGGAGCACCTTTCGGCGGACCAGAGACGCGTGCTGACGGAAAGCCGCCAGAGCGATCCCATGCTGGTGGGACGCAAAGTGCTGGTTATCGACGACGACTTGCGCAATATTTTCGCTTTGACCAGCGTCCTGGAGCAGAGAGACCTCAAGACCCTGCACGCGGAAAACGGCCGCGCGGGAATCGAACTGCTGCAAAACACGCCCGATGTGGATATCGTGCTGATGGATATCATGATGCCGGAAATGGACGGCTACGAAACCATGCGGGCCATCCGTAAAATACCGGCATTCCAGAGGCTTCCCATCATTGCGTTAACTGCCAAGGCCATGAAGGGCGACCGTGAAAAGTGCCTTCGCGCCGGCGCGTCCGACTACGTCACCAAGCCTGTGGACCTGGATCTGTTGTTCTCCGTCATGCGCGTATGGATGGCGCGCGATATCGATAATAAGTTTGAGCACGGCGTGGTCGCGCTACCGAATTGGCTGGAAGATCACGAGGCCAGACTGGATGACGATCGCAACAACATTCAAGCCGGCGACTCCGTGCTACTCATTGTCGAGGACGATCCCACATTTGCGGGGATACTCATGGAAAAGGCGCGCAGCGAAGGACTGAAGGCGTTGGTGGCCCTGCGCGGCGGCTCCGCCATCACGCTTGCGAGGAACTTCAAGCCGCACGCCATCACGCTCGATGTTCGCTTGCCGGATATGAGCGGATGGACGGTTCTGGATCATCTGAAACATGATCCATCTACCCGCCACATCCCCGTTCACGTTCTGTCCCTAACGGAGTCGCTGCGCGACGGCTTCACCATCGGGGCCACCACGTGCGTGCAGAAATCGCCCGATGGAAGCTCATTGGATCTGGTGCTCCCCGCCGTGGCGCGCTCCATTCGGCCGGGGGCGAAGAAGATTCTAGTGCTAGGCGGCTCCGAGCCTATGCGCAAGAAAATCATCACATTCCTGGATGCGTCCGATCTCGAGTTCAGGGAGGCGACCTCGGTGGACGAAGCCCTCGGTCTCATCTCGGACGGGGCCCGGGACGGGGTTAGGCTGGACGGCATCGTCATAGATTGGGCCGTGTCTGAAGTCGCAGGGATCGGGTTCATCGAAAAGATCCAGGCCCAGTTTTCGCCCTACGTACCGGCCATTATCGCGTTTGGCCCGGCTCATTTGGATCCGTCCCGGGCCGCGGCATTGAGGAAGTTGTCCAAGATCAGCAGCATCCGGTACGCGCCGTCCCTGGAACGTTTGCTGGACGAGACGGTGGTGCTTCTGCATCGAGTGGAAGACAACCTGAGCGCCGTCCAGAAGAGTGTACTGGCGAATGTCCGGCAAGTCGATCCGCACCTGTCGGGCCGGAAAGTCTTGATCATCGATGACGATCTCCGTAACATCTTCGCTTTGACCAGCGCGCTGGAGCATCACAGCGTTCACGTGATCCACGCCGAAAACGGCAGGAGCGGAATCGAGGTACTTAAAAAGAATCCCGACACGGATTTGGTGCTGATGGATATCATGATGCCGGAGATGGACGGGTATGAGACTACCAAAGCCATTCGCAAGCTGCCCGGTATTGGTTTACTGCCGATCATCGCGTTGACAGCTAAGGCTATGAAAGGCGATCGTGAAAAATGCCTGCAGGCTGGAGCCTCCGATTATGTCGCCAAGCCCGTGGATCTCGGGTATCTGTTCTCCGTGATGCGCATTTCGATGGCGGGACTGGGCACAGCGGCCGATGTGGCTGCCGGGGGATCGGCTCATCCGGCGAATGTGCCGCTGGTATGACACGTCTCAGGACTTGCAGGTAAATGATGAGCTCAACGCTAAGAGCCGCGACGCGAACCGCTCCGGAAGAATACGGAAGGGTCAAGCTCCTCCTGGTAGACGACGACGAAAGTAATCTGCTGGCTCTTCAGGCGATCCTCGAACCGCTGGGGCAGGAACTCATGCTGGCCCAGAACGGGACCGAAGCGCTGCGAATGTGTCTCGAGCATGATTTCGCGGCCATTTTGCTGGATGTCCGCATGCCGGACATGGATGGATTCGAGACCGCCGAAATGATCCGCGCGCGCAAAAGATCCCTGCAAACGCCCATCCTGTTTGTCACGGCCTATCGCAGCGACGAGCAGCTGTTTCGTGGATACAATCTGGGTGCAGTGGATTTCTTATTCAAGCCAATCGTTCCGGAGATTCTGCAAAGCAAGGTCAACGTGTTCGTCGATCTGCGCCGGACCGAACAACTTCTCCGCCGCAAGGCAGAAGAACTGGCGAGCGCGGAGGAGCGTTTTCGCGCTGTGCTTGAAGCCGCTCCGGATGCAATGGTGATTACCAACGGCGCCGGTATCATCCAGCTGGCCAATTCCCGGGCGGATACGCTCTTCGGGCACTCCCGGGAGGCTTTGATAGGGCGCGACATTCACTCGCTGCTTCCGACGTGGGAATGCCCTGATGAAAATCAGTCCCACCCGCCGCCGGCGACTGAAATGAGATTGCTCGCGCACCGTGACGACGGATCGCAGTTTCCGGCCGAGATCACACGCAATTCCTTCTTCACGCCGGACGGGTTGCTCATCACCACCGCGATCCGCGACGCCACGGACCAGGCTCATGCCGAAGCGAAAATTCAAAAGACCAATTTGGAGCTGGAAAAGAGGGTAGCCGAGAGAACCGCCGCACTGCGCTATTCGAATGAGGCACTCCGCCAGTTTGCGTGGGCGGCCAGTCATGACCTGCAAGAGCCAATTCGGACTGTGGTCACATATTCGCAGTGGCTCTCTCAGATCATGAACGGTAATCTAGGGACGCGGGAATCGAAGATGCTGGGAACAATTGAGCAGCATGCGGCCCGGCTGAATCAACCGTTAGGCGGGCTGCGGCAATATATCCAGGTGAGCGATTCAGGCCAGCAGAGCAGGACCACAGTGGACTGCAACGCGGTGGTCAAAGCCGCTGCATGGAACTTGCAGGCAATGATCCAGGAAAACGGAGCCATTCTGGAATGCGGCCCTTTGCCGGTAATTGCCTCGCTCGAGCTGCCTCTGGTGCAGCTCTTCCAAAATCTGATCAGCAACGCCATCAAGTACCGGTCGGAGCAACCACCGGTCATCCAGATTTCAGCGAAAGCGGGAGAGAACAGCTGGATTTTTTCGGTTCACGATAATGGGATTGGTATCGATCCCAAGTACTTCGACTATATATTCGGAGTGTTCCGGCGTCTGCATGCATCCGAGAAGTCCGGAACCGGGATCGGTTTGGCAATTTGCCGCGCTGCGGTGGAGCGGCTGGGGGGCAGGATATGGGTCGAATCCACGCCTGGAACGGGTTCTACCTTTCATGTGTCCCTACCGGTAGTATGAAGGCTCTTTAAAATGCGTATCTTTCTTGCCGAAGACAACCTGGGAGACGTTTTCCTTATCGAGGAGGCGCTCAAACGTCAATCGCTGGTGTGCGACATCGACCATTATGCAACGGCGGAAGATGCCATTCACGCGGCCGCGCTGTGTGGAAATACCGGCGTGCCGATTCCGGATCTGATGATGTTGGACTATAACCTGCCTCGTGGGAATGGCAGTGATATTTTGGCGGCAGCCGGCCACAATCCGAAGCTGGCCGCTGTCCCTAAGGTGATCGTGACTTCTTTTTTGCAGGCCGACGAACTCTCTCAGGCGTTGGAGCTGGGGGCGAGTTGCCTGATTACCAAACCTGTGGATTTTGAGTCGTTTATGCGTGATGTAGGCGCGAAGATCGCGGAACTGCTTCGCGCGGGCGAAGGCTCCAAGGCGACCAAGTCTTAGAATTAGCTGTAGAACTTTTGATAGGCGCCGTGGATCTTCCGCGGATTACGGGACGGAGCAGATATAAGGGTGGCGTACCGCAGGACAAGACCGGTATTCGTTTGGATCGCAGCGATCCCGGTTCTGTTTTTGGCCGCGTCCTTTTGGATGCGCGCGCGCGATCGCGAATTAGTTCGCATGGTGGACCACACCCGCGAAGTTCAGGTGACGATTCAGGATCTTCTTACTGAACTTTCGGATGCGGAAACGGGCCGGCGTGGGTTCATTGCCACGGGCCGTTCGGATTACATGGCACAGGTGGAGCGTGCCGCCACCAAGTCATCCGCGATCGTCCATAGGCTGGCGGATCTCACCCGCGACAACCCCGTCGAGCAAGCTAATGTTTCCGTCCTGGAGCGCCTGGTCCAGGATCGAATCGAGCTGGTGAAGCAGACCTCGAAATTCGGTGGTCAGGACGTCGCTGTCCAGGAGGAGAAGCGAAACGGTTTAGCTGCATCCAGCCAGTTAAGCAAAGTGCTGGCGGACATGATGGCCGAAGAGAACCGGCTTCTGGACTCGGGCAAGCAGGCCACCGGCGCTGCGGACTTTGAGGCGGGGGCGCTGTTGGTCGCCGGGAGCGTCGCGACCATCCTGCTCCTTCTGTGGGCGTATCGGATCGTCAGCCGGTATGCCGCCGACCGGGATCGTGCGGAATCCCAGGTTCGTGAAGCCAACCAGAAACTACAGGAAAAGATCGCGCAGCTGGACCGCCTCAATCATGATTTGGAAGAACGGGTGAAGGAAAGGACCTTGGGACTGGAACGGTCAAACCACGACCTCCAGCAGTTCGCCTTCGTAGCCAGTCATGATTTGCAAGAACCGCTCCGCATGGTGTCGAGCTATTTGGGATTATTGTCCAAAGCGACCCAAGGCAAACTAGACGCCGACGCGGAAAAATATATCGCCTTCGCAGTAGACGGCGCGACGCGGATGCAAGCCTTGATTCGGGACCTTCTAGCATACGCACAAATCAGCACCCAAGCCCCGGCGCTCACTCGTACCCGGCTTGCCGAGGTGGTGGGCCAGGCACGTTATGCGCTTCTGGCAAGCATCCGGGAAACCGGTGCGGAGATCGCCATCGAACCTCTGCCGGAGGTAGAGGTGGACCCGCTCAAAATGAGCCTGGTCTTCCAGAATCTGCTGTCCAACGCCATCAAGTTCCGCCAACCCGGCGGGAAGCCCTCCATTCAGATCGAAGCCCGGAAAGAAGATAACGAGTGGCGCATTTCGGTTCGGGACCAGGGTATCGGCTTTGACCCGAAGTACGCCAAAAAGATTTTTGGAGCTTTCCAGCGGCTTCACGGAAAAGACGCCTATCCCGGCACCGGAATCGGTCTGGCGATTTGCAGTCGCATTATCGACGGACACGGAGGCCGCATATGGGCGGAGGCTGCTCCCGGAGGCGGGGCGGTATTTCACTTCACTCTGCCCGCCCTGGCCGATTCCCAGCCACCGGAAAAAGAGTCTGCGGGCGCAGCTGCTTTTTCGACGGGCCAAGCCGCTCCTGGCGGGCGGTTGTGATTTAGAAGTATTGTACGATTGCGATTGACACGCTTTCGATGCGGGCGACCCGCCGCGGTCAAGAGTGAAGTGCCTAAGGACAGAGGTGTGGGAATGGTGGAGTTAGAGCCGATTCGAGTCCTGGTGGTGGATGACGACGGCGAGCAGCGCGACGCGGTGTCGGCGATGGTTTCCGCCAAAGGCTACATTCCGGAACAAGCACAGAATGGCGAAGAGGCGCTGGAGAAGTTGGGCTCGGGATTGTTCAACGCTATCGTAACCGACCTGTTCATGCCGGTCCTCGACGGCGCGCAACTACTGAGAACTCTGCTGGAACGCGGAGATCTGACGCCAGCCATTGTCCTCACCGGTTTCGGCGATATCGGGCATGCGGTCTCCATCGTGCACGATCTGGGGGCGTTCTGGTTTCTGGAAAAACCGGTGCAGCCCCCGGTTCTGCATGCCTTACTGGAGCGCGCGGTTCGCCATGAAAGCCTCGCCAGAGAGGCGGCCAGGCTGCAACGCCAGGCGAGCTACCATGGCACCTTGCTCGACATGGTGGGAGAATCCCGGGCGATGCAGGCGGTATTTGCCTTGATCCAACGAGTGGCCCCGAGCGCCGCCTCGGTTCTAGTCAGCGGCGAAAGCGGGACCGGCAAGGAACTGGCTGCGCGGGCCATCCACAAGCTGAGTCCGCGCGCTGACGCGCCGTTTGTCGCGATCAATTGCGCGGCGCTACCGGAGCATCTGATCGAAAGCGAGCTATTCGGCCATGAACGAGGAGCGTTCACGGGGGCGATGTCGCGTAGAATCGGCTGTTTCGAAGAGGCCCACCGAGGCACTCTATTTCTGGACGAGATCACGGAGATGCCGGTCGGGACCCAGGCCAAATTGCTGCGAGTGTTACAAGACGGTAAAATCCGCCGCCTAGGAGGGAATTCCGAGACGCAGATCGACGTCCGGATCGTCGCTGCCACCAACCGCCAACCTGAGAAAGCCATCGAGGAAAAGCGGCTGAGGGAAGACTTGTACTATCGGCTCAATGTTTTCCAGATCTCACTCCCGGCGTTACGGCATCGCAAGGAAGATGTTCCCGCCCTGGCAGATGCTCTCATAGCGGAAATGAATGCCAAGCACGATTGCAAAGTAGATACCATTGAAAGCGACGTACTGGCCCGATTGATCCTGCATTCTTGGCCCGGCAATGTCCGGGAACTGCGCAACGTGCTGGAACGGATGGTTATCGGCGCTCGCGAGGGTGCCTTGCAGCTCAGCCACCTTCCGCCCACGCTGGGAGTTCCACAAATGAGTCTTCCAGTGGCGGAGGTGCAGCCATCGGGAGTATTCCGTTTTCGCGAGGGCGCGACCCTGGATGAAGTGGAACGGGCCTATATCCAATTTACGCTCAGTCAGATCGGCAACAACAAGCGGCGCGCCGCCAAGATTCTTGGAATCGGCGAACGCACCCTTCATAGCCGTGTCTCGGACTGAAAGCCGGCTCCGCAGCTTTTTGTGCAGAGTCGGCAAGTTCTGCCGCGTAATCACAAACCACGCTCTTTCGAATCAATAAATTAACTTTGGTCCCTTTTTTGCTCGCCCTCCGGGGTCCAAAGCAAAACCGCAAGTGGCGCCCATTGGCTTGGCGGTTTTTCGACGGTCCAACCTCTTGGAGGAGGCGCGAGGCCGGATGGGATGCGTTGATGCGCCTTCCCGTCCGGCTGGCAGTAGAAAAACGAGCGGATCAGGAGAGCGCGAAATGAAAACTTTGACCGATCGCAGGAAACGCTGGGGTATCGTTCTTGCTGGAGGGGAAGGCGAACGGCTTAGACCTCTGACGCGGCTTATTTCCGGGGACGACCGTCCCAAACAATTTTGCCCTCTTTACGGCGGGATGACGCTGCTGGAGCAAACCAGGCGGCGGGCCCAACAGAGTATACGGCCCGAGCAAATCCTCTTCTCGCTCACTCGTACGCACGAGGATTTCTATCTTCAGGAGCTGGCGGATTGTCCATCCCAGCGGGTGATTCAGCCGCGGAATCGGGGAACGGCTGCTGCGATCCTCTCAAGTCTGCTGGTGATCGCACGCAAAGACCAAAATGCAACGGTTGCCGTATTCCCGTCTGATCATCACTATTCCAGCGAGAACGCGATAGCCGAAGCGGTGGAACGCGCTTTTGATCTTTCGCGGAGGGAAACAGACTCGGTGACCCTGCTGGGCGCGAAACCGGACGGCGCCGTAGCGGACTACGGCTGGATCCAGGTCGGTTCACAAGTGCCTGGAAGCCCGGACTCATTCCAGATCCAAGGGTTCCATGAAAAACCGGCTCCCCTGGTGGCGCGTTTCCTTTTCGACGAAGGCGCGCTCTGGAACACGTTCGTCATGGTCGGAAAAGTTTTCGCGTTTCTCGAAATGATTTGCTCTGCCATGCCCGGCCTACTCAAGCTATTTCAGGAGTTTCCCGCCGTCCAGTCTCGCGGCGAGGAGCTTCATATGACGGACGCGCTGTATGCCGCACTTCCTTCTATCGATTTTTCACGGCAGGTACTTTCGACAGAAACGCAGAGGCTAATTGTGCACAGCCTCGGGCCGGTTACATGGAGCGACCTGGGTGATTGCGAGCGAGCCTTGGCCGCACTATCACGCGAGGGCATGCAACCTGATTGGGCTAGGACATGGCGCGCGGCGAAACCGCCAACTCCCGCGAGACGCCCGGCGGCGCTGGCAGCTCTAGGCTGATCCTGATTCGCTGTAGAACTGAGCGGGTTAATGTCTTTTGAAGTATTGAACCTCACGCTCGTGTTGTTGCGCCGCTGCACGGGTTGAGAAGGTTCCAAGGTTACGCCGCTTTCCCGTTTGAGGATTCTTTTTCCTCGAGTAGAGGCGATATTGTCCGGACTTTAACTTGCGAATCATAGGCACTTCATAGTCCCTACCTTCAATAAACCGGCCAACCATCGAAGTGCACGTTTGCTGCCATCGCTGGCCCATTCGCTCCTTTTCATGTCATGGAATTCTGCGTGCTTAAGGATAGGCCGGCCGCAGGTCGGAAATATGCAAAGTGTTCAGTCGAAGGATCTCGCGCGATTGAATCAGATCCTTGAACAACTCGGCGAAGGAACCGACGCTCATTGTGAGATGCTGCGTGAGCACCTGCAAGGCGCTCGAGCCTCTTTAGTCGGGTCCATGCCAGCCGAATACGCGCTCAGTTTGAACATGGCCGCAGACGCCTTGAACTGTGTTTCCGACCAGAAACTGCGGACGCGTAGCCAAGATTTCATTCAAGGAAAGTGAGGGAGAAGTATGCCGGAAAAAAAGACCCTGGATCGAGCCCGGAAGGACGCACGGGAAGGCAAATCACCGGGTACGCAAGCCGGGGAGTTCGTGCGCGAAGAGATGGACCATATTCGCGAAGGCAAGCATGGGGCGCGTTCGGCCAAGCAGGCGATCGCCATCGGCTTGTCTAAAGCGCGCCGGGCCGGCGTGAAGCTGGCCCCGCCCAAAGGTTCAAATTCGTCGCCGCAAACTCGCGCCAAGGCCGCACACGACGTTGAAGCGGGACGGGCTCACCGCAAGCCCTCTGCCAAGCGGTCGCGAGCCACGCTCGCGGCGCTAAAACGGGAAGGCCGGCAAGCCGCATCGCCCAAGGCACTTTCACGGCATAGCCGTCAGGCAGCCCGAACCCGGAAGACTCGAAGCCGATAGTTGACCGGTCAGCGGCCCGCCAAGGAGACGCGATTCCCCCGGACGGTGCCGAAATCCGCGACGATGAGACGAGTATGGATTACGATCTCATCGTCCTCTTCGAGCACCCCGAATGGCAGAAACCGCTGTTCTCCGCGCTGGAACGGCGTTCTGTACGGTACGGAACCTTCGACCTTAAGCACGGCGCCTTCAATCCCGATCGAGTCCCGGATGCAACCCTGTACTTCAACCAGGCCAGTCCAAGTGCCTACGTGCGGAGTAACACACGCGCTGTACCTCTGGCGCTTTCTCTCATGCGCTCGCTTGAGCTGGGCGGGGCTAGAGTGCTCAACGGTTCGCAAGCGTTCGCGCTGGAGCTGAGTAAGTCCACGCAAGCGGCACTGATGCAGCGACTGAATATCCCACACCCGCGAACCCTGGCATTTAACGATGTGGATGCCGCGCTCGCGCACTGGGGGGATCGCTGGCCCGCTTTACTGAAGCCCGAACAGGGCGGAAGCGGTGCGCGGATGTACTTACTGAATTCCGCCGATGAGGCGGTCCGGTTGCTGCGCGACCGGCCCGATCTTTGGCTTCCCGATAATCTGCTTACGCTTCAGGAGTACTATCCGGTTTCTCCCTCCCAGGGCATCGTCCGAATGGAGTTTGTGGGGGGCGAATTACTATACGCCATGCGCGTCATCTCTCACGGGTCGTTCAACCTATGTCCGTCCGAAGTGTGCAATCCGGTAACCGGTGATTCGCACTGTGAGATTCCGTCGGTCAAGCCCGCGAGTCCAGTTGAGTTCCATCCGTTTCATGAAGTGCCCGCTGCAGCAGTGGATGCCGGTAAGAAGCTGATGACTGCCGGGCATCTGGATGTGGGTGGCATTGAGTATTTGGAGGCTGCCGACGGACGTCTGGTGTTCTACGATATCAATGCGAATTCCAACTTGCGGGCACCGATCGGAGAAGCCTTCGGCTTCGATCCATTCGACAGAGTTGTCGATTTCCTGATGCAACAAATGCGGCTTCAGGAGTCGGCAGAACTTCCTTGATTACGGCTTGTGGATCAAATCCGGGAAATCCACGGCGAATCCGATCTGGCCGCCGATTCGAGGACTCGCGATATATCTACCGCCCAGCAAGCCGAAACTGACACTCAGGCCATTCCGAAGTGTGTATTGACCTCCAGCCAGAGCCTGGAATTGGCTTTTGGCCAGATCGCCGTTGTTCGTGTAGCCGCCATAAATCTCGCCACCTAACGTCAACCGGGGAGTGAAGTCGTGCAGGATCGAGAGACCTCCGGTGTAGACGTGGCCTCGCGTGTTTCGTATGCCCAGCACTCCGGTGCTGGAGTTGCCGGCAAACAAGTAGCCTAGATTGGCATTGATCCTGGTCCTTTCGGATAGCGATTCTTGCGAAATCAGATTAAGCCAGTAGTCGGTCAATCCCGAACCAAGCTGCTGGCGAGCGTCTCCGGTAGGAAACTCGATGTACAGGCTAGCGCCCAAGGCCGGAATGCGCGAATCGCGAATCTGCTTGTGAAACTCCCACTTTATTCCAAGATTCGTGTCCCCTCCGCCGGTGGAATTCTGCGTTCCGACAGCCCTGAATATAGCCAGGTACGGAGTATCGACATCCAGCTCCAGGTTGTGCGGCAAGCCATAGTTGAGCTTATAGTTGGCGGTATTTTGCTTGACGTTGGGGTACTGAAGCTGTAGAGCGTCCAGTTCATTGAAGAACTCAAAGTGCCACTTCCCAGGGGCAGTAACTGCGGGATCGTCGGTATAAAAAGGGAGTTGAGCAAACAGAGGTTCCCCAATTGAAACGGCAAACGTCAGGGATAGTAGTAGCCGAATGGAACTTTGCACGGGTGAGCTTCCATTATCGCTACGCTTGATTCTCATTTTTTGCGGGAAGCATCCCGGATTACATTTTGAAGAAGGCCAGCCTCATAAGTAACTAATAGGCGTAGGCTTAATGGTGTGCGTCTGGCATGAAATGAGGCTCATAAAAAGATTCTCTTTCCAAACGGCACTAATGTCTGGTAGGCTGTTCTTAGCTCGCCTGCGAAACAAACGGGTTTTCCGGGGCAATCCCGGGACCTTGTTCGCTTCCCACCTTTAAACTCCCAGCGGAGTTGTTTCCCAAGTCGTCTGGAATCGGACCCTCGCTTTACGCGATCGGTGTCATTTCTTTGTTGGCAGAGGAGCCCCTTGTGGGCGGAAGCGGGATACGTGTTTCTCAAAAAGGCTTTGGCATGACGACGCTACCGCTGATGGAAAGCGCGCTGCTTTCGACTTCGGCCAAGTCTCTGGTGCAAATCGAGATTGAGCCTCGGCCGCTAATACCCGCGCGTCCTCTGGAAGCCGGCGAACAGTACCGCTTTCACTTCGATATGACGAAGTGCATCGGCTGCAAGTGCTGCGTGGTGGCCTGTAATGAGCAGAACGGCAACCCCGCTACGCTGAACTGGCGGCGCGTGGGCGAAGTGGAGGGCGGGTACTATCCGTATGCGCAGCGCTATCACCTTTCGATGGGCTGCAATCATTGCCTGGAGCCCTCTTGCCTGATCGGATGCCCAGTCGAGGCTTATACAAAAGATTCGAGTACCGGAGTGGTCCTGCATAGCGCCGATACATGTATCGGTTGCCAATACTGCACTTGGAATTGCTCGTACGGGGTGCCGCAGTATAACGCCGAACGCGGAGTCGTGGGCAAGTGCGACATGTGCCATAACCGGTTGGACGACGGAATGGCCCCGGCGTGCGTGTCCGCTTGTCCAGAAGGTGCAATTGCGATCGAAATCGTGAATGTCCACGAATGGCGCCGTGACTATTTGTCGGC
>Ga0157374_10004183_pt1 | contig 12123 bp, 8 predicted proteins | sample M25metaG_FD_115308 | JGI IMG/M metagenome (GOLD analysis project Ga0157374, IMG submission 115308) | Miscanthus rhizosphere microbial communities from Kellogg Biological Station, Michigan, USA - M2-5 metaG | ecosystem: Host-associated > Plants > Roots > Rhizosphere > Soil | place: USA: Michigan...
AAAGCTGCCCGACCAGTCAACCAGAACGCCGGTGAGGGCCGGTGCCACAATGCCGGCGACATTGCCGCAGGTGTTCTGCACGCCCACCCACCTGCCCGCGGCCGACGGTCCCGCAAGGATCTGCGGAATGGCGTAGACACCAGGTGAGGACAGCCCGCAGACCACCTCATACCCGAACAAGCATGCGATTGATCCGCTGATCGGCAACATCGCCATTCCCAGCATGCAGCCGATGGTGGCCACGTGGCTGAGCGCCATCACGCCCTTGTAGATCACGTCGGGCGATCGTCCCGAGCGGCACCAGGCGTCCGTGCCCCAACCCATCAAGAGCGCGCTCACGGCATTGATGAGATAGGCGCCTCCGGCAACCGCGGCCATTGATTCCATCGAGAAGCCGCGCACCTTAACCAGGTAGATCGGGAGCCAGGCCAGAATGAAATAGAAATTGTAGTTGCTGGCGAAGTGGCCGAGCGACGCACCCCACAGCCCTCGCTGTCGCAGGATGCGCGCAAATGAAGGCGCATCGGCGCCCGCGGCCACAGGACCTGCGACGCGGCGCTCGGGGGTGCGCAGCCACGGCCACAGCCACAGGAGCGAGATCACGCCAAACAGCACGAATACCGGGCGCCAGCCGATCTTGGCCATCAACATGCCGCCTAGGAACGTGCCAATGGCCGGTCCCACGAGATACCCGAAACTCAAAACGCCATTGGCTACGCCCAGTTGGTTTTGCGGGACGGCGGCGGCGAGCGACTTCGAGGCGCTCGGAAACGCGGTGCTCTCGCCCAGGCCCAGCAGCAGCCGCAGGATCAGGAGCGTGAGCAGCCCGGTTGCAAAGCCGGTCAATAGTGTCGCGACCGACCAGATTGCCACGCCCCCGGCCAGCACGCGTCGGGCCCCGTAGCGCTCCGCGAGCCAGCCCGCCGGCGTCATGGCCGTTACGTAAGTCCAGAAAAAGGCCGACAGCAGAAAGCCGAGCTGCGTCGCACTCAGGTGTAGTTCGTCTTGGATGAGCGGAGCGGCGGTGGCGAGGTTGCCGCGATCCACATAGTTAATGCCCACCGCCACCGCGAGCAGCACTACCACTCGGGAGGCACTGCCCCGCTCGCGCAACGCGGTGCCAGCGGTCGGCAGGTTTAAGGCGGACAAGCGACGCCTGCCCGGATTAGGGCTTCTTCATCGCATCAGTGAGCGGCTTGGCCGCCTTGGGCACGGCCGCTCCGTAATCCTCGCCCAGGAGCGATGCGATCGTGGCCGCGATCTGTGACTGGGTCACGCGGGCCACATTGTGCCGCTCGCCAAGTGCTGGCGTGTCCGGCCCAATCACCGCGATCCAGATGTTGTTCGAGCCCTTCTGATCGACGCCGTGGTCCTTCCAGTCCACCATTCCGTGCCCGCGGCCGTGGTCCGCCGAAAGAATGAACGTGGTCTGGTCCTTGTATTCAGGCATCGACTGCATGCGGTGCCAGAGCCCGGCGACGAAGCTGTCGAAGTTGTGCGCACTCTCGAGCACCAGATCGTAACGGCCGCTGTGGGCCCAGCCGTCCGTCTCGCCGAAGCCAATGAACATCACGCGCGGCCGGTGATTCTGCAAGAAGTCCTCGACGGCCACATTCACGAAAGAGTCGGCAGGATCCGTGCCTTCGAGGCGGGTCGTCGTGTCGTACAGGCTGCGCAGCAACTGCCCACGCGAACTCTTGTCGTCGGCATCCATGGTATTGCCGCCGGAGCGCACCGGCAGGTGGCTGCGCTTGTCGTTGAATATGTCGTGGAAAGTTTCCCAGCTGCCAAAAATGTTCACCTTGTCCTTGAGCTCCGGACGTCCCGCCAGCCATTCAAACACCGTGACGTTGGGATTGGGGCCGTACTCATTGGTGTTGATGCGCGGATCGGGCACACCCGTCGACATCTCGTTGTAACCGGGATAGGAGAAATCATAGCCATTGGTGACCTGCGCCTGGCTGCCCAGTTCTGCGTTACCGAACAGCTGGCCTTCGGTGGCAATCGTTCCCCAGATAAACGGGAACAGGAGCTTGCGTGATTTGGTGGGGTCAGGATCGTAGAAGCGCTTGCGCAGCTCGTCGGCCGAGTACCAGCCGCCGACGTCGGATTTGTTGATCAGCTCCAATTCCGCGCCGCGAAACATCTCTTCCGGACGCAGGCCATCACTGATGATCAGAACCACGTTGCGGGTCTTGCCCGCGAGCGCGGTCGATCCACAGGCCAAAGAAAGCATTGCCACGAGGACGCTGCAGGCATAACGCATCTGATGACTCCCCTTCGCGATTATCGGCGGGACCTCTTAAAGGCCCCTGCTCGGCAAATTACCATACCGCACTGCATGCGGGCGGCCGCTTTGGCGCGCTTTGGCTACAGGCTCCGCGAGATGACTTCCTTCATGATCTCGTTGGTGCCGCCGTAGATGCGCTGCACACGGCTGTCGGCAAACATGCGGCAGACCAGGAATTCCTGCATGTAGCCGTAGCCACCGTGCAGTTGCACGCATTCGTCCAGGACCTTTTGCTGCATGTCTGTTATCCACCACTTGGCCATGGACGCAGTGGTGGTATCGAGCTTTCCAGCGGCCACGCGGCTGATGCAATCATCGATGAAGGTCCGCGCCACACGCACGATGGTGGCGATCTCGGCCAGCTTGAATTTGGTGTTCTGGAATTCGAACACCGACTGGCCGAATGCTTTGCGCTGGCGTGTGTACTCCAGCGTCGCCGCTAGGGCACCCTCCATGACGGCCACCCCGGACACCGCGATCAGTATGCGTTCGTAGGGCAGATCGCTCATCAGCTGGTACATGCCCTTGCCCTCGACGCCACCGAGCAGGTTGGCGGCCGGAACACGCGCGCCGTCGAAGAACAACTCCGAGGTGTCCTGCGCGTGCAGGCCCATTTTCTCCAGCACCCGTCCCACCCGAAATCCGCTCAGGTCCTTGGTTTCGACCATGAGCAGCGACAGGCTCTTGGATCCCGGACTGGCGTCGGTACGGACCACCAGTGCGATCAAACCGGCCAGAAAGCCATTGCTGATAAAGATCTTCGAACCGTTGACGACGTAATGGTCGCCTTCGCGCACTGCACGGGTGCGGATGCCCTTCATGTCAGAGCCGGCGCCCGGCTCGGTGATACCGATGGCGCCAATGAGTTCACCGCGCGCCATGGCCGGCAGCAGCCGCTGCTTCTGCTCCTCGGTGCCGTGATTGAGCAGGTAGTGGGCGGCAATGCTGTGCACGCCCTGCCCAAATCCGCTCAGGCCGCGACGATTGAGCTCTTCGTAGATGACGGCTTCATAGCGAAAGTCCGCGCCGGCGCCACCGTATTCGGACGGGACGTCCGTGCACAGAAACCCGAGCTCGCCCGCGCGTCGCCAAATATCCTTGCCGACGTGGTGCTGCGCGCGCCATTGCGCATCCAGCGGAGCCATTTCCGTGTCGGCGAATTTCGCCACCGCATCACGAAAAATCGCGAGCTCATCGTCCATCCAGGCCGATCGATACTCGGCCATGCCGTTGGTTTCTGTTGCCATGCTGAGCATCTTACTGGCTCGTCCCGCTTCACGCACCGAGCGGCGCGGCGGGCAGAGTCCGGCCAAGTTGGGGCGGCCGGAAAATGGTAGTTCTGTCGGCCGATCAGGCGCCGGCGAGCGGCGCAAAGCCCCCATACTGGCGCGCAAAATAGAGCAGCGGCTGCACCGGGCGTGTCTGCACGCCTTCGACCATGCCCACAACGATGGCATGATCGCCGCTCATGAACAGTTCATGGGTAAGGCATTCGATCTGGGCGAGCGCACCGGGAATCACGGGAACCTGCAAAGTGGGTCCCAAGCCGAAGAAATCCCCAGATACTCGCTCGCGGCCCTGATTTGCAAAACGGCGCGCTACCTCCGCCTGCTCGACGCTAAGCAAACTCACGCCGAATGATCGGCAGGTGACCATGGGCGCATAGCTGGCGGTGGCGTGCTGAATGGAAAACATGACCAGTGGAGGTTCGAACGATAGAGTGACGAAGGAAGAAACTGTCAGGGCGATGATCGCCGAGCGATCCTGGTTGTGAGCGGCTACCACCGAGACCGCGCCTGCCGAGGCTCGTCCCAGCTGGCGATAGACTTCCCCGGATATTGGCATCGTCGGTTACCCTTTCAGGCGCTCGTCGCAGGCGCAAAGTCCACCAGTTCCACGCCCTCGCTCACCTGCTCGCCCGCGGCGACTTTGTAGGCCCGCAGCGTCCCGGCCGCGGGCGCCGCGATGGTGTGTTCGATCTTCATCGCCTCGAGCACCAGGAGCGGCTGGCCCTTGGCGACCTGCGCGCCCGGTGTCGCCATGAGTTCGAGTACCCGGCCCGGCATGGGTGAGCGCAGCCCCGCAGGGCCGGCCGCCGCGGCCGCGCTCCTCACCGTCAGGGGATCAATGATCGTGAGCGGGTGACTTTCGCCATCCAGAAATACATGTTCAATGCCCTCGGTTGAATACACCCACGCGAGTTGTCGTACGCCATCCACTTCGAGCCGCAGTTCGCAGCCGCGTTCGAGCCGCCCCGCTACCTCAAGGTCTTGCCCATCCACGCGCATCTGCCAGCCTGAAGGCTGGTAGAAAATCTCGATCTTCTTCTCGAATTCCCCGGTGTGAAATACCAGCTCGCGGCGGGCTCGTTGCCCCAAGCGCCAGCCGTCGCGGCACTCCCACGGTGTAGCAGGGGCACTCGGAGCCGAGCGCAGCAAACGGGCTGCCGCCGCTGTCAGCCACACCTCGCGGCGCGGCTCGCGCGGCGCGGGGAACAGGTGATCGTGTTCCCTTTCTATGAGCGCCGTGTCCAGATCGGCAGAGCGAAAGGCTGTGGAGGCGACGAGGCGATGCAGGAACGGGACGTTGTTGGTCACGCCGACGATATGCATGGCGCTCAAGGCCTCCAGCATGCGGCCGATGGCCAGCTCTCGGCTCTCGTCCCAGACGATCAGCTTGGCGATCATCGAGTCGTAATAGGGCGTGATCGTATCGCCCGCGGCGACACCGGCATCGACTCGCACGTGGCGGGAAGCTGCGGGAGCCGTGAAATACTCCAGCCGGCCGATGGCAGGCAGAAAGCCGCGCTCGGGATCCTCCGCGTAAATGCGCGCCTCGAGTGCATGACCCTTGCTAGTGACTTGCTCCTGGGTGAGCGGCAGTTGCTCGCCCACGGCCACCCGCAGCTGCCATTCCACCAGGTCAAGACCGGTGATCATCTCGGTGACGGGATGCTCGACCTGCAAGCGCGTGTTCATCTCCATGAAATAAAATTCACCGCTCGGCGCGACGATAAACTCAACCGTTCCGGCGCCCACGTAACCCACGGCGCTCGCCGCGTTGACCGCCGCCTGGCCCATCGCCTTGCGCCGCGCCTCGCTCATCCCGGGCGCCGGCGCCTCTTCCAGCACCTTCTGGTGACGCCGCTGCACCGAGCAGTCGCGTTCGTACAGATGCAGGCAATGCCCATGGCTATCGGCGAACACCTGCATCTCGATGTGCCGTGGCCGCAGCAGGTACTTCTCGATGAGCACCCGGTCATCGCCGAAGCTGGCGGCCGCCTCGCGCTTGCAACTGGCCAGCGCGGCGGCGAAGTCCTGTGCGGCGTCCACGCGTCGCATGCCGCGGCCGCCGCCTCCGGCGCTCGCCTTGATCAGCACCGGGAAGCCCAGGCGTTCGGCCGCCTCGCTAAGGAAGCGCTCGTCCTGGTTCTCGCCGTGATACCCCGGAGTCAGGGGCACTCCCGCCCGCTCCATCAGGGTCTTGGCGGCGGACTTCGAACCCATGGCGCGAATCGCCGCCGGCGGTGGGCCCACGAAAATGATGCCCGCCTGCGCGCAGGCCTCCGCGAACGACGCATTCTCGGACAGAAACCCGTAGCCGGGATGTATCGCCTGGGCGCGCGAGCGGCGAGCGATCTCGAGTATCGCCTCGCCGCGCAAGTAGCTCTCCGCCGGTGTGCGCCCGCCGATCGCATAGGCCTCATCGCAGGCCTGCACGTGCAGCGCGCCGGCGTCCGCCTCCGAATAGACGGCGATGGTATGTATGCCTAGGCGGCGCGCCGTGCGCGCGATCCGGCAGGCGATTTCACCGCGGTTGGCGATGAGCAGTCGATCGAGCGCAGGCATCAACGGTCACTCACATCCGGAATATGCCGAATCGCGTCGGCGGAATCGGCGCGTTGAGCGAAGCTGCCAGGCCCAGGCCCAGCACGCGCCGCGTATCCGCCGGATCGATCACGCCGTCATCCCACAGCCGGGCAGTCGCGTAATAGGGATGGCCCTGGCGATCGTATTGTGCACGGATCGGCGTGGTGTAGGCGACCTCCTCCTCAGTGCTCCAGCTGTGGCCCTTGGCCTCGAGGGCATCGCGCCGCACGCGTGCCAGGACATTGGCCGCCTGCTCGCCGCCCATGACGCTGATGCGTGCATTAGGCCACATCCACAGGAACCTCGGAGAATAGGCGCGGCCGCACATGCCGTAGTTGCCCGCACCAAAACTGCCGCCAATGATGACCGTCAGTTTGGGAACCTGGGCACAGGCAACGGCCGTCACCATTTTTGCGCCGTGCTTGGCGATCCCCTCGTTTTCGTACTTGCGGCCGACCATGAAGCCGGTGATGTTCTGCAGGAACACGAGCGGAATCCGGCGCTGGCAGCACAGCTCTATGAAATGCGTGCCTTTGAGGGCTGATTCCGAAAACAGGATGCCGTTGTTGGCCACGATGCCGACCGGCATGCCCCACAGGTGCGCAAAGCCGGTGACCAGCGTAGTGCCGTAGCGCGCCTTCCATTCGTCAAACTCGCTCCCATCGACCAGCCGCGCGATGATTTCGCGCACGTCAAAGGGGCGTTTGGGATCGGCAGACACGATCCCGTAGAGTTCCTCGGCCGCGAATTTCGGCTCGCGCGGCGCGCGAGTGTCCAGCGGCGCCCGTTCGTGCGAGTTAAGTCCGCCGACGATGCGCCGCGCGATTCCGAGCGCGTGCGCGTCGTTCTCGGCCAGGTGATCGGCCACGCCGGACAGCCGCGTGTGCACATCGCCGCCGCCCAGGTCCTCGACGCTCACCTCTTCACCGGTGGCCGCCTTCACCAACGGCGGGCCGCCCAGAAAAATAGTCCCCTGATTGCGCACAATGATGGATTCATCGCTCATCGCCGGGACGTACGCGCCCCCGGCCGTGCAACTGCCCATGACCACGGCGATCTGCGGTATGTCGGCGGCCGACATGGTTGCCTGGTTGTAGAAGATGCGGCCGAAATGGTCGCGATCGGGAAACACTTCGTCCTGGCTCGGCAAGTGCGCGCCGCCGGAATCGATCAGGTACACGCATGGCAGGCGGTTCTCACGCGCGATGTCCTGAGCGCGCAAGTGTTTCTTGACCGTCATCGGATAGTACGTGCCGCCCTTGACGGTCGAGTCGTTACAGACGACCAAACATTCGCGGCCCGCCACCCGGCCAATGCCGGTGATCAGACCGGCCCCGGGAGCCTCGCCGTGGTACAGGCCGTGGGCGGCCAGGGGCGAAAATTCGAGAAATGGAGTGCCGGGATCGAGCAGCATTTCGACCCGATCGCGGGGCAACAACTTGCCGCGCGACAGGTGACGGGCGCGCGCGTGCTCGCCACCGCCGAGGGCCGCGCCGGCCAGCTTGGCGCGCAGGTCGGCGACCAGTGCCTCCATGGCGGCCCGATTGGCTCGAAACTCCTCGCCCCGGGGCTCCACAGCCGAGTCAATGATCGCCATGGCGGTCTTGCCTTAATAGTCCAATTGTCGGATAATAGCACAATACCTTAAATCGGAGCAAGCTGATGGCCGGTCTGGATTCCTGCGATTTTGACTTTGGCCTCGGCGAGACCCTCGATGAGGTGCGCGCCCAGGTCCGCCGCTTCGCGCGCGCCGAGATCGCGCCGCTTGCCGAGCACATCGACCGATCCAATGAGTTTCCGCGCCAGCTCTGGCCCCTGCTCGGGGCGCAGGGCCTGCACGGACTGACTGTGCCGGAACGCTGGGGCGGCGCCGATCTTGGCTACCTCGCCCACGTGATCGCTATGGAGGAAATCTCACGCGCCTCGGCTTCCGTAGGCCTGTCATACGGCGCGCACTCGAACCTGTGCATCAACCAGCTGCGGCTCAATGGCAACGATGCGCAGCGCGAGCGCTATCTGCCCAAGCTCGTAAGCGGCGAGCACGTCGGCGCGCTGGCGATGTCCGAGCCGGGTGCCGGTTCGGACGTAGTGTCCATGCAGCTGCGGGCGGAAAAGCGCGGCGATGCCTACCGGCTGACCGGGCGAAAAATGTGGATCACCAACGGCCCGGATGCCGACGTGCTGGTGGTCTATGCCAAGACCACACCGAACGCCGGTTCCAAGGGCATAACAGCGTTCATCATCGAGCGTGGCTTTCGTGGTTTCAGCAGTGCCCAGAAGCTCGACAAACTCGGCATGCGCGGCTCCAACACCTCTGAACTGGTCTTCGAGGACTGCGAAGTGCCCGCAGAGAACGTCCTCGGTACACTGGACCGTGGCGTGAAAGTGTTAATGAGCGGCCTGGACTACGAGCGCACGGTGCTGGCGGCGGGGCCCTTGGGCATCATGGCCGCGGTGCTCGATCTGGTGCTGCCCTATGTGCATGAACGCCGCCAGTTTGGCGAGCCGATCGGCACCTATCAGCTGATGCAGGCCAAGGTTGCCGACCTGTACACGAACCTCAACGCGGCGCGGGCATTTGTATATGCGGTGGCCCGCGCCTGCGATGCCGGTAAATGCACGCGCCAGGACGCCGCCGGCGCCATCCTATTTTCCGCCGAGAAGGCGACCCAGGCGAGCCTGGATGCGGTGCAGATGCTGGGAGGAAACGGCTATATCAATGACTATCCGGCCGGGCGGTTGCTGCGCGATGCCAAGCTTTATGAGATTGGCGCGGGCACGCAGGAAGTCCGACGGGTGCTGATCGGGCGCGAGCTCTATCAGAGGAGTGCCTGATGGTCGAATTTGCACCGGTGGAATTTGAGCCGGCCTACCGCAAGGTAGCGGCAGCGCTGCTCGAGCGCATCAGCGACCGCACACTCAATGCGGGCGATCGGTTGCCACCCGAGCTCGAATTGGCGCGGCAGTTTGGCGTTAACCGCTCGACGGTGCGTGAGGCACTGCGCGAGCTGGAATCGACGGGCATTCTGCGCCGGCATCGCGGCTCCAAGCTGATGATGGTCAGCCGTCCCGAGCACGTGGCCATTGCCGAGGGCATGAGCCGCGCCCTCGCCTTGCATGACGTCACGATACGCGACGTTTGGGAAGGTCTGACGATTCTCGAACCGCCGATCGCGGAAGTCGCCGCGCGCACGCGCCGCCCAGCGGACCTGGCGATTATCGAGGTGACCGTGGCGCAGGCGATGCAGGAGCAGCCGGCGGACGCCGCGCGCCAGGCGGCAGATTTCTTCCGCCATGTCGGCGAGGCCACGCATAACCGCGTGCTGATGCTCGCCCACGAATCCCTGCTGCAGTTACTGGCCCCCTCGCTCGAGACCATCATCCAGCAGGTGGCCGCAGCCCGCGCGCGCATCGCCACGGCCCAGGGCAAGATCCTGGAGGCACTGCGACGCGGCGATGCGTCCGGCGCGCGGTCTTGGAGTGAAAAGCACATCCGCGACTACCGGCGCGGCTTTGATCTGGCAGGCATCGACCTGGCGAACCGAGTACAGCGCTAGCACAAAAAGCGCGTACATGTTGTCGCAACTTGCCTCGGTATTGACCGACCGAGTGGGCAAACCTAAGCTTGGGTTTGTAAGCGACAATAACATCATGACACTCCATTCGACCCTACCGGGCCGGCTGAGTCTGGGCCTTGCACTGCTGAGTTTTGCCGCCCTCCTGGAGGCGGCCCCAGCCAAGCCGCGCGCACGTGATCTGGGCGTGCCGTTTTCGGGTACCCCAGGCACCTTCAATGCCATTACCGATGTGCCCGGGGTTGAAGTGGGTGAAGTCACGCTGATCTCCGGCGAAGGTGCGCTCAAGCGCGGGGTCGGCCCAGTGCGGACCGGCGTTACCGCGGTGCTGCCGCGCGGCAAGTCGGCACCGCTGGATGCTGTATTTGCCGGCTGGTTTGCGCTCAACGGCAACGGCGAGATGACCGGCACGACCTGGGTCGATGAATCTGGACTGATGTTTGGACCTGTGATGATTACCAACACCGAAAGTGTCGGGGTCGTGCGCGATGCGGTGATCAGCTGGTCGCTGGAACGTTATCACGTGGATCTGGGCGACACCTGGCAGCTGCCGGTGGTGGCCGAAACCTCCGATGACTGGCTCAATGACATGGATGGGTTCCACGTCAAGCAGGAACATGCCTATGCCGCGCTGGACGGTGCGAAATCCGGGCCCGTGGCCGAAGGTAATGTGGGCGGTGGCACCGGCATGATCTGCTATGAGTTCAAGGGTGGAACCGGCACCGCCTCGCGTCGGGTCAAGGACCCCTCCGGCGAGTACATGGTCGGCGCGCTGGTTCAGTCCAACTTCGGCATCCGCGAGCAACTGACCGTCGCCGGGGCTCCGGTCGGCCTGGAGTTACCGGGCGACAAGGCCTATGACGCAGCGCTCAGGCCTCACCACGGTAACGACGTGGGCTCGATCATCGTCGTCATAGCGACGGACGCGCCGTTCCTGCCGCATCAGCTTAAGCGCCTGGCCCGACGGGTATCCATGGGCATCGCCCGCACCGGCGGCACCGCCAGCAATTCATCCGGCGAAATCTTTATCGCCTTCTCCACGGCCAATTCCGGCGCGGCGGCCGCCACGGGAGTGCCTGCGCTCAAGATGATCCCCAACGATCGCATGACGCCCTTCTTCCAGGCCACGGCCGAGGCGACCGAAGAGGCCATTATCAATGCGCTGGTGGCCGCGGAAACCATGACCGGAATCAACGACCGGCGAGTTGAAGCGCTGCCGCATGGCCGCTTGCAGGCCCTGCTGGCCAAATACAACCGGCTGGCGACGCATTGAGCCCGCGGCCCAATCTTCATCCATGAATCGTCACGACGTCATCGTCATCGGCGCCGGCCACAACGGACTGGCCAGCGCCGCGTTTCTGGCGCGGGCCGGCCTTAAGGTTTTGGTGATCGAAGCCAACCCGTACATCGGCGGCGCCACGGTCAGCCGCGAGCTCTACCCGCACTGGACCTACTCCAACTGTTCCTATGTGTGTGGTTTGTTGCGCCCGGAGATCTACCGCTCGCTTGATCTCGCGCGGCACGGACTGCAGATCGTGCCCTACGGTGGCGGTGTCACCTTCACTCGCAACGGCGATATTCTCGGCGGCTACCTGGACAAGGACATCAAGCGGCGCGAGATCGCGCGACACAGCCCGCGCGATGCGGATGCCTACATGCGCTACTCGCGCGACACCATGCGCCAGTGCCGACTGATCCGCACCCTGTTGATGCGCACTCCGCCCGATCCGAGCTCGCTTAAGTGGCGCGACTTGCGCGAAATGATTCATCTGGGCGGAGAGTTCGCCAAGCTGGGCGAACAAGGCATCTACGACACCGTGCGCTTTTACATGCTGTCGATTGCCGATTACCTCAACGAGTACTTTGAATCGGACGTCGTCAAGGCCGCCTTCGCCGGCAGCGGCATCATTGGCACGGCGCTGGGTGTGCAATCCCCCGGCACGGCCTACGTACTGCTGCATCACTACATGGGCGATGTCGACGGGCAAATGGGAGCGTGGGGTTTCGCGCGCGGTGGCATGGGAGCGGTCAGCAAGGCTCTGGCAGCGGCCTTCCAGGCACACGGCGGAGAAATCAAGGCCGGCGCAGGCGTCGAGCGGATTCTGGTTCGCGGCGGTCGTGCCTGCGGGGTCGCGCTAAGCAACGGCGATGAGCACCAGGCGGACGTGATCGTCTCCAACGTCGATCCGAAGCGCACTTTCCTCAAGCTCTTTGATAAAAACGACCTGTCGCCGGAAGTCGTGCGGCTGGCCCGCAACTTCAAGATCCGGGGATCCTCGGGCAAGCTCAACATCGCACTCGATGGGCTGCCGGAATTTCCGGCGCTGGGTGCGGGCAACCCGCTGATCAGCGGTGACATGCACTTTCTTGACTCGCTCGAGCGCTACGA
>Ga0157374_10004188_pt1 | contig 12118 bp, 7 predicted proteins | sample M25metaG_FD_115308 | JGI IMG/M metagenome (GOLD analysis project Ga0157374, IMG submission 115308) | Miscanthus rhizosphere microbial communities from Kellogg Biological Station, Michigan, USA - M2-5 metaG | ecosystem: Host-associated > Plants > Roots > Rhizosphere > Soil | place: USA: Michigan...
CTTAGAGCACATGCGGTATTAGACACCATTTCTGGTGCTTATCCCTCAGTTTGGGGTACGTTCCTACGTGTTACTCAGCCGTCCGCCGCTCGTGTACTCCAGCACGATATTCAATCTTCCCTCCCCATTTCCTCCCTAGCCGGGGTTGATCTGGTTTGCTGTGTTAACCCTAGAGTTAACTTGATTAAATAACCTGCAGGAGCCTTACCGCTCGACTTGCATGTATTAGGCACGCCGCCAGCGTTCATCCTGAGCCAGGATCAAACTCTCCAAAAAAGATTACACGTTTGTAGTCCGAAGACTACCCCGTTTGCAACCCAAAAGAATTTGTCTTAACTTCAGTCGAAACTGACTATATTTTCTATCACTAGAAATTACTGTTTACTTAAAAACATCTTAAAACAATTCAGACTGTCTTTCGACAGTCCTGAACTGACGTTGATTTGCACTATTCAATTTTTAACGTTCAATTGTGATTTGTTGACTTCCATAAAACTCTTATAGAACCTCTAAAGCACTGAGAAAGAATTGTACCGGGAGTGACCTCTTATGTCAAGAATATTAATTGAACTAGACCGTAGTATTTACGACAGCAGCTATAACAGAGGTAGCTCAGTGCAGATTGTCGACACAATTGCATCGTACTCGTGGGCAGTGGTATCAAAAGTCCGGCTCTTAAGCAGGGACTCAGAAGCAAAATGACGCATGGCATGCTGCTGCGCATCGTACAAAGTGGCTACCGTTTCGATTGATTCGGCCTTGCTGCGCACATACGCACCCCACATGGTCTCACGATGCTCCATAGCCCTTTCCAGCCGCTTCGCAATCTCCTCCGGGTCAACCTCTAGTATGATTGTCTGTGCATCATATGCAGCTAACTTGCGTTCAACCTCGGCATACTCGGCCACTGACGCGCCAGCTCGGAACGCCTGCGTCATATACAGCCGATCAAACAACACGACGTCTGCTCCGGTCCCAATTGCCTGGTCGATTAGATCAGAAAAGAACTGCACATGCAGTTCTTTTCTGTCGCCCTGGATAGGTATGTGGGTAGCTTCTTCGGTATAGATTGCCAGTTTCCGGCCAACTAGCCGCTTTTCTAGCGCAGCGATAATGGTTGACTTACCACTAGTTGCAATCCCCTCAAAGACCCGTATATACATTACTTCTCTTCGGCAGATGCCTCGCTAGCTGGCTCGAGCACCACATCATCCTCATCTTCCGGCTCATCGCTCTTATCAACCAGTGCCAAGCTTACCACCTCGTCGGTGTCGTTCAGGCGCATAATACGCACACCCTGTGTAGCGCGGCCCAGGTTAGGCACATCTTTGATGCCCAAACGGATCGTCTGACCGTTCTTACTAATGATGATGATTTCCTGGTCGTCAGTTGTACCGAGTGTCTTTACGCCAATCAGCTCACCAGTCTTGCTGTTTACGACAGCACTGCGGATACCGACACCACCACGAGCATGCGGTGTAAACTGCGACACCTTAGTCTGCTTGCCGTAGCCGAACTTGCTGATTACAAAGATACTGCTGCCGTCTTCAACAACATCCATACCAATCACATGATCGTCGGCGCGCAGACGGATACCGCGTACCCCACGGCTGGCCCGGCCCATAGGCCGTGCATCTTTTTCGTGGAAACGAATTGCCTGACCTTGGCTGGTCGAAATCACCACCTCGTTGTCGCCGCTGGTCATACGGATCCACTTCAGCTCATCACCGTCATCAAGGTTGATGGCAATCAAACCGCTGCTACGTACATTCTGATACTGGACAAACGGTGTCTTTTTAACTACACCGTGGACCGTACACATAATTAAATTAGCGGCATCGTTAGTTTTAGATACATTAATGACGGCGCTCACCGTTTCTTCTGGCTGTAATTGCAACAGGTTTACAATCGCTACACCCTTGGCACTCATACCGGCAGCTGGGACTTCGTATGCCTTCAGACGGAATACACGGCCACGATTCGTGAAGAACAACAGGAAGTCGTGCGTACTGGCATTTACCACGTGCTCAATTACATCTTCCTCACGCGTTGCCATGCCACGGCGGCCCTTGCCACCCCGGCCCTGCCGCTTGTATTCAGCGATTGGACTGCGCTTAATGTAGTTCGCTGATGTAAGCGTAACAACAGTCTGCTCGTCCGGCACTAAGTCTTCGTCGCTCAAACGGTTGAGTTCGTTGCGAACCACCTGTGTGCGGCGCTCGTCGCCGTACTGCTTCTTTAGCTCCAGCATTTCGTCTTTGATGATGTTCAAAATCTTCTGCTCGTCGGCCAAAATTGCTTCTAGTTCGGCGATCAGTTTGCGGAGCTGCGCCAGTTCGTCTTCGATCTTCTTGCGCTCTAGGCCTGCCAGTGTGCGCAGCTGCATAGCCAGGATTGCCCGAGCCTGCAGGTCGCTCAGCTTGAACTTCTTAATAAGGTTTGCCTGCGCCTCTTCTGTCGTCTCGGAAGCACGGATGGTGTTAATCACCTCGTCGATGTTATCCAGTGCAATCTTCAAGCCTTCCAAAATGTGGGCGCGGTCATTGGCCTTACGCAGCTCAAACTCGGTCCGGCGGCGTACCACAATACGACGATGCTTAATGTGCTCGCCCAAGATATCCTGCAAACCAAGCACACGCGGCTGAATACCGTCAATCAGTGCCATCATGTTGAAGTGGAAGCTGGTTTGCAGCGGCGTCAGCTTATACAGTTGGTTCAAGAGCTTCTTGGGGTAGGCATCTTTCTTAAGGTCGATCACAATGCGCACATTGCCGCGGGCAGACTCGTCGCGGATGTCACTCACCCCAGTAATCTTCTTATCATTAACCAGATCAGCGATCTTAACAACTAGGCTCTCTTTGTTCAGCGCATACGGAATTTCGGAAATGACGATCTGATGTCGACCCTTCTTGCCTTCCTGAATCTCGGCCACGCCGCGCGTAACCACGCCGCCACGACCAGTTGCATACGCCTGGCGCAGACTGTCAGCGCCATACAAAATACCGCCCGTTGGGAAATCGGGGCCCTTTACAAACTGCAGCAAGTCATCAAGGCTGGCATCAGGGTGATCAATTTTGTATACAGTCGCATCAACGATTTCCGATAAGTTATGCGGCGGTATGTTGGTAGCCATACCAACGGCAATACCAAGTTGTCCGTTTAACAACAGATTAGGCAATTTGGCAGGGAGAACGGTTGGTTCTTGGCCCTCACCATCATAGGTATCACGGAAATCAACTGTCTCTTTGTCGATGTCCATTAATAGCTCATCAGCCAGCCGGTGCATCTTAGCCTCGGTGTAACGCATAGCAGCTGGCGGATCGCCGTCCATGGAGCCAAAGTTACCCTGCCCGTTTACCAGCAGATAGCGGGTTGCCCATGGCTGCGCCAAACGAACCATAGAGTCATAAATAGATGCATCACCGTGCGGGTGGTACTTACCCATCACCGCACCAACCACGTTAGCACTCTTGCGGTGGCGGCTGCTAGAGCGCAGGCCGTCCTCGTTCATGCTGTACAGAATACGGCGGTGCACGGGCTTTAAGCCGTCGCGCACGTCAGGCAGCGCACGGTCAATAATCACGCTCATGGAATACCGCAAATAGTTGTCTTCCATGACGTTTTCAACTGTACGGCGCTCTACCAGCCTGGAGTGATCAAAACCGCTCAGTATCTCAACTTGTGGCTGAACGCCCGCTACAACGTCCGTAGACACGTCAGGCGCAGTGTTTTCGCTATCCATAGCGCTTGTGTTTGCAATAGTATCGTCAATGTCTGCCATATTAGATATCCAGATCCTTTACAAATTTCGCATTTGCCTGAATGAAGTTCTTACGTAGCTCCACCTCAGTGCCCATCAGCTTGTTAAAGATTGCATCGGCCTTCTCGGCATCCTCGACCTTAATCTGTACCAGCACACGCTTCTCGGGGTTCATGGTGGTCTCGAACAGCTGTTCGGCGTCCATTTCGCCCAGACCCTTGTAGCGCTTCTGCTCGATAAAGCCGGCCTGGCGGAAGCGCTCAGCACTCTCGTCTACCTTGAGGCCTTCCTTCTTACGAACAGCAATGGTGTCATCAAGCACCGTTTCCAGCTCAGCCTCGTCATAGATAAAGACGCTACTCTTGCGGCCTGGTTTTACCAGCTCGAATAATGGCGGCTTGGCTAGGTAGATGTGGCCACGATCGACGATCTCTTTCATGTAGCGGAAGAAGAATGTCATGAGAAGCGTTGCGATATGACTACCGTCAACATCGGCATCAGTCATGATGATGATGCGGTGGTAGCGCAGCACGTCAGCATTGAACGAATCTTCGATGCCCACACCGAGCGCTTTAATCAGGTTCAAAATTTCGTTGTTGGCGAGCATTTTATCCAGCCGGGCACGCTCCACGTTCAGCACCTTACCGCGCAGCGGCAAAATTGCCTGGGTCTTGCTATCTCGACCAGTCTTGGCTGAACCACCGGCTGAGTCGCCCTCAACCAGATAGATTTCACTGGCGCTTGGATCTTTTGATGAACAGTCAGCCAGCTTACCTGGCATACTAGCACCGTCAAGTACACCCTTTCGGATAATGTTCTCGCGGGCAGCGCGGGCAGCTTTGCGGGCGCGGGCAGCCAGCAAGGCCTTGCCCACAATCTTCTTACCAATTGCCGGGTGCTCTTCCAGGTAGTAACTAAAGTACTCAGCCATTACCTGCTCGACGTAACCGCGAACCTCTGGGTTACCCAGCTTGTCCTTAGTCTGACCCTCAAACTGCGGATCAGGCAGTTTGACTAGGATAATAGCCGTCAAACCTTCGCGGGTGTCTTCACCACTTAGGTTCTCTTCTTTTTCCTTAAGCAGGCCGTTCTTACGAGCATAGTCGTTAATAACGCGCGTCAGTGCTGTACGAAAACCAGTTAGGTGTGAGCCACCGCCAGGGTTCACCACGTTGTTGGCGAACTGCTTTATGGTCTCGGTAAAGCTATCGGTGTACTGCATGGCAATTTCCACCTGACTGTCCTTGACCTCTTTATCAACGTAAAAGACGTCATCATCAACCGGCTCCTTGCCGATGTTTAGGTGCTTAACATAGCTCTGTATACCACCTTCGAAATAGAAGCTGTACTTTTGGCCAGTCTTTTCGTTGACGAGCGTAGTTCGGATACCTTTTGTGAGGTAGGCGGCGTGGCGTAAGCGATCCAGAATAGTATCGTAGCTAAATGTAGTGCTTTCGGTAAAGATAGTGTCGTCAGGATAGAACGTGATCTCGGTACCATGCGGCTTGTCGGCCGGAGATTTAGAGGTCGCTTTTAGGTCGCCATCCGGTATACCACGGGTATATTCCTGGTGGTGGATTTTGCCGTCACGATAAATATTAACGATTAGGCGCGTAGACAGCGCGTTTACCACACTAGAGCCCACACCATGCAAACCACCAGACACTTTGTAGCCGCCGCCGCCGAACTTACCGCCGGCGTGCAGCACGGTTAGTACTGTTTCCACCGTACTCTTGCCTGTCTTGGGGTGAATATCAACCGGGATACCACGACCGTCGTCGAAGACAGTGATAGCCCCATCGGCCTGCATCGTCACCATGACGTGCGTGGCATGGCCAGCTAAGGCTTCATCGATGCCGTTATCTACAATTTCCCATACCATGTGGTGCAGGCCCTCTACACCAGTAGAGCCGATGTACATACCCGGGCGCTTGCGAACGGGGTCTAACCCCTCAAGCACCTGAATCTGATCAGCCGAATATCCCTTTTGGTCAGCCACTAGAAAACCCTCTCCTAAGACTTTGCTTAACACCTTAATAATCTAACTATAGTATACCCCCGTTAGACTTCTTTCACAAGTGAAGAGGGTCATGCTAAACTTTATACTGCTCACAAGTTCATGTGGGCGCCTAAAAGTGTAGATTTTTAGACTTCTGATTTGGCGTTCGCGCCTTCCTCGTTCAAATGCAAGCTACCTTCATTATCAATAAAAATTGTATCCTCGGGCGCAGGGCCGGACGCATGTGGTGCAGTTTTATTGTTCAAGTGCAACACGCCCTCATCACGTCTTGACTCAACTTTTGGTTCAGCATGAACGGTAAGCGCAGCTGTTTGAGCCGGAACTTCTAGTGATGCCGCCCCAGACGGCTTCAGTCCTTTCTTGAGTTCCTCAGCTATAGTGTTTACTTCTTGTCGATCAAGCTGCGCACTGGAAATATTTCCTGTGTCACCTGCTACAGGACCGGCATTGGCATACTGCGTTGAGTTATTTACATCATATGTTGCTGGTTGCGGTGGACCGAAAGCCGGACTAGTTGGCGGCAACGGTGTTTGCGCTGAGAACATTGTGGGCGCCGGAGTAGCAGCACTGCGCTGTTTGGCAAGCCATCCATCCAAGAATGAGTCCGAACCACCGGACGCAGGTGCAGATGGAGTAGCCCTTGGACCGCTCATACCTGGCTGTGCACCCCCAAAGTTTGGCCGCGGCGAAGTAGTGGCTCCGCCAAAAGACGGCTGCGTTGGCTTTGGCGCAGGACTTTGCGTAGCTAAACGATCAAATATGACTTTCTCTACTGAAGCCCTTGGATGGCCATATTTGGCCGCTGACAGCTGCTTGAGCGCATCCGCAAGTCCTGGATTAGGATTACCCAGCGGCGGCAACGTCGCCATACTAAAAGGCTGCGTTGGTACACCTCCTACCAACGTGCGTACCACGGCGTTATAGTTTGGAATACGCAGCAAATCGTCACCTTCGAATACTGGCTGGAAATAGCGGCTTAAGCTCTCTACATCATTCTGGCCAATGCGGAAACTTACAATAGTACCAATGTTACCAAAGACGGCATCACGTATTTCATCGGTCAGCTGTGTCGTAAACTGGTTGGCCACGATCAGGTTTAAGTGATACTTCCTGGCCTCGCTCATGATCGTTGCAAAGCTATCAGTACTAAAGTTTTGGAACTCATCCACATATAACGCAAAGTCTTGCCGGTCATCTTCCGGAACATCGCTCCGGCTCATAGCAGCCGCCTGGAACTTCATCACAAAAATCATACCAAGTAGCTTAGAGTTTAAATCACCCGTACGGCCTTTGCTAAGGTTGACCAGCAAAATCTTTTTGTTATCCATAATGTCACGCAGATCAAAGGCGCTTTTGGTCTGGCCGATAATATTGCGCATCATCTCGTTACTTAGGAAGGCACCAAACTTACTTACGAACCAACTGGTGATCTCGCCGGCTTCATTGGATTTTTGGCTGGCTGGATATTCTTTTTGCCAATAATCAAGCACATTGGGATCGGTTACATGTTGCAATTTTTGCTTCAAAAATTCCGGGTCACGGAAAAGTTTCGGAATATCAATGAAAGTACCCCCGTTAGGATCAGCCATGACCGCAAGAGCGGCATTACGAAAAATACTTTCATAACGTGGACCCATAATTCCCTGATGTTGTGGGTCGTACAACTTGTAAAGCATGCCAATGACTTCCTGAATCAAAAAATCTTTCTGGTCCGGGTCATTATATTCGAACAAATTAAGGCCCATTGGGTAATCCATGTCGGACGGGCAGAAATATATAACGTCTTCTGTCCGTTCTTTTGGCACCATAGCCAGCAGCTTTTCAACCGTATCACCATGTGGGTCGACAAAGGCAAAACCGTCACCGCTCAGCATGTCCTGCAGTGCCAGATTCTCTAGGTAAGTCGATTTACCGGTACCCGTCTGCCCCACTGCATACATATGCCGCTGGCGATCCTTAAGCGCTAAACGAATCGGTTTCTTAACACCACGGAACACGTTAAAGCCCAGCAACAGACCCTGGTCAGGCATATTACGTGGGCCATCCACCTGCTTTGATTCCTGACGACTTAACTGTGAAGTCGGAATATTACGCTGATCAGGAAAATGAAATAGTGTTGCCAGCTCTACTGAGTTCATAATGTTGCGCTTGGTCCGGTTTGAAAATGAGCGAAGCAGATAGTCTGTCACCAGTTTCTGGTTATCTTTAGCCGGTTCGTACTTAAAGCCATTGCGCCCCGGGGAGTCAAACAAAGAGAAGCTGGCAACTATATTATTTATAATGGCTTGGGCACGCTGAGAAATATTAGACGAGGCAACCACCCGTATCGTTACCTCAAAGCCGGCATACCGCGTTTTATCATCGATAGCATCAACCACTGACTGCTCCAACGCAGAAAGTTCTTTTTTGGGTTTTTCGCCCTCTTCTTTAGCTTCCGGCGGTTTAACGAGCGCTGTTACCACTTGTTTTGCAAGCTGTCCGGCGCCGCCCTTCTTATCTTCGCCCTTGCGCTTCTTACCAGAGTACGCGCTGGCCTCTTTACGCCAACCGCTATCAGCTGGCCTGAACATTATCTGAATAGCCGCACCGTCTTCGGCGTCAAGACCGGACAAGGCATTTAAGATTGACTGCAATGCATCACGCTTTAGGTCCTGATACGTGGCAATTGGATACGCAAATTTCTCTTTTAAGTTGAACTCGCCGCCGACAACACCATTTATGCCGCCAACTTCGCTAAAAATGTTATGTTCTGCTACCACTTCCAAGCGCGTGCTAGGATAGGCGCTGGTAACTGCCTGTTTTAATACATCCAGCATTTCAGCCGGCACGACTGCATACAAATACACAAAACCTTTGCTGCCAATAACTTCAAAACTAAAGTGTCGCTGGCCGTACCGACGATTCTTCATGTTTTTCTGCGTAGTGCTAGCAATAATGTTGTAAATAATTTGTGCTTTTGAGATATTTTCGTCAACAATATCGCGCACGTCACGCCCGTTCGTCTCTGTATCTTCGCTAGCTGGAGGTAAGTGAATGAGCACAGGCACCATCTCCATGGATCGCTCATACGTTACCTTTGAACGGCCGCCTTTTCGTAGCTTTAAAAACAACATAGGGCCGAGCGTAACGAGCGCTGCCACAAAAATTACGGCGACAATTATTAAGACTTCCATCATCCTTCAACCGAACTAGGAACAATGTGATACTGCTCCGCTAAATATTTTGCCCTAAGTTCACTAAGTGCGTTGCTGAGTTTAAAAGGATCCTGTCCGTACTGCACAGTAAGTTGCTCAACTTGCTCAGCCATCTGTTGTAAGGAGCCACTACTAGATACCGCACCGGGAATAGCAGAAGTCTGCGTAGCCAAAGGAGGCACGTTAGTCTCAGAAGGCCTAGAAGTTAATGGCAAATCTGCCACCTGAACAGACTGGTCTTGAGGTACATGGGGCTGCATACGTATTATTAGTATATAACGCCTTGCCCCGAAGACATAGCCATCACAAACCTAATGCCTTGATACACTAAACCGATTGCGGGCCGCATAGATATAGCCTAATGTCATAACAGCCATAAGCGTTATGACATCACGCAGCGTAAGCTGTCCCAAAGACTGCAAGACCAGCACCAAAACCACACCCATGCTGATCATTACACCCAAATGTCTATGCAAATTTCCCGTCGCGTTATGAGCAACATAGCGGACCCATAAGACCAGCACCAGATCCCACAAAGTAAAAAGCGCAGCAAATAATAATACAAATGGGATGATTAGCACAATTACCGGCAAGCTTTGCGGCTTTAAAAGAGCCATAAACAGCAGTAGAGCCACCCAGGCAGCCGCCACGCGTAATAATCTTTGCCGTATATTCATAAGATAAGCTCTTTTATTGTAATACACCTCTTACTGCCAAGCGGCTCGTAAAGAGGTGTATATTTATGATAAATAAGGTGCCGCAGGCGGAGAAATCCGCTCTAATATAAGAATGTATAGCGCTTCCCGCCTTTGGCTATGACTGACCGCTCTTGCTACCGGTAAGGTAGTTCGAGCGATAAAATTGTTTGAGCTAGCTATTTTTGGAACCGTTTTTGTTTTTGCTTAACTCTATGTCTAATGCTACTACAGAAGAGTCGTTTTGTCAATAGCGTTTATGGTTTGGGGGATTTTCCGGTAAAGAGCACGCTTCACTATCAGCTAGGTTCAGGTTGAAGTTTTATAAACCTCCGGCCGGTTTTTCTGTAGGGCCAAGCATTTAGACGCTTCGGTCGTTCAGGAATATTTGGTATGTGATGATGTATGTAGCCGTTCCCATTCACGGGATTGCCCTGCCTATTTTAAGCCACTCCACACGTCTCAAAAATAGGTCTAAAATTGAAAGCAAAAGTTATACACAGCCTCCTTACAAAATGCTTATATTTTGTTGTTGACATGTACCTATAGACGAACTACTATATCTGTAGCACTGAATAAAAAAAGTGCTCAAAAACAAAAAAGAAAACTGTAAATAACCGCTTCTCGCAAGCGGTTATTTCTTTATATACTCGGCTTATATATCTAGGATACCCGCCCGATCAAGCTAGCAAAGCCGCATACGACTAACCGGCAAAATACTAGTTGCGTTCGCGCTGCTTTGCCCTACAATGGCAATTACTATGAAAGCCCAGCCGTGCGTCCTAAGCCTGGCTGAGACTGGGCTGAATGGTTTGGTGGTAACCATTGAGTGCAGTCTCAGCAATAGCCTGCCTAATATCGTGATCGTAGGATATGTAAGTCGTGCCGTGGATGAAGCCCGCGAGCGTATTCGCAGCGCCTTTACCGCTAGCAATCTACAGCTGCCCCGCAAGCGCATTATCATCAACCTCGCCCCAGCCGACATGCCTAAAGAAGGCACCAGCTTTGACCTGGGTGTCGCTACGGCCATACTAGCAGCTACAAAACAAATCAAAGACCCGTTAAAGCAAACCGCGATCATCGGCGAGTTAGGCTTGGATGGCAACGTTCGGCCAGTCCGTGGCATCATCGGTAAATTGCTGGCTGGCAAAAGGCACGGACTAAAGCGATTCATTATTCCTGCCGACAATCTGGCGCAGGCAGCGCTGGTTCCTGGCGTGCAACTAGTGCCTGTCGCTACCCTTTTTGAGCTCTACCAGTATCTTAATGACCCAGCTACAATCGCACTGGTTGATGCAAACCAACAGCCGGACTGTGATCCAATGACTGATACAAGTGGCCCGAACCTAAACCTAGACGACGTCATCGGTCAGGAACTTGGCAAGCGCGCTGTAGAAATTAGCGCGGCTGGCGGGCACAATTTGCTGCTTGGCGGACCGCCCGGCACCGGTAAAAGCATGCTTGCGAAAGTACTGCCTGGTCTTTTGCCGCCCTTAAGCCGTGAAGAGATGCTGGAAGTAACGCATTTACATAGCCTGGCCAGCAGTGATTTTAATCGTATTATCCGTGAGCGTCCATTCCGCGCACCACACCACAGTGCCAGCAATGTGGCCATTGTTGGCGGCGGCAGCACTATTCGGCCCGGCGAAATGAGTCTGAGCCACCGAGGCGTGCTCCTCTTTGATGAGTTGCCCGAATTCAACCGTGTGGCTATCGAAGCTTTACGCCAACCGCTGGAAACTCGCACTATTGCGATCGCCAGAGCTAAAGACACTAGTGAATTCCCTGCAGATTTCATTTTCGTTGCCACAGCAAACCCTTGCCCCTGCGGCTATTACGGTACTACAAAACCCTGCCACTGTTTGCCATACCAACTGGAACGGTATCGCCGGAAGCTCTCTGGGCCGATTCTTGATCGGATTGATCTGTACGTAGATGTGCACGAAATTGATAACAGCCAGCTCCTAGACCAGCAAAGAGACAAAAGCACGACCAGGCGGATACAATCACGTATAGCAACAGCCCGCGCCGCGCAAGCGAAGCGCTTTGCCGGCAGTTCCAAGTTAAATGCCCAGATGTCCAATCGTGACATCCAGACCTACGCTCATCTGGAAAATGACGCCAAACAGATATTAGATCGAGCAGGCGCCCGGTTTAGCTTGAGTGCCCGGTCGTACCTACGAGCCGTCAAGGTCGCCCGCACCATCGCCGATCTGGATGGTTCCGGCAATATACAGAGCCAGCATGTTGCCGAAGCGCTGCAGTATCGACCGCACAGTTACCATGACATTTAGTGTTAGCCAAGAGCAAGCGCATACCGAGATCTGTTTGACCTCTGTTGTCTTATCTGATACAATTCGAGGGTTAAAAATACATAAAGGAGAGCCCGTATCAGTACTAGCACTCGCCTGAATGGCGCCATTCGGGCCCCACAACTTAGGGTAGTTGA
>Ga0157374_10004189_pt1 | contig 12116 bp, 19 predicted proteins | sample M25metaG_FD_115308 | JGI IMG/M metagenome (GOLD analysis project Ga0157374, IMG submission 115308) | Miscanthus rhizosphere microbial communities from Kellogg Biological Station, Michigan, USA - M2-5 metaG | ecosystem: Host-associated > Plants > Roots > Rhizosphere > Soil | place: USA: Michigan...
AAATCCAGTCGGACCACAGAACCCACAAGACGGTTCTATTCCTTATCCCGACAACAATTAATGATGTTGGCGTGTTAGGTTTTTAAAAGAAATCCAAGCACGCCAATCATGACGGAAATGATGACGGTTGAACCTATAACCATTCGTCCTAGCTTTAAAATGACGTCTGTTTTAACCGTGGTCATTTCTAGCTTTAAAATTTCAATGTCTTTTTTGGTGGCAATGTCGTCATTCAAAATATTAGACAGCTCTTCTGCCTGAATATCGGCTATTTTTGATTGAAGACCTGCGTCTTTTAATTTATTCGCATAGCCAATCGCGTTAAATCGCATTGTTGCCATCCTCTAATTCCTCGTCCTTGATATTAACTATCTTGTTTATGTCATTCATCATATTCATCATGACAGTCGCTTGATTTGCAGGCAATCCTGCGTCGGTTAATCTTTTATGATATTCAACTGGATCAAACATCACCCCTCCTGTTTTTCAGCCCACTCTCTTAATGGTATGTTGGGAAACCTTAACGAAAAATGAAGTAATTGCAATGCCCGCGTCATAACTTGACTTGGGTTCTCACCAAATCGCTCGCTTAAATCCTCAAGCTGGCGATTTGTTTCTTGTGTTAGGCAAAAAGACGTCCTTTTAACTGTTGTCTTTCCCATTTTTTCTCCTTTAGACACCGCGTCTGTCCTCGTAGTGGATGATTGCATCGTCCTCATTTGGCATTTGGCAAGATGAATTGTTTTCATGATCGATTTCACACAGAGCGCAATAAATCATTTCTTCATTCATGACGCCACCTTTTCAGCTTTGCGAATCTCAAATACATATTTGGAATTGTGTTGCTGCCGTGCGACAAACTCTTGTGCGCGTGTTTTGTTTGGATAGGTCTTGGCTATCCAGAAAGGCTTTACAAGTTTACCTTGATCTTCTCGTCGGGTGGCGATTACTTGGTACATGGTTTTCTCCGTAGCAGGATGTTTAAGTATTACTATAGTATTACTACAGTAATAACGAGTCAAGTCAATCTTTGACCAATGGACACTCAAGTATTACTGTGATAATAAAAAAAAGGGATGTAACCGATTGAAAGGCAATATATAATAAATGCGCAGTTATTAACCTTATGGATAAGGATATTTTTTAAATGCTAACGACACTAAGCAGTGGTTTTGGTAATGATGCAATGCAACGCGCCGAATGCTCGGCTCCTCAAATTCCAGCTCGCTACACCCGTAATGAAAAAGACGATCTTAAAGTAGCCATTGATGCCCTATATGAATTTAAGCGCAAGCTTGATGACCTTCACCCGAACGTTGAGCGTTGTATTTCTAATATGTTGCAAGAAAGACGCGGCGGTTATTAATGCCATCCCATTTTGGCAATTGGATGCGTGAAGAAAAGACCAAGGTTAAAGCCCACAATAAGGCATTAGACGATTTGGTCGCATCTGGTAAGCTAACTCATACCGTTAACTATCAACTTAAGGAGAGCATCATGAAAGGCTGCAAAGAACCCATGAAAAAGAAAATGCCCCCAAAAAAAAAGAAGTAAAGCAATATGTCCAAGCTTATCAATTGGGTGCTGGTAAGCTTGGGAATCACTTAGCACATGTAATCTTCATGGATGAAGAACCGCAGGGAATTTGCGATAAAGTAATTCCCGTTATTAAGAAACGGAAAAAAGGATTTGACCGTGACGTTACCGAGTTCTCAATTACCGCCTCTAAAGATCACAAACTTATCGATTGATAAGCTAATCCCCTATATTAATAATTCGCGCACGCATAGCGAGGCGCAAATAAAAACAATTGCGGGAAGCATTAAAGAATTTGGCTTTAATGACCCTATAGCAATTGACGCGCTAAACGGCATTATCGCAGGCCACGGGCGCTTAGAAGCCGCAAAGCTTTTAGGGCTTACCGAAGTGCCAACCATACAACTTGGTCACCTTACACGCGAACAGCAAAAGGCTTATGTGCTTGCGCATAACCGCATTGCATTAGACGCAGGCTGGGATCATGAACTATTGAAATTAGAATTACAGGAATTGAAAGACGCAGGCTTTGACGTATCAAAGACGGGTTTTCAAGACGCGGAAATAGAGGCGCTAATCAATCCTGAAATCATTAATGAAGGATTGAAAGACGATGACGCTATCCCGACTGTTGACCATTATCCTGCTGTTGTGCGGGGCGATACTTGGCTGCTGGGTGGACATCGCCTTCGTTGCGGAGATGCGACAAACCCAATTGATGTACAAGAATTGTGCAAAGAGCATAAGCCAAACTTAATGGTTACCGATCCACCTTATGGAGTGAATTATGATCCGTCTTGGCGCGAAGAAGCAGAGCTGGGGGTCGGCGAACGCTCGACCGGGAAAGTTGAAAACGATCATGAAGTGGATTGGACTGATGCTTATTCCCTTTTCACTGGGGATGTTGTGTATGTATGGCATGCAGGACTATACGCAGGACACGTTGCCTCACATTTGCAGAACTGTGATTTTAATGTCGTAAGCCAAGTGATATGGGTAAAGCAGCACTTTGCATTGAGCCGTGGCGATTATCATTGGCAACACGAACCCTGCTGGTATGCCGTGCGTAAAGGCAAAAAGCACAATTGGCAAGGTGCGCGCGACCAAGCCACAACGTGGGATATTATGAACAATAACGCCTTTGGTAACGCGAACCCCGAAAAGACATGGGGTCACGGCACCCAAAAGCCAATCGAATGTATGGCGCGTCCTATTCAAAACAACTCTAAACCGAATGATTATATTTATGACCCATTCGGCGGTTCCGGCACCACTTTAATTGCTTGCGAGAAACATGGGCGAAAATGCCTTATGATGGAGATATCACCCCTATACGTTGAAGTCATCATCAAGCGTTGGCAGGACTTTACGGGTGAAAAAGCAATACTCGAAACGAACGGACTATCGTTTGAGGAAATCGTAAATGGACGCATTAGAGAAGGGACAACCGCTCAAGCTTCTTAAGCCGGGCGTGCGTGAGAAATTCTTATCGGCACTCGCTAAGGGTGCAAGCTATACCATTGCCTGCGGATATGCAGGAATCCATTATCAAACCTTACGTCGCTGGATGAAAGCGGCAGAGGCTATTGCTGATCTTTTTGAAGAACAAATCGAAATACACCCCGACCGTGAATACTTTCTATTCTATTGCGACGTTAAACGCGTCGAATCTTATGCGGCCTTGAAATGGCTTGAGAAGATCGACAAGGCGTCTGATTTCCATTGGCAAGCAGCCGCGTGGAAATTAGAACGACGTCACCCGGAGGATTATGGGCGCTATGAAAAGGATAACAAAGCCGATGCTGAGGACAATTCATTACAAAAAGCACGCTCCGAAGTCGATAAACTAAAGGGCGATAATAATGGACGATCTGCACCAACTTAGAGTTGATCTGCTATCGGATTTCTTTCTCTTCAATCGCTTCATATTCAAAGAGCGAACGGGGCGGGATTTTATTATCAGTCAACCGAAATCCAATGAGTCGCACTTCTTGGAAATTTGTCGTGCGCTTGAGGATGTTTTCTTTGGGAAGATAACGCGCCTATTAATTAACTGTCCTCCCGGTTGGTCGAAAAGCGAATTGATAAAGAATTTCATTTGCTGGGGAAAAGCGTGGTATCCCGATAGCAATGAATTGTATATCTCATTCGCGCATGAATTGGCATCAGCGCACACGCACACTATCAAACAAACGATGTCATTACCTATTTACAGGAAACTATTTAATGTTGAAATTAATCGCGACTCTTCCGCAAAAGATTTTTTCAAAACTACCGACGGTGGTGCTACAGCTGCTTTCGGAAGCTCTGGTCCTGTTACAGGTCGTGATGCTGGTTTACCTGGCTTGGATCGTTATTCAGGAGGCGTTTTCGTTGACGATATACATAAACCAGACGAAGTACACAGTGACGTTATCCGAGAAAAAGTTAAACGCAATTTCATCGAAACAATAACACCACGTTGTCGCGGCCATAATGTACCTATTGTTGTTATCGGGCAACGACTGCATCAAGACGACTTATTCACGTACTTGATGAATGGTGAGGACGGTAACGAATGGACGAAAGTTATCATCAAAGGGATGGATGATTTAGGCAATGCACGCTACCCCGAAGTGATGCCGCGTGAAACATTATTGACGATGAAAAAGTTCAAGCCTTACGTATTTGCATCGCAATACCAACAAGACCCAATACCCGCAGGCGGTGGCTTATACAAAGAGGAACACTTCCCTCTATTGGATCAATGCCCACCGATTCTTGCCACCTTCCTTACCGTTGATTCAGCCGAAACCGAGAAGGAATGGAACGACAAAACGGTGTTTAGCTTTTGGGGTATATACCAAATCAAAGTTAAGAATGAGGTCGTGCCTAATTTGTTCGGGCTTCATTGGTTGGATTGCCGTGAATTGCAAATTGAGCCTAAAGACCTTGAGGCTGAGTTCCTTGATTTCTGGTCAAGCTGCATGACGTTTAGTGTTAAACCACAATGCGCAATAATAGAAAAGAAAAGCACAGGTGTTACGTTAGTTTCTGTTTTAAAGAACGTACAAGGCATTAAAGTTATTGGTATCGATAGAACCTCAAAGTCGGGATCAAAGACGCAGCGTTTTATTGATATGCAACAATACATTGCAGCTAAACAAGTCTCATTGCCATTACTTGCAAAACATACGAAAATGTGTTTAAGCCACATGACTGATATCACCGCCAATAACACTCATAGATTTGATGATATTGCGGACACGTGTTATGACGCTGTTAATGCAGCTTTCATTGATAAGATAATTGTTCACCAAGTAGCGTCAAAGGTAGATTATAATCAGTTAGCTGCAACGATGATGCAAGGACAGCATCGGGTCGACTTTTTAAGGAAGAAAGCACATGGCAGTAGCTAAAATACATCAGGATAAACTCGAAAGTATTAAGAAGAATGTAAAGAACTCCTATGAAGCTTTCAAGCCTAATTATGATCGCTTTAATGAGTTCCGACGATTCGTCTTTGAAACATCCTTAACACAGGATGATATTACCTTACTTACTACGCTCTCAAAGCCGCAAATTGAATTCAACGTTTCCGAAGCCTATATATCAAGGCTTATGGGTGAATTCTCAAAGCAAGAGCCCGCAATTAGTGTCGCCTCCGAAGATGAAGACCAAGCCGATCCTTTAACCGTTCACGTTGTTGAGCAACACGTTCGCCATCTATTACGCGATACGAAAAACCAACATGTGCGCTGGGAAATTATGAAGGATATTTATAGCGGTGGTTTCTCCTCCGGTAAGTTATATACCGATTGGGCGCACCCTATGAGTATGAACCAAATCCTCATATTTGATCGATGCTATGACCCGTGCTTAGTAGGCTACGATCAAACGGCACGTTATTCGCATAAAGGTGACGGTCGTTTCTGTTTTGAATTGCGCCCTTATGATTTAGATACCTTCAAAGACATCCCCGAATTTCATGGCGTTAATACCGATAGGATTAGCTTTAACCGATCATTTTCCGGGTATAACTGGTCATATCTAAACGGTAACGAAAAGATATTAATGGTGGCTGATTATTACGAAAAGAAAAAACGTGAGGTTAAAATTCTTCAGCTGGTTAATAACCAAGTCATGACGGTGAAAGAATATGAAAGCATGGGTGAAGAATGGGATCGCATGGGCATTATTGCTCAGCTCCCTGCAGTTAAAGGTAAATCACGCTGGACGCAGATTGAAACCGTTTGTCGATATCGTTGTATTGAGACCGAAGTCATAGAGTATACAGAAACCGACTTCACTTATTTCCCGTTAGTATTTTTTGACGGTAATAGCATTATGTTGAAGAACCCGAAAACATCCGGTGCCGTTCAGCAAATGACACGTCCTTATGTTTACCATGCCAAGGGCGCGCAAAAGCTTAAAAACTTTGCGGGTATTACGCTTGCTAACGAAATGGAAAATATCGTCCAGCATAAATTCCTTGTGGCTAAAGAAGCATTACCGAAAGAGATGGACTTCTTAGCGGCATACAAAGACGTACAAAAGCCTTCTAATATGGTGTTTAACGCGTTCTTTGAGCAAGACCCTGATAAACCAATTCCAAACCCTATTAGAGAGGTTCAGCGTGTACCAACTCCTCCAGAAGTCGTACAGACGTTTGCTTCAACCGATTCACTCATTCAGAACATACTTGGTAGTTATGATGCTTCTTTGGGGATCAATGACAATCAGCTTAGCGGGGTGGCTATTGTCGAAGCCGCTACTCAGTCCAATGCTGCTGCTATGCCTTATCTTGTGGGCTTCCTGCAGGGGCTACAAAGAATAGCGGAAATTATTATTGATCTGATACCTAAGTATTACAAAACGCCCCGCACGGTTCCTATCATGGGGATTGATGGCAAGCATGATTATGTGAAGGTAAACCAAAAAGATGGCGTGCCGTTATTCTACGATGCGAATGTATTAAACGTGAAAGTAGAAGCGGGTGTGTCGTTCCAAATTCAAAAGTCCAAGGCTTTACAGCAATTATTAGGCTTGATGGGAACGTCAAAACTATTCGACCAGTTCATGAACGAGAAAGGATTACCCGTGTTGCTTGATAACATCGAAATACGCGGAATTGATCAATTGAAGTTAATGGTGGACGACTGGCTTAAAGAATTGGCAGCGCAAAAACAAATGGCTATGCAAGCGCAGCAACAAGAGCAGCAAAACAATCCGCTTGTTATTAAGAATCAAATAGAGATGCAAAAGCTGCAGCAGAAAGGTCAGGAAATGCAGGGTAAGCAGCAAAACCAACAAACCCAATTCCAGATCGACGTGGCCAAGTTAAAGCAAGACCAAATGAAGCTATTAACCGATGCGGCTATTGCTCAAGACCAAGGTTTAACACAACGCATAAAGGCCGAGGCAGAACGATTCTCGAAACAGGTAGACTTGGCAATGAAAAAGAAAGACATGGCGCACAGGCACTTTAAAGACGCGATTGAGGTGCATCACAAAGTGCATAGCGAAAACCGTCAAATGGCACAACAAGCACAACAAGCTAGGAGCGTGCATTAATGATGAATTTCATAGACGCGGTGGGAAATATGCAAGCGGGCAAACGTTTAATGCGAACCGGCTGGCTAGCTTATGCTGTTAGTATTTTGCCGGGACAAGCTTATATATGGTCTATTCCTTCCCGAAATGACAGTGCTGTTGTTAACGCTGCAATTTACGTGCCAAGTGTTCAAGATATTCAAGCAAACGATTGGATTGTTAAGGAGTAATATATGCCATTAGTTTCTGGAAAGGCTGCTAAATCTAAAAAAGGTTTCAGCAGCAACATTAAAGCGGAAATAGCTGCAGGCAAGCCCCAAAAGCAGGCCGTTGCTATAGCCTATTCACAAGCTCGTAAATCAAACTCTAAGGGGAAAAAGAAATGAGAAAGAAGTCACCGATGCCAAGCCGCGCTGTTAAACCTTCGTATGAAGAACCAATGCGTCCTGTTAAGCCAAATTCAACGGCTAATAAGGGTAAACCTCAAGATAAGGGTAATATTAAGGGTAAGAAGAAGTAATGCCCAAACCTAAGCTCCCTCCCCATTTACGCGGCGGGAGAATTGGTTATGGTTGGTATGAAGATAGCATTCGCGATTCGCGAATAGCGAATAAGGAGAGTGAGTATGGCCGAGAAATGGATCAAGGGAGCAATCAAGCATCCGGGCAAACTGCACCGGGAATTGGGTGTGCCACAAGGCAAGAAAATACCTGCAAAGAAACTAGCAAAGGCCGAACATAGTAAAAGTCCTACTATTAGAAAAGAGGCTAATCTTGCTAAGACGCTAAAAGGGTTTAAAAAGAAATAAGGGAGATTCTTTAATGAGTTTGTCTGCTGATAGAACATCGGAAGAAGAAAGTTTCTTAGAGATGCGTGATCGTTATGCGAAAGGTGAAATAAGCCTAGCACAAGCGGTCGATAGCAAATACGCAAAGCTTGGTATGGAGAATAATCAAGGGGCATTCGCCAAGATTCAGGAATCAATGATACGACTGAATGAAAGTGGAAAAACCGCATCACAATTTGTTGAAGATTTAGTGGTAAACCACCCACCTCATTATAATAACAGCGATGCGAAATGCTCCTGTGGACGTCGCATTGAGTGCATTGATGTTACCCGGCACCTTAGCTTCAATATTGGCAATGCCATGAAGTACCTGTGGCGTTGCGAATTAAAGGGACGAACTCTTGAAGACCTAAAGAAAGCCGCATGGTATATCCAAGATGAAATCAATAAAAGATCAGCCTAAACCTTTATGCAAAAAATGCGGTAAAGCCCTTGTGAGCATTGGTAATAAACGGCGCAATGGTAAATTGCATAATGATTGGAAGGGTCGCCAGTACCATAAAAAGTGCTGGCGTGAACTTTAAAACAAAAAGTTGCACACACTACCTGTTGACAAGAATGTTGTCAATGATAAACTGATCGTAACCGATCTATCGGGGATAAATAGACGAGACCTGTGCGTAAGCAGGGGTGAAATGGTCAGCTAACCATTCACACCGTGGCGGGGTAATAGCCAACGTAGCTAGACGTGCCCTTTATGGGGTTGTTATCAGGATGATGACAAACATAGCCGAGACTCTTGCGATATGAGAGGCACTACCGTGACGGGGTTAACAGTCAGAAGGGAATCACATGACAGAAATGGTAAATGGAGAGGCACAAGGTTCGAGTAATTTTGCGCCAGCACCTGTTAGCACACCTTCGTCAACGCCAGCACCATCAGCGCCAGCCGAAAGTGAACGAACTTTTAGACAGTCAGAAGTAAACGACCTAGTCGGACGAGCTAAGTCCGAGGCAATTGAGCGGTATAAGCGTGACACCTCTGTGGCGTCGCACAGTTACCAACCTCAACAGCAGCCGCAAGGTTACCAGCAGCCTTATCAGCCGCAGTACCAAGCGCCGCAACAGCCTCAAGGCGTAACCTCAGAAGACCACGTCAGGAAACTGGCCGCCGAAGAAACTCAGCGTTTAAGGGAGCAATGGATTACGGAATCCCGTGTCCAAGCTCAAGAGCAAGATGCGCAACGGATTGCGTCTGAATTCTTCACAAAGCTCGAAGCAGGCAAAAGCAATTTACAAGACTTTGATAAGGTAATGGGCGAAGTTGACCTTCGTAGTATTCCCTACCACGTTCAATTAGCGAATATGGTGGATAATACGGCAGAGGTGATGTACGAATTAGCCAAGAATCCAGCCAAAATAGGCGCGATTCAAAATCTAATCGACATCGATGTCCGAGCAGGGCGTCACCCTAAACTAGCTCTAGCCGAGGTAAAGCGTCTATCGCAGTCTATAAAGGACAATGCGACAGGCTCAAAATACCAAGCCCCCAATGATCCATTACGTCAAATGCCACCTTCTAACGCCGGAACGGGTAATCAAGGTGCATTGTCGGTAAAGGACTATAAAGCCAAATACCGAATATAGGGCACCGTAGTTATCCGAACTATTTAAGGGATTAATAGTTAGGAGCAATTACAATGGCTTTGTATGCTGATAATATTTTGCAACAAGTACAGACGTATCAAAGATCGTCTTTAGGCTTGTTACAGAACTTATGCTGCTTCGTTAGCACCGCTAACACCAAGTTTAAGGATTTCGAGAAAATCCAAGCTAACTTGGGAAGTAGCGTAACGTTCGATACCCCACCTCGTGCAACCACATCTGCTGGTCTCGTTGTCAAATGGCAACCTGCAATCCAACAAGTGGAAACACTAACCTGCGATCAGGCTTTCAACAGCTCATTCACGGTTACCGCACAACAACGTATTTTCAATTTGGAAAAGGGCGAAGACGAGTACATTGAAGTATTCGGTAAATCCTTCTTAACCGAATTGGCGAACGAGGTTGAAGGCAACTTAGCGTTGAACTGTATCTCAGCCGTGCCTGTTATGGTTGTCGACGCTGACGGACAATCTGTCCCAACCGGCGAATACCATACAGAATCCGGACCATTCCGTTATTTTGGTGACGGCGTAACCCAATTGACCAGCTATAACCAGTTGGCTCAAATGATCATGCTGTTTAAAAACTTTGGCTCCGTTTCACACGGTATCAAAGTTTACTTACCTGATACGGTCTATCCTGCTATCGTCGGAACCGGCTTAAACCAATTCGCTCCAGAGCGTAACAATGAAATCGCTATGAGCTGGGAAATTGGCGAATTTGGTACACCCCGCGTTAAATACTATCAGTCAAACTTGTTACCTATTCAGTTCGCAGGGAATGTGGGCGAATTAGGCCAAGTGCTGACCTTAGTAAGCACCAATGACCCAACAGGTCAGAATGTAACTCAGCTTACATTCAGCGGTGCTAGCGCATCCGATGCAGACGCTATTAAACGGGGCGATATGTTCCAGTTTAATGACGGCGTGACCGGCTTCCGCAGTTTGCGTTACTTAACCTATATCGGACACAAAGTGTCTGCTAATAAGGTTCAGAATCGCGTGATTGCAGACGCTGCATCCACCGCAGGCGGTTTGGTGACAGTTGACTTGGCGTGGCCTTTAAATTGGGCTGGCGGCCAAGCACAAAACTTAAACCAAGCATTGCAACCCGGCATGCAGGTTACGTTCCTTCCTTCCCATAAAGCGGGTCTCATTGTTGGCGGCGATGCGTTCTATATCGCAATGCCACAATTACCTGATCAACGTCCGTTCGACACTGCGAACGAATACGATCCTGAAACAGCCGTGTCCTTACGTATGACTTACGGGTCAGTCTTAGGCGCGAACCAAAAGGGTATTATCTATGACGAAGTACACGGTTCACTTGCTGTGAAGCAGTACTGTATGCGCGTCATTGTGCCCTTGTCTCAGGCTTAAAGATGGATGGGGAGGGTAATGCCTCCCCTTAACTTAAAGGACTAAGAGGATACGCACATGTCGATTCAAAACGTACCAGTTGAAACTTTACCGTTTTTATATATAAGCGGTATGAACTTGTCTGTTGCTTCAACGACTGTCCTCGCCATTGCGCCCGGTCAATGCCGTGATTCAACCGACACCCTAGATATTCCTTACGATGATGCTTTTTATATTAACTCAGCGGACGTAGGTGCGGGTGGGCTTGATTCAGGTGTATTAGTGGCTAGCACAAACTATGCAGTTTGGGCGATTGCTGATTCCACCGGAAAAAAACTCCCATCTGCTTTAATTAGCTTGTGGAGCAATGCAGCGCCTTTAATTCCACTAGGCTATGACTCCTATCGTTTGATTGGTATGGCTCCAACCGATGCATCCGTGCATTTCACTGCAGCTACCATATTAAACGCGTCGAGTTCTAAAGGCTTTTTCTTGCAACCAGCGATCTCTGTGTTGTCGGGTGGCAATGCGACCACTTTCACAGCAATTGACTTATCGACTGCAATCCCAACAACCACAGATCCGTTTGTCATTGCCCTAGGTATTGTGACATTCATTCCTGCGGCGAAGGGTGACACCTTGCAGTTTAGACCAACAGGAAGCAGCGCCACCGCTAACTTGGTCACGATTACAGGGCGTGCTGCAGGGATTGCGCAAACTGATCTAGTCGTATTGCACTGTGGTGTAGCAAGCAGCAAGCCTGAAGTGGACTACAAAGTCTCTGTATCCGGCGATGCGGCTTCCTTATCCATATACGGTTACTACTTAACTCTTGCGTAATGAGAAGAATGGATGACATCAAGGATGGGTTTAAATGTCATATACAGCCCGACAATTAGTTACTCGTTCTTGGTATCTATCAGGGATAGTCGCTCGTAGGCTGCAAAGCGTATCGGGCGACCAAGCCACGGATGGCCTTTTTCTTTTAAATGCGCTGCTGGATTGGAAATCAATCCAGATTGACTTAATACCCTACTGGACTTATTACGAGTTCCCGGCGGTAATAGGGCAAGAAGCGTACTTTATACCGAATCTCTATGCGGTTGAAACGCTAACTTTCAACATAGGGACGGTACGGTATCCGACCGATTACACAACGCGGTCGGCATACTTCGGCACAGGACGTGTCGACGATATTAATAGCTTGCCCTCGAATTGGTATTTTAACCGTTCCTTGG
>Ga0157374_10004192_pt1 | contig 12111 bp, 9 predicted proteins | sample M25metaG_FD_115308 | JGI IMG/M metagenome (GOLD analysis project Ga0157374, IMG submission 115308) | Miscanthus rhizosphere microbial communities from Kellogg Biological Station, Michigan, USA - M2-5 metaG | ecosystem: Host-associated > Plants > Roots > Rhizosphere > Soil | place: USA: Michigan...
GGACACTGCCGCGAACAATGGCGAAATCGTGATCACCGCGCAGAAGCGCGCCGAGAACGTCCAGAAGGTTCCGATTTCCGTTGCCGCCTTCAGCGGCCAGACGCTCACCAAAAACAACGTGCTCAATGTCGAGGGCCTCGCGAAGGTTGTTCCGAATCTTTCCGTCGCGAAGGGAGCTCAGTCCTCCTACGTCCGCCTCGCCATTCGCGGCATCGGCGCAGCCAGCAACACTGCCGTCGAACCGAGCGTCGCGGTCTTCCTCGACGGCGCCTACGTCCCGCGCGTCGGAGCGGCGATCAGCTCGATGCTCGACATGGACAGCGTCGAAGTGCTCCGCGGTCCGCAGGGCACTTTGTTCGGCCGTAACGCCAGCGTCGGCGCAATCTCCTTTCACACCGCCCAGCCGAAGCTGAAGTCGCTCGGCGGGCTGGCCAGCGCCGAAATTGGGACCGGCAACCGGTACAAGCTGACCGGCGTCCTGAACGCGCCGATCGGCGAGCACGCGGCGGTTCGGGTCGCCGGCTCACAGCAATGGTTCGGCGGATATTGGGAAAACAAGCTCGACCACCGGCAGGTCGGCGGGACTAATGAGACGGTGCTTCGCGGCAGCTTCCGCTACAATCAGGGACCGATCGACTGGGTCGTCCGGGCCGATTACTCCAAGACGTCCGGCGACGGCGCGACCAACATCGACTTCGATCGGTCGAGCGTCACTGATGCCCAGTGGAATGGTTTGGTCGCGAAGGTCGGTGCGCCCGACACGAACCTCAACGACCGCGTAATGAACCAGTTTCTGACCGCGGACCTGCACGACAAGCAGTGGGGCGTGAACAGCACACTCTCGTGGTCAGCCGGGGATGCGACGATCCGCCTCATCGACAATTACCGCGACTGGAAAAACAACCAGCTCGACGGCGACGTGATCTTCACTCCGACCCCGATCCTGTCACGCATCGGCGTGTTCGATTCCAAGGGCCAGAACCACGAGCTCCAGTTCATCTCACCGACGAACCAGTGGCTGAACGGCCGTCTCGATATGGTGAGCGGGCTCTATTACTTCCACGAGAAATACCACCAGGGCGAGCGGCTGAACGAGGGTTCGCAATTCTGCAATGTGGTCCTTGCCGCGTCGCCGGCAAAGCCACTCTGCAACGCAAACCTGACGACCGTGGGCGGCAACTTCGGCGGCATCAATGCGGCGGTGCAGGACGTCTATCAGACGACGGACAGCTACGCTGCTTACGCCCAGGCCAACCTGCACTTCACCGATCAGATCTTCGCTACCGCTGGCGGCCGCTACTCGAAGGACAAGAAGTCCGGCTCGTACAAGCAGGTCACCAACGCGTTCCTGCAGACGCAGCGTGCCAATGAATCGGCGATTTTGCCGGATGTGGACGACAGCCGATTCACCTACCGCGTCGGTCTCAACTACGAGCCGGCCAAGAACCAGCTCTACTTCCTGACCTACTCGACCGGATACAAGTCTGCTGGGTACAATAGCGGTGCAGGCTCGCCGGTGCCGCCGACGCGCGTGTTCGGCCGTGAGACCACGGAAGATTGGGAGCTTGGCGGGAAGACGACCTGGCTCGATCGCAAGCTGACCCTGAACCTCACCTTCTACCGGATGGACATCAAGGGCTTCCAGGACCGCGCATTCGACGGAACCAGCTTCACCGTGCGCAATGCCGGCAACCTCCGTCACCAGGGCTTCGAATTCGACGGCATTGCACGAGTGATGCGGAACCTCTCGCTCTTCGCGAACGTCGCTTATCTCGATTCCGAGTTCACCGATTACCCCAAGGCCCCGGGCCTGCCTGGCACGCCAACCATCGCTCAAAACCTCAAGGGCAAGCCAGCGACCTTCGCTCCCAAGTGGAGTGGACGCATCGGAGCCGACTGGACCGGCGACCTGAAGGACGGCTGGACCTGGGACCTTAACTCCAACCTGTCGTTCGTCTCCAAGTTCTACGGGGGCCTGCAGAACGACGCGAACCCGCAGACGATCGTCGCCGGTTATTCGCTGCTCGGAGCGCGTGCCAGCGTCACCGGGCCGCGTGGCCTGACGTTCGCCGTGTTCGGGGAAAACCGGCTCAACAAGCAGTATGAGCTCGGCAACCTGTACCAATTCCTGGGCGGACCGCTCGGCCTTCTCAACGGCCCCTTCGCCGGCAGCGCGGCAGTCCGCCGCCTGCACGCGGATCCGCGCACGATCGGAGCGTCAGTCACGGTCCGCTACTGATTTCCTCGAAAGTGGAAATGGAAGCCCCGGCGCCACCCCAAGGGCCGCCGGGGCTTCCTGCGCCTTGTGAAGGCGCGGTGATGACCTAAGGGGAGACGTGGCAAAGCCCCCAATCCTCTCCCTCGGAAGCGACTTCTACGATCCGGTCGAGCCGGCGCATTTTCCAAAATGCACGCCCCGGTTCGTCAATTCGCGTTGGGCCGAACGCGTCGGATTGGAGCTTAGTGACGAAGATTGGGCGCGGCATTTCTGCCGATTTGAGCCTCTTCCCGATAATCTGACCGAACCACTGGCGCTGCGGTACCACGGCCATCAGTTCCGCGTGTACAATCCGGAGATCGGCGACGGCCGCGGTTTCACTTTCGCGCAGCTACGAGACGACCGAGTGCGGCTGCTCGACCTCGGCACCAAGGGATCGGGCCAGACGCCCTACAGCCGTCACGCAGACGGTCGGCTAACGCTGAAGGGAGGCGTCCGCGAAGTGCTCGCGACGGAGATGCTTGAGTCGTTAGGCGTCAACACCTCGAAGACTTTCGCCGTGTTTGAGACGGGTGAAGCGCTCGAACGCGGCGACGAGCCGTCGCCGGCCCGTTCGGCGGTGCTGACCCGCCTCAGTCACGGCCATATCCGCATCGGCACTTTCCAGCGGCTCGCCTTCTTCGGTCAGGTCGACAACCTGAAGAAGCTGACGCGCTATTGCCTTACGGAGCTCTACGGAGAGGCTGGCGAAGATCCGCTACGGCTGTTCGATTTGGTCAGCCAAGCCACTGCGACACTCGCTGCTTCATATTTGGCCGCCGGCTTCGTCCATGGCGTCCTCAATAGCGACAATATCAACATCACCGGTGAGAGCTTCGATTACGGGCCATGGCGATTCACGCCTGAGTGGGAGCCGGAGTTTACCGCGGCCTATTTCGACCATTATGGGCTATACTCATTCGGCCGGCAGCCGGAGGCGATCCACTGGGACCTCGCACAACTTGCCGGCTGCCTGTCGCTGATAGCCGAAGCGCCGGCCCTGTCGCAGCTGCTCGCCGGGTGGAGCGAACGGTTCGAGCAGGCGCTCGTCGAGGCGATGTGCCGGCGGCTCGGAATTTCGCCGGACAAAGCCATCGCGAGTGCGTTGATCAGAGCGCTAGCGACGAGAGCGCAGCCGATCGACCGTATCTTCTTTGACTGGCGCGGCGGTCGCGACCCCGGCCCCGACCCCTATCCCGCGGAAGAATTCCGCTCGCTCGCGCGGCAGCTGGAAGGTCGGCAAACGCCCCGCACCCACGCTTATTGGTCCGACGCGACGCCGTGCTGCATGCATATCGACGAGGTCGAGGCGATCTGGTCGGCGATTGCCGAACAGGATGACTGGCAGCCGTTCGAGGACAAGGTTAGAGCGGTTCGGCGGATGGGCGAAGCAATGGAACAGGATGCACCGGGACGCTGAGAAAAGCCCGCCACCGGTGAAGGCCGGCCATGGCTCAATCCTAGTCTCGGAAGATCCGACGACGGGTGCTGAGGTCTGGTCGGGCGAGATCGGCGATGCCGCTGTCGAAGTCGCCGCTGCGCGCGCGGCCTTTCCGGCCTGGGCTGCGCACTCAAACTCCTATCGGATTGAGGCGCTGCGCCGGTTCGCCAATGTCGTGCGCCGGCAGGAAGCCGAGTTCGCCGAGCTGATTGCCCGCGAGACGGGCAAGCCACTGTGGGAAACGCGGACCGAAGTTACGGCGGTCGTCAACAAGGTCGACATCTCGGTCGAGGCCTATGCGGAGCGCACGCCGCAGCGGAAAATGGAGGCCGCGCTGGGCAACCGCATCGCGGTTCGTCACAAGCCACATGGCGTTCTCGGCGTGCTCGGGCCCTATAATTTTCCGGCGCATTTGCCGAACGGCCACATCGTCCCGGCGCTGATCGCAGGCAATGCGGTCGTCTTCAAACCATCCGAGAAGACGCCGGCGACTGGCGAATTCCTCGTCAAATGCTTTTATGAAGCGAAGATCCCGCAGGGCGTCGTCCGGCTGCTGGTCGGGGGGCCGGACCAGGGTCGCGCTCTGGCTGGTGAGCCTGGCATTGACGGCCTCCTGTTCACCGGCTCGGCCCGGGCCGGAATGGCCCTCCACAGGCAATTCGCAGAGACGCCCCAGAAAATCCTCGCGCTCGAGCTTGGCGGCAATAATCCGCTCGTGGTCTGGCGCGCGAAGGACCTTCAGTCGGCGGCAGCGATTGTCGTCCAGTCAGCCTACCTCTCGGCTGGCCAGCGATGCACCGCCGCGCGCCGCCTCATCGTCGAAGACGGCGAGGAGGAGGCGCTGCTCGATGCGGTAAAGAGCCTGATCGGCCGGATCATCGTCGACCAGCCGTTCGCCGATCCCGCGCCATTCATGGGGCCCTTGATCGACAATGCCGCCGCCGACCATGTCCAGGAGCAATGGCTGAACCTGATGATGAAGGGCGGCAAGCCGATCTGCCGGCTCGATCGACCCGCCAAGGACCTGCCGTTTCTCACGCCCGCATTGATTGATGTGACCGATATCCGTGACCGCCCCGACGAAGAGATTTTCGGCCCCGTTTTACAGGTGATCAGGGTCAAGGACTTTGACGCGGCGATTGCCGAATCCAACAACACCCGCTTCGGGCTCGCAGCGAGCCTCGTCGGCGGCAGTCCCGAAATGTACGACAAGTTTTGGGCGGGCGTTCGAGCGGGCGTCATTAACTGGAACAAGCCAACCAACGGCGCCCCGTCGAACGCTCCATTTGGTGGGATCGGGCTGAGCGGCAATCATCGACCAAGCGCCTTCTACGCGGCCGACTATGCCGCATATCCGGTGACCAGCAGCGAGGCCGACCGCGTCCGCGCTTCGCTTAACGAGGGCCTGCGCGACCCGAATATGCTCGAAGACTGAGCAGGGTGGATCGCTTTCGCTGCTGAAGGCGTTCAAGCGCCCTGATGAGTAACAAATGGATCGGCGCGGCCTTGAGCCTCGCCCTGTGCAGCACCGCCCTCGCCTCCTGCTCGAGCCGGGACAATTCCTCCAATCAAGCAACTGGCGGCCAGTCCGGCGGCCTGACGGTCGATTGGAACGGCAAGACCGAGCGCCAGCTTCGCGAGGCGATCGCCGAGGCGCCGGCCAATGGGCTCAAGCCCGAGCTGTTCCTGAAAGGGGGCGAAGAAGGCGCGGCGCTGACCGAGGCCGCGCTCAAATATGCGTCGGCGCTTGCCAACGGCTATGCCGACCCGAGCCAGCTCCACGAGGTTTATACAATCCCGCATCCGAAGGTCGACGTCCGCCAAAGCCTCGCGGACGCGATCCAGAAGGGCGACGTGAAGGCCTGGCTCGAATCGCTGGCTCCGCAAACCGACGAATATCGCGCGCTAAGCCAGGCCCATCTTCATTACCTGCAATTGGCCGCGAAGGCGCAGGCGCAGCCGATTTCCGAGGGCAAGCCGATCAAGCCCGGCAGCCACGATGCGCGCATTGCCCAAGTGCGATCAGCCCTGATTGCCAACGAATTGATCGCGCCACCGCAACAACCGGCTCAAAAGCCCGGTGCGGCCCACGCGGCCACCGCCTCCAGCGGCGCTCATTACTCGGCTGACCTCGTCGCCGCGGTGAAGAAGGTCCAGGCCGAATGGGGCCTTAAGCCCGACGGCGTGATTGGCGGGGCGACGCTCGATGCGCTCAATGCCGGCCCCGGTTATCGTGCGCGACAGCTGGCCATCGCCATGGAGCGGCTGCGCTGGCTTCCCCGAAATGCGCCCACGACGCGGATCGATGTCAATACGGCAGGCTCATTCCTCGATTATTGGCGCGACGGCGCGCGCGCCGACCACCGCGCTGTGGTCGAAGGTGAGCCCGACAAGCCGACGCCGCAGCTTCAGGCGCCGATCGTCCGCCTCGTCGCAAAGCCCCAATGGAGGGTGCCGGAGGGTATTGGCGTCAAGGAGCTCGAATCCAAAAGTCCCGGCTGGCTGGCCGACAACGGTTATGTCCAGAAGGACGGCAAGTGGGTCCAGCAGTCGGGACCCAAGAACTCGCTCGGCCTGGTCAAGTTCGACATGGACGACAAGGAAGCCATCTACCTCCACGACACACCGGCCAAGGCCATCTTCGGGCTCGATGAGCGCCATCGCAGCCACGGCTGCGTCCGCGTCCAGGGCGCAGTGGATTTCGCGACCAGCCTCGCCCAGGAGCAGGGCATACTCGACCAGTTCCAGGAAGCGATGAGTCAGGACGACGAGAAGTTCATCAAGCTGAAGACACCAATCCCCGTCCGCCTGCTCTACCAGACCGCCTTCTGGGATGGCTCGAGCGTCCAATTCCGCCGCGACGTCTACGGCTGGGACGACAATGTCGCTCGCGCCATCGGGCTCGAGCCCGGGCCGCCGCAAAAGATCCCCCAGCCTGAGAGCAGCGACGACATCGGTCCGTAATGCGAATGAGCGGAGGGCGCCGCAACCAAGTGCGGCGCCCTCGCCCCCTCCCACGCGCGACCTCAGCCGCGCATCGTCTCGTCAGCCACGGAGTTCCGGCAAACGATCTTCTTCTGCCAGATCGCTGAATTTCGTGAACTTGCCCTCGAAGCGCAGGCGCTCCTTACCGGTTCCGCCATGGCGGTTTTTGGCAACGATTACTTCGGCCAGTCCGGCGATCTGGCGGTGCTTGGCTTCCCATTCTTCAAAAGCGGAGAACACCTCGACGGGGTCGCCAGGTATCGGATGCTTCGGCTCGTGAGCCTTGAGGTAATAGTCCTCGCGGTAGATGAAGAGCACGATATCGGCGTCTTGCTCGATCGAGCCCGATTCACGCAAGTCTGAGAGTTGCGGCCTCTTGTCCTCGCGCTGCTCGACCGCGCGGCTTAGCTGCGAGAGCCCGATCACGGGAACGTTGAGCTCCTTCGCGAGCTGCTTCAGGCCGCGGCTGATCTCCGAGATTTCCTGAACGCGATTATCTCCAGCGCTCCCCTTCCCTGTCCCCTGGAGCAGCTGGAGATAATCGACGATCACCATGCCGATGCCCTTCTGCCGCTTGAGGCGGCGAGCGCGGGCACGCAGCGCGGCAATGGTGAGGCCCGGCGTGTCATCGATATAGAGTGGCAGGCTGTTCAAACGGTCAGCCGTCCGGGCGAAGCTCGCGAACTCCTGGCGCTGCAGGTTTCCAGTCCGGATTTGCTCCGCCGTGACCTGCGATTGTTCAGCCAGGATACGGGTGGCGAGCTGCTCCGCCGACATCTCAAGGCTGAATATGGCGACCGGTGCACCGGCGGCGCGCGCCGGCTCGATCCCGTCGGATTGGTCCTGCAGGAAGCGCTCGGCCGCGGCGAATCCCATGTTCGTCGCGAGCGCGCTCTTTCCCATGCCGGGGCGCCCGGCGACGATGATCAGGTCGGATCGCTGAAGACCGCCGATGCGCGAATTCAATGCCGTGAAGCCAGTGGTCATCCCGGTCAGGCCGCCGCCACGGTTGAGCGCCGCTTCAGCGTTACGGATCGACTCCATGGCGGCTTCGCCGAAGCTCTTGGCCTTACCCTCCGCTCCGCCTTCCTCAGCGACCTTGTACAGCTCTGTCTCAGCGCGCTCGATCTGAGCGAGGGGGGCAACGTCCTCACTCGTATCGAGCGCGCCTTCCACAAGCTCGCGGCCGACGCCAACCAGGGCGCGCAGCAATGCGAGATCGTAGATCTGGGAAGCGAAGTCGCGGGCGCCGATAACAGCCGCCCCCGATCCCGTAAGCTGAGCGAGATAAGCCGGTCCGCCGACCTCCTTCATGCCCTCGTCCGCGTCGAACAGCGGCTTCAGCGTCACCGGATTGGCGATGCGGTTCGAATCCGTGAGCTTCAGGATCGCTTCGTAGATGCGCCCGTGGAGCGGCTCGAAGAAATGCAGCGGCTTCAACTTGAGCTGGACGTCCTCGACCAGCCTGTTGTCGATCATGAGCGCGCCCAAAAGGGCGGCTTCGGCTTCGATATTTTGCGGGAGGGCCGGAGCAGCTTCTGACGCAGACTCGGCAATTCGGATCACTTCGGCCATGCGAGGCTCCTAAGCTCGTGAGGCCCCACAAGCGACGAGAACGAAAGTAGCACAAAAGAGATTGCCTGTGGATTGGCTGTGCACGAATCGCACTGCCGTTCACAGGAAGTCAGGAAACTGCCGCTTCGCGCCCATCCACAGAAATGTTGGCGACAAATTTGATGCCTTCAAACCGGCCCGTTACGCACTCGCCATGGCGATTTTGTCCGACCGCTGGATTCGCGAGCAGGCCCAGTCCAACGGCATGATCGAGCCGTTCGTCGAGGCGCAGCGGCGCGAGGGCTGCATCAGCTACGGGCTGTCGTCCTACGGCTATGACGCGCGCGTCGCCGACGAATTCAAGATCTTCACGAACGTGGACTCGGCAACCGTCGATCCAAAGGATTTCGCGTCCAACAGCTTCGTCGATCGCAAGAACGACGTTTGCATCATCCCGCCCAACAGCTTCGCACTGGCGCGCACCGTCGAATATTTCCGAGTGCCTCGTGACGTCTTGGTGATCTGCCTCGGCAAATCGACCTATGCGCGGTGCGGGATCATCGTGAACGTGACTCCCCTCGAGCCCGGCTGGGAGGGTCATGTGACGTTGGAGTTCAGCAACACCACGCCGCTGCCGGCCAAGGTCTACGCCAACGAGGGCGCCTGCCAGTTCCTCTTCCTTCAGGGCAACGAGCCGTGCGAGGTCAGCTACGCCGACCGCGCCGGCAAATATATGGGGCAGCGAGGCGTAACCCTCCCGAAGCTGTGACCTTAGAGGAGGCCCAGCAGCTCGACGCCGCCGATCCGCTAGCCTTCGTGCGCGAGCGGTTCCAGTTGCCGGAAGGCGTCATCTACCTCGACGGCAATTCGCTCGGCGTTCTGCCGAGGGCTGCACCCGCGGCGATTGGCGAAACCATCGAGCGCCAATGGGGCGACGACCTGATCGCCAGCTGGAACAAGCATGGGTGGATCGACTGGCCGACGCGGATCGCGGCCCGGCTGGCACCCATTGTCGGTGTCAAGACGAACGAATTGATCATCGCGGACTCGACGAGCGTGTGCCTGTTCAAATTGATCGCCGCAGCCGCGCGGGCGCGTCCCGGACGGCGCACGATGCTCACCCGCAAGCGCAACTTCCCGACTGACCTGTATGTCGCTGAGGGCGTTGCAAGCCTGCTCGGCCTCACTCTTAAGACTGTCCAACCCGATGAAATCATCGGTGCGATCGACGACGAAACGGCGGTCGTTACCCTGACGCACGTCGATTATCGCTCTGCTGCTTTCTTCGACATGCGCGCGGTCAATCAGGCATCCCGCGCCGCCGGCGCTCTCGTGGTCTGGGATCTGTCGCACAGCGCCGGTGCAATCGAATTGGACTTGAACGGCAGCGGCGCCGAGCTCGCGGTCGGCTGCGGCTACAAATATCTGAACGGCGGACCGGGCGCGCCGGCTTTCCTCTATGTCGCCGAGGAATTGCAGAACGAACTAAACAACCCACTGCAGGGCTGGATGGGCCATTCCGACCCGTTCGCATTCAGCGACGATTATCGCCCGGCAAACGGCATGCTGAAGTTCCTCACCGGCACGCCATCGATCCTCGCTTTGGCGGCGCTCGAGGCCGGCCTCGCGAGCTTCGACGGAATCGCGATGCGTGACGTCGCCGCCAAGTCACGCTCGCTGTCGCAGTTGTTCGTCGATGAGGTCGAGGGCCGCTGCGGCGACGAAATCCGCCTCGCCTCCCCACGCGATGCGATGCAGCGCGGCAGCCACGTCATCTTCACCCATCCGGAGGGCTATGCCGTGATGCAGGCGCTGATCGCGCGCGGCGTGGTCGGCGACTTCCGAGCGCCGGACGTCATGCGCTTCGGTTTCGCGCCGCTTTACAATTCACACGCAGAGATCATGCGAGCTGCAGAAATCCTGGCCGAGATCCTCGCCAGTCGCGAATGGGACCAGCCGCGCTTCAAGGAGCGCGCCAAGGTCACTTGGGGCGCTGGCGCTTTCATCCGCATGTGGTCGACGCTCCACGCGCCGGGGCCTGCTGCAGCCAGATAGAGAAACACAAAGCAGAAAAGGATCGCGGCCTCGCCCATGTTCGCGGCCGGCCAGAAGCCCTTGGGGAAATGGCCGTAGAAATATGCGACCGCCATCTCGCCCGAGCAAATGAAGGCGGCGAGCCGCGTGAACAGTCCGATTGTGATCAGAAAGCCGCCGACTAGCTCGATGGCTCCGGCAACGGCAAGGAGTGTCGGCAGCGGATGCACCGGGAACGGGACGGGGATATCGAAGAATTTCGAAAGTCCGTGCTCGAGGAACAGCAGTCCGGTGACGATGCGCAGGAGCGCGAGAGCCTGCGGCTGGTATCTTGCAAGGTACCGGAAATCCATTTGCGATCCTCCGTTGGCCGATAATCGTTACGGCGCCTTAAGGGACTTCCACGCAACCAGCCAAGTGTCAGGCATGTTCCTTGGCCTTGGCCTGTTGCGACGCATGGGCCGAATCCTCGGCGAGCAACTGACGCGATCGGTGAATCATGTCGACCCAGTCGTGGAAGGCGTGAGCCAGGACCTTGATCAGCTCCTTCAACGGCCCTTCCTTGATGCAGCCGTCTTCGCCGAAGCTGTCGTCCGAGACATGGCCGAGATAGGCCTCCGGCGCCTGCATGACCGGCATGTTGAGGAACACCGCCGCTTGACGGATCTGGTGGTTGGCGCCGAAGCCGCCAATGCTCCCCGGCGAGGCGGTGACGATGGCCGCGGGCTTCTTGTCGAAGACGCTTTGGCCGTAGGGCCGCGAGCCCACGTCGATCGCATTCTTGAGGACTCCGGGGATGCCGCGATTATATTCGGGGCTGCAGAACAAAACTCCGTCGGCCTCGCCGACCTGCTTGCGGAAGCGGGTCCATTGCTCGGGCGGGTTGGCATCGAGATCCTGGTTGTAGAGCGGAAGGTCGCCGATCTCGATCATCGAACATTCGAGATTGTCACCCCGAAGCCCGCAGATCGTGCGCGCGACTCTGCGGTTGATGCTGCCTTCGCGAAGGCTGCCGACGATGATCGCGATCTTGTAGGCCATAGGGCACTCCTGTCCGGATGCAGGCCCAATACGCCTCAGCCGCGAAAGTTGCGACGGCAGACGATCAGGAGCAACGCAGCGCGGCCTGAACTCCAGCGACGACGGCGATCAGCAGCAACGCAGCGCGGCCTGAACTCCAGCGACGACGGCGATCAGCACGGCCGCAACGACGAGAATCCTAAATGACCACGCCAGGCGCCGGCGCCGCATTTCTTCGTAGGCCTGAAGGTCGAACCAATAATGGCCAGGGCGGACTTCGTGAACCACTCCCTCGGCAAGCAACTGCTCCAGATAGCGCTGCTGGATTCGGGCCTGTGGCTTGAATTCGACCGCACGACTTGGATCGAGCGCATCCTTCGCTGAGAAGAACTCCCGAACCTCGCGATGAGCCTTTGCCGCGACAGCCGCGGCTGCGGTGGCCATGAAAAACTCCTTAGTGGCTCAAGCGTTGCGCACGCGCCTGAAGGTAAGCGTACAGCTGATCGATTTCGGCGTCAGTCATGTGGCTTAGGCTGTCGCGGGCGATCTCGTCCATCATCTTGATCTTGCGGCCTCCGGGCGGCACGCCGGTGCGCATCAGAGTCTTGAACGCCGCAGGATCGTAGGCTCCGGCGATGGTCAGATCGGGCGCATTTAGCCCCGGCTCCGCCTCGCCGCCGCCGACATCGGCGCCATGGCATTCAGCGCAGTTGGACGCGGCGATATGCTGCCCTTGCCGAAACTGCGCGCCGACATCGATCGGGTACTTTGCATCATATTCCGCCAACTGTTCGGGCGTCGTGTGGAACTTGCCAGTCAC
>Ga0157374_10004193_pt1 | contig 12111 bp, 2 predicted proteins | sample M25metaG_FD_115308 | JGI IMG/M metagenome (GOLD analysis project Ga0157374, IMG submission 115308) | Miscanthus rhizosphere microbial communities from Kellogg Biological Station, Michigan, USA - M2-5 metaG | ecosystem: Host-associated > Plants > Roots > Rhizosphere > Soil | place: USA: Michigan...
ATCCTGATTTATTTAAAAAAATCAACCTGCTCATCAAAAAAAAAAAATAATAATAAAAGCATTCCATTGAGCAATGTTTATACTACACAAATAGTTACACTTCCACCGACTCTTTTTTAGTGATAACTTACACTGTTAATTTTCCAAGACAACAACAGTACACGATGAAACGACGTTTCTCTGAGTTAATGTTTAGAGAACTTTGGACAGCATGTGGAAACGAGTTTTCTATTCTAACGTCCGACGAACACCCGTCATTTTATGAGTCGAATCGAAATACAAGACTAAAGCTAGAAGATCCTACTATAGCTACCCATTCTTCGAAACCAGTTTCTCACATCACTGATAACACACGTTCTACTTGTGATACAAAACAGAACATTTTAACAAATACCGTCATTGGCAATGAATGGAATGCAAAAACACCCACCAAAAATGAGAACAACACATCAACTTGTAACAATAGTAAAACCGACCAAACTCCTACTACAAGAGTTCAATCAACGTCCCAAACGACTACTACACAACCACGTCCAAAACCTAAACCGAAAGTTCATACACCAATGGACCCTGTTTTGGATATCATTGAAACAGAATTCATATTTAATGGGTATAATCCTTCGAAGATGAGCTTGGATGTTGTTAGTCATTTCCGGTACTGTAACACGAACACTGACAATAACCTGTGTTTGAATTGGATCTGTCGTTCTTCGATTCCTAAAAGAATCAAAAATCTCAAAAAATCACTTACCGCCGTTGAGGAACATCTATCTGTAATAGAAAATCTCCATTCAAAAATCAATTCTTCTGATGTATCCGAACTAACTAAAAATATGGACAAATATGCAGAGTTACAGAACTACTACAAAACCACAATTAAGAAGCTGCATCTGTTTAGTGTTCACTTACAAGAAATATTCCTACGATACAACACTTACGAAGTTTGGGTGGATTCTAAGTTTAAACACATTTACGATCACGTAAAAACTAACACTGATGACATCTATGACGGAATTCATGAAAGTGTTCGTGTGGATACCGTCTTGTTGTGTGTGGCGTTGGTTTCTTACTTTGAATCTACAAGTGACATGTTGGGCGTAATTGCCGGAATGAATAGTAAACTACCCTTCGTTCACCAACAAGAAGGCATTATTAACCTCTTTTGGGCAATTCTTAGACCCATATTTATGACAGGAAAAGGGATGATGTTCATGGATTCGATGGGTACAGGAAAGACATTTCAATCGTTATTCAGTTCTTACATGCACTTCTTCTTGTTTGGATGGATATCAGCAGTAAATTTGGTACAAGATTTTGACTATACAGGATCACATTTCTATTCGAACGTGGATCACCAATTGTCTGAACAAGACATATGTAATAAGTTTAAAGTGTGGCACTCAAATATGTTTACTAAATATGATGTTGATCAATCAAAACCAAGATCCTTCAGGATGGATCCTTTAATCAAACCAATGAGACTCACAAAAGATGCACACCTTCAATCAAAAAATCCTAATTCAAACATTGACGTAAACGAGGAAGAAGAAGAAGAGGATTATGAACCTCCTGATTACGAAAAAGATGATTTCAAAGGCAAGAATAATAACGGTAACAGAATTGAAGAGAATCCGGTCAGAAACCACATGTTGGAAGATCTGCGAAGTGCTGTGGAATCCCTGAAAACTTCCTCCAAAAATCATAGTGGACTTACATCAGACAAAATTCCTGATAATACCCTACAACAAATCGATACGTCTAGCTTGGGACTCCAAACTCTTGGAGACGATTCGCATATATCCAGATTCACCACTGGTGAAGAAGATTTTAAGGAAGAAAATGATGATCCAGACGAAGAATACGACAGAAAAAAGGATAAACAGAAAGAGGAGGAGACAGAAGAGAGGCTAAGACTAAGCATGCCTTCTACAGACACCGAAGACGACAATAAGACTTACCATCAGGTTATAGGCATTCAAGAAGTAAACTCAAACACGGATCATAACTCCGATAATAGAGATAAGATTGACCAGCAAATGTTTGAAGAATATTTCGGTCCAGGTCTCAATCATGATGCTTTTGTGAATTTTGATAAAAAGATTGAAGACATCCTCAAATTAAGAAATGTATCGTGTGGATCTGCTTCAAAATATTTCTTCAAGTTTATGGACTTCAGGTCACTTTCTAGAAACTTTGAAGGAAGTTCCGCCGTATTTTCCGAGAAAGTAAAATCTTATATCCTCTTTAAAATGGAAATTGCCAACTTCCCTCCGTATACGCTAATGCTATATAAAAACCTACTAAACAAAGAAATTAGAATTTGGGACGTGTATTTTTCACCTAACTCTGTGATGGCATCCAATGTTCCTCCACTCATTGTCACACCTGCACAAAGTATTAATACTTGGTTGGAAGAACTGTACAATTCGTTCGACTCTTTAAGCGTTGCAATTGTTTGTATAAACACACGCAAAAAACCACGCCCATCAAGTAATGTATTACCAACTAATATCGAACACATATTCACAACAAATACTAATTCATCATCATCATCATCATCTAATACAACTCAAAGTGGTTCACTTCCGAAATGGGAAACTTACAACGAACGACTCAAATATTCTTATGCTGAAAACCTTAAATTCTTTGACAACTACAAAATTGACTACTCGCTTGTGCATATGGAGGGTGTCATCAAGGAAGCAAAAGCTGTTACCGTTTTTGCAGAAACCCTTTTCCAGCTATGTTCGGAGGTATTGACAGGCAACAGTATAAGATTTAATGCGGGTCTTCAATCACTTATAATCAAAATGATTACTCTCTTTACGTTCGTTCACGATATGCGTAATGTTAAAGACATTAAATCAAGAATGGAAAATCAAATCAAAATACTTAAAGATGGTGGATATTCTAAATCCGTATCAAGGAGAAGAAATTTTGCTAACTTTATAATAAAAGGGTGCAACAATTACATAGAGACTTACGGACATTGTGGATACATCTTGAATATAATGTTGAAAACATATCCTACCGATTTACAAACCTGTTTAAGGTTGTGTAGAGAACATACAGCAAAACTTACAACCGAGAAAATTCTCAAATCGATACTTGAAAAAGTTACTAAGTTTCACACCGACTTTAAAGTTAATGCACCGTCTTTCACACTTTACATGATTAACCCGAACTACCAACTTATTATCGACGAGGCACACAAGTTAAACAAACACACAAAGGCAATATGGAAGTCGGTTGTCCTACTTCCTACATCCGCAAAGATATTACTATCTGGTACACCCTTGAATAACAAGAAAAAAGAAGAAACAGGAACACTTATCAGAACGTTCACTGAATATGGACCATTTAAGAGAACTTTGGATATATCCCAAGTTGACATCTTTCAATCGGAATCCGAAAATTTACTCACTGCTCTAAGATCTACGATATCTGCAAGACGGAAAACTGTTCCACCCAAGCTAATCAATGGAATGTTTGACAAAATGAGAAGCACTAAGGATGAAAACCTGCTAAAACTCAGATCAACCGTAACTTCCTATAACGACGAATCTAACGAACAAACAAACAGTCAAGATGAAGAATTATTTTCCGAAAACGCCAACTTTTCCGATAAATGGAAAGACTTACGTTATTTTATAAAAGAAGACAAGTACCTATCCGAAAATATAATCGATTTAATCTACCAACACTACCCAAAGTCCGTGTATAGGCCTAACTATCCTCTTTCATTTAACGGAGACAGATTACAAGTTATAGCACCAGACACAAAACCAAAACTTGATATAATGTTCAACAGATTATCGAGTGATGATATTTTCACAGAGTGTCGTGCAAATAGATGCCACGTAAAAAAGAAGTCAGTTAGCATAGAAGAACTCAAGAAATCAAAGACCTTTAATTTACAGAAAATAAGCGCAATCTTAAAGGCTAATGGTTATCCATACGTGAATGCAAGTAAAGGAATAACTTACTTAGGTGAACCAAAAACTGGAGACGAAAATACGACTCAAGTTCCATTCGAACAAAGAACGATGGTTCAAATACCCGATCTTGAAGATATCCTAAACAGTAACATTCGAAATGAAATCATAGATGTAATAGGACGTCGTATTGATATGAGAAAACCCTGGAACATTAGTGGAATAGCTATGCACCTTTTGTTTAGTTACAATTACCATCGTGTCAAATGTAATTTCTGTGGACAAGTCTCAAGACCTTGTAACGAATATCAGAGAATGTATGGACAAGAAGTGGGTATACCTGAAGAATACGTAACAGACGATAGTGTCGTTGATGTGACACATACAACAAAATCTCAAAGCAAAAACACTAGCGCTTTAGTACCCAAGACTAATACAAACTGGAGTGTAACCGACATAAGAGAGGCCAATTTTAACAAAGTTAGTGTAGTTCATCAGCACATTTCAAATTTTAGAATGGGTCTATTTCACACAACTTCCTTATTCAAAGGTTTCATATTCGATCAAGTTAAAGTACCACCCTCGGCTTTGGCAAACTTAAACAAACAGAAGCTATCAAGAAAAGTAAAGAAGATGAAACAGAATACCCTGTTCAATAAGGCAATAGAAAGTTACACTCAAAATTGTATCTCTAGTATCAAGTCGCTCAACAGTATACATCAATGTAGAATAGACAACACAACTTCAATACTGTGTGACTGTTATTCAACAAACCAATCAAAAGTTAGAGAGTCCAAAAAGAAAATATCCGAGGCGCTGAATGTGACGGAATTTGATGACGAAGAAACATCATTTCTGTTATTCATGATCAATTACACTGGTCAAATACATCAAAAAATAATTGGCGGATGTATTCAACATAACCCTATGATGCTCTATTCTGATTATATAATGTCCAACAAAACAAAGTCTGCATTAGGTACATTGGACTTAATATCTGTATGCATAAATGGGTTCAATTATAGAACTTCTATGCTCTACAAAACAGTACAATCTGCGGTAATACTCTACATAAAATACAAAAAGAGTCAGACTGACCAAAAATTCACACGTCAAACGTTCAATATGAAAGAATTCCAAACGTGGTATTTCAATCAATCTGGTGAAGCGTTTGTCTCTATGAATGACCACATTGAATTCAATAACAATGTACCATTTTTAGATCGAATTTTTGACTCAATGGATAGCGAGGTTAACCGGATGGACATATCTAACAACAACCGTCACAACAACGAACAACAAACTCGGTCACAGTCTACAAAAATGCATGAGAATAATCGAAATGCTCCAATTAATTTGGATAGTGATACGGAAATACTTGATGAAATAGAGGATTCGGACAATGATAAAGAACCGCAAGACAACAAGTCTGAAAGTACTACTAATAGTAAGAATGAAAATGGTGATGATAACAAAGAACCTTCTGGAATTGCTTTGATTGATGAAGAACTCCAAGTGGTTGACTTCATAACTACAGCTTTGTGTCAATCACTACTTAAAAATCCCACACATTTTCAAAACGTACCTATGTACAAATCCATACCGATCAAATTTTTTTGGGGCAGAGAAACCGCTAAGCCTAGAATTTTTACATGTCCAATGTCACCCGAGGAACTTACAGTTTACAAATACTACAACAGTAAGGGTTTAACAAGTGATGCTGTTCAAAAATTACAAAAAATATCTTCCGATGTACATTATATTCCATCAGACACAGAATTGAAGAAGCTCAATCACTTATTGTTCCCAATAATAGGAAATCTGATATATGTTGTTGCCAATTATTTAGCAAAAATTCCTGTCACAATGTATGCAACAGGGACAAACACGAATAGCGATACCCCGAAACAACAACTCAAGAATAAGGTTTCTGTAACAAACGAAAACGGAGTAATTGATCAAAAGTCGCTAGAGTGCGAACGAGAACTCATGGAAATGGTAAATCGATTTAAGTTTAAAGGAAATTACCTTCTTGATGAAGAAAGTGGTCTTTACGATGTTTCAAAGTTACCCAGTAAATATTTAATACTCTTGTGGTATCTCATCAACGAGACTAATATACTCTCACCTAAAGCACTTGCGAAAAATCACACAAACAAGAAGGAGAATACAAAGAAAAAGAAAAAGAAAAACACCAAAAAGAAAGGGAAAAAGAAAAGCAAGAATAAAGACAATGATTTTGAAGACAGTAGCTCGAATGAAGAAGACACCGATGATGATGATGCTAATGATGGCGCACTAGAAACAGAACTTGACATGGAGATAGACAGCGTTATTGTATTTACTCGTGGTGTTGAATACCTCGACCACTTAGCAGAAACTATCAAGAAATATCTTGGTTTAGATGTCTCTATTTATGCAGCAAGTAAAACGAAACGACATGCTAGAAAAGAAGAAGAACTACAAAATTTTAGGAAAGGTGTAACACGAGTCATACTAATGTCCCTCAACAGTGGCAAAGAATCACTTAACATCAAAGAAGGGAACCACGCAATTATAATGGATCCTTGGTGGAATCCGCATGCAGAAGAACAAGCGAAAAATCGTATAAACAGACTGAACAGTGAAAGGAAAGACCTTAAATATGCAATTTTTTCTATTAAAGGAGCAATTGACGACATTATAACAGGAAAAGCTAATGAAAAAACTACTTTTGCTTCAGGAATTTTCAAGGGAGCATCTGGAATCAATAGAGCTGATTCATCAAAACCGGTTCACATCACGTTTTCGAGAGACAAGTTGTCGAGTTTGGTCCCTGTCCCTCAGAACCATAGAGATAACAAAGGTAACTCGTCCAAAAAGAAAAGTAAGAAACAAAACTCAAACAAAGAAGTAGAATCAGATACAAATGAGAAAATACTTGATAATATTAAAAAATTCAATCTACATTCTGTTGCCAACTATGGTAATCAAGGGCAGAGTAACAATAACATGAACAATAATGATGTTCCTTCTGTTGGTAGTAATAACATCCAAGGAAATAATATGGAAGGATTTATTAACAAAAACGTGGCAAGTAAAGCGAAGGATAATTCCATTTCTAACTTACTTCTCTATTTAAAGTCTAGCAAAGTATTTGATACTTAAATAAACATGTTTAGTCTCTCTTTTTATGGTTACTATTATTTTCAGCATCATCGTCTTCGGGTTCAAAAAAGGTATGTGTATTTGAGTCATCATTAACGGAATCTCCTTGAACTCCTTCATGAAGTCCTTTCAAATCACCATTATTTAGTAATTTTAGTCTTGATGAAATTGTATTTTGGTTGGTTTCATCTTTGTCCTTCGTTCCAGTACCACCACCACCACTACTACCAGTTTGTAACTTGAATTTAAGGTAGCCCATATTATAGAAAAACCCATCAGTTGATCTCCAATTATATTCGAATAATTCAATTGTCAAAAAGTAGATAATTGCAACACAGAGTATTGATGCAATGTATTTAATATGGTCACCAGAATAATCACTTTGACTGACCTCCAGTTCATAAGGTATTATGTACAAAATGAGCATTATTGAGACAACAAAGTTGAGTATCAAGATTAATGTAACTTGAATTATTGACAAGAAATTGCATTTGAAATTGTCCTTGAGAACTTGCATTTGATGTCTGTAGTCTGAAACTTGATCCTTTGTCATTATCAGAGAAGCGAAATCTGTTTTTGTTGTACCTAGAACACAACACACAATTAAGTCAGTGAAAAAAAGAACATCGAATAATTTGAATTGGAGTATCATACAATGTCCCAAGGAAAGTAGCAAAAAAAGATAACCTATGAGGTTCCAAAATCGTATAATTGAAGATGATTGTGTAGACATGAACACAACATGTGTAGAACTTATAATGTACAAAAGTAAGAGTGTCATAAAGTAAATATAGTTATGATATGCTACTTGTATGTACAATTTCTCACTCTCAAATATAGGAGAGTTATCTAACTGTGTTTCATGATTGTCGTTGTTACTTTCAGATTCATTTGTTGCATTATCAGAATTGCGGACATTCTCTAATATGAAATATTCCTCTTTTATTACTTTGAAAATATTAGGTAATTTAATTCCACATCGTTCTTTCTTAAGCCACCTTGAGTATCGCTTAATCGTCTTGTTATTTGAATGATAAATGTACGTAAAAACTGAGATCAAGATGGCAACCAAGAGTGATAAAAAACAGACAAAGAATATTATGTAGGATACCAACGTTGATAAAACAAAGACTACGTGTATGTTAATCATATTTTCATCAGGATAGAATGTATCTATCATGGAAAATGATTCGGTGATAAGTATAGTCGTTTTAGGGAACGCCATAAAAAAACCAATTCCAAAAATTACAAATGATACAAGTTCCATTCTCAAATCAACAAGACTTATGTTTTTAGATTTTACACTCTTAGTGCGACCTTTATGTTCTTTGATATCATCGTTGAAATTTTCCTTTTGATTTTGCATTGACTCCATAACCATGTCCAATTTGTCACCATCAGATATATACTCATATGTTGATAATGCTCGTATTTTAATTGACAATAGTATATAAACAATAGAAAAGATGATGTTCATTATGAAATACCCTTCATAGGTGTTGTCAGAGATATCCAGATTCTTTACTTGAAACATCTCAGCAAAACCTATAGGACGTTCAATGTAAATATTCATTGAAGTGTATTGATCAAGGAATGTACGTTCAGAATTAGGTTCAGTGGAATGTACAGATCTCTTCTCCTTTTTCTGTGATTGTGTGATTGGTTTCTCTTTGTTTTCGAAATAGATATCCACTGAAATTGAACTGTCGTGAAGTACAGAAGATCCAAGATAGATAATGTTTTCTGGACCATAATGTGGTAGAATAAGGAATCTGTTCATATCGTTCAGGGCCTGTTGATAAATATTCTTATAAGTACTTCCAAACTTCTGTCTACCATTATTATATGATCCATTATCTGGTCTATTAAAACTTGAATTTTTATTCGACTCTTTTGTAAGAGTGATGAAACTACTACCCATCATATTTTCAAGTATAGTTGAGCTTGATATACCGGACACTAGCCCTTCATTCATCATAGTCATCATGTTAACATTGTTCATAAAATGTTTGTCTTGGGTATAACCAAAAACATTAGCTACTCTTGATCTTGTGTATTCTGTGGTATACATTGATTTTACATTGTTCCCAACTATTGTATTTCCGAATACTCTACCGCCAGAAATCATATTAAATGCAGTAAGTTTACTATCGGATGAAGAAGGAAAATAGGACATATGTCCATTTTTTTTTTGCACTAAAAATTCACCTTTAATGATACTAATTATATCTAGACAGATAAACCTAAATGTGTGGTTTTTATCTGTTTTTAGTTGATCCGTAACAGGAGTTTCGTGATTAGTATTACTGTTGTTGTTGTTATTGTCGACATTGTGTGTGTCCGTGTCACTTGTATTTAAGAGTTTAAGTTTTAGGCATATATTTTCCCATTGTTCATCAGGAATATCTAAAATGATATTCTTATTTGCAAAATAGGCGTTGTAGATATGTATAGGTAAATAGGTATAAGGTTGGTCAATAATGAACTTTATTTCGTAATTAATTTTATCAAAAACACTTGTCACCAAATAGTTACCCCCATGTTTTTCTGAAATGTCGTCATTGATGTATGCGTTAGCCTTTTTTCCATAGTGCTGTCTCATATTCATATCAAAAATATTATTATCATGATTACTATGGATAGAAGGTTTCTTGTAGAATTGTGGTATGTATTTTACATTTATGTTCTTCTTCTTTCTAAAATAGACTATATAATGCTGATTTTCATCATTTTTAGTGATATTATCATTATTATCACTTACAATAGATTTAACCGTAGTGAATGAGTTGCCCAGTATTAATTCATCAAACGTTGTCTTTTTTTTGTGATGTGTTTGTTGTGTAGACTCTTTGATAGGTTTGGATATCCCAAGTTCAGAATGTAGTAACACTGAATCAGATTTTGCTTTTCTATTCATGTAAACAGAAATTGATTGTTTCCAGTCTTCTTGTTGTATGTAACAATATTTCAAGGTATGCTCTTTGAGAGAATAATATGAAATCCCATTTAGAATCTGTGTAGATATGTCGTATATTAATCTAGATTCTTTAGTAACAACAAAAAACCCATCTATTCTGTCATATTTGTTCTCGTAGACTGAATACCACATGTCACCCAATCCTCCAGGATTACAATAAAAATCAAAAGTAGAAATGTTAGTATAAATACTTGGTATTTCCAAGATTGTATCTATCCAAGAACCATCGAACGTCCTTAAATAATCTCTACCTATCGTTCCTAGAGCGTCGGAGTGTATACTCTGAAACGTAACGGACTTTGAAACAAATTGTCCCATATTTTCTCCCCTATCGTTGTCGTGTCCACTCATTCCGATACCACCAAATGAGTCACGTAATAGTACAATATTACTAGCACTCTGTGTAAGTTTACTTGGTGCTGTACAAAGCAGCAATCGGTATGGAACTAAAGGTGTACCAAGAACTGCCGTAATAAAGTAGTATCCATTGCTTATTTCTGACTTAAAATTTACACAAAGTTTAGCATTCGGTGAAATTTTATCGGCACCGCCTGAACTACTCTTGTCATAAAAACTGGAAAAGGAAAATCCAGATTTAAATCCGTAAGATTGTGAAGTAGTGCATAAAATTAGTCCAAATAGTATCGATACGCTCAACACTGAAAGATGCATACAACGATACACAATAATACATAATGATATTTCTAGTGTATGTTGAACTAACTTAAAAAAAAAACTTTGTAAAATAAAGGAAAAATTAGTTAAAAGTATGAGCAATGTCAAGAATTCGATAGGGTAGTTTATTGTTAAACGCAGGCATAATAAATACCTAAATTGTATTATTATCAAATAAATTTTTTATCTACTACATTCATGATCTAAGGTGTATAACCAGTATCACCAGTGTTAAATATATTATTTAAAGGAGATACATCTGCCAACCTACTCAAAGATCTTCGTATTTCTCCAATTCCTGCTAATGTGCCTTCTTCTGAATCACTATCCAGAAGGAGAGTATTCTTTTTAGGTCTTTTTTTCGGCTTCTCAGTCTCTTTTTCTTGTGGATCTTCCTCGGAACCGTCTTCTTCTTCGTTTTTGATATTCCTTTTTCGTTTGTTTGTTCCTGTCCGGACAGGATCTGGAGATGAATTTCTTGTACGTACAGGGTCTGGAGATGAATTTCTGGAACTTGAATTGGATCCTCCATTTCTCCTTTCAGTGTTCATTGTTGTTGCTTGTCTTTTATGGTTAAGCAAAGAAGAGTGAATGTTTAACGTTGGTATTTCGTCTTCTTCTGCTTCATCCGTAGCATCTTTGCTCCTTTTTACAGTGTCTTTATTTCTATTTTTGATAAAGTGAATTGAATTCCTGCTTTCATCAGCTGTGATTAACTTAATCGGATTGGTTATACGTTGATTTGAATTAACATCATCCATGATTAGCCGATTAACTCTTGAACCGCGAGATGAACTAGAGTTACTACTATTTCTTGTCGTTTGTTTCCTGTTATTTCGTCTATCACTGTATCGAAGATAGTCTGATATGCATGTATCTCTATCTTTCAGAACTACGGCTGCCTCTTCAAAGATCTTATCTGTATGGGCACTATTAATAATGCTTTCTTGTTTTCTATTTTGTTTGTCACCCAAAGGTTCAATAGAATTATATAGCATAGAGAGAATGTCCGTTTTGTCCGGTGTTTGTTTTTGTGATTGTTGACTCTGTGATTGACTATCTAACAGAGATGATGTCTTGGTTATTTTAGTTTTACTACTGTCACTACTTGTATCCTTGTAAGCCTCCGAAAATATTGATGTCAACTTAGTACAACCGTCTTCTGACAATTCTCTTCTCTTTCTTATTGCTGCTTTTTCTTCAAGCCAAGGAATCTCTGGGTAAAAAGGACAAATATTTTCATTCTTGTTTTGAATTTCCTCTCTTAGCATTAGCTGAAGTGTCTTATCAATAAAATGTCCAGAGTAAATCTTTTTCTTTGTCTCTTGTTCTATCTTTCCTTTAATGACGACCTCTTCTTTTTCCATTGGCTCAATA
>Ga0157374_10004194_pt1 | contig 12111 bp, 7 predicted proteins | sample M25metaG_FD_115308 | JGI IMG/M metagenome (GOLD analysis project Ga0157374, IMG submission 115308) | Miscanthus rhizosphere microbial communities from Kellogg Biological Station, Michigan, USA - M2-5 metaG | ecosystem: Host-associated > Plants > Roots > Rhizosphere > Soil | place: USA: Michigan...
CGAGTTGGGTCCGACCCAGATCCCGCCGTCGATGCCATGGCCGAGCTCTTCGGAGAACTGGCCGTAGATTTCCGGCGCAATCCGAACGCCGGCCGCGTGCGTATCGATCGTCCCGGTGGCCGTGATGGCCGCTTCCGCGACATCCGCGCTCAGGAGCGCAATCGCCGCACCAGCCGCAAAAACCATACTCTTCATTTCAGCCCCTCCATGGACATCGTCATTTGCAGCCGGTCGAAGGGGATGCAAGCAGTAGTATGAGTTAATGGTCTCGAAGCGCGGACGGTACCTGCGACCTTAGTGGCCGATCGAGCTATCCAGGAAAGTGCCGATTTTCATCAGCATCTGCGTTCTGGCGTCACTATCGTCGAGCTGGTGATCGAGCCCCTGAAAGCGGACCAGCTCCGCCTGATCGCCAGCGCTTCGCAGTGCTGCCACCATCTTGTCGCTGTGGGCGATGTTAACATTCCCATCAAGATCCCCGTGGAAGAGCAACACCGGCGCCTTGATCTCAGCTGCCCGCCGCAAGGGAGAGCCCTGGATCGTATCGGGTCCGGAGCCGACGAAGCTCTTCACGATGGCGCTGTCGGTGAAATCGTTCGACTCACTCTTGAACAGGTTTAGGTCGGTGACGGGCGCGATCGCCACCACGCCCTTGTACAATGTCGGCTGTTCTGCCGCTGACAACAGAGCAGCGTAGCCGCCGTAGGACCACCCAACGATCGCAAGCCTCTTCGGGTCGGCGATGCCCTGCGAGACCAGATATTTGGCGGCGGCTGTGATGTCGCCGATCGATGTTCGCCAGCCTTGGAAGCCATTCTTCGCCAGCCAGTCCTCGCCATAGCCCGAGGATCCACGAAAATTGGGCTGGATGACGGCGTAACCGCGGGCGGCGAGGAATTGCGGAAGCCAGTCGAACGTCCCTTCATCGCGAGCCGTTGGGCCGCCGTGAGGAAGCACGATTGCCGGCAGGTCTTTGCCCGCGCTCCCAGGTGGAAGAGTCAGGTAAGCGGGAATGCTGACCCCGTCTGAAGCCGGGTAGGAGATCGATTGAACAGAGGCGAGTTGCCTACTGATCAAAGGCACGCGCACAGGAGCAAGTTCGTCGAGGTGATGCGTGGCTTTGTCGAAAAGATAAAAGCTGCCAGGATCGCTGTCCCCGTAGGCGTACATCAACAGCTTCGATCCGTCCGCACTCGCGTTGACGAATGAGAGCTCCGGAAATTGCGGGATGGCCTTGCCGAGAGCGGTCGCAAGACTTTTGATCTCGTTGTCGAAATAAACGGTGCGGCGACGGTCGTCGACGTAAGTGTAGCCGATCACTCTCTGACCGTGACCGAGCCGAACGACATTGTCGATGTCGACTTTGTCGTTAGCGGCGATGAGCGTCCGTGCGCCGCTGCCGTCCAGCTTGACCCGGTACAGGGCGTCTCGACCGCCATTGTTCGCAAGCACGAACGCCGAATCGCTGCTTGCCTCAATGGCAACCGGGGTTCCGGCGTCCGGGAGATCCTCCCATTTGTTGGAGCCCGCCCGACGATACCTGACTTTGTAACCGCCGGTCAGAGTGTCGCCGATGGTCTTGGCGATCGTTTCAATGCGGACGTTGCCTCGGCCGTCAGTCAAATAGGAGTCGGCACCCTTCTGTGCACCCTCGATCGGCGTGACCTTCAGGTTGGAGAGCTGGATTTTATCGACGCCGAGGCCGTCCTTCCCCTCGACTGGATCGCCGATGCCGGTCGTGTTCGCCTGCTGCACATAATTGCGCTGCATCAGCACCGAACCAGGATCGTCGGGCAGCCAATCAAGAATGTCCCCATCGAATTGGTGGATGCCGAGATCAGTCGCGCGCTCAGGTTGCCCGAGCTGTCTGACGTTCTTGCCGTCAATCCCGAGCGTTACGAGCCGGGAAAAACCGGCCACATCGTTCTGTATCTTTGCGTTGCCTCCATAACTGCAGACCAATTGGGTGTCGGACGCGAACCTGCACCAGTCGACCGACTCTGGGTTGCCGCTGGACATGATGATTGGGTGCGCTTCCTTGGTGGTCGCATCCATGATCTTGACGACCGAGGTGCGTCCCGCACCGGAAACAACAGCGAGCAACAGTTTCCCGCTCGGGGAGATGTCCATCGATTGCACAGTCTCGCGCGTGCCAAATGCTTTGGCGTCCTCATCGAGCGTGGCAGCAAAACAGGCCGGAGCCTGCAGAAGCAGCAAAACCGCAAGAACCGAATGACGCGACATCTGGAAAGCCCCCTACCCGAGCAGGCATATAGTGCCGCGTATCCACAAGAAGGCAAGTGCCTGCTTGGCGCTTCGGCAAGCGGCTGTTAGCGGCGCGGAAATGACCCAACTTTTCCTTCCCGAATGGGCGCCTCACGAGGCCGTCTGGATCGGCTTTCCGTCCGATCCCGAACTTTGGCTTGCCGACCTCAAGCCGGCCGAGCAAGAGGTCGCAGCATTTGCCGAGGCTGTCCACGCCGGAGGTAAAGGCGAAGAGGTTTGGTTGGTGGCGAGCCACGAAGGGGCGGCAGAGACAGCTCGCGCGCTTTGCCCATTCGCGAGAGTGATCGTCGAGCCGTTCGGTGACATCTGGCTCCGCGACACGGGGCCGATCGTCATCGGTTCCGGAACCGAGCGCCGGGCCCAGGGCTTCCGGTTCAATGGGTGGGGCGAAAAGTATGAGCTGGAGGGCGACGAGACCATTGGACAGCGCCTCGCTGGCCACGTCGGCTTTCCCTACGCGCAGGCGGATTGGATCCTCGAAGGCGGCGCGATCGAGCACGACGGGTCCGACACGGCGATCACGACCGAACAATGCCTGCTGAACCCCAACCGCAACACCCTCAGCCGGCAAGAGGTGGAAAAGCGCCTGAAGCGAGATCTTGGGTTCGAGCGCATTGTCTGGCTCGGCGAAGGCCTGCTCAACGACCATACCGACGGCCATGTCGACAATCTCGCGCGTTTCGTCGCGTCGGGCCGGGTGGCGATCCCGACACCGGCAACCGACGATCCGAACGCCGCGGTTTACCGCGATATCGCACGGCGCCTCGCCGACACGGGTCTCGACGTCATCACCCTCCCCGCGCCCGGGTTGCTCACCAACGACGACGGCGACATCATCCCGGCGAGCTACATGAACTTCTACATCGGCAACGCCGTAGTGGTGGTGCCGCAGTACGGCGCGCCCAACGACAAGGCCGCGGTGGAAGCCATACAGCCGCTGTTTCCCAACCGCGTTGCAATCGGCCTCAGGGCGGACCACATCCTGACCGGCGGCGGAAGCTTCCACTGCATTTCTCAACAGGTCCCGGCATGAGCAAAATCACCGTCGCAGCCCTGCAACTCGCCCTTGGGGGTGACACGGCGCAGAACATCGCCGCCGTGACCGGCCTCGTGCAGGAAGCGGCGAGCAAGGGCGCCGGGGTGGTTCTTCCGCCTGAACTGTTCGAAGGGCCTTATTTCTGCCGGGTCGAAGACGAGAGTTTGTTTGCCAATGCCCGTCCCACTGCGGAGCACCCTTCGGTGCTGGCGATGCAGGATTTGGCCAAGGAGCTAGGCATTTGGATCCCGACCAGCTTCTTCGAGGCCGACGGCCCCCATCATTATAACAGTCTCGCGATGATCTGCCCGGATGGCAAGGTCGCCGGCGTCTACCGCAAGAGCCACATTCCTGACGGCCCCGGTTACGAAGAGAAATTCTACTTCCGGCCCGGCAACACTGGCTTCAAGGTTTGGCCGGGTCCACATAACTCCGTCCTCGGCGTCGGAGTCTGCTGGGACCAATGGTATCCAGAAACGGCGCGAGCCATGACTTTGATGGGTGCCGACATCCTCTTCTACCCGACCGCGATCGGCTCCGAGCCGCACGACCCTGGTTTAGACACTGCGCGGCTGTGGCGACGCGCGATGATCGGGCATGCAGTTTCCAACGTGATCCCCGTCGTCGCCTCAAACCGCGTAGGCACCGAAGATGGGCAGAGCTTCTACGGGTCTAGCTTCATCTGCGACGAGCGCGGCGACATCCTCGCCGAATTCGGCCGCGAGGAAACGGGGGTGTTGGTGGCAACGCTCGACCTAGGCGCAGCAAAGAAGCACCGCGCCGCCTTCGGCTTCTTCCGCGACCGCAGGCCGGAGCTGTATGGGCGCCTAATCGAAGATGTCTAAGGTCCAGAGTCCGCGCAAACTTGCGCACTGGCAGCACCGCCCAATGCTGGCGGCTTCCGCCGCGATGACGAGCGCTGTACGCGCGGTACGTGCGCCAGCTCTACGCAATCGCCATTGGATCGAACCGCCCGCACGGCCGCTATGACCGTCCGCCGCAGGTGGTTGAGGCGGCGATCGCTCGGCTTGATCAGGATTTCGGCCTGTTCGATTCTTCGCCGATTCTCCTGAATCCGGCACACGGCCCCGCCGGCCGCGATTTCGCCAATGCGGTGGCGCTGATCGAAAGCGACCTTGATCCGCCCGAGGTGCTGTCGCGCCTGAAGCAGATCGAGCGCGATTTCGGCCGCCGACGCGGCCGCCGCTGGGGGCCGCGTGTCCTGGATCTCGATCTGGTGCTGTGGAGCGGCGGCAAGTTTCGCTCCCCTCGACTCACCATTCCCCACCCCCAGCTGGAAAAGCGCGGCTTCGTCCTCAAGCCGCTGACGGCGGTGTCGCCCTACTGGCATGTGCGCGACGGTCTCAATGTCCGCCAGCTCGCGCATCGCCTTGCCCGCAAGCGCCCGCGGGGCTAACGGCTGCGTCGCTGGTCGGGCCCATAGCTCAGTCGGTAGAGCAACTGACTTTTAATCAGTAGGTCGCTGGTTCGAATCCAGCTGGGCTCACCAGCACCCTTCCGTATCAGCTACTCGAACCAGCTGTTTGTTTGTGAACGGATCGGTCAAGCCGATCCTTGGGATCCTGCTGGGCTTGCCAGCACACTTTCTTGCAGCCAGCGGACGGAGTATCGCCTCAAAAGTAGGCGATCGCCTTCAGAACGTGATCCGCATCAGCAATGAGTTCCGGCAAACGCGTGGGCGTCTCTTCAGCCGGAAAGCTATGGGATTGCAGCGCGGCGGTGGGCACCAACCCTGCCTTCATGGCCGCCATCACCCGTTCGAAATCTGCTGCAAGCGCATTGCGGCTCGCCACGAGGGTCGTCTCGCGCTTGTGAAATTCGGGATCGGAGAAGACGATCTCTCCGGGAGCCACGCCCACAAACACCAGCGTCCCTCCCGCCGCCACATAAGTGAGGCTCTGGCCCATCGAATCGAGCGAGCCTGTCGCTTCGAAGACGGTGTCGAACATGTCGCCTCGGGTCAGGCTCGCGAGTAGATGGAGAGCATCGCCACCGGCGGTGACAACATTCTCGAACCCAAGCTGGTCACGCGCATGAGCCAGCCGCGTTTCGCGACGGTCGAGGAGCGTGACGGTCGCTCCTTCCAGTTTGGCAAAGAGCGCGGTGCCGATCCCGATAGGTCCGGCGCCAACAACGAGCACTCGCTCACCGCGCTCTACTTTCGACCGAGCGACGGCATGTGCACCGACGGCCAGGAATTCAAGCATCGCGGCCTGATCGGGCGTGAGGCCCGTCGCATCGAGTAACGCGCTCTCGGGGACCGTCAGCAGCTCACACATGCCGCCGTCGGTGTGGACTCCGAGCACCTGGATGCTGACGCAGGCGTTCGGTTTTCCCTTGCGGCAGGCGATGCACTTTCCACAGGAAAGGTAGGGATTGACTGCGACCAGCTGGCCCTCGCTGAAGCGAGAGCCGATGCCAGCCGCAACAACCTGGCCCGCAAGCTCGTGGCCAATCACCCGCGGGTAGGCCAGGAACGGGTGTCGCCCCGCAAAGATGTGATAATCGGTCCCGCACAGCCCGACGCGCTGAATGCGAACCAACACTTCCCCCTCGGCAGGCTCAGGAGCGGTTCGATCCACCAGTCGAAGGTCGAATGGCTCTTCGCACACCACCGCCTTCATGCGAGGCTTGTCTGAGTATTTGAGCTTTTCACACTCGCGCTCCTATTTCACGGATGCGAAAGCCGCAAGGAAGTATAATAACGATAGTCTAGGCCTTCGCCCGAATGTGAAGTGTTCCGCCGTGGTAAATGCCTTCGCCGTCGTTCGAGGGGGCGGCTTCGCTCCCAGCGCCTTGGTTTCCCTCCACCACCACGAGCCGGACATGCAGTTTTTTGGGCATTCCCGGATAGGCGCCCTGCGCCTTGCCGAGCGTGAGCATTCGCGCGTTATCGTCCCATTGCATCGGGATAATGCGATACTGGCTTTTTTCGTAATCGTAGGAATCGCCAGCGTCCGAATAATAAGCGAAGTCCGCGTCCGCGCCTGGATAGACGCGCACTTCGAGCTCCGCGACCTGCGAGTCTGCGTTCTCGACCACTGGCCCGAGCGGCACGATCGATCCCGCACGAACGTAGAGCGGAAGACGGTCGAGCGGCGTCGGTGCAAGGACGGTCTTTCCGCTCTCGAATTTTTGCCCGGTCCAGAAATCGTACCAGGCCGTCGTTCGCGGGAGATAGACGCGGCGTTCCGTCGCGCTAGGCTCCGTCGCTGGCGCAGCCAGGAACTCCGGACCGAACATGAACTGATCGCCTATGTCCCGGACGCGCTGATCGGCCGGCCAATCCATCGCCAGCGCTCGCTGCATCGTGTAGCCCTCGTTCGTCACCTTCCAGGCGAGCGAATAGATGTACGGGAGCAGCCGGTAACGCAGCTTCTCGTATGCGATCAGGATCGGAGTCGCTGTGCCGTAGCTGAACAGCTCATTCGTATCGTTGGACCGGTGTCCGTGGGTACGCAGGATAGGACAAAAGACGCCATACTGGAACCAGCGCGTATAGAGCTCCTGATAATCGGGATCGCGCGTATCGCGCTCATAAGGCCAGCCGTACCCGGCGATGTCGGTGGTCCAATAGGGCAACCCTGACATTTGGTAGTTCAAACCCGCGGTCATCTGCCGCCGGAACGTCATCCAGCTGCCGATCACATCGCCAGACCAGACGATGGTCGCGTTGCGCTGCTGACCGAGGAAGCCGGAGCGGGTGAGAATGAAGACCCGTTTGCGGTCGGTCGTCTCGCGCCAGTGATCGTGGACGCCACCGGTGTGCATCAGCGGGAAGATGTTGGTGTAGCGAGCGCCATTCCCGATATGCAACCGCTTGGCATCGAGTGACGCATCGCTCTGGCCGTTCCAGATTTCCGGCTCGCTACTGTCGAGCCAGAAACCGTCCCACCCTTCCGCGAATTTCACCCCCATCAGGTACTTCCAGTAGAAGTCCCGAGCGGCGGGATTCGTCGCGTCGTAGATGTCTGTCTGGGGGACGAGCAGCCCTAGCTGCTTCATGGCAGCATAATTGTCCGACTGCGGATCGAGCTTGGCCCAGACCGAGATCATTGCGTGCACGTTTTCCGAGTGCAGCTTGGCGAGGGCAGCGGGCACGTCTGGCCACGGAGCCAGATATTCGGCCGAATATTGCGGATCGCCCTGCCGATTCCACCAGAACCAGTCCTGCACGATCATATCGAGCGGCACGTGCTGGTCGCGATATTCCGCGGCAATCTCGAGCAGTTGCTTCGCCGCGCGGTAGCGGTCCTTCGACTGAATGAATCCGTATGCCCAGCGGCCGAACATCGGCGCGTGGCCCGTCATGTTCCGGTAGATCTGGATCAGCCGGTCGATCGAGGGTCCGTAGAAGACATAATAGTCGATCGCATCGGCGGCTTCGGCGGTGAGCTTCAGTTCGCTGGGGAAGCGGTTGTCGAACCAGGATTTGGACGCGGTGTTCCAGAGCAGGCCGTAACCCATCGTCGATACGAAGAACGGGATTGCGACGTTGGTGTTCGCCTGCGCCAGCTCGATCACCGTGCCGCGCTGGTCAAGCACGCCCTCCTGATGTTGCCCGAGGCCGTAAATGCCCTCAAGCGGATCGGGAAAGAACCGCTGATCGACTCGGTAGACAGATTCGCCGTTGGCCTGATGCGGCCAGTAACGGCGCTGAACACGGTCGGATTCCTGGAGCAAGGGTTTGCCGTCGGGGCCGACAAAACGAAGCAGCCCGCGTTTGAGATCGGCTTCGACGCTAAGCTTCGAAGTTCGGAGCGACGCCTTATCGGCGCTCGCGGCATAATCCGCCGCTCCATTCGTGTCCGCCGAGAGCAACCACGGCGTTTGCGCCGACGCTCCTGTCGGGTTGCCCGGACCTGCGACAACATGAATCACGTCCGCCGCACAGACTGTAACGCGCACCGTCTCCGGTCCCCTGCGCATTACGAACCCAGATGCAATTTGCTCAACTGTCGCCGGAACATCCGCCGGAATGTCGACCGGTTGCGCCGCGAGTTGCGACGGCAGCACTGCAGCTGTCGTCGCCGCTCCGGCCGACGCCGAGAGGAACCCTCGGCGATCCAGCGACGGTGGTCCCGTCACTCCGGCAGCTTCGTCTGCCCGGTCACCGCAAAGTCACCGGCAACCGTCGGCAATCCAGATCCCGGCTGACCTCCGCCTACCGAGATCGTGTACTTCCCGGCCGGGATGAGGCGGCCGCCGCGATCGTCGACCATGCTGATATCCCTCGGCTTCAGATCGAACGCGACCGTCTGCGTCTGGCCGGGAGCCAGGTGCACGCGCCGAAATCCGCGAAGGGCCCTGATCGGCGCCCCGGCGACATTGGGGAACCTGAGATAGAGCTGGACCACCTCATCTCCGGCGACCTGACCGGTGTTGGTTACGCTAACCGACGCGTGGAGCGGCTCGCCTGCACGAACCGCGGTCTTCGGCAGATCGAGGTTGCCGTAGCCGAAGCTGGTGTAGCTCAGGCCATAACCGAACGGCCAAAGTGGCGTGCCGGTGAAATAACGGTAGGTCCGACCTTTCATCGAATAGTCTTCGAAGTTCGGCAGCTGGCTGGTGTCGGCGTAGAAGGTGAGAGGGAGGCGGCCGCCCGGGTTGTTGAGTCCCCTCAGCGTGTTGGCGATCGCCGTCCCACCTTCCTCGCCGGAATACCAGGATTCGAGGATTGCGTTGGCATGCTCCTTTTCCCAGCGGGCAGCGAGCGCACTTCCGTTCATCAGAACGACGACGAGCGGCTTACCGGCGGATCCGACCGCACGGACGAGATTCTCTTCCGGCTCGGGCATATCTATGTTGGTGCGGTCGCCGCCTTGGAACCCGGGCTCGCTGACCGGCATCTCCTCGCCTTCGAGCTGACTCGTGATCCCGACAACGGCGACGACCACATCGGCGTCGCGCGCCGCCGCCACAGCCGCCGGATCCGGCCTCTCGTCAACCCGCCGCCAGACGAGCCGCATCTTCGGTTCGGTTTCGGGGCGCGCGTCATAATTCACATCGATCTTGGTCGGCTCGCCTTTTTCCAGGTGAACGCGCCCGAAGCTGGTTCCACCGTACGTGTGTGCGACGGGCCGGCCGTTGACGCTCACGCCCGCGGAGCCGCTCGTGTCGACGCCGATCCGATAGTCCCCGGTTTCGGGAGCGGTGACGAGCCCGGACCAATGAGCGCTGAATTGCTTGCCCTTCAGTGCGTCCGGAACCGAGCCGGTGGAAACGTCGATCGCGGGTTCTACCCGCGTCGCAACGGGCGGCGCTTTTCCGGGCGGTCCTCCGGCGTTCCGATATTCCGCCTGCAGTCCCTGCTGACCACTCGACGTGCGTAATGCTTCGGCGGGGATGGCTTCGCCTGCGGTCGAAAGGAACTCGGTTCCCGGGACATAGGTGATTTGAGCATCGGGGAAGGCAGCCTTCATGCCTTCGAGCACGCTGACGGTGTGGGTCGGTTGGCCGTTGTAATTACCGAGGAGGACGGCAATCTGATCGGCAAGCGGGCCCACCACCGCGATGCGCCTGGCATGGGTCAGCGGCAGTGTGCCGTCGTTCTTCAGCAGCACCATCGATTCCTGCGCGAGCTGCAGCGCCAGCTGGCGGTGGGCAGGGCTGTCGAGTTCGGCTGGGTTGATGTGTTCATATGGGACCATCGACGGAGGATCAAACATCCCGAGCTTCATCCGAGCGGTGAACAACCGCGTCAGAGCCGTATTGACAGCGCTCTGGGGCAGGATGTCCTTCTTCATTGCGTCAATGTAGGGCTGGTAGTCGTCGTGGCCCTGCACCTCGCCGAAGGTGATGCATTCGTTGTCCATCCCGCGCTCAAGCGAAATGGTCGACGCTTCCGGCTGTGATGGGCGGTAGCGATGGTTCTCGTAAATATCGCGAACCGCGCTGCAGTCCGAGACGACATATCCGCCGAACTTCCAGGCGCCGCGCAGCGTGTGTTGAAGCAGGAATTCATTCGCGCAGGCTGGTTCGCCGTTGATCGCGTTGTACGCGCACATCACCGAGCCGGCCTTGCCTTCCGTCACCGCCGCCCGGAATGCCGGGAAATAGGTGTCCTCCATGTCATGCTTGCTGACATCGACGTCCATGAAGTGCCGCGTCGGTTCGGGACCGCTGTGCACCGCATAATGCTTGGGCGTCGAAATCGCGCGATAATAATGCGGGTCGTCGCCCTGCATACCGGTGACGTAAGCTACCGCCATCCGCCCGGTCAGGAACGGATCTTCGCCGTACGTTTCCTGCCCTCGACCCCAGCGCGGATCGCGGAAGATGTTGATGTTAGGCGCCCAGAAATCCAAGCCTTCGAACGTAGTCGAATGGCCTTTCTTCATCGCTTCGTCGTGCTTGATCCGGCCTTCGACCCCGATGTCCTGAGCCATCTGGTGGACGCCGTCCGGATCGAACGTGGCCGCAAGCCCGACCGGCTCCGGAAATTCGGTCGTGCCCTTCACCGCGACCCCGTGCAGCGCTTCGCTCCACCAGTCGTACGCAGGCACGTTGAGCCGAGGGATGGCTCGGGCATGATTGACCAGCTGCGAGGCCTTTTCCTCCAGCGTCATCCGATGGACGAGATCGGCGGCGCGCGCTTCCGCCGAAAGTGAGGTGTTCAAGTATGCCGGTGTGCCGCTCTTATGCGCAGCGGTCGCCGCTGCAGCCGCAATCGATCCTGTGGCCAACAGCCACAACGCAACCCATTTCTTCATTACGCAATCCCTTCCCCAAGCATTCGCGTTATTTGTGTCAAATCATTTCAAGTCATGTGTATTTTGAGCGCCGCCGCATAATCCACGGCGGGTCGATTTTTCGGTAGCCGAACGTGGAGCGCCGAGGCGTCCTGCCTCCAAACCAGGTGCGCGCCCGTCCCAAGCAGCTCGACGTGCGCGACGCGCCCCGGTTTGGTCGCTGCGCCGGTCCCAAGGGACGTCAAACGCATCTCCTCTTCGGGCCAACCGAGTGCGATCGCGTAGACGACGGTGCCCGCCTTGTTGCTCGTGTAACGGATGTCTTTGGCGGTAACCGCCTTGATGCTCTCGCCCTGGAACGATCCTTCCTTGATCGAAACTGCCCCTTCCCCATAGACCTTCCACGGGCGCGTGGCGTAGATCGCTTCGCCATTGATCTTCATCCAGGCACCGATCTCCTCGACGATCCGCCGTTCCTTCGAATCGATTGTGCCGTCGGGCCGCCCCGGCACATTTAGGATGAAAGTGCCGTTCTTGCTGACGGTGTCGGCCATCCAGTGAATCGCGTCCGCGGGATGCAAATAGCCGCCATAGTCTCCGGGCTTCTCGAAGAGCTTTTCCTGATAGTGCCACTCGCCGATGCAGGTTTCCGACTGCCACGGGTTCGGCAGGATCTCGCTGCTGAGGCCGCGCTCGATGTCGGCTACGACCGCCTTGCGCAGTTCTGGCGGGACATTCTTGACGTTGAGCACGCAATCCGCGCTTCCGTGGCGCGCGATGCGCTGGTTGTAATAATAAGCTCCGACCGACATTCCGCCCCAGCCGAGCGGCAGCAGGGCGTTGTCGAAGTAGAGAAGATCAGGATCGTGCTGATCGATCAGGTCGCGCGTTCGATCGTAGAAATATTTCACATAGGACGCGTCGGGCAGAGCATCGGCCGGGTGCTTGGGGCCGTAGAGCAGCTGCGGATCGAGCCCTTCCCACCATTCTCCCTTGCCGTCCGCCAAGGTGAGACGGCCATCATAGGGCACGCCGGCGAGCGGACCGCTTCGGTCGGCGCTGTGAGAGGGTTGGAAC
>Ga0157374_10004195_pt1 | contig 12106 bp, 10 predicted proteins | sample M25metaG_FD_115308 | JGI IMG/M metagenome (GOLD analysis project Ga0157374, IMG submission 115308) | Miscanthus rhizosphere microbial communities from Kellogg Biological Station, Michigan, USA - M2-5 metaG | ecosystem: Host-associated > Plants > Roots > Rhizosphere > Soil | place: USA: Michigan...
ACGCGATTCGGCGAATAGGAGAGCGCTTCGGTGGAGGGCGCGCCCGCGAAGCGCTCCAGGTTGATAGCCGTCTCGAGCAGAGGATCGAAGGTGGTGGTGACGAACAGGTCGAATTCCGGGATGGCGGCCAGTCGCCGCAGCGCCTGCGGGGGCTCGAAAGACGCGTCCTTAAGCAAGCCACGCAGGCGCACGTAGGCTTCCTCGCGCCGGCCGCGCGCGCCTAAGAAGTAACAGACCACATCGTTCAGCGTATAGGGCTGCGGCAGTTCGCTAACGTCGACATTGAGTCGACCGGCGAGCTTTTCCGCCAGCCAGTCGTACAAGAGCCGAGGGCCCTTGTCGGTGCGGACCTGCAGCAGCTCCGGTCCCACGATCGGTATGACGCGCCGCTCTTCGATGTAGCTGAGCAGGTCGTCCCAGGCGTCCTCGTCCAGCGCGCTGTGCGCCAATTGCAGGGCGGCGCCGCTGCTCATGGGCGGTTGGTGCTCGCAGGGAGAATCATTCGGGGCGTGGGACTTCTTGGTGTGATTTCATGTGTCCGAAGATTGAGTGTGACGCAGCGCTTTACCACTGGCAAGACAAAAGGCGGGTTCGCGGTCGTGATTCGTGGCGGGCACTGTGCTTTCTGAATAACACATAATCTAACTCAAGGCCCTGTGATGCAGGCTGCCCCGCGCCTAGAAGGTAGCTGAGGCGCCCACTAGAAGTTGCAGTCGCTTAATGTTTTCGCCGTCGAGTGGAGCGGCTACGTCGATATAGATGATATTGCCTAGCGATGAGCGGTTGTTGCCCAGCCGTATGCCAACTCCCAAGTCGCGCAGCCAGCCCAGTTGCGGTGTGTCTACGGGGTTGGCGCCGTAGGTGCGGCCGGCGTCAAAGAATGCGGCACCACCAACGTCAAACAGCCGCCAGATGGTCCAGCCAGTGAAGAGGCGTTCCTCGGCCGTGAATAGGACGCGGCTGCTTCCCTGCTGGTAGCGCAGCGGGTAGCCGCGCAGTCCATTGTCACCGCCGAGCAGGTAGTAATGGTCCAAATCAAGTCTGTTTCCTGTGTCGCCGGCAACGCGGACGTAAGTTAGGCTGCGTCGGGAAGTGCGCCAGTACCAAGCCCAATTGGTACCGGCGCGCAGATCGTCGACCCGGCCTTGTTCGAGTCGACCCGCAAAGCTGGCAGTAGCGAAGAGCTGGTGGTGGGCGGATAGATTCCAGCCATAGCGGCCGTGGCCATTGGTCACCAGCGCATGGCGATCGGCCCCAAATGCCGGTGAAGCCACCCCCAGCTGAACAGTTGCGGAGGCACCGAAATGCACATCTTCGGTGCGGCCGATGAGATTCAAGTTGTGGGTGGTCGCGAAGCTGTCGGTCAGCCACTCGGTCTGCAGGTACGGGTAGACCAAATCGCGGTTGGCGGGGATGGGTGCAAGCGCGGCGTTGACAGGGGGATCGCCGCTGAAAATTGGGCTGAAAGTGTCATGCTCGCTGTGCCAGCCCGCGCTGATGCGCAAGGTGTGGCCCGAGCGCAGGCCCGGCGACCAGCCGGCGTAGGTATCGAACAGGCGCAACGCGTGCAGGTAATGGTCGTAAGGTATGCCCAGCTGGTAGCGCGTGTCTGTACCCACGGTGTCCGTGATCGTTAACCCGGCGCTATGCTGCACATCCATGGCATAAAAGGGCCGATAGATCTGCAGGCTGCGGTCGTGGCCGTCACTGTTGTTTGCCCAATGCAGCGCGTCCTGCCAACGGCTGCCTAGCACCGACGGATCCTGCCATTCGAAGTAGGTGGACTGGCGATCGACGTCGCTGCCGTAGCCCACCAACAGAGTTTTTCCAAAACCAAAGAAATTTTCGTCCTTGACCTCCACCGATGCGGCGCTCTTGCCGCCGCCGTGTGAATAGCTCGGACCGATTTGCAACGTCCACACGTCGTGAGTTTCGACCAGAATGTCTACCACCCCATCGTGCCAGGCCACGGCACGGACGGTGGGTTCACGCAAGAAATTCAGTCGCCGGAGGTTACGCTCTGTTTCTTTGAGCAGCCGTCCCTGATAGGGCTCGCCAGTCCGAAACAGCAGTGCGGCTTTTATTGCGCTGGTACGGGTGTGGAGATGAAATCGATTGGCAAGACGATAGAGCCCATGATTTTCGCGCGGATCGTTCTCATCGAAGATCTGCCCGTTGTGAATGGAGATTTTCCCGAAGCGCGCGCCAGAGGCTTCGAGTGTCGCATCGTCGGGCAAAGCCACGGCCGCCTCGGCATTGCCCTCGGGCGCAGTCGAACTTCGTGCGGCGGCGGTGGCCGCGAGGCCCAGTAGGGCAAGCGTAAAGAGTGCGGTATTCATCCCGGCCATAATGATGAACATCTCCCGCCGCCAAGCTTAGACTGCGCCATCGGGAAGCGCGGGCCTTAGGGCGCGCAAAGTGTCGCCGTGGCCACCGGCGTGGACCGCTACGAGGCTACTGAAACTAATGCATATCGCCTATTATTTACCGATGCAGCATGATGGCTGAGAGTCGTCCGACTATGGCCGCGAAAAGAGATCCGCTTTCCTACGAACGCGTCTCGGAACCAGTCGCGGTGCTGCCGCGTTATCTGCGCCGTCAGCTGCGAAGCCTCGGCATTGGAGTGGTACTGATAGGCATCGCCCTGTTTGCGGGCATGCTTGGCTACCATCGCTTTCTGGGGCTGTCCTGGATCGACTCTTACGAAAATGCGGCAATGATCCTTTCCGGTATGGGGCCACTGGCCAGCCCGGAAACCTTCGCAGGCAAGTTCTTCGCCGGTACTTATGCACTTTTTTCCGGCATCGCCGTGCTGGCAATCGCCGGCGTGATCGCAGCGCCCCTGGTGCACCGCTTCCTACATCGCCTGCACGCAGATTCGGAGGAATCGAAATGAACCCTGCGGCCCGCCTGCGCCGTGCGTATTTCGACTGCCGCTACGGGCAGCTCCACGTCCATCAGGCGATTCCGCCCGGCGGCGGGTTCGACGAGGCGGCGGCATTGCTGTGTATTCCGGGACGCGAGGGCAAAGGTCGCTTCTTCCTGCCGCTGCTTGGTCCCTTAGGGGAGAGCCGCTCGATCTACGCTCCCGATCTGCCTGGGTACGGGGAGTCCGATGGTGCGGGCGCCAACGCCGGGGCGGAGCAGTTCGCACTGGCGTTTACCGATTTTCTCGACTCGATGCGCCAGCGCGAGGTCGATGTTGTGGCACACGCCGAAGGTGTCGAAACGGCCATCGCCATGGAGAAGTTAAGGCCCCGGTCGCTGCTGCGACGGCTGGTTTGCACGGGTGCCTCCCCTAAGGCGCTTGAGGCCTTGCAGGCACTGAAAATCAATTTCCGTGAACTACCGCTTGCCGGCGCCGACCCTCAGGCGTTCCCTGTGGCTCCGGGCGGCCGTCAACTTTCTGATTTAATTGAGTTTTTCGGCGCGATCGGCACAGTTTGAGGACACAGCTCCCAAATTTGAAGTGAACCAAATCAGGGGCTTGGCGCCGAGGGTAGACTTCATCTGCTATGAGTACCACCCCGCCCGGACCGCGTGCCGCGGCCGCCGAATTCGAAGCGACCGCTGACTATCCCCCGGCCTCACCCGCTTCCCCGCTCGATACCTGGGTCAAGCCCTCACGCGGCAAGCATTCATCGGGTTCGGGATCCAACGCAGAGGATCCCTTGCGCGCCTATCGCGAAGAGGTGAGATCGCTCCGCGAGAGCGTGGCGATGCTGACCAATCACCGCGATCAGCTGCAGGCGGAACTCAATGCGCGTGCCAGCAAGTTGCAGGTCGTCGAACAGCTCCAGCAGACCAAGGATTCACAGCACGCTCACCAGGAACGCGAGCTTGAGGCCTGCAAGGAAGAGATCGCCGCACTGCGGGAGAACTTGGCTGCGGTCACCACCAGCCGCGACCGACTACAGCACGATTTGAGCCTGCTGTCGGGCAAGCTTGGAAGTTTCGACCAGACACCGGGCGAAGTTGACCTGAAGCTCGTGCAGCTGGAGCGCCAACTGGGAGAGCGAGACCAGCGTATCGCAGAGTTAACGGAGCAGATGTCAGCTCGTTCGCAGCAGCATTTTCTGGACACCGCGGAACGCGACGATCTTAAGGCGCGGCTGGAGCGGGCGCGTGCTGACCTTGCCGCCATCGCCCAAAAGCGCGGCCAAGGTGATGGTGAGCGCGAGCGTGCGCACCGCGAGCAGGCGCTAGCCCGCCACCAGCAGGACCTCACCGATCTGCAGCGCCAGGTCGCGCGGCACCGCGAAGCCTTGCAGCGCACCGAAGCGCAGCGCCAGGTGTTCGAGTGCATGCTGCGCGAGGGCGAGCAGGCGCTCGATGAACGTGATGAGCGACTGCGTGCCTTGCAAATGGAAGCCGAATCGCAACGCGTGGATCATGGCATGGCGCTCGAGCGCGCCAACAAACAGCTGGCCCAGGCCTTAAGCCGGGGCGGGAGTGGCGATCGCCATTTCGGCAAACCATTTCCGGGCACTGACGAGCGCGCGCCTGAACCTGCCATGCCGGCGATGGTCCCATTCGGTCCGGACCCGGAATCGCGGCAGCGCATCAGCGCCCTGGAGAGTCAGCTCGCCGAGGGCGCCCAGGCCCTGAGCCGGTTGCAGCTGGAACTTCAGGAGGCGCAGGAATCCAAGCGGGCGCTGCGCGATGCGCTGGCGCGCGCTGATCGCCACGCCAGCGACGGTCCAGGCAGCTTAATGACTGAGCGGGCAGCGCCCGTCGTGCGCGAGTCCGATGTGACCACCCTTGTCCCCACGCCGCGAAGTGGCCAACGCCTGCTGGTGCGCACCGAAGGCGACGCGGGCATCGTGCAGGTGCTTACTCGGCGCACCACCATCGGCCGCACACCTGACAATGACATGAGCGTGGAATCCGAATCGGTCAGCCGTCACCACGCCGTGGTACTGATGACCGACGGCGCCACGGCGGTCGAGGATCTGAATAGCACCAACGGTGTGTTCGTCAACGGCGTGCGCGTGCAGCGCCAGACGCTGCGCGAGGGCGACGTGCTGACGATCGGCAAGGTCAGCTTCCGCTTCGTGTTCAAACCCGACGCCGAACAGGCCTGAAGACCTTTAAGCGTCCTTGATCTACCGTCGCCACCCGGGGCCGACGGCTTCCTTGAGGATGCCTTAAGCTTCGCTCCCATGAGCGATGAGTACCTGCAGCGCATCCTGACCGCCAAAGTGTACGAAGTGGCGATCGAATCGCCGCTCGACCCGGCCCCGCGCCTTTCCCGGCGCCTGGGCCACGAGGTGCGCCTCAAGCGCGAGGACCTGCAGCCGGTATTTTCCTTCAAGCTGCGCGGCGCCCACAATAAGCTGGCGCAGCTGGGCGAGGCGGCGGCCAACGGGGTCATTACCGCCTCCGCGGGCAATCATGCGCAGGGCGTAGCGCTCGCGGCGCGCCGCCGCCAGGTGCGCGCGGTCATCGTCATGCCGCAAACCACGCCGGCCATCAAGGTGCAGGCGGTGGCGGACCTGGGCGGGGAAGTCATTCTGCACGGCGATGTGTTCGATGCCGCCTTCGAGCACGCCATGGAACTCGCGCGCGCGCAGCACTTAACTTTCGTGCATCCATTCGATGATCCGGACGTGATCGCCGGGCAGGGCACCATCGGCATGGAGATCATCCGGCAGACCGCAGGGGAGCTCGATGCCATCTTCGTGCCGGTCGGCGGCGGCGGGCTGATCGCCGGCATCGCCGCCTACGTCAAGCCGCTCCACCCTCAGGTGCGCATCATCGGCGTGGAGCCGGAGGACGCGGCGGCCATGTATGAATCGCTCAAGGCCGGCCGGCGAGTGACGCTCGCTCAGCTGGGACTGTTCGCCGATGGCGTGGCGGTGCGGCGCGTGGGTGAGGAAAGCTTTGCGCTCGCCCGTCGCTACGTGGACGAGGTGGTGCGCGTCAATACCGACGAGATCTGCGCGGCGATCCAGGATGTTTTCGAGGACACGCGCGCGATTCTCGAGCCCGCCGGCGCGCTGGCGGTGGCGGGCATCAAGCGCTATGCCGCCAGGAACATGACGGCGGGTCAGCGATTCGTGGCCATCAACAGCGGCGCGAATCTGAACTTCGACCGGCTGCGCTACATCGCCGAGCGCGCTGACTTGGGCGCCGGGCGCGAGGCACTGCTGGCGGTGGAGATTCCCGAGCAACCCGGAAGTTTCCTGCGATTCTGCGGTGCGCTGGGCCAGCACAACGTCACCGAATTCAACTACCGCTACCAGAGCACCGAGCGCGCGCAGCTGTTCGTGGGCTTTGGGCTGCAGCCGGGTCAGGAGAACGCCGCGACGGTGATCGCGCGCCTTGGCAAGGCAGGCTATGGCGTCATCGACATGAGCGGCAACGAGATGGCAAAGCTCCACGTGCGCTACATGATCGGCGGCGGCGGGCGCGGCCTGGCCGATGAGCGCCTGTTCCGCTTTGAATTCCCGGAGCGCCCCGGCGCCCTGCTGGAGTTCCTCAAGGCCATCGGCACCACCTGGAACATTTCGCTCTTCCACTATCGCAATCACGGTTCCGACTACGGCCGGGTGCTGGCCGGCATCCAGGTGCCCGAGGCCGGGCGCGAGCTGTTCTTGAGCCACCTTGAAGCGCTCGGCTATCCCTACACCGAGGAAACCGCAAATCCTGCCTACCGCAGCTTCCTGGCCGCCTGATGAGCGCGGCTGACGTGGAAGTCCGCGAGGTCTACGCCCCACGTCGCGTGGCGGAGAGGTTGGAACTGAGCGGGCGCGAGGGAAACATCTCGGTGCTGCGCTGGGGTCCTGCCGACAGCTCACCGATCGTGCTGCTGCACGGCTGGATGGATTGCGGAGCGGCCTGGCAGCTGCTGGTCGACAGGCTCCCGGACGAATGGCCGCTGCTGGCGATCGACTGGCCCGGTTACGGTCAGAGCGGGCGACACGAGGCGCACTACTGGTTCCCGGAACACCTGGCCGAGCTCGACTGGCTGCTCGAGCAGGTCTCGCCGCAATCCCCGGCTCGTCTCATCGGCCACAGCATGGGCGGGACCGTGGCCTCGATGTATGCGGGAGTGCGCCCGGAGCGCGTGCGCTGGCTCATCAATATGGAAGGCTACGGCATGCCGGAGCTCCCGCCCGCAGAACTTCCCGGTCTGATCGCCGGCTGGCTGGATAATCTGCGCAATCCTCCCGCGGCGCGCCGTTACGCGGATCTGGAGGAGCTCGTCATTGCGCTCAAGCGTGCGAATGGCTGGCTGCCCATGGCGCATGCGCGCTTTCTTGCCGAGGTCTGGACTCGGAAGGTCGAGGGCGGCCACGAAATGCTCGCCGACCCGCGACAGCAGATGCGATCGCCCATCCGCTACGGGCGCGCCGATCTCGAGGCCTGCTGGGCGCGGATACGCGCACCGCAGCTGCTCCTGTACGGCCAGGAATCGGCCCACGCACGCCGCGTGCTCAATACCGATGCGCCAACCCGCCTGCGCGAGAGCATGCCGGGAGTGGCCATCGAGTCGATCCCGCAGGCCGGGCACTTGATGCCCTACGAGCAGCCCTCGCAGGTGGCGCGCGCGATCATGCGGTTCGCGGCGCTGCACGCTTGAGCAATTCTCTGGATCTCGAATTGCTGCCGCCCAGCGCTCCGGCGCCGCCGCGGAGCAATGCGGTGTACTTCATCGTCGGGCGCTGCTTTGCGACCTTGGGCGGGCAGATGCTGGCGGTGGCGGTGGGCTGGCAGGTCTACGCGCTGGCGCGCACCCCGCTCTCGCTCGGCATCGTGGGACTGAGCGAATTCTTGCCCTTCATCCTGCTGGTGCTGGTGGGCGGGCACCTGGCCGATCGTGCATCGCGTCGCGCGGTGGTCTGCTGTGCGTACCTCGGGCAGATCCTTTGCGCGCTCACCCTGCTGATGCTCAGCATCTACGAAGTGAGGCGGACCTGGCTGATCTACTTGACGCTCAGCGTATTTGGCGCGACGCGCGCCTTCTGGGGTCCGGCCATGCAGGCCATGCTGCCGGGACTGGTCGCGCGCGAGCGATTCCCGAAAACCGTGGCGCTCAATTCCATGCTGTTCCAGCTGGCCTCGGTGGCAGGACCTGTGATCGGCGGATTTCTGTACCTCGCCGGCGCTTCGGTCGTGTATGGATGCTGCGCGATCATGTACGCCGGCACGCTCGTGCTCATGCTGATGATCCGCGCCGATACGCGACCGAAGGCTCCCCCGGAAGCGGGCGGCGTGCGGCAATTTCTCGAGGGCTTGCGCTTCGTGCGCCACAACCCGCTGGTGCTGGGCGTGCTGTCGCTCGATCTGTTCGCCGTGCTCTTCGGCGGCTCGGTGGCGCTGCTGCCGATTTTCGCCAGCGACATCCTGCACACCGGTCCTGAGGGCCTGGGCCTGATGCGCGCGGCGCCCAGCATCGGTGCGGCGCTGACGGCTGCGCTCCTGGCGGTGCGGCCGCTGCGCGATCACGCCGGCCGCGCCATGCTGGGGGGCGTGGCGCTGTTCGGCATCACGATGATCGTGTTTGGCCTGTCGCGGAGCCTGCCGCTGTCGATCGCCGCGCTGGTCTTGAGCGGAGCCGGCGACATGCTCAGCGTCAACATCCGTGGGATCCTGGTGCCGCTCAACACTCCCGATCCGCTCCGCGGCAGGGTGAGCGCGGTGAACTGGATGTTTATCGGCGCTTCCAACGAACTGGGCGAATTCGAGTCCGGCCTGACGGCGAGCTGGTTCGGCACCGTGCCCTCGGTGGTGGTGGGCGGTGTCTTGAGCGTCGCGGTGGCCTTAGGCTGGGCCTGGATGTTCCCCTCGCTTCGCCGGCTGCGCCAACTGCACTAGCCCGGCGCTGGGTTTCCTGTGCTCTTCAGCCCGCGGTCTTGGGCGGTGTTTGGCCCAGCTGCAGATACTGGTGCGTAAACGCAATAGCCATGCTGCCTTCGCCCACCGCGGATGCCACGCGCTTGACGGGACTAAAGCGCACATCGCCACAAGCAAAGATGCCAGGCACGCTGGTCTCGAGCAGGTACGGGTCGCGCCCTGCGTGCCAGCAACCGCACCGGACCACATCACTCCCGGTCAGCACGTAGCCGCGCTTCTCGCGAGCGATCTCGGGCGGCAGCCATTCGGTCTCCGCATCCGCGCCGATAAACACGAACAGCCCGCCGCAATCCTGGCGGCGCACCGCGCCGGTGGAGCGATCCAGGATGTCGATGGCCGCTAGGTGGGTTTCGCCATGCACGCCCTGGACCTCGCAGTTGAGCGCCGCGCTGATGTTCGCCTTGCTGCGAATCTGCTCAATCAGGTAGTGCGACATGCTCTTCTCCAGGGCATCGCCGCGAACCACCAGCGTCACCGTACGCGCATGGTTGGCAAAGAAGAGCGCCGCCTGACCGGCCGAGTTCCCGGCACCGATCAGGTGCACATCCAGGCCTTGGGTATTGCTCGCTTCGCTCCGTGCCGCCCCATAGGAGACACCCTTACCGACGAAGCGATCCAAGCCTTCGATCGACAATCGGCGCCACGTGACACCGGTGGCGATGATCAGTGTTTGCGCGCTTACGGACTCCTCGCCGTCGAGCATGATCGAGCGTGTGGCGGGATCGAGGCGCAGTGCGCTGCGGGTCACGAGGATCTCGGCGCCCAGCCGCCGCGCCTGATGCAGCGCCCGGCTGGCCAGCTCATCTCCCGAAAGGCCATTCGGGAATCCCAGATAATTCTCAATGCGCGAGGAGGTGCCGGCCTGTCCACCAGGCGCTTCGCGCTCGATGACCAGCGTGCGCAGGCCCTCGGACGCCCCGTACACCGCGGCCGCCAGACCCGCAGGACCACCCCCCAGGATGATGGTGTCGTAGCTTGCCGCCGCCGGCTTAGTCTGCAGACCCACGCGCGCGGCCAGCTCGCGCAGAGCCGGGCGCGCGAGCATCGTGCCATCGTGCAAACGCACGGCCGGGCAGGCCTCGGCGGAGGGCAGGGGCGATGGCCAACGCGCACCCAGACGCGGATCATCCGGAGCGAACCACTCGAAGGTCACGCGGTTGCGCATTAGAAAGTGGCGCAGCGCGTAGCAACCGGTATCCCACTGATTGCCGACGATGGTGACCTGCGGGGCGGGCGCTTCCGCGGCCAGGCCCTGCAATCCGCCGATGCGCTCGCGTGCGAGTGCACCGATGGCCTCGGGAATGTCAGGGGAGGCTGCGGCGAGCGCGTAGTACTGCGGCGCCTCCACACGCACGACGCGTGCCGGCCCTGCCGCCCGGTAGCTGCCCAGGAACGGGCCGCCCAGTGCCAGCGGAACTTCTCCAAAGATCTGGCCCGGCGCCCGCGACCCGATGGTGCGTTCGATGCCGTCGAATCGCTTGGTGACCTCGACCTTGCCCTCGAGCACTACGAACAGCGCGCGCTCCTCCCCCTCGTGCACCACGTATTCGCCCGCGCACAGGCGGATATCCGCCGCAGTCCGGGCCAGGCGCTCCACCTCGCTGGCCGGGAGTTTCGCGAACAACGGGACGCCGGAGAGTTCCTGGATCGTCAGCATGCGAAATCACTCATCAATCGGGCCGCAAGAATAGCAGCGCCCTCTCTCGCGGCTTTCCCAAAGTCCCCTTGCGGGAATACTGTATATCTGTACAGTATCTCCATGGAAGGCGTACTTAAGGGCCGTGGGGCGACCATCAATCCCGCCGGGCGGTTTGCGCGCACCGACCGGGAGGCGGTCGATGACGGCTGGCACCAGGACGAGGTGCCGGACTCCATCGCCACCGAGGTGCGAGCGGAAGCCGCGCGCAGCGTAATTTCCCACAACGACTCGCCCGACATTCCCTTCAGCCAGTCGATCAACCCGTATCGAGGCTGCGAGCACGGCTGCGTGTATTGCTACGCACGCCCGAGCCACGCCTACGTGGACCTCTCGCCGGGCATCGATTTCGAGACGCGCTTGTTCTACAAGGCCGACGCGGCCCGCTTGCTGCGGGCCGAGCTTGCGCGCCCTAACTACCGCTGCGAGCCCATCATGCTTGGGGCCAACACCGATCCCTACCAGCCGGTCGAAAAGCGCCTGCGAGTGACGCGCGACATCCTCGAGGTGCTGTTGCAGACGCGACACCCGGTCATGATCATCACCAAGGGCTCGATGATTCTGCGCGATCTCGACCTGCTCAAGGAGCTGGCCGCGATGAACCTGGTGCGCGTCACCGTGAGCCTGACGACGCTCGATGCGGAGCTCAAGCGCACGCTCGAGCCGCGCACCGCATCGCCTCAGGCGCGGCTGCGCGTGATCAGCACGCTGGCCGAGGCCGGAGTGCCGGTCGGGGTGCTGGCGGCCCCGATGATACCGGCGGTCAATGACGCGGAGCTCGAGCAGATTCTGGCGGCCGCGGCGGGCGCGGGCGCCAAGCGTGCAGGCTACGTGCTGCTGCGCCTTCCACACGAGGTCAAGGATCTGTTCCGCGCCTGGCTCAAGGAACACATGCCGCTGCGCGCCGAACACGTGATGTCGCTGGTGCAGCAAGCGCGCGGCGGTCGCGACAACGACCCGCGCTTTGGCTCCAGAATGCGCGGCACCGGTGCGTGGGCCGAGATGCTGCGCGCGCGCTTTGAGCTCTCGCGCAAGCGCTTAGGCTTGAACGCGGTTCGCGATCCCGGCCTCGACACCACAAGGTTCTGCGCTCCGCGCGGCAACGGCCAACTCGAACTCGACTGGTAACGGTCTTACCGGCGCCCGGGTTAAGCTCCCGCCATGCAGACTGAGGCGGGGCGAGTGGCGCTGGTGGCGGGCGCCAGCGGCATGGTGGGCAAGGAACTGGTGCGTTCCCTTAGCGCCGATGGCAGCTACCGGCGCGTTATCGCACTCTCGCGCCGCCCACTCACTTACGACGCGCGGAGCGTGGTCAACCGCATCGTGAGCTTCGCGTCGTTCGAGAACGACCTGCGCGGCCTGAGCTGCGACGAGGCTTTTTGCTGCCTCGGCACGACGATCAAGGAAGCAGGCTCAGAGCAGGCCTTCCGGCTCATTGCTCATGACCTGGTCCTGCGCCTTGCGCGCTTTGCGCACTCTGCCGGGGCCCAGACGCTCCTGGCGGCCTCGTCCGACACTGCCCAGCGCCGGTCCCGCACGTAGTCACTGCGC
>Ga0157374_10004196_pt1 | contig 12106 bp, 13 predicted proteins | sample M25metaG_FD_115308 | JGI IMG/M metagenome (GOLD analysis project Ga0157374, IMG submission 115308) | Miscanthus rhizosphere microbial communities from Kellogg Biological Station, Michigan, USA - M2-5 metaG | ecosystem: Host-associated > Plants > Roots > Rhizosphere > Soil | place: USA: Michigan...
CGCCCAGAAGATTTCGTGCTTCGTGTCGATCTCTTTCACGATCTGGCCCGCGAGCTGCTCGGACGCGCCATACCCGGGTGCGGTGTCGAACACTCTGCCGCCGAGCTCGATCATCTTCGCGAGCACGCCGCGAACCGCGCCGGTGTCGTCTCGGCCGGCTGCTTGGCTGAACGTGGCCGAGCTGCCGAGGCCGATGATCGGCAACCGCTCGCCGCTCGACGGGATCGGGCGCGTGATCAACGGGCCGGTCTGCTGCGCGGCGATGAGCCGCGGACTCAGTGCCCACGCGGTCGCCGCAAGCGCGAGACAATCTCGGCGGGTCGTCATCCTTGTCGTTCCTTCTCGTTCTGACGCGCGCAAAGTCGTCGTAAGCGCTCGATGCTCGCAACTTTCCCAGAACTGATCAAGACCGCCCATCGGACGCGCGCGAGCAGGCGAGCGAGCGAGGCGCGCTAAGCGCCGCGTCACTCAGCCGCTGCGCGCCAGGCGCCGGATCGCGAGCCCACCCAACAGCACCGTGATGCCGACCAGAACACCGCCCGTGATGAGCGGGTTGGAGTCGACTTGCATGCCAGCGGCAGCGAGCGCCGTTCGATTCAGGTGATACGCAGGCCAGATCACCTCCCATGGCTCCATGACCTTCGGTAATGGGAAGAACATTCCGGACAACCACATTCCCGGGAGGTAGACGAGGTTCGCGAACGCCGGCGACGCATTCCCACTCGAGAACGCACCGATGAAGAGACCGATCGCGCAAAACGGGACCGCGCCGAAGACCAACACGCCGACCATCGCGAGCAGCGGGCCGGCCGACAGCGTGAGCTTGCCCGCCACGAGAGCGATGACCATGACGGTGCCCACCGCGAGTGCCGCGAATGCGATCGACATCAGCATCTTCGCCACGAGGTAGGAGCCCGGTGGCAAAGGCAGCGCGCGCTTGAGCTTGAGCAAATTCGCGTCGCGCTCCATCGCTATGCCGATCCCGATGCCGAAGATCGCGGGCCCCATGACCGCCATGCAGCACCACCCGGAGAAGACGTAGTTGGCGAGCACGGGGTTCGCCTGTACCTCGGGCGAGCCACCCGCCATCACGACGCCGAAGAAAAGATAGAGCGGCACCGGCAGCAGCAGGAACGGCAGCGCGAACGCGGGCGCGCGCAGCGCCTGAATGAACTGATAGCGCGCCTCGCTCAAGTACGCGCGCAGCACACGGCCGAGCGGCATCGAAGGCCGAGTCAGAGCGGCAAAGCTCGGTTGGCTGATTGTGGCACTCATGAAGACTCTCTCCTTCGATTCTCCGACGCGCGCGCAGCGACCAACGCAAGGCGAGCAGCAGAGCTACTTGCTGTCGCTCACGCGCACGCCGTTGTAAGGCACCTTGTATTCACCTACCTGGGCCGTGCCGGTGAACGTGTTTCCCGATACGACGCCGCTGTACGCGAACACGAGATCGCCGACGGAGCGCTTGTAGGAGAAGTTGTTGCCGTTCAACACGACCTCCGTGCCGGGCCCGGCTTCCGGAGTGCCCTCGGGCACGCCGATGAGCTTCGCGGTGATCGCATAGCCGTCCTTGGCCTTCACGCAGGTGATGGTCTCGGACACCTTGCCGGCCGGAGAATCGGCCGTCGCCGTCCAAGTCCCGACGAAGGACTGGCCGAATGCGGGCGCCGCAAGCCCCGCGAGAAGAACGGACGCCAAAACCGCCGTGATACGCATGGTTGTTCTCCGTTGATGGTTACGTTGAGTTGGAACGTTCAAGTCGCCGGTACTAGCCTGACAATCCGTCCGCCGGATGCATGCTCGAGCAGCAGATAAAGATTGCCGTCGGGCCCGACCGCGACGTCGCGAATGCGTCCGAGCCCCGCGAGCAGCGTCTCGCGGTGCACGACCCGATCGCCGTCGACGACCATGCGGTAGAGCTCCGTCGCCTTCAGCGTTCCGACGATCAAGTTGCCCTTCCAGCGCGGGAACGCCTTGCCGTCGTAGATGACGAAGCTCGATACGGCCGGCGACGGCGTGAGGTCGACGACAGGGCCCTGCAGCGTGTTGATGTCGAACTGGATGTTGAGAGCGTTGCCGTAGTCGACGGGCGTGCCGTCGTACTTCAAGCCCTTCGAGACGAGCGGCCAGCCGTAGTTCTTGCCGGCCTGCAAGAGATTGACCTCGTCGCCGCCGCGCTGGCCCATCTCCGTTTCCCAGAGCTTGCCCGTGCGGGAGTCGAACTCGAGGCCCTCGGGGCTGCGATGACCGTAGGTCCAGATCGCCGGCAGCGCGCCCGCGACGCCGACGAGCGGATTGTCCTTCGGGATCGAGCCGTCGTCGTTGAGCCGCAAGATCTTGCCGTACGGCACTTTCAGATCCTGCACGCCCGCGAACTCCGAGCCGCCTTTTATGCCGACGCTCAAGAAGACGTGACCCTTGCCGTCGAACGCGATGCGACCGCCCGCGGCCATGTCCGGCATGCCGGTGTAGTTCTCCACGTCGGTCTTCCAGATCGTCTGCTGGTCCACCCACGCACCGTCCTTGATGCGGCCGCGGACCAGCGCGTTCATGGACACGGGGCGCTTCGACTGGCGGCTCGCCGCGTTGCAGTCGCTGCAGCGATCCGTGTACGAGAGATAGATCCAGCCGCTCTTCGCGTAGTCGGGCGCGAGCGCGACGTCGAGCAGATAACCCATTCCGTACACGAGCTTGATCCCCGGCACCAAGAAGCCGTCGTCGTAGGCTTGCGGTGTGCCGCGAATCGGCTCCGACAGCTCGCCGCTCTTCGAGACGATGCGCAGCCCGTGCGCCTTTTCGGTGAGCAAGATCCGCCCGTCGGGCAGCGGCGCGATCGAGTACGGCAACCGGTCGATGCCGGTTGCGAACGTCTCGATGCGGAAAGCGTGTTCCTCGCTGCCGACCTTACCCGTCGGCACCGGCGGCGGCTCTCCGATCTTGAAGTCGGTGTAACTGAAATTCGCGCGCGTCTCCGAGATGTAGATCGCGAGACGGCGAATCTGCGTTTCGTCGAGCTTCCCCGACCACGCCGGCATCGCCGTCTGCGGGAGGCCGTCGGTGATGCTCTTCGTGATTTCGGCGATCGAATCGCCGTGCTTCAGCGCGATGCCCGCGAGTGGCGTGCCTTGCGCGGCGCCTTCGAGCTTCTCGCCATGGCAGACGCTGCAGTTGTCGCGGTACACGGTGAGAAACGGATCCTGCTGCGCGTGCGTCGGGCCCGCGCCGAGCGTGGCCGCGACTGCGGCGAATCGAACGGCCAGCGGTAATCGAATCGACTTGGTCATAGAGGTGATCCTTGGCAGCGGCTTCAGGCCGCTTCTTTCGTGAGCTCGGTGAAGGCTTCGGAGAGCGCGGCCGGGCGCACCTCGAGGTGCCGCAGCTCGTGATCGGCTGCGAGCAGCCGACGCACGACCGACTCGCCGTCGGTGGCGGTGATCGTGAGCTTCCGGTCGGCGTTGCTCGCCTCGAGCACGCTAGGCCAGCGGCGCACGTCGTCAGCGGACAACGCGCTCGCGCAGCTGATGTGCGTGCGGCTCACGACCGAGCGGATCTCGTCGACGCTGCCCGACGCGATCACTCGCCCCTTCGCGAGCACGACGACGCGGTTCGCGAGCGCTTCCGCTTCGTCGAGATAGTGCGTCGTGAGCACGACGGAGCTGCCGCGCGCGACGAGGTCGCGGATCGCGCGCCACATCGTCTCGCGCGCCTGGACGTCGAGCCCGACGGTCGGCTCGTCGAGGAACAGCAGCCGCGGCCGGCCCACGACCGCGATCGCGAACTGCGCTTGGCGCTTCTGGCCGCCCGAAAGCTTCGCGTACCGCTTGTCTCCGAGCTCGGTCGTGCGCGTGAGCGCGAGCGCTTCGTCCACAGTGAGAGGATCGGGGTAGTAGCTCGCCGCGAGGTCGACGAGCTCGCGCACGCGCAGCAGCGGCTCGAGCGCGACCTCCTGCATCATCACGCCGACGTCGCGCCGGCTCTCGACGTCGAGCGGCGAGAGGCCCATGAGCCGCGCCTCGCCTGCGTCGGGCTGAAGGAGCCCGAGCCACAACGAGATCGCGGTCGACTTGCCGGCGCCGTTCGGGCCTAGCAACGCGAGCACCTCGCCGCGGCGCACGTCGAGGTGCACGCCGTCGAGCGCGACCGTGTTGCCGTAGCGCTTGATCGCGCCGACGAGCTCCGCGAGCGGAGCGTCGGCGTCGAGCGCGTGTAGAGGTTGTGAGCCCGACATGGAGAAACTCCTCAAACGAACTCGGTTTGCCGGGAATTGACGACGAACGAGATGACGAGCGCCGCCGCGGCGAGCACGAGCTCTACGCCCATGAACGCGACGACGTCGGGACTCCAGACAACGACCTCCGTGCCGAGGCTCGGGCCCATCGACGACAAGTTGATCAGGCCCGGGATCACGAACGAGACCGACACGTTGCCGAAGATGACTACCGTGGTGATCCACGTTTGGTTGTCGGTGACGAGCGCAAATGCGAGCAGCACACAGAAGTAAAAGAAGCAATGCACCGACGTGGCGACGAACAACGGTATGAAGCCGTTCGGCAGCGGCGTCGCGACGAGTAGGATCACGCCGGCCAGCGTGAGCACCACGGCCGGCACGCCATACGCGATCATCGACGACACGAGCTTCGCGACGTTGTACTGCGTCGTCGACACCGGCATGCTCAACAGGAACACGCGGATCTTCTCTTTGCGCTCGTTAATCAGGTTTCCCATCACGAGCATGATGTTCAAGAGGATCAGCGCGACCACGAGAATGCTGCCGCCCACGAAGAACGCGATGGCGCTCCACGGCGACAAGACGAGCGACAGCACGCCGAGGACGAGCGAGCCGAAGATCAGCGGCCACGCGACTCGCAAGTCCTTCATGACGAGTTGCCGAACGACGGAATGGCTCACGTGCTTGCCTCCTTGCGGCTCAACAACACGTTGGCCACGAAGATCTCTTCGAGCGACATCCGCTGGACGTCGCGCACCGTCGCGCCCGCGCTCGTGAAGGCGGCGGCGATTTCATCCGTGTAGGCCTTTACCGTCGCGGTCGCGACTCGGCCACTCGCGCTGATCTCCGTGACCTCGGGCAACGACGGCAGCGCGACTCCGGGCGGCACGTCGAGCTGCAGCCGGCGCCAACGCTCGAGAAACGTCTCCTTGTCGCTCGACTCGATGATCCGCCCGCGGTCGAGGAACGTGATCTGGTCGGAGATCTGCTCGACGTCCTGCGTATTCTGCGACGAGAACAGGATCGAGCGGCGGTCGTCGCTCATCACGTCGGTGAGCTCGCGCAAAATTTCATAGCGCGCGACCGGATCGAGACCCGTCGTCGGCTCGTCGAGCAGCAACAAGCGGGGCCGGCGCGCGAGCACGAGCAACAGCGTCGCCTTCGTGCGCTCGCCGTGCGACAGCACCTTGATCGGCTGCTCGGGACGGAGATTGAAGCGGCGCAACAGCGTTTGCGCGTAGTCGTGATCCCAGTGCGGATGCAGGGACGCGACGAACTTCATGTGCCAGGCGAGCGTTGCGCTGCCGTAGAGCCGCATGTCTTCCGACATGTAGCCGATGTCGCGCTTCGCGATCGCCTGCTCGCGCGGCATCGAGTGGCCGAGCACGCGGACCTCGCCGCGATCCTGATGCACGAGCGCCATCAGAATGCGGATCGTCGTCGACTTGCCGGCGCCGTTCGGTCCGACGAAGCCCAAGATTTGACCGGGCTCGAGCTCGAGGCGAACGTCGCGCAGCTGGAAGAAGCGATACGCCTTGTCGACGCTATCCATTTGAATTGCGAGCTCGCTCATGCGACTTCCTCGTTCCCTTGTCCTTCGCTCGGCTCGGCGGTCTCGCGCAGCCGTTCGACGAGCTGGTCGGTCGTTAGCCCGAGGTTCTTGCCGATCTCGGCCGCAGCCCTCAGGTGCTGGCTCAGCTCCTCGTGCTTCAGCTGCATACCTAAGTCGACGTTCTCAGCCACGAACGAGCCCTTCCCCTGCCTCGTCACGATCACGCCGTCACGCTCGAGCTCGAGATACGCGCGCTTCACCGTGATCACGCTCACGCGCGTTTCGACAGCCAGTGCCCTGATCGACGGGAGCTCGTGCCCCGGCTTCCAGTCCCCGATCGCGGCCCGGTGCCGGATCGGCTCGATGATCTGGAGGTACATCGGGCGCCGGTCGGCGTGGGAGATTGTGAGTTCACTGTGCATGTCGTTATGCACAGTATACACGGCTATACGCACCGCGCAAGGGAGTGGGCGGAATGAGCCCTGGAAGCCAGCAACGGCGCGGCCTGGAGGCTACAGACCTTCGGCAGTGTCGATATACACAGTGGGGCGGCCGAAGCGGGTGGACCGGCGTGCTAGCCTAGACTCCGAGCACGACGAGCCGCGCTCTTCGGCGGCCCCGGTGGCGAAAAAGAACATCGCAACGAACAGCACCCTTGGGGGAAACATGACCGCTTTCGAATCGCCGCGCCGGCGCGCACTCGCCTCATTCCGCCTTGCCACCACGCTCGTGCTCGGCGCACTCGCGATCGGCAGCGCGAGCGCGCAGACACCGGGATCGGCGGCGACGCCCGCGTGCGATCGCGCGTGCCTCACCGCGATCGTCGACGGTTATTACGCCGCGCTGGTCGCGAACGACGCGCGCAAGCTGCCGCAAGCTTCGAAAGCGCGGATCACCGAGAACGGCTCCGAGAAGAAGCTCGCGGACACGTTCTGGGATGGCGCCGACTCGATCGCGTTTCGCTTCGACATCGTGAACACGAAGCGCGGCGACACGGGCACCGAGGCCGTGATCAAGAACGCCGACGGCTCGAAGACGATGCACATGCTGCGGCTCAAAGTGCAGAACGGCGCGATCACGGAGATCGAGACGATCAAGGCGAACCAAGGCGAAGCGGACCGGCTGTGGGCACCCGACAACCTGACCGCGGTTTCGCCCGCGTTCCAGCTATCGATCCGCGAGCCGGAGCGCGATTCGTACTACGACTTGATCGCGGCAGCTGACAGCTATTGGCGCGCGTTCCAGACGAACGGAACGCCGAACTATCACCGCGCGCGCCTGCTGCCCGACTCGCGTCGCTTCGAGAACGGCGTGCAGACCACCGGCGTCGTGCGCGACGGCCAGTTCCAGACGACGCAGAGCGGCTTCGACAACGGCCGCTTCCTCGGCCGCAATCTCTGGGATCGGCGCTATCCCGTCGTCGACGAGGAGCGCGGCGTCGTGCTCTCGATCGTGCGTTTCGGGCTCAAGGCCGGAGCGAAGAGCCAGAGCGTCGCAACCTCGAACGACCGGCTCGTCGCGGAGTTCTTCGCGATCAAGGCGGGCTACATCCAGGAGATCCAGGCCGTGCTGTTCAACCTGCCCGACGACAAGCCGACCGGCTGGCCGGCCGGATACGGCCCGGGCCGCGCGAGCGCCGAGTAGCGCGCGCGCTCCGAAAACGAGTAACGTAGCGCGCGAACGGCGGGGCACACCGCCGCACTGCGCATCACGAGGGGAGAATCGACATGCGACTTTGTTTAGCCGTTCTCGGGACGATGGTGTTTGCAGCTTCGGCACTCGCGGCCGAGCCCGAATACGCGACGGTCAAGATGCAGATCGACGTCGCGAAACCCGCGAAGGAAGTCTGGTCGAAGGTGGGCGGCTACTGCGACATCAGCAAGTGGCTGAACAACGTCGACTGCAAGATCACGTCGGGCGACGGCGGCATCGGCACGGTGCGCGTGCTCGCAGGCGGCCGCGTGACGGAGATCCTCGTCGGCAAAACCGACCTCTCGTACGGCTACACGCAGCCTGTCAGAGAAGGCGCCTGGTACAACCTGTATCACGGGTTCCTCGAGGTGAAGCCCTTGACCGACAAGACGTCGAGGATTTTCTACACGCTCATGCTCGATATCTCGGACAAGGCGGACAAGGCCGCGAAGGACAAAGATCTCGCGGACCGGAGGATGCGCTTCGAGGGCGCGCTCGAGAACATGAAGAAGCTCGCCGAGGGGCAGTAGCTCGCTCGCGGCGCGACGCCGCGACCGCACATCGTCTGAACGCGAAACGGGCGAAGGCGATTCCGCGGAATCATCGCAGGATCCTGACGGGCGTTGCTCGATCGAACCGCCTCATCAGGGCCTTCGTTCACGAGATCGTTTCTCGAGAAAATCCATGAAGAGCTTAACCTTCGCGGAGAGATGCCGGCGTTGTTGATTGACGCTCGCGCAGCTTCTGCCTTGACCACCGTAACCGCGGACGTCACTCCGAGAATCGACACCTGGGGATGGCGCCACGGAAAAAAGCGGCCCAGCCTGAGGAGCGGTGGTCAGTGGCGGATCAGGTCCAGTCGACCGTGGTAGGTTTAGTAGACTTCTGCGTGTCAATCGCCGAGCGGGTCAATTGGGCCGTCACTCTTCGCCACTAGGGGAGCGGCAGTTATGCTTCGTCACCATCTCCGCGCAAGTCTGCGCTCGTTCGCACGGCACCCCGTTCACTGCGGACTATCGATTGCGGTACTCACGCTCGGTCTCACTTGCTTCATCACGGCCGGACTATTCGCCCGCTACGTCGACACATTCGACAGCGCTTTGCCAAATTCCAGTCGCATTTACGTCGTCTATCAGAGCATCGACCTGCGCGCGAACCGAGTGAACTTGCCGCTCACAGCGCGCACGTCGTTCCCGGTCGCGGAGCGATTGCGGCTCGAAGTTCCGGAGCTCGCCGCGGTCGCGCGCGCCATGGCCAGCAACGCTCTCGCCGGTCTACCGGGCGCCGAGCCACTGCGGGACGGCGGCGTGTTCTTCGTCGATCCGGATTTCACGAGAATCTTTGCGCTCGACGTTATTGCCGGCTCCCTCGAAGACGCGCTCGCCCAGCCGCACTCGGCGGTGCTCTCGGCGGAAACTGCCGCCAAGATCTTCGGCACGAACTCTGCGATCGGCAAGACGGTAACCATCTCGCGCGGCGGCCGCACCGACGATGTAACGGTGACAGCGGTCGTCAACGTACCCAAGCACTCGCATCTCGCGTTCAACGCGCTTTGCTCCTGGGACGTCTACGCCGCGTCGCTCAATCCCAGCGCGGCCGGCGCCTGGATGGCGGTGGCTGTCAGAACGTATGCTTTGCTGCCGGGAGACGGATCGCTCACGGCACGCGAATTCGACGGGCGCCTCGCAGCGTTCGCCGAGCATGCGGCTCCCGATGCGAACGTCAAGTTGGGCTTCGCCGCGCGGTCGATCCCGTCGTTCGTGAAGGACGGTTTCGCCACCCAGCTCCAAGGTTTCGGCCGCGCCGGTCTGCCACTCGACGTCACGACGATCCTGCTCGCGCTCGGTGCTCTAATCTTGGGTATCGGCTGCTTGAACTTCGTGAACCTCGCGACCGCGCGCTCGGCGAGCCGAGGGCGGGAAATCGGCGTGCGCAAGTCGCTCGGTGCAAGCATACGGGACGTGATCATTCACGAGCTATTGCAGACGGCATGCCTCGCGGTGATCGCGACCATTCTCGCGTTCGCCGTGATCGCAATCGCAAAGCGGCCGCTCGAAGTGAGCTTGCAGGCGCTAGTCCCCATGACCTGGTCGGAGCCGAGCTTCTGGGCCGAGCTCGGCGTGCTCGTCGCGGCCGTGACGTTCGCCGCGGGACTTTATCCCGCACTGGTGCTCGCACGAGTGAATCCTGTCACGGCGCTGCGCCTCGGAGCCGGCAAGGGCGGGCCGCCGCTACTCCGCAAGGTGCTCGTCGGCATGCAGTTCGCGTCGGCCGCATTCCTCTGTATCGCAGTGGCGATCGCGTACCTGCAAACCAACGCACTGCGCGAGGCGGCGATCGGACGGTTTGCCGACCAATACGTGGTTTTGTTCCCGCAACTGCGCGCGCCGGGCGTCGGCTTCGACGCACTCGCAGCGGAGCTCAAGCGCGGGCTCGGTGTCAAGGGAGTCGCAGGTATGGACGTTGCTCCCTGGCAAATGGGGTTCAACGTGCGGCCCATGAGCCGTTCGCAGAGTGAAGAGGGCGCAACGGTCGCTCTCGACATCCACAACGTCACTCACGACTACTTCGCACTGATGGATACGCCGCTGCTCGCAGGCCGCTCGTTCTCGCGCGATCGCGCAGACGATACGGCCCCGCTCCCCGGCGAGGACGTCACCCGCCGCACGCGGCCGCCGGCCCTCGTGCTCGATCGGCGTGCGGCCGCGGCGCTTGGCTGGACCACCCCGGCGGACGCCGTCGGCCAGGTGCTCTATCAGACGACGCCGCCAAGACAGACCATGGAAGTGATCGGCGTCGTCGAGAGCCAGCCGCTCGCGCTGCGCGAGGTGGATGCCGCGGGGTTCGCCTATGGCATGTCGTCCGTCCTCACACTCTTTACGGTCGTGCGCGTCGACAACCGACAGGTGCGCGCGGCGCTCGAACACATCGACGACGTCTGGCGCCGCATGGCGCCGAACACCGCGATCATGCGGCCGTTTCTCGATGAGACCTTCGAGAATGCATACGCCGCGTTCACCACAGCGAACCGAATCGCCATCGGGCTCGCGTCGTTCGCGATCGCGATCGCAGGCATAGGGTTACTCGGCATGGCGGCCTTCGTCACGGTTAGCCGCACGCGCGAGATCGGGCTCCGTAAGACGCAAGGCGCGAGCTCGCGATCGATCCTCAAGCTGCTGCTCTGGGACTTCTCGAAACCCGTGCTCGTGGCGAACCTCGCGATCTGGCCGTTCGCGTACATCGCGGCACGCGAGTACCTCGGGATGTTCGTGGAGCGGATGATGCTGACGCCGCTGCCGTTTCTCGCAACATTGGCCGCGACACTCCTTGTCGCGTGGCTAGCAGTGAGCGCCTACGTGATCGGCGCGGCGCGGCTGAATCCTGCTGTTGCACTGCGGCACGAATAGCGGGTGCTGTTCCGCACTGCACCGTTTCTCCGGACAACGCGTGCGCTCGATTCTGGACGTACCGTTTCGTGATTTGCGGCTCGACTTTCTCGTGCTGATCCCTTCCGAGATGGACGCGGAGCGCGGCAAGCGTAATGCTTGGGCAACTGTCGAAGTATTTCGGCAGTGTTCGCGTTGACATCTCCCGGCACAAATCGCACATCGCGGCCGGCGTACTGCTTTGCGCAACGCGCCTTGAGCGCAGCCATTCGGTTGTCACTTTGTTCGCAAAAGATCAGGCGGTCGAACTGCGGTTCGACTGCGAGAGCGTTCATTGGAGATGACTCGTAAATCCGAGTCGTGTTCTTGATCTGAACACGTCCCGGTCCAGCGAACATGTCGATGTATACGAGCGAGGCAAACTTCCCCCGCATCGACTTCGTGAACACGCTTGCGTAGAGCGAGACCAGGCGATACTTGTCCTCCGACCACGTCCCGACCTCGGGCTCGATGAACAGACCGTCGTCGCCGACGTTCGGCAAGTCCTTCATCAGCTGGCCAATCTACCTGCGTTCTGCTTTACTGTCCATATGTCCAGTAGTGGCCACGGCTTCCTAAATCAGCCTCGCGAGCACGAAGTACGCGTGATCGAGCGCGACGGGCGCCGCTGGTTGCAGCAGTACAAGATGCCGCCGTACGGGATGATTTACGACCGCGCCTGGGTCGACGTTGCGGAGCTGCCCTAGCCACCATCGAACGTGCGGTCGCTTCGCGACAGGTGATTACATGGCCAAGTGCCACAACTGTGACAAGCCCGCTCTCTACGGCTACGAAGCCGACGGTCAGAAGTTCCTCGACTCGACTGCAGCACAAAACATCAGAGCCTGATCGACGCGCAGCTCGCGAACCTTGACCGCCAACCGAACTATTTCGCTGACTAGATCGATGCGTCGATCGGTCACCAGGGTCTTCGGTCTCGAAATCGCTTCTCGAGAAAATCCACGAAGAGCTTGACCTTCGCGGAGAGATGCCGCCGGTGCTGATAAATGGCAACGACATCTCTTTCGATGCCTCCCCATTCTTCGAGCACGCGCACCAGTCGGCCACTCGCGACATCGTCGGCCACATAGTAGTCGGCCAGGTACGCGAGACCGAGACTGTCCCGCGCGGCCGCTAACAGGCAATGACCGTTGTTGCTGTGCCAGCGACAGAGGCCGGTCACGGAAACCTGCTCGTCGCCGCGAACGA
>Ga0157374_10004197_pt1 | contig 12105 bp, 10 predicted proteins | sample M25metaG_FD_115308 | JGI IMG/M metagenome (GOLD analysis project Ga0157374, IMG submission 115308) | Miscanthus rhizosphere microbial communities from Kellogg Biological Station, Michigan, USA - M2-5 metaG | ecosystem: Host-associated > Plants > Roots > Rhizosphere > Soil | place: USA: Michigan...
CCCAAACTGCCGAAGCGGCTGCAGCGAATGGTCTCGCAAACGCGGGCCATGACCATCGTCACCACCCGCACTGAGGCGGAGGCGCTGCTGCTCGAGGCGCAGCTCATCAAGCGCTTTCGGCCGCCCTACAACGTGCTGCTGCGCGACGATAAAAGCTTCCCCTTCATCCTGCTGCGCGAGGACCATGAGTTTCCGCGCGTGCAGAAGCATCGCGGTGCCCGACGCATCAAAGGCCAATATTACGGCCCCTTCGCGAGTGCCGGATCGGTCACCCGGACACTTAATGCGCTTCAGAAGCTGTTCCTTTTAAGAAGCTGTTCGGACAGCTTTTTCGCCAACCGCAGCCGGCCGTGCCTGCTCTACCAGATCAAACGCTGCTCGGCACCGTGCGTCGGACGGATCAGTGAGGAGGATTATGGCGAGCTGGTCGGCGAGGCGAAGGAGTTCCTCGCCGGCAAGTCGACCGGCGTCCAGGCGCGCCTGTCGCGGCAGATGGCGATTGCAGCGGACAGCCAGGATTATGAGCTGGCGGCCGTCTATCGCGACCGGCTGCGCGCGCTCACGTACATCCAGGGTAGCCAGACGGTGCATGCCGAGGGTCTTGGCGACGCCGACGTTTTCGCGCTCGCCTGCAAGGGCGGGTCGATGTCGATCCAGGCCTTCTTCATCCGTGGCGGACAGAATTGGGGCCATCGCGCCTTCTTCCCGGCTCATACTAACGATGTCCCGGAAGTCGAAGTACTATCGAGCTTTCTTGTGCAGTTCTATGAGGACATGCCACCGCCGAAGCGGATCCTCGTCGACCGCGAGGTCAGCGACCGGGAATTGCTCGAAGAGGCTCTATCCGAGCGCGCCGAACGCAAGGTCGTCATCGAAATTCCCCAACGCGGCGCCCGCCGCAAGTTGCTCGATCAGGCCAAGCGCAACGCGGAGGAAGCACTTGACCGGCGCCTCGCCGAGACCACGACGCAGGGTAAGATCCTGCGCGACCTGACCGACGCGTTCGAGCTGGCCGACGTGCCGAAGCGGATTGAGGTCTATGACAACAGCCACATCATGGGGACTAATGCGACCGGCGCGATGATCGTTGCGGGGCCCGAGGGCTTCCGCAAGAACAACTACCGCAAGTTCAACATCAAGCGTCCGGAGACCAAGCCGGGCGACGACTTCGCGATGATGCGCGAGGTGCTCGAACGGCGCTTCGGGCGGCTCGAGAAGGAAGATCCCGACCGGCAGAGCGGCGAATGGCCGGACATGATCCTGATCGACGGCGGCAAAGGCCAGCTTTCGGCGGTCTGCGAGGTCATGGAGGACATGGGCGTCCATGACGTGCCCGTCGTCGGGGTCGCCAAGGGGCCTCACCACGGCCGCGAGGGACGCGAGGTGTTCCACTTGCCCGGCGGGCGCGAGGTTACCTTTCCGCCCAACTCGGCGATTCAATTCTATCTCCAGCGCCTGCGCGATGAGGCGCACCGCTTCGCGATCGGCACTCACCGCGCCAAACGAGCGAAGAGCCTGACGACATCGACGCTAGACGAGGGTCCGGGCATCGGGCCCAACCGGAAGCGTGCGCTGCTGATGCATTTCGGCACGGCGCGGGCGGTGAAGGGCGCGGCGCTGGAGGATCTCGAAAAGGCGCCGGGGATCAGCAGGGCGACGGCCCGCCAGCTCTACGATTATTTCCACCCGCGCGGATGAGGAGCGAAAGCGCTGCCATTGTCTGTGCGCTCCGTGGCCACGGCGAGCATGGCGCGATCGTGCGGCTGATGACTCCGGAGCAGGGGCTGGCCGCGGCTTATGTTCGCGGTGCTAGGGGGCGGCGGATGCGGCCGGTGCTGATTGCCGGCAACGTCGTCCAGGCCCAGCTCTCGGCTCGGACCGAGACACAGTTGCCGCATGCGACGATCGAGCTTGTCCACAGCCGCGGGCCGCTTCTGTCCGAGCCCTTGCCGGCGTCGGCGATCGACTGGGCGACGGTGTTGACCGCAACCGCGCTGCCCGAGGGACAGCCATACCCACGGCTTTACCAGGCGCTCGAAGGGCTGCTCGACGCTATCGAGGCCGCACCTTCCGCGGTCGGCTGGGGCGCCGCATTGGTCAAATATGAGCTGCTGCTGCTCGCCGAGCTCGGTTTCGGCCTCGATCTCGATCGATGCGCGATCACTGGGGGCAACGACAATCTTGTCGCGGTCAGCCCCAAGTCCGGCCGCGCGGTCAGCGCCGCCGAGGCGGAGCCCTATGCCGGGAAACTGTTGCCATTGCCGCCGTTCGTTCGTGAAGGCGGGGCCGCATCCTGGCCTGAAATCGTGCAGGGACTCGACCTCACAGGCCACTTCCTGATGCGGGATGTGATGACTGATCGCGCCCGGCCGGTAGCGGAAGCGCGAAACCGGCTCGTTGAGCGGTTGCGCCGCGCCGGTGGTCTCGCCTAGGCTTCGGTCCGTGACCATCGACGCACTGGCAATGCTCTTCCCCAATGTCGCGGTGACTCGCGGGATCGCGGTCCGGGTCGCTGTCAGCTACCTGACCGAACAGTCGGACCCGTCGAGCAACCGGTGGTTCTGGTCCTATCATGTGCGGATCGAAAATGGCGGCGAGGTCGCCGTCCAGCTGCTGTCGAGGAGCTGGACCATCGTCGATGAGCGCGGAACAGTCCACGAGGTCGTGGGCGAGGGAGTGGTGGGCGAAATGCCTTTGATCGCTCCGGGTGCGAGCTTCGATTATGTCTCGGGCTGTCCGCTCGACACGCCGAGCGGCTCGATGAACGGCAGCTACCGAATGGTCGATGAGGACGGCAGCGCCTTCGACGTCGAAATTCCGCGCTTCCAGCTCTTGAGCGCCTGACGGAGCGAATGACGCCGCGGACCATCGTACTTTCCGCGAACAGCGACTGGAACATCGCCAACTTCCGGCAGGGCTTGGTCCGGGGGCTGCGATCCGCTGGCTATGAGCCGGTTGTGATCGCGCCACACGACCCGTCGGCCGACGCGCGGATGCGGGACCTGGGCATTGAGCGCATACCCGTTCACGTCGACCGCGCAGGCCTCAACCCGGTCGCGGATCTCGGACTCTTGCTGAAATATCGCTCGCTTTTGAAACGACTTAGGCCCGCGGCGTACCTCAGCTACACGATCAAGCCCAATATTTACGGCTCATTTGCCGCAGCTTCGCTCGGGATTCCGGCATTACCGAACGTCAGCGGGTTAGGGACCGCATTCATCGCTGGCGGTCCGCTGCAGGCGATTGTGACCAAGCTCTACCGCGTGGGCTTTCGCCGAGCGCCGGTCGTCTTTTTTCAGAATGAGGAAGACCGCGCCTTGTTTGTGCAGCGCCGCATCGTCCGGCCGGAGCAGGCGTGCGTTCTTCCCGGATCCGGAGTCGACCTCGAGCATTTTGCCGCGGCGCCGTTGCCCGAGGGGCCACCAGTCTTCCTCTACATCGGCCGCCTGCTTCGCGACAAAGGTGTGGTCGAGTTCGTGGAGGCGGCGCGCTCGCTGCGCGCCGAACTTCCTCGGGCCAGATTCCAGCTTCTCGGCGGGCTCGATGAGGGCAACCGAACGGCAATCAGGGCTGACGAACTCGCGGCATGGCAGCGCGAAGGGCTTGTCGAACATCTCGGCACGACGGATGACGTTCGGCCGTTCATCGCCGCCGCGTCCGCCATCGTGCTTCCGTCCTATCGTGAGGGCCTGCCTCGTTCGCTGCTCGAAGCGGCGGCAATGGGGCGCCCACTCATCGCCAGCGACGTCCCCGGCTGCCGCGAAGTGGTCGAAGACGGCGTGAACGGATTCCTCTGCACGGTTCGGGATTCAAGTTCGCTCGCTGAGTCGATGCGGCGACTGGCGCATTTGCCTCGGCAGCAGCAGATTGCCATGGGTGAGGCAGGCCGACGCAGGGTTCAGGAGTGGTTTAGCGAGGCCTTCGTAGTGCAAGCGTATCTCGACGTCCTTGCCGGCCTGGCCCCGGCCAAACCGGGATCTTGATGTTCAACTTCTCCAATCGACGCGATCGAGGACCGGCCGGACCGAAGGGCTATCGGGCTTATGCGGTTGGCGACATCCATGGCCGCGTCGACCTGCTCGAACATCTTCTCGCCAAGATTCATGCCGACCTGCAGCACCACCCGGCGCGGAAGACGCTATTGGTCTTCGTCGGCGACCTCGTCGATCGCGGGCCAAGCTCCGCGCAGGTCATCGAGCGGCTTCGTTGTTATCGGCGGGGCGGCGTGCAGCCCGTGTTCCTGCTGGGCAACCATGAGGAGGTGCTGCTGCGGATCGTCGCAGGCGATTCCTCGGTAGTCGAAAGCTGGCTGAAATTCGGCGGGCTGCAGTGTCTTCAGAGCTATGGAGTTACGCTGGCGAGGATTCGCGGCCGTTCGGCCGAGGAGGTCGTCGAGCTCGTCCAGGCCACCGTGCCGAAGGAGCACGTCGAGTTCCTGGAAAGCTTCGTGGATAGCTGCCGGTTCGGCGACTATTTGTTCGTGCATGCCGGCATCAGGCCGGGCATCGATGTCGATCAGCAGAGCCAGGCAGACCTGCGCTGGATCCGCGACCCCTTCCTGTTCGACGAAAGCGACCATGGCTTCGTGGTCGTCCACGGGCATACGATTACCGACGAGGTCGAGGAGCGACCGAACCGGATCGGAATTGACACCGGAGCTTACCGTTCCGGAGTGCTGACCGCGCTGGCGGTCGAAGGCAATGAGCGTTGGTTCATCGACACGCGCTCTGGACCTGCTACTCACTCGGGCGCAGGCGATTGATTTGATCTCATCCACGGAATAGGCGTTATGGGTCTAGATCTGTCGACTTCGGCACAATGAGGAGCGTTGCTGGTGCTTGGTCATACGCCCCGGTCACTTTGGGGCCTGTTCCCACTGCTTGGGTTGTTGATTCTCGCTGCTTGCGCGGACACGCGCGGCGGCTCGATCCCCTATGACAGGCCCTTGGCGGCCCCCGACGAGGTAACCTTCCAGACGCTCGCGTCGGATTACAAGATCGCGCCGATGGACAAGCTGTCGATCAAGGTCTTCAAGATGGAGGATCTGACCGGCGAATATGACGTCGATCTCGCCGGAAACATCTCCCTGCCACTGATCGGCCAGCTCAAGGCGGCCAACCTCACGACGGAACAGCTCGACGGGCAGCTGACCTCAAAGCTCGGCGAGAAATATCTCGAACACCCCGACGTCAGCGTCGCCATCAAATCGTCGACCGCTCACGTCGTAACGGTGGACGGAGCGGTGAGGGAAGGCGGCTCATTCCCTGTCGGTGGCCCAACATCGCTCATCAAGGCGATCGCAATGGCCAAGGGCACGACCGAGGAAGCCAATAATAGGCGGGTTGCGGTCTTCCGAACGATCGGCGGACAGCGGCAGGCTGCGGCATTTGACCTCACATCCATCCGCCGCGGCGAGGCGCCCGATCCTGAAATCTATCCGGGCGATATCATCGTCGTTGATGGATCAAGCGTTAAGGCGGTCCAGAAGCAGATTCTCCAGAGCATCCCGCTACTCGCGATCTTTGGGCCAATATAGGCTGACGAGAGGGGCACGTGAACACGAACCTCACCGTAAGAAACGAGGGGCAGTGGCCGATCGCGCCCTATCCGGCCCCGGATGTGGCGCTGGGTCGTGGCCAGCGCTCGTATTCGGCGGTCAACATCCTCGATTTCCACATGTTGATGCGGATCCTGTACCACTGGCGCTGGCTGGTGCTCGGGTCGATCGCGGTCGGACTTCTAGGTGCTGTGCTGGCCTCCCTGCTGACTTCGCCGGTCTACCGCGCTTCCGTAACTCTCGAGGCCAATCCACCGGCGGTCGCAATCAGCGATGAGCAGTCGCGACAGCAGGACCAGCAGCAGACCGACACCTACGACTTCGTTGCGACGCAGGTGGGGCTTCTCAACAGCCGGGCGGTCGCCGAGCGAACCGCCCAGGAGCTGAACCTGGCCAACAACCCGGATGTCGTCCCGCAGGACCGCGACGCATCGCAGCGGCTGAGGGCAGCCACCGCCCTCATTCAGGGAAGCCTCAAGGTCATTCCGCCTGACCAGGGTCAGTTGATAAAGTTCAGCTTCGACTCGACATCGCCGCAGCTTGCCGCTCTGGTCGCGAACGGCGTCGCCGACAGCTTCATCAACACGTCACTCCAGCGGCGCTATGAAGCCTCGGCCTACGCCCGCAATTTTCTCGAGCGGCAGATCAACAAGACGCGCGGCGATCTCGAAAAATCGGAACGCGCGGTAGTCGCTTATGCCCAACAGGAGGGCATCATCACTACTCCGGGAGGGACCGGCGCTGACGGCCAGCCCAACGGTAGCGACACCAACTCTTTGCAGGGTGAATCTCTGGTGCAGCTGAACCAGGCGCTTGCTGCGGCGACCGCTCGCCGCGTCGCCGCGGAGGGTGCTTACCGGCAGGCGCTGTCGACTGGGCCGACGACCGACGTGAACACCGCAGTGTTGCCACTCCGGCAACAGCTCGCCCAGCTTCAGGCCCAGTACCAACAAAAGCGTGAGTTCATGAAGCCCGAGCATCCGGAGATGCAGAGCCTCAAGGCACAAATTGACGAGCTCAGTCGGCAAATTGCAGGTCAGGTTTCCCAAGCTTCGTCCGGGCGGATCAACGGCTTGCTCGCCGACTATCGCGGCGCACTTTCCGCGGAGCAGGCGCTTCAGTCCCGTGTCGCCCAACTCAAGGGCGACGTGCTCAACCTGCGCGGAAGGAGCATTCAGTACACGATCCTGCAGCGCGAAGTGGACACCAATCGAAGCCTCTATGACGCGCTGCTTCAACGCTACAAGCAGATCGGCGTTGCCGGTGGCATCGGTATGGCTCCTGTCTCGATCGTCGATCGCGCACAGGCGCCGACGCTGCCGTACAAGCCAAACCTCTTGCTGAATCTCCTGATCGGGCTCGGTCTCGGAATCGCCGCGGGCGTGGCCGCCGCTGTCGGCCTGGAATTCCTCAATGATACGATCAAGAGCCGTGAGGACGTCCGCCGCAAGCTCGCGCTGGCGTGTCTTGGAACGGTGCCGAAAACACCGGCCAAGGACTCGTTCATCGACGACCTCAAGAATCCGACCTCGGTCATTTCCGAAGCCTATTCGGCAATTGTCGCAGCACTCCGGTTCAGCACCGAGGAAGGCACGCCGAAGGTGCTGTTGGTCACGAGCACCCGCTCGGGCGAGGGCAAGTCCTCCTCGGCCCTGGCGATCGCCCAGAATTTCGCTCGGCGCGGTCGGCGCGTGTTGCTGATCGACAGCGATCTTCGCAAGCCGGCCTTCAAGGCGGCAAGCGATCGGCAGGGCTTAAGCAAGCTGTTGACCACCGACGATCAGCTGTCCGCCCATGTTGTCGAAACCCAGCATGGGAACCTGTGGCTGCTGCCGAGCGGCCCGCTGCCTCCCAATCCCGCCGACCTGCTGTCGACGGGGCGAATTCGCAAGATCATCAACGAGGCCAAGGAGGGCTTCGACCTCGTGGTCATCGATGGGCCGCCTACCTTGGGACTGGCGGATGCGCCGCTGCTCGCAGCGGCCGCGGGCTCGGCGCTCTTCGTAATTGAGAGCGGGAAGACGCGTACCCGAGCGGCGATCGAGGCTCTTAACCGGCTGGAGGCGACGGGCAGCCACATCCTCGGCGGCACGCTGACCAAGTCCGAAGACGGGACCGGCGGCTATGGCAGGACCGGCTACGGTTATGGCTATGGCTACGGAGACGGATACGGCAAGGGCCGGGTGAACAAGACCGAGATCCTCATGATCCCGCAGGCTGACGATAATGCGGAGGAAGAGGCACCGGCGGAGTCCGACGCCTGATTTTCGGCCGGGGGATGCACGCCTAATGGCCGTGAGGGCTATCGTCGCCATTCTCGCCGCCCTGCTGATTGCGGTGCAGGTTGTCAGGAATGCCCTGGTCAGCGCGCTGGCGCCGATGAATCCTGCGGCTGCGGCGAGGGCCTGGAGTGGCCATCCCGATAGCGAACTGAGCCTGGGCATGACGGAAATCGCCCGCTCATCCCGCGCCCGTCGGCCGGTGCCGCAATGGGCCTTCGACACCATCGACGATGCTGCCACAAAGTCGCCCCTTGCAGCCGATCCCTACCTCGTTCGCGGGGTGCAGGCCGGGCTGTCCGGTAACATTGCACTCGCGCAGCGCGCGTTCGAAGCCGCGCAATGGCGTGATCCGCGGTCGCTTCCAGCGGCGTACTTCCTGGCCGATCGCTATTTTCGCTCGGGCAATGTCGATGGAGGCCTTCGCGAAGTGGGTGCTCTGGCGCGCCTGTCGCCGGATGGTGGGACCGCTGCCGTTCCATATCTAGCGCAATATGCCGCGAGTGCGGCGAACTGGCCCGCGCTTCGTTCGCTGTTCGCCGTAAGCCCCCAACTGGAGCATCCCGTCCTGGTGGCGCTGGCGTCGGACATAAAGACGGTTCCGGCTGCCCTTGCGCTCGGCGACCCGCGCGAGAGCGGCAATCAGCCCTGGCTGGGTCAGGCGGTCGATACATTGATCAAGGCGGGCGACTATCCAAAGGCGCTCTTAGTCTGGCAGCGGATGGCCGGAGCACGCGCGCAGCCTCCCGCACCGCTTCGCGACGCCAGCTTTAGCGACAGCATCTCGCCGCCACCCTTCAACTGGCAGCTGACCAGTTCGACCGTAGGTCTTGCCGAGCGGCAGCGTGGGCGGCTGCATGTCCTGTTCTACGGTGATGAGGACGGAACGCTGGCTAGCCAGCTGCTGCTCCTGCCGCCGGGCAGTTACAGGGTTTCATTCCGTCTCGTCGGTGACGCGGCGCGAGCGCATGCCCTCACGTGGGCAGTTTGGTGCGACAAGGCTCCGCAGGCACTTTCCGCCATGAACCTGGATGTGGCGGCAGCGCAAGGTTGGCAATTCAGGGTTCCGGACGGCTGCCAGGCGCAATGGCTCAGGCTCTCCGGAGTCTCCGCCGACATGCCCCAGCAAGTCGACATCTCCGTCGGCGGACTGACTCTGACGAAGGAGCCCGAGGGTGCATAGCGCGGTGAAGACCGCTGTCGCACCGGCCTATTTGCTGGCCTGCCTCCTGCTCGGCGGAAGCGCCCAGGGCATTTGGCAAAACATGCTTCTGCAACTAGCCGGCGTTGCGATCATCGCATGGGCGGCGGCAACCGGCGATGAGCCGCTACCAAAGGCTGCCCAGACTCTGCTGCTTATCCTTGTCGCAGGCCTGGTTGTCATCGCGCTTCAGCTAATCCCGCTGCCGGCTTCGCTGTGGACGACGGGGCTGCGCGCGCGTGTCGGCGAGGGCTATGCCATTCTCGGCCAGGCCATCCCACCGCTGCCGATTTCACTGACTCCCTATGCCGGCCTCAACACATTGCTTGGAATCGTCCCCGCGCTCGCCGTGTTTTGTGCGGTACTGCGGCTCGGCGCCTTCCGCGCCAGCTGGCTTGCGGCGGCGCTGTTGGCAGGAACGGTTGTCGGGATCACTCTGGGCGCACTGCAAGTAGTTGCGCCGGGACCGAACTCGCCATGGTACCTCTATCCGCAGACCAATCGAGGGGTTGCAGTTGGCTTCTTCGCCAATGCCAACCACATGGCCGACCTCCTCGTGTGCGCCCTGCCTTTCATCGCCGCGCTCGCTTCGGCGGGCCGCAGCCGGAACATCCAGCGCTACTCCGCCCTGCTGGTCGTCCTGGCAGCGGCCGCTCTCCTGATTGTCGTCGGAATTGCGTTGAACGGGTCGCTGGCTGGTTACGTGCTCGCACTCCCTGTCATCGGCGCCAGCATCTTGATCGCTGCGCCTCCCCGTCGGAGCCTGCGCACCCCGGTTGCGATCCTCACCGGCCTGGCGCTGGTCGCAGCGGTCGGTGCAATCGCATCTACCTCCATCGGCAGCTCAAGGATCGGGCAGGAAGCGAGTGGGTCGGTCCAATCGCGCGAGGCAATCCTGCAGACGACGGCGAAAGCGATCGCGGACACCATGCCGTTCGGTTCAGGGCTTGGCTCGTTCGTTCGCGTATATCCGCTCTATGAAAGCGCCGACCGGGTGGTCCCCGAATATGTCATTCACGCCCACAACGACTATGCGGAGCTGGTGCTCGAGCTTGGGCTGCTCGGGATCGTATTGATTGGCGCATTCCTCGCATGGTGGATGGCAGCGGCGAGAGCGGGCTGGCGAACCGGTGGGGGAGGCCCCTACGCGCGCGCTGCCTCAATCGCCACCGCGGTCGTCCTCGTCCACAGTCTCGTCGACTTTCCGCTACGAACTGCTGCCGTTAGCGCGACCTTCGCCATGTGCCTGGCATTGCTGATCGACCGTCGGCCGTCGCAACGCCAGGATCCGGCAGACCTGCGCCCGACCCGCCACATCGTGGTCAATTGACCGGTTAGATTATTCGGCCAGCATCCTGGACCGCGCAGATGCCGCCGCTGTCGCCGTCACATGCTCCGGCGCCAGCTCACGGAGGCGGTCGGGCCGGCGTACCCGCCCCTCGTGCAATTCGACCTTGGGGGCGGCCCAGGTCACCGGGTTCTCTGACGTCACCGAGAAGGACGCTCGGATCCGGCGCCCAAGAAGGAGCGTGCGGATGAAGGCGCGCAGCGATTTTGGTTCGGCTGAGGCCCAGGCGGCCCAAACCAAAGCGCTGAGCGTGCGGATTCCCGGCCGCAGGTCGCCGTTCCGGAGGAGGCGGCGGAAGAGCCGGGGCTTGCCGCCGGACCACAAGGCCATGGAGCCCATGGAGATGAAAACCCGCGGGTCAATTTTCGCGTCGGCGTCAGCTCGTGTTTCGAGCAGATCGTCGTAGCCGCGGTGCTCGTCGAGCCGCTGGCGGCACCGGTACATGAGGTCGAGGGCGCGTTCGACCCGCCCCTGCTCGGAGGCAAAGCGCGTGCTGACCGGCGATTGCCGGACCTGATACACGGCGTGGGGCAAGATCATGATCCTGGTCACCGCCGACATTCGGATGATGAGGTCGTGGTCTTCCCAGAACTCGCACTCCCGACGATATCCGCCGCCCTCGTCAAATACTTACCGGCGGTACATTAGCGGCCCATTGCCGAAGGGCGGCACCGATCCCGGATGGATCAGCCGCCACGCCTCCGGTTCGCGGATTTGCTGGCCGGAAGCGTCGATGATGTCGTAGAGACCGCCGACGACACCCGTCTCGGGGAAACGGTCGAGCACATCGAGCTGCTCTTCGAGCCGGCGCGGATAGGAGACGTCGTCGGCATCCATCCGAGCGACAATCGGCGCCAGCGCGGCCTCCGCGACGCGCTGCGAACTCAAAGCCGGACCGAGGTTCACTTTCTCCTCGAGGAGCCGGATCCGCGGGTCGCGCTCTGCCCATTCACGCAACCGTTCGGTCGAGCCATCGGTCGACGCGTCGTCGAGGATGACGAACTCAAAGCTCTGGAGGGTCTGGGCGAGTATGCTTTCGACCGCGATGTCGAGATAGGGCATCGCGTTGTGAACCGGCATGACGACGCTGACCCTTGGGGTCTCGGCAGCAGCTAGCATTCTGATCCCGGCACTGTTTGCTGTCGAAGGGTAGGACACGCTTTGGAGAAAGTCGAGAAATGCCCGAACGTGGTTGCTAGGCCGAGCTCAACGCTTGCCCGAGTGCAAAGTGACAACTTGGCCATAGCTGCCCGTCGCAACCACCCGACCTTCGTCGAGCCGCACGAGAACGCCGCATCCGGCGACGGTCGATAGCCGATGGGCAATGATGATGATCGTGCGCCCTTCGTCGCCTAAGGCCGCAATAGATTCAATGACGGCTGCCTCGGTAGCCTCATCGAGCGCGCTGGTTGCTTCGTCGAGGACGAGGACGGGCGCGTGTTTGTAAATGGCCCGCGCGATCCCGAGCCGCTGCCGCTGTCCGCCCGAAAGGCGGATGCCTCGTTCGCCGACGATGGTGTCGTAGCCATCCGGGAGCGAAGCCGCGAAGTCGTGCAGCTGCGCACTGACCGCGGCGGAGCGGAGGCGTTCCCGATCGATATGTTTTCGCGGCACCCCAAAGGCGATGTTCTGCTCGATGCTCGCATCGGCGAGGAAAATCGATTGGGGAACATGGGCGATGCTTCGCAGCCACCGCGCGCGCTCGTCGCCCGTCAGCGGA
>Ga0157374_10004201_pt1 | contig 12102 bp, 9 predicted proteins | sample M25metaG_FD_115308 | JGI IMG/M metagenome (GOLD analysis project Ga0157374, IMG submission 115308) | Miscanthus rhizosphere microbial communities from Kellogg Biological Station, Michigan, USA - M2-5 metaG | ecosystem: Host-associated > Plants > Roots > Rhizosphere > Soil | place: USA: Michigan...
ACTTACTCCAAAGATATTGTCTGGCATGTCGGAGCATCCCGTCAACTGCGAGCCGAGGTTCCGTTGCCAGATCAGCGAACCGGAGGAGGCGTCAACTGCGTAAAGGTCACCATGTTCGGATCCCATATAAATCAAATCCTTCGGTAACCCTTCAACGATGACGCCAGCGGCGAGAACGGGCTGCATGACAGTGACTGCGCCCAGGTCAAAGGACCAGTGCATTTGCAACCCGGCTACTGTGGAAGCTGTGATGGTTGATTCAAAAGGATTCTCGCCCGTCCGTTGCACATTGAAGCCAAAAGTCGGCCAATCTATGTTCGCGGCTTGGCTGGCAAGATCGGTAAAGTTGAGAACGATGATCGCGACGGCGGCTGATCTTAAATTGCGCTTTTTCATCGGAGTATTTTGGTCAGCTCGATCCTGTTGTAAGGAAATTGACGGATAGCTCAAGTTACAAATCGGTGACTATCCTCAGGACGCCGAAATCTAATTGTAAGTGCTAACGTTTTCGAGCGAGGTGCAGACCATCAGCGACGGGCAGTAGAACCGAATCAATCCGGGCATCGCCAGCTAATTTGGCGTTGAGCCGATTGATCGCGACCCCGTCGGGATCGGTGAGAGGATTTTCAATGACCCGTCCACCCCAAACCATGTTATCAAAGATGAAGAGTCCGTTTGGCTTCATCTTGGGTAAGAGTAGCTCATAATAGATCTCGTAGCCTGCTTTATCGGCGTCGACGAAGGCCAGATCGAGTGGCTGAGGCGGTTCCCACTTCGCGAGTATTTCCTTGGCGTCGCCCAATTGAAGCTCGATTCGTTCGCTCAATCCTTCCTTTTTCCAATAGCGCTGGGCAATCGCTGTCCACTCCGCGTTCACGTCAAAGCAGAATAACCGGCCTCCTTCGGACAACCCGCGAGCCAGGCAGATGGAGCTATACCCGGTGAATGTGCCGACTTCGACAGCGCATTGGACGCCAAGAAGCTTCGTCAGGATGCTGAGAAAACTTCCCTGCTCAGGGCTGATGAGCATTCGTGCGATCTCGCCTAATGATTCTGTCTCGGATCGAAGTTCCTGGAGAAGGGGATCGATCGAGTGCGAGCGATGTCGCGCGATGTAATCATAAAGCGGATCGGTCAGAGCGACATATTTCGCAGCCGAAGATTTCAGAGGCTCCATATCCTAAAGAGTTTCAGCGACGAGGCGGGCTACAGACGCAATTCCTTCAGCGCGCGTTTCCATTGGAGCGATCGATCCTACCTCATAAACGACAAGCAGGATTGGTTGCTTTCCGGGAGGACGAATAATGGCGATATCGCCTATGGCACCTAAACCGCCTCGGCCAGTTTTGTCGCCGACCCGCCAATCTTTTGGCAATCCAGCCCGAATCAGGTTGTCGCCGGTTTTGTTTTCCACCATCCAATTCTCAAGTTGGTTTCGGGAAGCCGGCGACAACTTATCTTTCAGCAGTAGCGCACGAAGGTTTCCCAGCATGGCTGCCGGTGTAGTCGTATCGCGCTCGTCTCCGACGGTAAAATTATTCAGATCCGGCTCCATGCGATCGAGACGCGTTTGCTGATCGCCAAGTGTCCGCGCAAAACGAGTCAATCCCTCCGGTCCGCCTATTGTTTTGAGAAGGAGGTTGGCGGCAGTGTTATCGCTTAGGGATATAGCTGCGGCGCAGAGAGCGGAAAGTTTCATTCCACCCTCAGCTACATGTTTCCGCGTAACAGGAGCGTACTCGAGCAAATCAGCGGCGGAATATGGGATGAACCGGTCGAGCTGCTCCTGCTTTTGGTCAACTCGATGAAGCACCGCGGCTACCGCGAGCATTTTGAAAGTGCTGCACATCGGGAAACGTTCGTCCGCGCGATACGCGATACGCTGCCCACTCCCGGTTGCGAGCGCAGCCACGCCAAGGCGACCCCCGACTTTCGCCTCGATCGCGGCGAGCCGTTTTTCGAGGAGATCTTCTGCTGTTGGCGTTGGCTCGGCAGCCCGTGCCAATTCCGCGAGCGGCAGAGCTGCGAGCAACAATCCAAGCCAAGCCCACTTCCGCTGCCCACGGAAGTTAAAGATGAAGCGCTCCATCAGGCTGGAACGACGCCCGGAAGACCGACGAGCAATTCTTCCTCCGCTTCCTCAACAACGGTTTGCAAGGGAGCGAAACGGTCGGCGCGAAATCCGCGCTCAATACCGTGCGCGTTTAGCGGTCCCTTAATCTCGCAAAGATAGACTGCGATTTCGCCCTCGTCGCCGGTCAGTCCAATCCCCGGGACGATGTCGCGAATCGTATAAGTCGAGCCTTCCTTGGGAAGTTCGTGATAAAGCTTACCAATGCCGAGTGGGAATCGACCATCGATACACACAACTTTTTGGTTAGGTAAAAACATGACTACCTCTCACGGGCTACTGGAGCCGCCATTGGCCGGATTGCGGTTCGGGTAGGGCGGAATCGGTGGCAGTTCATAGCCTTTTGCCTTCATTTCCGTCTGAACTTCCTGGATCGCGCGGTCCAGTTGCTGGTCTTCGCCTTTGAACTCTTTGCCCGGATCGTTATCGACGACGATATCAGGATCGACGCCGTGGCTTTCAATAACCCATTTTCCACCTTCTTTAGAGTAGGGAGCGAATTCCGGTCTGAAAAGCTGGCCGCCATCCAGAAGTGGAAGTGGATTCCGGATCCCGATTACGCCGCCCCAAGTTCGTTTGCCAATCAATTTGCCAAGGCCCAGCGTCTTGAAGCGATACGGGAAAATATCGCCGTCGGATGCCGAGAACTCATTAATCAAGGTCACCATCGGCCCCAGGAATGTCTGCGGTGGATTCGTTTGCGGAACGCCGTTGCGTGACATCTCGATCATGACGAGTGCGTGCCGCAATCGCTCGATGACAAGCGGTGAAACAAACCCACCGCCATTTCCTCTGACATCAACAATCAGCCCTTTCTTGCGGATTTGGGGAAAGAATTGCTTGTTAAATTCATTCAATCCTTCCTGTCCCATATCAGGAATGTGGAGATAGCCCACCTGATCTCCTGTCTTCTTATTGACATACTCAATGTTATGCCTGACCCAATCGAGGTAATAAAGAGGTGATTCATCCGCCGTGGGAACAACTGTGATATCCCTCGCGCCGGCGTCGGTCGGTTGAGAGTTCACTCGGAGAATGACCTGTTTATCGGCGGTTCCGATGAGGGCGTCATAAATGTTAGGCAAGCTCGAAACCGGTGTGCCGTTGACCGCAAGAATGTAATCACCGGCCTTTAAGTTGAGGCCGACGGCAGTAAGCGGAGAGCGGTTCGTCTTATTCCAATTCTCACCTGGCATGATGCGATCGATGCGATAGGCGCGGCTGGCCGGATCGCGCGAAAGCTGGGCACCGAGAAGGCCAAGTTTAATTCGCGGTGTTTCCGGTCGTTCTCCCCCGCCAACGTAAGCATGACCATTATTCAGCTCGGCGATTAGCTCGCCCATGAGGTAGGTCAAATCGTTGCGATGATTCACGAAGGGAACGAGCGCGCCATACTTGTCGCGCATCGCTTTCCAATCCACTCCATTCATGGTCGGGGAGTAGAAAAAGTCACGCATTTGCCGCCAGGATTCGTTGTAGATCTGTTTCCATTCCACGCGGCGATCCGCGATCACATCGAGCCCTTTCAGTTCTAGTTTGTGATCCTTGGTTTCAAGCTTGTCCTTGGGCAGGTCGATGATCGAGTAATCATCGTCGATTTTCACCAGCATCTTCTTTCCGTCGAAACTGATTTGGTAGCTTTTGACGTCGCCCAAAACTGTCTCCTTTCGGTCTTCCAGACTGTATGAACAGAGATGCCATTTTGGCTCTCCACCACCATCCTCACCATCGTCTTCTGCTTGATCGCCGATACCGCGACGGAGGTAAAAGACGCGGCCGTCCACCAACCGGATGTTCGCGTAGTTGGCCGGGGTAGTTTCCAAGGCAACGATGCGGTCCTGAAGACCATCGAGATCGACTTTGACCGTGACCGTTTTCTTGGGCTTGTCGTCCTTTTTGCCCTCGTCCTTTTTCTCGGCGTCCTTGTTGTCTGACTTATCCTTGTCTTTCTTATCGGCTTTTCCGACCTCGTCACTGCGCGGAGCTACTGGAGACTCGGTGTCTTTGGCGAGCATTACGAAATAGATCCGCTGCATGTCGACGTAAATGTCCTGGAACTCGTTCTGGCTAAAGGTCGGTTTGAAATCCCGACTCGAAGAGAGCAGCAGATATTTGCCATCATCGCTGAAGGCGACCCGGCCCGAGTCATACCATTCGTCTGTAACCGAGCTCACCTTCTTACTCGCGAGCGAATAGAGGTAGACCCGATTCTGATTGTTTAACTCGGGCTGGCCCCATGCAATCCACTGGCTGTCAGGCGACCAATCATAGGACTCAATCTCTCCCACCTTATCTTGTGCGACCTCTGTAACCGTCTTGCTTGAGACATCAACGTAGCGCAGACGCTGGAGTCGATCACTCCACAATAGCTTCTTGCTATCAGGCGACCAGATTGGTTGGTAATAGTAGGTGTCGGCCGACTTGGTAATTTGCTGTGGCTGGCCCTTGCCGTCCTGCGGTCGGACGTAGAGCTCGTTCTCACCTGTTTCATCGGAATTGTAGGCGATCCATTTGCCGTCCGGCGACCAGAAGGCATCGCGTTCGTGCACGTTCGACGTTTTGGTAATTGCGCGGGAGGTGCCGTCTTTCATTGGCACCGAGAAAAGATCTCCTCGTGCCACGACAATGGCGCGCTGGCCGTCCGGCGCGAGATTGACGGATTCCACATGTTTGGAAGCATCCATGAAAGCGGCGCGACCAGACGCGAAGTCCTCCTTGATCGTAATCGGCACCTGTGCGGCCTTGCCGGTTGCCAGATCGTAACGCCAAATGTAGCCCGCTTCCTCAAAGACGATCGAGTCTTTGCCGATTGTGGGGAACTTGATGTCGAAGTCCTTGAAGGTCGTGAGCTGCTTCAGGTTTTTCGAGGCGAGATCAATCGAGTAAAGATTCATTCGATTGTCGCGATCGGAGAGAAAATAAATCTTGTTGTCCGGGCCCCACATCGGACAAATGTCCTGACCCGGATCGTTCGTTAGGTTTTCGGTCGTGCCCGTTTTGAAATCGTAAATCCACACGTCATCGACCATCCCGCCTCGATAATGTTTCCAAGTGCGGAATTCACGAAAGATGCGGTTGAACGCCATTTTTGAATCGTCTGGCGAGAACGAAACAAAGCCGCCTCGTGGAACGGGCAATTGTTTTGGCAGTTCCGCATCCAGACCGACGGTTTCGAGATCGCCAATAAAAGAGTTGAATGAGGTGCGGCGCGACCGGAAGACAACTTGTGGCTGGGTATTCTGCCAGCCCATGACGATATTATTTGGTCCCATTCGATCGGAAACATCGTCCCGGCCAAGCGTGGCGGTGGTAGTCAGGCGCTTCGGTTCGCCGCCATCGCCTGGCATGACGTAAACCTCCGTGTTGCCGTCATATTGCGAGGTGAAAGCGAGTTGCTTTCCGTCCGGAGAAAAATGCGAGAACGAGGTGTAACCCGGGCCACTCGTGAGTCGGCGCGCCACACCGCCGTCTTTCGCAACCGTGTAGAGCTGACCGGCATAGCAGAAAACAATCTGGTCTCCGTTCGTTGTCGGAAAACGCAGCAATCGCGTTGTATCAGGTGGCGCCTGAGCTGGCACCGCGTTGATGGAAAGGAGAATTGCACCCAGCGAACAAGCGGAGGCGGCGAGGCGAAAAGGTAAGCGCATAGTTTTGAAGATGAGCTTCCAAACTCTGCTTTGAACATATGTGGCGCAACCCGGATTTTGTTTCGTTCGCGCGCCGAGGTCGCTCGATCTAATTCGGATAAGTCGAGGAGCAGTCCGGCCAGGACGAAATGCCGGCCTATTTTCGCGCGACGCCAGGTTGTTTCAATCCCGTCACCTAGTCGTTGCGTTGACAACGAAAATACAGGGTGATAATATCGCGCCAATTCGGGGCGGAGTCGTTAGGCCACGAAGGAACCTCTGCACACACCATTAAACAGTCAGGTTCTGGTGCTGAATCGTCTTTGGCAGGCGGTCAATGTCTGCTCGGCGCGTCGTGCTTTCACCTTGCTTTACCAGGGCCATGCCCAGGTTGTCGCGACTGATCACGAAAACAATTTCGCGACGCATGATTTCGCGAGCTGGCGCGATGTCTCTCTGGCCACGCCCGAGCCCGAGCACGAGATGGTCACAACGATTTCGTGGAAGATCCGCGTGCCACGCGTGATTGTCCTCCTTCTTTTCGATCGGTTGCCCAAGAAGGAGGTAAAGTTCACACGCCACAACGTCTTCGAGCGCGACAACAATACCTGCCAGTACTGCGGCAAGGTTTTCGAGCGCCAGGAATTGAATCTCGATCACGTCTTGCCTCGGGACAAAGGAGGACTGACGACGTGGGAAAACGTCGTCTGCTCATGTATCCCGTGCAATACGCGAAAGGGCAATCGCCTCCCGCATCAGGCCCACATGACGTTAATTCGCAAACCGAAGCGACCGAAGTGGCGGCCGTTCGTGCACGTCACTTTCTCGAGCCAACAGCACGAAAGTTGGCGACACTTTGTTGATCTCGCCTACTGGAACGTCGAGCTGAGCGATTAAGATCTTCTGTCGTGAAGCGCGGTCGCGCCTAACGAGACGCGGAAATGGTGGCGCGCGCCGCCAGTTGGTCGAGCGCATTCAAGATTGGCTGCGGATAAACTCCAAGGACGAAGGTGGCGACGATCAAAAATGTCATGACCACGCGAGAAAGCCCGCTCAGCGCGATAGGATCGCTACTGGTCGGCTCCAGCCAGTAGATAGCGCGCACGACCTTCAAATAATAATAGAATCCGCAGCCGACTGTGATCACGCCGATCACGACGAGGAGGATCTGATGTTGTCGGACAGCTGCATCGAAAATGAAAAATTTGCCGAGGAAACCAGCCGTGAATGGCACCCCGGCGAGTGAGATCATTCCGATCAACATGGCAAAAGCAAGAAACGGGGAACGCCTTGCGAGTCCCGCGTAGTCCTCGATCTCGTGTCCGGCGGTGTTTTCCACAACAGTCAGGACTGCGAAACAGAGAAGCGTCATCACCAAATACGCGACCAAATAATAAATGACGGCGGTGCCGGCCAACGTCACGACGCCGATGAGCAGATAGCCCGCGTGCGCGATGCTCGAATAGGCGAGTAACCGTTTCAGATTCGTCTGGGGCAGGGCGGCGAAGTTGCCATAGATCAATGTCAGCGCTGCAATTCCGACGAGGAGGCGGCTGAGTTGCGGTAACGCAGAAAAAGTTGCGAGCACACGCAGGAGGATTACGAAACCCGCGGCCTTCGATCCGACGGAAAGAAAAGCCGTCACAGGCGTCGGCGCGCCCTGGTAAACATCTGGGACCCAGATCTGGAACGGGACCGCGGCGATTTTGAATCCGAGCGCGACGAGAACGAGCGCGAGGCCGAAGAGGAGGGGAATTTTGTCGAAACCTTGTCCCGCCAGAACATTCCCGATCCGGGCCAGATTGGTCTCGCCGGTTACGCCAAAGATCCACGTGATCCCGTAGACGAGAAAACCGGCGGAAAGCGCGCTCAGGATCAAATATTTCACTCCGGCTTCGAGGCTCGCGGGATTTCGCCGAGTGAAACTTACGAGCACGTAGAACGACATCGTGACCAGCTCGAGCGAGACAAAGATCATTACGAAGTCGACTGCGGACGCCATCCACATCAGGCCGGCACAGGTGAAAATTGGGAGGATGAAGAACTCTCCGAGTCCGGCGTTTGGATTCGCTGCCGGCAGACCCTTGCTGATGGCCGGCGCGTAATCCATCGCCATAACCAGAACAAGGATCGTTGTCACAAGGGCGAAGCGTTTGAAGAAAATGGCGAGCGGATCGGCGGCATAGAAACTCCAGAATCCGCCAGCCGCCGGAGGGGAGACCGGAGCCAGGAAAAACGTCGCGATTAGCACAGCGACAAGACAGAATATGGCCGCGAGGGCAAACCCGCGCCGATTGGTTTTGCCGGCGAAGGCCTCTGCGACGAGAAGGATTAATCCCGCGATCAGGACCGCGATTTCGAGAGCAGGGGCGGGGATCATCGGTTCGGAATTGCTGCCTGGCTCGAGAAGACCGGGCGCAGGATGCGGAGAATGGAGTTTGGATAGCAACCAACGATCAGCGTCGCCGCTATCAGCAGGATAACTGGCGCGCGAAGCGACCGGGAAAGATCCGACAGGTTGTTCCAGCGATCGGGCATAACACCCATGAAAATGGCCCGGTAAGCACGCAACGAGTAAACCGTTGAGATCACCACGCCCCACAACGCGAGCACGGTGGCGACTTGAAAAAGATCGAACCCGTTCCAGCTCACTCCGACGCGAAACGCTCCGAAGAAGATCATCACTTCGGCGGCGAAATTGGCGAAAGCTGGCAGCCCTATGGCGGCGAAAGTCGCGAGGCCAAAGGCCAGACCGGCAAAAGGCATCACCTTGCCGAGTCCACCAAGATCGCTGAAGACGAGCGTCCCGGTGCGTCGCCGAATTTCTCCGGCCAGACCAAAGAGCAGAGCGACAGAAATCCCGTGAGCGAACATCAGCGTAGCGGCGCCGTTCAGCGCGATCAGGTTTGCGCTCGCGATTCCGAGAAAGATGTAGCCCATGTGCATGACACTTGAGTAGCCAAGCATCCAATCGAGCCGCTTCTGCGCGAGGGTGACGAGCCCGACATAAATGATGTTGCCTAACAACAGGACGATCAGAAGCGTGTTCCAATGTCGCGCTCCTTCCGGCAGAAGGGGCAGCGCGACGCGAAGCAATCCGTAAAGGCCGAATTTTTTCAAAACCCCGGCATGCAACATTGCGGCGGGACCGGGAGCCGAGGCATAGGCTTCCGGCGCCCAGGTGTGGAAGGGAAAGAGCGAGATCAGTGCGCCAAACCCAATAAGCAGCAGCAGAAAAATCTGATTCTGCGCGCCTGCGCTGATCCCGCCGTTCGCCGCCACCGCTTGCAATGCCCGCAGATCGAAACTTCGCAAATCCGGCGGCACGCTGCGATAAAGCAAGATCAACCCGAGCAAGAGAACAAAACTTCCGACCGCGAGGTAGATCGTAACTTTCCACGCGGCCCCGAATCGATTGCCCGAACCCCAGATGCCGATCAGAAGAAAAGTTGGAATGAGCGCGAGCTCATGGAACGCGTAGAAGAAAAAGAGATCGAGCGAAGCAAAGGCGCCGATTGCGCCGCCTGCCAGGAAAAGGAGACTGGCGTAAAATAGCCGCTCCGACTTTTCAATCGGCGGCGTGAACCAGACCGCACAAAGCAAAACCAGCGCGGCCAGAAAAAGCATGATCAAACTCAAACCGTCTGCGCCGAGCAGGAACTGAAGTCGCCAGCTAGGGCTGACCGGAAACGACTGAACGAATTGAAATCCTGTTCGCGCTGGATCGTACAGGTATAACGCCGCGACTGTCGCGGCGGTGGTTGCGGCTGCTCCGAGGAGAGCCGTCACCCGAGCAGGAGCGCCGGTCAGGATGAGAAACGCCGTGATAAGCGGCGCGAATACGATGAAGAGCAGCATCAGTGGAAAACTGTGAAATAGATCAGTCCAATGACGCCCAAGCCGAAAAGGAACCCGTAGGCTTGCAGGTTACCGACTTGCAGGAGTCGAAGGATGAATCCGCTCCCCCAGGTCGCGCCGCTCAAGCCGCGAACAATCGCGCCATCAAGAATCCAACGATCGATGAAGGCGGAAACCGCAGCGAGCAAACCCTGGGTCCATCGAATAAGAAATGCATACAGTTCATCGATATAAAACCGATTCCGCAAAATAGCGATGCGGAGCGGCTCCGAGGTTCGTTTGCGATAAATGGCAAATGCGCCCAGCACACCGACCAGAAGGCTGATCGAAGCAATTAGCGGCACCGGTGAACCGGAATGTGTTTCGTTAGGCAAAATCAGAAAGCGAGTCGCAAAAAATCCGAAACCGCCTACTGCAGCCGGGATCGCGAGGAGAATGAGCGGCATCGTCATCACGACCGGCGATTCCTTCCCATGCGATGCCATTTCACTCCGCGGTGCGCCAAAAAAGACGACCACCATAAGTCGCGTCATGTAGAAAGCAGTCAGCAATGCTGTGCCTGCGCCCAAGACGAAAAACGGCAAACTGTGCTCGTAGGCGAGAGCGAGAATCAGATCCTTGCTAAAAAAACCGCTGAAACCCGGACAACCAATTAACGCGAGCGTGCCGACGAGGAATGTTAGAAAGGTGATCGGCAGCCGTTTCGCGAGCCCGCCCATTTTCCAAATGTTTTGCTCGTGATGAATCGCGAAAATAATCGAGCCGGCGCCGAGGAAGAGAAGCGCCTTAAACGCGGCGTGAGTGAAAAGATGAAACATCGCTGCTTGACCGGAAGCGAGCCCGACAGCCATCACCATGTAACCGAGTTGCGAAAGAGTGGAGTAAGCGAGGATGCGTTTAATGTCGTTCTGTTGCGTCGCCATCAACGCCGCCATTACCGCCGTGATGGTGCCGATCCAGGCAATGACGTGAAGAGCGGCCGGTGATGCACCGATAAGGAAACCGACGCGAACCAGCATATAAACACCGGCTGCGACCATCGTGGCGGCGTGAATCAGCGCGGAGACCGGAGTCGGACCTTCCATCGCATCGGGCAACCACACGTGCAGCGGGAATTGCGCTGATTTGCCGACCGCCCCGCAAAAAACGAGCAGCGCGGCTGCCGTTAGATATCCGGGATGACTGATGAAGTTGGTCATCGCGCCTGCGATATCGGTGAAGACGAGGGATCCTGTCGCGACCCACACCATCAGAATGCCGATCATGAAACCGAAATCTCCGATGCGATTCGTGATGAATGCTTTCTTCGCTGCTTCGGCCGCGGTCGGTCGCTCGAACCAATGCCCAATGAGCAGGTAGGAACTAACGCCAACGAGCTCCCAAAAGATGAACATCATGATGAAATTGTTCGCGAGCACGATCCCGAGCATCGAGAACATGAAGAGCGACAGCCCGGCGAAATAGCGCGCCTTCCCCTCATCCTGGCCCATGTAGCCTAACGAGTAGATATGGATCAGCGCGCCTACGCCGGTTACCATCAAAAGCATCGAACGGCTTAATGCGTCCAGAGTCAGACCGAGTGGCACCGAAAAGAGCGGGGCAAGGTTGATCCAGGAAATCGAAGGCGCACTCGCGGTCTGCTGCGAGAAGATGAGGCAGGCGCAAACGAAACTTCCGAGCACCGCGGCCACGGAGATGAATGCGCTCAGCGTCCGCAAAGGACGGGTTGCGATCATGATGATGAACGCAGCCAGCAGCGGCAGAAGAAGTGCGATCCACGGCAGCCAGGTAATCATCGAGACCCCTTTCGCCTAACGAAAGTCAAGAGAGCGAGGCAGAACGAATCCGTGGAGCGCACGCGCTCTCGCGTGCGGTTTGCGGCGTCCCGCGAAAAATATCGGCGCGCGTGATTGGACGTAATGGATGTCCTCTCGAACCTTCGTGCGTTTGGCGAGGCGCCAAACGCAGCACGCGAGGCACGTGCGCTCCCCAGAATGTTGCGGCGACGCGTCATCATCATTTTTAAAACTTGAGCGAGTTGATGTCCTCGATGTGTGTCGTGCGCCGGAGTCGGTAAAGCGCAACGATAATGGCCAGACCAACTGCGACCTCGGCCGCCGCTACTGTGATGATAAAAAAGACAAACACCTGCCCGTGGTAATTGGGCAAGCCTAACGAATCGAGCCGGAAGCGAGAAAATGCGACGAGCGAAAGATTAGCGGCGTTTAGCATCAACTCGAGCGACATAAAGATGATGATGAGGTTGCGGCGAAGGAGCACGCCAGCGAAACCGAGAGTAAAGAGCACCCCGCTCACGAAAAGATAATCGCCGAGCGTGACCATCTTTAGCGCAGTTCGCGTTTACTCAGCACAATGACCCCGATCGTTGCGACCAGGATCAGCACGCCGATGATTTGAAAGGGAAGATTGTAATTCCCAAAAAGAAGCAATCCCACTCGGTGCACATCATCGCCGGATGTGGCAGGC
>Ga0157374_10004202_pt1 | contig 12101 bp, 8 predicted proteins | sample M25metaG_FD_115308 | JGI IMG/M metagenome (GOLD analysis project Ga0157374, IMG submission 115308) | Miscanthus rhizosphere microbial communities from Kellogg Biological Station, Michigan, USA - M2-5 metaG | ecosystem: Host-associated > Plants > Roots > Rhizosphere > Soil | place: USA: Michigan...
AGGATGCGGTCGGGAAGGATGAACTTGCCGATGTCGTGCAGCAGCGCCGCGATGTGCACGAGCTCCTCTTCCTGGCGCGGGAAACCGGCCCGCTGGGCGATCGCCCGCGAGTAGCGCGCCACCGCCGCGGAGTGCCGGGCGGTCATCTGGTCCCGCAGGTCGAGCGTGCGCAGCATCGCGCTCAACATCCCGACCTGGAAGCTGGCCAGCTGCTTGCTGCGCTTCTCCAGCTCATCCCCCCGCTGTTGGGAGAGCAGCAGCTGGCCGAGCAGGTACTGGAAGGTGATCAGGACGACGCCGAAGAGGGCGATCGCGGCGATCCCGATGATGTGGAAGATGAAGGCGACCGCGACGGCGAGCATCGCGCTGGCGAACTCGGACGGCAGCACCGGCGGCAGCACGTGCAGCTTGCTGCGGAAGGAGACGCGCTCGACGTAGCAGCCGTAGCCGGCGATCATCACGAAGTTGATCAGCAGGGCGAACTGGAAGAGGGCGAAGACGAGCAGGTAGAAGGAGGGGTCCGCCGGCGTGATCCCCAGCGCCTTGATCCCCTCGTGGAAGGCGATCCCGCCGAGCAGAGGGAAGGTCGCGTAGGTGAGGACGTTGCTGAGCAGGTAGTGCCCCTCGTCGCGCCAGCGGCCCAGCCAGCCGGCGAGCATCGCGGTGACGCCGATCAGCGCCGCCGGCGTGCCGCCGAGGAAGACCATCGCCAGGACCAGGGCGAGGAAGGTGCCCGAGACCTTGACCTTGGACTCGGTGGAGACGGCGGTGAAGTAGCTGAAGACCGAGAAGGCCAGCAGGACTCCGAACAGGGCGGGATCCCAGTTGGACTCGGAGGCATTCCAAACGCCAACGGCGGCAGCCGCGACCAGTCCGGCGACCATGACGCCGATTGCGAAACGGGTTGGACGCTTGTCAGCCATGGCGGTTTTGGAAAGGCCCTACCGGCGGGACGAGCCGTGGCCTACATAGTTCCTGGGCCAGCGCCCATTCCCTGCGTTGCGGTCGACTGGTTCGCGCCTAACGCAACTAGGAATTCAAGGTACTGAGGAATAGGTAGCCCCGCAAGGATCCTGGCCGCATTGCCAGGCGTCGCCCAGAGTGCGATTTTGCCCCTCCGGCAGGGGCCGGCTCCCCCGGCCCCGAAAACAGCAAAGGGCGCCCCGCGGGACGCCCTTCACAAAACTGGCTTCGAGCGAAGTCCTTCTCGCCCGGTAAAAGATCTAGTGATGAAAGCCCATGAGCCTTGTCCCTTCGATCGTTGAAACCCTCAGATTGCGCACTGCGATCTGAAACTCGTTAATTGCTTGTCAGCTTTGTAGCACAACCTGGCGGAAACTTGTGCATCTGCAGCAAAACTTGTGCATAAATGCAGTAGTTCGTGCAGTGATTCATGCCTAGACCACGCCTGACAGACCCGCTGAGACGGCCGCTCTTCAGGCGGCTGGCGCTGACCTACGCGGTCAACGAGCTCGGCGATTGGATGGGAATCGTCGCCCTCTCGGTGCTCGTCTACGACCGCACCGGCAGCGCCATGGCGACAGCCGGGCTCTTCCTCGGCACCCGCTTCCTGCCCGCCCTGATCGCTCCGGTCCTGGTCGCGAAGGTCGAGCAGCCGCCGCCGCGCTTCGCGCTGCCGGTCGTCTATTGCGGCGAGGCGGCGGCCTTCGGGGCGCTGGCCTTGCTCGCCGGCGACGGCTTCTTCCTCGCCGGCGTGGTCGTGCTCGCCACGATCGACGGCGCGCTGGCATTGACCGGGCGAGCCCTTACCCGCGCGGTCGTCGCGGCGCTGCTCGAGCCGGCCGGCGAACTGCGCTCCGGCAACGCCGTGCTCAACGTCGCCTTCACCGGCAGCGCCGCGCTCGGCCCCGGGATCGCGGGGCTTCTCGTCGCCGGCTTCGGGGTCCAATCGGCCCTGCTGCTCGACGCCGTCTCCTTCTATGCGATCGCCTGGATCCTCTTCACCGCCGGACCACTCCCTCAGGCGGACCCCGATCCCGGCCTGGTTCGCGACCGGGTGCGGGCGGGGATCGCCTACATCCGCGAGAGGCCGACGCTACGGCGGCTGCTGCTCGCCCAGGGCGCCGCCTTCGTCTTCTTTGCCGCGGTGATCCCGATCGAGGTGATCTACTCGAAGCAGACCCTCGACGCCGGCGATTCGGGCTACGGGCTGCTGCTGGCGAGTTGGGGGGTCGGGATGGTCCTCGGCAGCATCGTCTTCGCCACCGTGCGGCGGGCGCCACTGCCGGTATTGCTCCTCTTCAGCACCCTCGTGGTCGGCGCCGGATACCTCGGTCTCGCTGCCGCGCCAACGCTGGCGCTCGCCTGCGCCGCCTCGGTCCTCGGCGGCGCCGGCAACGGCGTGCAGTGGGTGAGCGTGATCAGCGCCGTGCAGGAGCTGACCGCGCAGGGAATGCAGGCGCGGGTGATGAGCGTGCTCGAGTCGATCGGCGCCGCCATGCCAGGCGTCGGCTACCTGGTCGGTGGCCTGATCGCCAGCGGCGCCAGCCCCCGCGCGACCTTCCTCTTCGCCGGGATCGGGGTGATCGCGATAGTCGTCATCGCGGCCCCGATTTTGGGCAAGAAATGGCCCGAGGGCCAGGCGAATACAGGTCCAGAGGCGGTTGACGCCGAAGACGAGATTATGGTGGAGTTGATTCCAGTAAGAGCGTCGTCCGCCGCGCGCCCGGTCTAACTCGGAGGTTTGTCAGTTGAGAAAGCTTGGTTTCGTTCTGCTGCTGCCGATCCTCTCTGCGGGCGCAGCCCTCGGACTTTCCGCCTGCGGCAGCTCTGGAGGTGGAAAGGAAGGCGGCGGCACGCTGACTGGCAGCTACGCCTCGTTCCCGGACTACCTCGATCCGCAACTCTCCTACACGCAGGAAGGCTGGACGGCGATGTACGACACCTACATCCCGCTGCTCACCTACAAGCGCGCCAACGGAGCAGAAGGCGGCAAGGTCGTCCCCGGCCTCGCGGAGAGCATGCCCAAGATCAGCAAGGGCGGCAAGACCTACACGCTGACCCTGCAGAAGGGGCTCAAGTACTCCGACGGCGAGCCGGTCAAGGCGTCTGACTTCAAAAGCTCGATCGAACGCCTCTTCAAGATCTCCTCGCCGGGCTCGCCCTTCTACGAAACCATCGTCGGCGCCGAAGAGTTCGCCAAGACGAAAACCGGTGGCATCCCCGGCATCAAGACCGATGACAAGACGGGCAAGATCGTCATCGACCTGACCGCTCCGCGCGGAACCTTCATCAACGAGCTCGGCATGCTGTTCGCTGCGGTGCTCCCGCCAGGCACGCCGGCGAAAAACCTCTCCGCCGACCCGCCCCCTGCGACCGGTCCCTACTACATCACCAAGTCCGAACCGGGTCGCGGCTGGTCCTACGCCCGCAACCCGTACTGGGCCAAAGACAACGGCCCGAAGGTCGCCGAAGTGCCCGACGGCCACTTCGACAAAATCGAGATCAAGGTCGTCCGCAACGACTCGACCCAGGTCAACGAAATCGAACGCAACAAGACGATGTGGATGCAGACCCTGGTGCCCGCAGACCAACGCGAAAGCATCGTCAACAAATACGAAGGCACCCAGTTCCGTGTCGATCACCCGATCAACCTCTATTACTTCTGGATGAACATGACCGCGACTCCCTTCGACGACCTCAAGGTCCGCGAAGCCGTCAACTACGCGGTCGACCCGGCGGCGCTGGAACGGATCTACGCGGGCTCGCTGGCCGCCGCCCACCAGGTCCTTCCGGAGGGAATGCCGGGCCACGAGCCGATCAACCTCTACCCGCACGACATGGGCAAGGCGAAGCAGCTGTTCAAGGAAGCCAACCCGGCCGACAAGGACATCACCGTCTGGACCGACGATGAAAGCCCCAACAACGAAGCCGGCGCCTACTACCAGGACGTGCTCAGCAAACTGGGCTTCAACGCCAAGCTGAAGACGATCAACGCCGACAATTACTTCGCGATCATCGGCAACGAAACGACGCCGGATCTGGACACCGGCTGGACCAGTTGGTACGAGGACTACCCGAACCCGAACGACTTCTTCCAGCCGCTGCTGGCCGGCGAAAGCATCGCGCCGACCAACAACACGAACTTCTCGCGCACTGACGTTCCGGAGCTGAACGAGAAGATCGTCGAACTGGGCGAAGAACCGCTCGGACCGGAGCAGGAAACCGAATACGCGGAACTCGACAAGGCCTACATGGAACTGGCGCCGTGGGTTCCCTACGGCACCAACACGACATCGACCTTCGTCAATGACGAAATCAACCTTGACAACGTGATCTTCAACCCGACCTTCGGGCACAGCCTGGCCAGCTTCGAACTGAAGTAGCCGCCCGGCCCTGGCTTCACACTGTGCGGGTGGTCTCCGAGCCCAATGCCGAGGAGGCCGCCCGAGCGGCGGCCGGCAGCCCCTGGGGCCTCGCCTGGCGCCGCCTGCGACGCAACCGCGTGGCGCTCGCCTTCCTCGGTCTCTTCATCCTGATCGTCGCCTTCTCGCTCGCCGCCCCGCTCTGGGCTGACAACGTCGCCCACAGCGGTCCCAACGACACCCACACGCTGGAAAAGCTCCAGGTCGACGGCGAAAAGCGCGAAGTCGTCAATCCCAGCGGCAGGCCGATCGGGGCACAGTGGCTCGAAGCCGACGGTAAGTTCTTCCTCGGGGCCGACGGGCGGCTCGGCCGCGACGAGATGGTGCGGCTGATGTACGGCGGGCGGACATCCCTGCTGATTGGCTTCGGCTCGGCCCTGATCACGACCGTCATCGCCACCCTGCTGGCGCTGCTCTCGGGCTACTACCGCGGCTGGACCGACACCGTGATCTCGCGGGCGCTGGACGTCGTCTGGGCCTTCCCCGTGGTCCTGCTGGGAATCTCTCTCGGGCTCACCCTCGCTGTCGGCGGCCTCGACATCGGCCCGCTGCACCTCTCCAGCAGCTCGATCTGGATCCCGATCCTGATCATCGGCGGCGTCATGGTTCCCTACATGGCCCGGCCCCTGCGGGGCGAGGTCCTCTCGCTGCGCGAAAAGGAGTTCGTCGAAGCGGCCGAGGCGCAGGGCGCCGGCGCGATGCGGGTGATGTTCGGGGAGCTACTGCCCAACCTCGCCTCGACGATCATCATCTTCTTCACGCTCGGCATCGCCAACAACATGCTGCTGGAGTCGACGCTCTCCTTCCTCGGCGTCGGCGTGCAGCCGCCGGGCACCTCCTGGGGGACGATGGTCGGCAGCGGCTTCGACCTGATCGCCAGCGCGCCGCAACTGAGCCTGATCCCCGGCGTGATGATCCTGCTCACCGTGCTCTCGGTCAACGTCTTCGGCGACGGGCTGCGCGACGCGCTCGATCCCCGATCGAAGCTGCGGCTCGAGGCCCACACCGGCATCGCCGAGCCGGAGGGGACGGCGGTCTGATGGGACGCTTCGTGATCAGGCGCCTGGGCGGGATGGTCGCGGTCCTCTTCGCCGTCTCGGTCCTCACCTTCCTGATCTTCAACGTCGTGCCCAGCTCCGACCCGGCGGTGCGCATGGCCGGCAAGAACGCGAACCCGCGGCTGGTTCAGAGCATCACGGAAGAATGGGGCTTCGACGACCCGCTTCCCCAGCAGTACCTGACGATGATGGAGAAGATCTTCACCGGCGACGTGATCTCCTACGAAGGGCGGGAAAACGTCGTCGAACGGATCGTCGAAGGGATCCCGGCGACCTTCTCGCTCTGCATCGGCGCCGCCGTGATCTGGATGTTCTTCGGCATCCTCTTCGGCTACCTCTCGGCGGTGCGGGCCGGGGGGTTGCTCGACCGGGCTCTGACCGTGGTCGCCGTGGCCGGGATCTCGATGCCGGTCTTCCTGCTCGGCGCGATCTTCCTCAGCTACCTCACCTACAAGACCGAAGTCTTCCCCTCCGGGGGTTACGTCGAGTTCACCGAAAGCCCGCTCGAATGGGCCGAACACCTGATCCTACCCTGGGTCACGCTGGCGACCATCTACGTCGGCTTCTACAGCCGCGTGCTGCGCTCGAGCATGCTCGACGTGATGAACGAGGACTACGTGCGCACCGCGCGGGCCAAGGGGCTGGGCGAACGCCGGGTGATGACTCGCCACGTGATGCGCAACTCGCTGATCCCGATCATCACCATCTTCGGCCTCGACTTCGGTGCCCTGATCGGCGGCGCAATCCTGATCGAAGGCATCTTCAGCCTCAACGGCATCGGCCAGTACACCTACGAATCGCTGAAGAACTTCGACCTGCCGCCGGTGATGGCGGTCGTTATGTTCGGCGCCTTCTTCGTCGTCCTCTTCAATGCCTTGGTCGACATCGCCTACGCCTGGCTGGACCCGCGGATCCGCCTCGGAACGGAGGCCCGATGAGCTTCCGGTGCGACTTTTGCGGTCTATGCCCACATAAAGCGCACCGGAAGGGGGCTGTGTGAGGCCGGCGCTGCTTACTGTCGAGGATCTGCGGGTCTCGTTCGCGACGCAGAGCGGGCGCGTGCAGGCAGTCGACGGCGTCTCCTTCGAGCTCGTGCCCGGCGAGGTGCTGGCGATCGTCGGCGAGTCGGGCTCGGGCAAGAGCGCCACCGCGCAGACGATCCTCGGCCTCACCCGCTCGCCCAATGCGGAGATCTCCGGCTCGGCTCGGCTCGGCGGGCAGGAGCTGCTGAGCGCGAGTGAACGTGAGCTGCAGAAAGTGCGGGGGGCGCGGATCGGCATGGTCTTCCAGGACCCGATGACGTCCTTCAATCCCGTTTACAAGATCGGCTGGCAGATCGCCGAGGCGATCCGCGCCCACAACAGTGAGACGAGTAAGCGTGAGGCGCACGAGCGCGCAATCGAGCTGCTCGACTCGGTCGGCATCGTCGACGCGGCTCAGCGCGTCGACGACTATCCGCACCAGTTCTCGGGCGGCATGCGCCAGCGGGCGATGATCGCGATGGCGCTTGCCCTGGACCCCGAAATCCTCATCGCCGACGAGCCGACGACGGCCCTCGACGTCACCGTGCAGGCGCAGATCCTCGCCCTGCTCGAGCGGCTCAACCGCGAGCGAAATCTGGCGACGATCCTGATCACCCACGACCTCGGCGTCGTCGCCGAGGTCGCCGACCGGGTGCTGGTCATGCACGAGGGCGCGATCGTCGAGCGCGGCGACCTCGACCAGATCTTCTACTCACCCGCCGATCCCTACACGCGCAAGCTGCTCGACGCGGTCGTGCGGCTCGACGAGGCGCCGCCACTGCGAGCACGGCGAGAGAGCGAGCCGCTGCTCGAGGTCACCGATCTGGTCAAGCACTTCCCGGTCAAGCGCGGAATGTTCTTCGATCGCGAGGTGGACCTGGTGCGGGCGGTCGACGGCGTCAGCCTCAGCGTGCGCCAGGGCGAGACGCTCGGCCTGGTCGGCGAGTCGGGCAGCGGCAAGTCGACGCTCTCGCGCACGATCCTGCAGCTGCTCGCGCCGAGCTCGGGCTCGGTCCGCTTCGAGGGCCGCGAGCTCGCCGGTCTCTCGCGGCGCCAGATGCGGCCGCTGCGGCGCCAGATGCAGATGGTCTTCCAGGATCCCTTCGCCTCGCTCAACCCGCGCAAGCGGATCGGCCAGATCGTCGGCGAGCCGCTGCGGTTGCAGGGCGAGGCGAGCGGGGCCGAGCTGCGCCGGGAAGTGCAGGAGCTGCTCGAGCGGGTCGGTCTCTCCGCCGAGCACTACGACCGCTTTCCGCACGAGTTCTCCGGCGGGCAGCGGCAGCGGATCGGGATCGCCCGGGCGCTGGCGCTGCGGCCGAAGCTGATCGTCGCCGACGAGCCGGTCTCCGCCCTCGATGTCTCGATCCGCGCCCAGATCCTCGACCTGCTCTCCGAGCTGCAGGCCGATTTCGGCCTCACCTACGTCTTCGTCGCCCACGACATCGGCGTCGTCCGCCACGTTTCCGACCGGATCGCGGTGATGCACAGGGGCAAGATCGTCGAGGAGGGCCCGGCGGACCAGGTCTGCGATCGGCCCACCGACGCCTACACCAAGCAGCTGCTGGCGGCGGTGCCGATCCCCGACCCGCGCGAGGCGCGGGCGCGGCAGCAGGCGCTGGGAGCCACTTAGCTCGCCACCCGCCAAACTGTCGGTGCGGTGAACCTCCCACTCGCCCCACCGATCAAACCGCAGCTTGCGCTGACCCGCAAAGAGCTGCCCCTCGGCGAGGAGTGGGCGTACGAGCAGAAGCTCGACGGCTTCCGCGCGATCGTCTTCGTCGACGGCGCCGACTCCTACATCCAGTCGCGCGGCGGCAAAGAACTCGCCCGCTACTTCCCGGAGCTGAGCTTCCCGCGCGGGCGCTACGTGCTCGACGGCGAGCTGGTGATCCGCGACGCTGAGGGCAACCTCGAATTCGACGCGCTGCAGAGCCGCATCCACCCAGCCGAGTCGCGGATCGCGCTGCTCTCGAAGGAGATTCCGGCCGGCTACGTCGCCTTCGACCTCCTCGCCGAGGGTGACGAGGCGCTGCTCGAGGCGCCGTTTGGGCAACGGCGAGAGCGGCTGGAGCGGTTGCTGGAGGGCACCCGGATCGAGACGAGCGTGCTCAGCCGCGCCACCGACCGAGCCGAGCAATGGCTGCGCACAACCGAGGGCGTGATGGCGAAGCAGCTCGACGCGCTTTACATCCCCGGCAAACGCAAAGGGATGGCGAAGGTCAAGCGCGAGCGCGAGATCGATTGCGTGGTGATGGGCTGGCGGCCGGGCAAGGAGGAGGGAACCGTCGGCTCGCTGATCCTTGGGCTATACGACGACGACGAGCTGCGCTCCGTCGGCCATATCTCCGGCTTCAGCCACGAGACGAAACGCAGCCTGCGCACGCTGCTCGAACCGCTGGAGACCGGCGAAAGCGGCACGGCGGAGCCGAGCCGCTGGACCGGCGGACGCGACCTCGAGTGGGTTGCGCTGCGGCCCGAGCTGGTGATCGAAGTGGGTTATGACCATGCTGCGGCTGGGCGAATCCGGCATGGGACGCGGTTCAGGCGGTTCCGGGATGACAAAGATCCCAAGGAGTGCCTCTTCGAGGCGCTCGACGAGGGGTAGGTCTTAGAAGAGCTCGCCTTGGTGGGGAGGGACGGCAGCCCTCTCATCTGACAAATCGCCGCCGGAGGGGCGGCGATTTTGAGTATCCGCCAGATGAGAGGGCTGCCGTCCCTCCTTTGCACGCCTTGTGCTTTTGCCCCATCCCCGAACCGCCCGGGTCGTTTGCTTGCGCTGCTCGGGGCGCATGTAGGAGCGGCCGCGGTAGAGGTTCTCGTAGCGCGGCAGCAGGTCCGGGCGTTTGGTCTCCAGCCAGGCGAAGAAGACGTCTTTGACCTCGGCGCGCAGGTGGAGGGCCACGCCGCCGAGGAAGGACGCGTTGGCTTTGCGGGCTCGGTCGATTATTGGCTTGACCTGCTCGGGGGAATCGTTGATGCCGGGCATCAAGGGAGCTATGAGGACGCCCGAGTCGATGCCTCGACTACGGAGCTCTTCGACTGCGTCCAGGCGGGCCGAGGGACTTGGGGTGTGCGGCTCGGTTGCCCGCCAGGCGTCCTCGTCGAGGGTGGGGACGGAGAGATTGACCGAGACGGGGAGATGCTTGGCCATGCGCTCGAAGATCTCTATGTCGCGCATCACCAGAGGTGACTTGGTCAGGACCGAGACCGGCGTCTCCGCCTCCTCCAACGCCGCGAGGATCTCCGGCATCATCCGGTAGCGGCTCTCGACCCACTGGTAAGGGTCGGTGTTGGTGCCCAGTGCGACCAGCTCCCGTTTCCAGCTCTTGCGCTTCAGCTCTCCCCGAACGAGCTCTGGCACGTTGACCTTGACGACGATCTCCCGCTCGAAGTCACGGCCCGCGTTCAGGTCGAGGTAGGTGTGCGTGCTGCGGGCGAAACAGAATACGCAGGCGTGCGTGCATCCTCGGTAGGGGTTGATCGTCCAGTCGAAACCGAAGCGGCCGCCGTGCACGTGGTTCAACGCCGAGCGGGCCCGGACCTCGTGGAAGTTGATCCCCATCGCCTCGGGGGCGTCGAAGGTACGGACGACGGTGCCGTCGCCGATCCCAGGCAGCCGTAGGTCCTTCTCGACTCGCTGCTCGTCCCATCGCATACGAACACATGTTCGCAGGCGAGGCGGGGGAAGTCGAACTTAGGCCGAGCCCTCGTCCTTCTCGGAGCGGATGAACTCGTCGAGCTGGCCCCGGGCCTGGGCGTGGGCCTTCTTGCGCAGCGGCGGCAGCACGGCGACCAGGTTCCCCATCGGGCCGAGCGCCTGCTTGGCCCAGTTGCGGAAGTCGAAGTCGTCGATGTGGTCGACGATCAGGCTGTCGGCGAAGCGGAACTTGGCCTCGATGTCGTTGACCACCGGCCGTCCGGTGTTGAAGGTGTAGCGGGCGATCCAGTGGGCCGAGCCGGAATCATCGGCCGCGTCGTGCTCGTGCAGCTCGATCTTCAGGTCGGTGGCGCGACCGGTCAGCATCCGCCACATCGCGCCGATCTCGTCGCCCTGGAGATCGCCGAAGGCCGGGTCGCGGAAGTGCGCGTTAGGGGCGTAACAGGCGCTCATCGCGGCGCCGTCGCAGCGGCCGAACGCCGCGTAGAAGCGCTCGATCAGGTCGCGGTTCGCATCTGCACCCACGGGGCCACCCTATCCGCCTCCGAGCGGCCCGCGGAGGAGTGTCGGGTTAAGGCAGCTTGCCGGTGATCGCGTAGCGCAGGGCGTCGACCACCTGCTCGGCGGTACTTATCGCCGAAACGGACGACGACGACGTCGGCGGCGCGGATCAGCGTCTGGGTGCGGATCGCGTTGACGCCGGCACCCATGTGATCGCACCAGAACGGCACGCTCTCCTCGCCCAGCGTTCCCGTCCCAGCATCGTCTGAGGCAGCGTGGTCCGTAACCGGCGCCGAGAACTCCACCGGCAACCCCGCCTCGCGCGCTCCCGCTCGATCCGCTCCCGCCAGTCCGAGTGAATCTCCCCGGAGAGATAGATGCGCCAAATCCGCTCAGCCACCTCCGCCTACCACCTGCTCCTCGAAATGCTTGGAGAGCATCGTCACTTGCCCCTGGTAATTGGAGCCCAGGTCCTGGCCGTAAAGTCGCTCCGCCGGCGCGCTCGTGCGCTCCAGCGCCAGCTTGCAGACCGGCTGGCGGTGCTCGACCATGAAGGAGACGTCGCGGGCGCGGACCTCGAGCGCGGCGCGGCTGCCGTGGCGATCGCCGGCCGGGTCGTAGCCGAAGCCGGGATCGAAGAAGCCGGCGTAGTGGGTGCGCAGCTCGCCCGCGGTCGGGTCGTAGGCCATCATCTCGGCAGCGATCTGGGGCGGGATGCAGACGCCCTCGGCGGAGAGCAGGAGGTAGAAGATCTCCGGCTCGAGCACGATCTTCGAGCCCGCCTCAGGGAAGACCGGGTCCCAGTAGTCGGTCCAGCGGTAGGCGCGGATCCGCGAGAGATCGATCGGCAGGCTGTTCTTCTTCGCCCGGTAGCCGACGATGCGGTCGCTCGGCCCGGAGAGGTCGACGCTGAGGAAGAGGCCGTCGGCCAGCGCCAGCTCGGACTCGCGCAGCGCGTGCGAGTCGAGGTAGAGCAGCGGGAACTCGTCCTGCAGGGCGCGAATCTCCGCGTCGCTTAGCCGCACGTCGCCGCGCGCCAGGCGCAGCTGGTTGAGCGAGAGCCCGGTCTTCACCTGGATCGCGAAGGAGCGCGGCACGACCTCCAGGTAGAGCTTTCCCCGGTAGCCGGCGCGGATCTCGTCGAAGCGGTGGTGGCGGTCGGTCAGCACCCGGGTGAAGACATCGAGCCGCCCGGTCGAGCTCTTCGGGTTAGCCTTGGCCCGCACGTCCTCGGGCAGCGCCAGCTCCTCGATCAGCGGCACCAGGTAGGGACGGTCGCGCTCGAGCACGGCCCCGTCGCGCAGGTCGATCTTCTGGAAGGCGAGCGCCTCGATCTTCGCCTCGACGGTCGAGTCGACGACGGGCAGGAAGGAGCAGCGCAGGGCCCAAGCTTGATCGCCGAGCCGCAGGTCGATGCTGGCCGGCTGGATCGCCTCGGGGCGGATCCGGTAATCGCCGGAGGTAACCCATTCCGCGG
>Ga0157374_10004204_pt1 | contig 12099 bp, 14 predicted proteins | sample M25metaG_FD_115308 | JGI IMG/M metagenome (GOLD analysis project Ga0157374, IMG submission 115308) | Miscanthus rhizosphere microbial communities from Kellogg Biological Station, Michigan, USA - M2-5 metaG | ecosystem: Host-associated > Plants > Roots > Rhizosphere > Soil | place: USA: Michigan...
GACCTACGGTGGATCGAGCTTCGTCGCCGACGGCACCGGCAAGATCATCCTTACCGCCCGCGATCGCGACACCGATCTCCGCGTCCTCGAACTTCCGACCGGCTCACTTGCTCCGTAAGAAGGGCTACCCACTTCTCGATTCTGAGATGTGTGAGAGTTCAATGAAAGGCGAATTCTTAATTTGTTCCAATGACATGAAACTCGGGGTAAAATCGCGCCAAACGATGCGCATTCCAATCCTGACAGCCTTGGCGCTCTTCGCCGGAGTCTCCTACGCAGCCGTCACTCACGCTCCCATCAAATCGGGCGTCGTGCTCAAGCCAGGCCAGACCTACAGCGTCAACGTCCAGTCCGCCGCGCCCGTCGAGATCGGCTGGACCACGGTGCAGCCCAAATCGTGCACCATGCATTGCATCCAGGCCACCGATCTTTTCGAGCACACCACCATCTCCACCGACATCGGAGCAAGCACCTTCTACAACCCGGCCGCTGGCAAGATCGCCGTTGAATACAAAAATGTTTCCACCGGCTCGGTCACCATTGACATCTACCGCGTGCACCGCACCTGCGATGCCGAGGCCTGCAAATTCATCGACAAGAACGCAAAATCCCGCTCGCTTGTCTTCAAAATCAAGGAATTCAAGTCGATCACCACCAGCAACGACGGCTCCTACTCCACCATCTCCGGAATTGTCATGAGCGGCCGCCCCTTCACCGTCCGCGCAGTTTGGTGGAGCGAAGATCCCAAAGGCCTCCGCTTCGGCTGCGAGAAATGGATCAAGGGCTGGCTAGACAAACACGATCCGCCCGAGAAGTATCGCCCCTACGTCCTCGCAGGCTCCGGCCTCGGCGACGACAACCATCTCGTCCTCAAATTCGTCGACACCTGCGTTCCCAAAGCCCCCAATTACGGCGCAATGGAATCAAGCATCTTCAAATAAGTCTCTCTCCAGAACAGCCGCCGGATGCCCCAGGTGACTCGCATTTGGGCACCTGGGCTCGCAAGTAGGGAGCTCTACCTACTCGTATCGCAGCGCTACTGACGGCTCAACCTGCATCGCCCTTCGCGCCGGCAGATAACACGCCAGCATCGCAATCGCGGCCAGTCCCACCGCCACTGCGCACATCGTCCCGGGATCGTTCGCACCAATTCCATAGAGCACCGGCGTAAGAACCCTCGCCGCCCCAACCGCCCCGCACAATCCAATCCCCAGCCCGATAATCGTCAACCGGACACCCTGCCCAATCACAAGCCGCAGCACGTCGCTTCGTCTCGCGCCCAGAGCCATGCGGACTCCGATCTCGTGCGTCCTCTGCGACACCATATACGCAATCACACCGAACAAACCAATCGCGGTCATCACCACGGCCATAAGCCCGGACACCGCCAGCAGCCATCCCACCGTTCGCGCCGGAAATAGCGGCAACGCCATGTACTCCTCAATCGTCTGCACATCCGTCGCTGCCATCAGAGGATCGACAATCGGAACCTCGTGCCTCAATGCATCGAGCACTGTCCGCGAATCGCCCTGCGTGCGCACCACCAGTGTGCGTCTCGGCGGAAGCGATCCTCGAAATACAACTGCCATTGGTCCTTCGCCCAGCGTGTGATACTTCCCGTTCTTCACCACGCCCACCACTTCGCTCGTGGTCTTATCATCTCCGTCGAGAAAAAGTCGCTTCCCCACCGGATCCTCTCCGGGCCAAAGCCTCTGCGCAAGCGTTTCGTTGATCACCAGCGCATCGGGCTTGTCGCTTTCCGCCTCCTTCTCTGTCAAATCCCGTCCCCGCAGCAGCGGCATCCCCATCGTCTGCAACAACCCGTGCCCGACTTGATAGACATCCACCGTCATGGCATTCGGATCTTTACCCAATTGCTTGCCGACAGACATCGACGTCCGCGACGTTCCAAGAGGCAGAAAGTGCGCATAGCTGGCCGATCTCACCCCAGGAAGCTGTTGCACCCGCTCCAGCAGTCGCCCATAGAAATCGTTCACCTTTTCTGGTTTGTACCCCAGGCTTCCCACGTCGAGCGTCGCCAGCGCGATATGGTGCGTGTCAAATCCCGCATCGATCGCATTTGCATTCATCAGGCTGCGCACGCAGAGCGCCGCTCCTGCCAGCAGCACCACGCATGTCGCCATCTGCGCCACCACCAGCACATTCCGTACACGCGCCTTTCTTCGCCCCATCGTTTGCGCTTCTTCTTTTAGCACCTGGGCGGCCTTCACCGCGCTCGCCCGTAGCGCCGGTGCCATCCCGAAAACCACTCCTGTCGCCACTGAAATGGCCGCTGTAAACAGAACAACGCGCCAGTCCATCGGAATGGCAAGCGTCAGCGGAATGCTCGCCGGCTTCAGTTGAACCAACAACCGCGATGTGGCCCACGCAACTGCAATTCCCGCCGCGCCGGCGATTCCCGCCAGCATCAGGCTCTCCACCAGCATCTGTCGCATCAGCCTTGCTCGCCCCGCGCCCAGCGCCGATCGCGTCGCCATTTCTCGTGAACGACCGGTTGATCGCGCCAGAAGAAGACTCGCCGCATTCGTGCATGCGATCAATAGAACCATCGCAAACACTGCCAGAAGCCCCCCCGTAAACGCCCCTACGTATCCACGAAACGGTCCCGGGACAAGCGTCAGAGGATATACCATGGCATCGAGAAGGTCCTCATCGCTTCCTGCGGTTCCCTTCCGCGGATCACTCTTGCTCTGGTGCATCTGGATAGCCTGCTTCGACAAAACATGCATCTCGGACTGCACGCTCTTCCGGTCGGTCGTATCGCGCATCTTTCCCGCCACGATCAGCCAGAAGCTATGCTCCTTCATTCGCGAGCTGTCGTGCGTGAAGCGATCCTGCACCGTAAGCGGCGCCCAGAAGTCCGGGCTCGTCGCGATCAACAAGCCGGTGAAACCTGCCGGAGCAACGCCTGCAACCGTGAACGCTGCGCCGTCCAGCATCATCGTTCTACCCACAACGCTCGAATCCCCATTCAGCTTCTGTTTCCAGAATGGATAACTCAGCACCACAACCTGACGCGTGCTGCCCTGATTGTCGTCGTCCTGAACCAGCGTCCGACCCATTGCCGCCTTCACGCCCAGCAACGAAAACAGATTCCCAGAGACCAGTTGCCCATGCACAATCTCTCCCGTGCCATGGCGGTTCCAGATCGCCTCGGTTCCATCCCCATCGAACGCCATTAGCCCTTCAAGCGATTTGGTGTGGTCGCGATAGTACACGTAATCCGGAAAATCAAAAGGATAGTAACTCTGCACGCCATTGCTTTTCGGATTGTGCAGCCACACCTCCACCAGTTGGTTCGTCTCTCTCACCTGCTGCGGTGGCCGCAACAGCAGCGCATTCACAAACGTGAACACCGCTGCATTCATCCCGATGCCTAACGCCAGCGCTACCACAACAGCCGCGTTTGAGAATGGTCGCTTCGCAAGCATCCGCGCTCCGAATCGTATGTCCTGCCACCACTCCGAGGGCGAAAGAAATCCCCTCATCGCTCTCTGCCGTTCCTTCAGCCCCGTCACATTTCCAAACTGCCTTCGTGCTGCTCGCGAGGCCTCCCGTGCGCTCATCCCCTGTGCAACAAAGCGATCTTCCAGCAACGCAAGATGTTCGCGAATCTCCTCGTCGAGCGCTTCATCCTCGCGCCTCTGCGCAGTTTGCCCCTTCAACCTCGCCCAAAGTGTTCGAAGATTCAGCATTCGCCTCACCCTTGCCTCTCAAGTCGCAGCACCTTTTCAATTACGCCCGCCACACGCTCCCAGTTCTCTGCCTCGCGCTCAAGCTGCCTGGTACCTTGTTTGGTGATGGTGTAGAACCGGGCCCGCCGGTTGTTCTCGCTCGTTCCCCACTCTGACTTGATCCACCCCTGCTGCTGGAGCCGAAGAAGGGCGGTGTACACCGTCCCCTCATTCAGATCGAGTACGCCCTCGCTCACCTGCTCGATACGCCGAGCGATTCCGAATCCATGCAGCGGCCCCATCGCATACAGCGTCTTCAACACCATCAGGTCCAGCGTCCCCTGAAGAACCTCAGACTTTTGATCGCCCATCATCTCTCCTTTGGACATTCCAAAGAAGGTATCATGCTCTCCTTTGCAATGTCCAGTGGAGGACACATCCTGTTCTGCTCGTCTCTTGACGGGTCATTTCAAAGATCTGCGCTTTTTAAAGCGTGGTCGCTGGTTAAGTTCTTCTCCAGTCGGATGTTCAGACAAATCGCACCGCTCCCTTCCGCGTCCACGCTCGGCGGACCTGAAAAGCTGAAAGCTGGGCAGCTAGAAGCTAACGACTGTCCCTCGTATGCGACAGTAAAAGAAGAGATGTCCTCCACCACGTCCCTCAGCCCGCGCACCGCTTTTCTCGGTTATGGTGCATGCGCAATTGCAGGCTGCCTCTGGGGTACGGGCTTCTACTTCGGGCGCCTGGCCCTCAACGAGATGAGCGTGGAGCACATGGTGCTTTACCGCTTCCTCTTCGCTTCCATCGGCCTGCTCCCCGTCGCGGTGCTCAACCGCGTTCGCCTCACCGCCGCTGAAATTCGCATCCTGGCAATATCCTCCGCCTTCGGCATCCCCATCCAGTTCCTTCTCCAGTTCCACGGGCTCGCGCACACCACGGTCAGCCACGCTTCACTCATGGTGGGTACCATGCCGGTCCTTCTCGGAGTCGCCGCTGTCCTCTTCGCCGGAGAACGCCTCGACCCCGTCGGCTGGATCGCCCTCGTCGGCTCCACCCTCGGCGCTGCTCTGATCGTCCTCGGTGGTCATCGGGGTCCTGCGACCCACGGGGAGCCATCCTTGTATGGCGACATGCTCGTAGTCCTCTCCCTTTGCATCGCCCTCACCTGGGTGCTGCTCAGCAAAAAGCTCATGAAGTCACACAGCCCCGTCGTGGTCACCGCCTACAGCATCCTCACCGGCACTGTCATGCTCTCTCTCTGGATACTCGGCCCGATGCTCCTCAACCCGTTTCGCCAGACCAAGGTCGCCCCCCCGCCCTTCGCTCACGTCAGCACAACCGCCTGGATAGCCCTCGCCATCAGCGGACTGGCCTGCACTGCCACTACAACCTTTCTGTGGAACTGGGGCATCCACCACGTCCCCGCCTCGCGCGCCGGGGTATTCCTCAACATCGAACCCGCCCTCGGCTCCTGGCTCGGCGTTCGTCTCCTCGGCGAGCATCTCGGCCCCTACGCCTGGGTCGGGGGATCCTTTATCCTCACCGCCGCTGTCATCCTCACAACCCGCAGCCACGATCAGCCCGCCGTGATACTTGAGTGAAAACCGTAACGAAAAGTACCCCAGGTAATGCGCCGGAAGTCACACCTAGATCAATCCAAAGGCTCATATGCGCTACCCGTTATGCGCCATTGAGACTTTCTCCACCGAAGCTACACTTGCACCTGAATTCAGGGAGAATCTTTGTGACGCTGTTGACCTGGAGCCACGACTGCATCATTGGAGTGCAAGCCATGGATGATCAGCATGGCATCCTCATGGACACGCTCAACGAGTTGCGCCACATGATCGTCCGCGGCACCGACCGCCGCGAGATCTGCCTTCAACTGGAGCGCCTCATTGACTTCACCCAAATGCACTTCCAGAACGAAGAGCAACTCCTCGAAAAACACTCATTCCCCGGCGCCAGTGAACATCGCAATTCGCACCACGCCTTGCTCTCGCGACTTTATTCAGCGCTGGAACACGTGAACCGCGAAGAGCCCATCCACTTCAGTTCGGTGCTCGAATTTCTTCCAGCCTGGTATCAGGAACACGTAGAGCAAGTCGACCAGCCCTACGGCCAGTGGCTCAACGAACGCGGCGTCTACTAGTCGGTTTTCGAAAGAACTAGCTCTCGAAGGACAGCTGTGCCGACGACCACGCCTGCAACGCAGGTTTGGGCTCCGACGCCAGATCGTATACCAGCCGCTCCAGCACCAGCCGCTTATCCGGCGGTGACGACCGCAGCTCAAGATCAGCCCGCGCAATCAGCCGCAACGCCCGCGTCAGTTCCCGCCGGCTCTTGTACCGCCGCGCCTGCCTGATCAGATCGTCAGCAGCAAACGGCGGCATGCGGAAACCCTGCCAAAGCGCCTGCCAGATCGCCCGCGAATCGCGCACGTTCTTCTCAAGGATCACCAGCATCTGCCGGAAAGTTCTCGCCAGCATATACAGGTGCCCGATCGCGGCATCTTCACCTGCATCCGAGCTGTTCAGCAGCCCATTCAAAAGGGCAAGTGCCTTCGCTGTGTTCCTCGAACTGATTGCGTCCGTCAGCTCATAGAGCGATCGCTGCTTCGCGGCGAGCACCATCGTCTCCACATCGCCCAGCGTGATCCGCCCACGCCCTGAGGTGTAGAGCAGCAGCTTTTCAAGTTCCGAAGCGATCAGCATCATGTCGGCACCGAGCGCATCCACCAGTTCTCGCGCCGCATCCGGATCGAGCTTTGTCTCCGCCGCCTGCGCGGTTGCCGCGGCCCAGCGCATCGCATCTTCGTCGCCCACGCGGGCCAACTCGACCATCCCGCAGTGCTCGCCCAGCGTCTCCTGCAGGCGTTCGAATCGTCCCTTGTCCTCAAGTTCCATCCGTCGCGTGTCCGTCGGGATCCGAAGAAAGTCCGCAACGAAAATCAAAAGCGCCTGTGGATTCGGCGATCGGAAGTACCGGTCTAGCGCTGCAAATTCATCCTTCTTCGCACCGCGGGTGTACAGCTGCCGAACATTTCGGACGAAGATTACCTGGAATGGTGACATCAGCGATGGAGTCTGAGCGCGATCAAGCACATCAAAAATTGTCGTTGAAGAAAGATCGAGATCCGATAGGCAGAAATCTCTGAGATCGGCAGGAACAAGCGCCCTAAGCACCGCTTCGCGGCACCGATCCTGCAGAAAAATCTCGTCACCCACCAGCACATAGCCAGCTCGCAGCGATCCATTGCCGGCTGCGGCGGCCTCCAGATCCGAAACAAATCTGCCCACCGCGCTGAATCCGGCACCCCAACGCCCCGCGCTCATTTCGCAAGACCTCTACGCGTTCGGCTCCGACCCGAAGTGCTCATGTGTCTTAAGGATAACAGCGCATCACTCAACCAGCGCCTGAGGAAACCAGGGGCCGAAACTCATCCCGCAACCCCTGTTTGCTACTCTCGATTCCCCATCCGTGCTCACTGTCTTTAGAGTCCTTCCAGCACATCCGCCACCAGCGCCCGCGCAAAATCCCTCGAGATCCGCTCCATCGCGGCCGGGCTCTCATCTAAAAACGTCGGCAAATCGGTCGTCGACTGGTACTGCCCTCGGAACACATAGTTCTTGTTCTCGTAGAGCACCTTTCCCTCCCGATCATTCACCGTCACCGAAATGACGAGTGTGATCAGAAAGCTCGATGACTGCTGCGTCGTCGTGTTGTAAGTCAGCGGAGCCACCACCTCGTTCAGGATCGTGCCGTGCACCACGACGTCCGGACGGATTCCTTCCCCGGGCGACACCCTCATCCGCGATCGGGCCGCAAACTCCCGGATCACTGCATCGGTGAGCGCAACCTCAGTGTGGTACGCCTCCGTGTGCGTCGCGAACACCGGCACCGCCATCGTGTGCGCGTCCGGTGGCAGGTGCGTCGCGGCTCCCACGGTGTGATACCCGCAGCCGCTCAGAAGCGCCACAGCCACAAGAGGAAACAAATCGATTCGCCGGATCATGCTCAATCCATTCTACCGGCGATCCTCATGTGCCTCTTCCGGCTAGCATTGACTCCATGACTTGGATCGGGTGGGCACTTCTATCCGCGCTCTTCGCTGCAGCCACTGCGCTGCTGGCCAAAGTCGGCGTCACGCATGTCGACTCCAACCTCGCCACCGCCATTCGTACCACCGTGGTTCTCATCTTCGCGTGGGCCATCGCGCTCGCCCTGGGTAAGCACGACGAACTGCGGCTCCTCGATCGCCGGACCATTCTCTTCCTTACCCTCTCCGGCCTCGCAACCGGGCTCTCCTGGCTCTGCTACTTTCGCGCGCTGCAACTCGGCCCCGCCTCGCGCGTCGCTCCACTCGACAAGCTCAGCGTGCCGCTGGTCATGGTCTTCGCATGGCTCCTCCTCGGCGAAAAACTCACGGTGCCCTCAATTACGGGAGGGCTCCTCATCACCGCGGGCGCCATCGTCATGGTCTTCGGCTGACAGATCTGGCAGCTGCCTCCTTATACTGAGTGAAGCGACTTCAGATCCAGATCCGCCCTCGCATGACCCTTCCCACCTCGCATAAGCCCGTTCGTATTGTCCTTACCGGATTCATGGGCTCCGGAAAATCCACGGTTGGCCCACTCATCGCCGAGCGCCTGGACTGGCGATTCATTGACGCAGACGACATCATCGAAGCCGAATCCCAAACAACCATCGCCCAGATCTTCGCGCAAAAGGGCGAGAGCGCCTTTCGCGATCTCGAACATGCAACCATCAAGCGTCTCGCCGCCGGAGAGCGTCTCATCCTCGCCCTTGGCGGCGGCGCTATCGAACGCGAAGACACTCGCAACCTTCTCTTGAATTCGCCCGGCACCCTCCTCGTTCATCTCGAAGTCGAACTCCAGACCACACTCGCCCGCTGCAGCGGTACTGAGGGCTCTCGTCCAGTGTTCGCAGATCAGGCCAACCTCAGCGCGCGCTACCAGCGCCGGCTGCCGCTCTACCGCACAGCCCACGTTTCAATCAGCGCCGACAACAAAACTCCGCATGAGGTCGCAGAAGCAGTGATCCGTGCCGCCGCTCTGAATTGGCAGACTGCCCCTCATCCCGGAAGCCCGAGCCCTAATGTTCAAAGAGGATGATCTCTATAACGAGCTGGCTTTTTACACCTTGGCCCATCCCGACCCAGCTTTTCTCCACCAGCTTGCCGTCGATGCCTACACTGCTCAGAACGCCAATGAATCAACCCGGCCCATCGCCCTTGTCTTCGCTCTTGTCGGACTTTATCTTCACCTCGAGAAAAGCTATAGCGGCAAGCAGGTGCAGCATGCGCACATACAGTTGGCCAACCGCTCTAAGACCTGGCCTCGACTACCCCTTCCCGCCGAACGAGGCGAAATCCGTATCGACCATGTCCTCGCCGCCGATCCTGGCCCCGCTCGCGACGCGCTGATCGAGCGCTGGTGCGCCTCCGTCTGGCAAAGCTGGTTTGAGAATCATCATGTCATCCAGACCATCGCCCGCAAGCATCTCAAAATCGATTGAGCGCCTTGAGTCGCAGCCTCTTCCGTCCCCGCTTGTTATCATCAAGGCAGGCACCTTGTTCCACGCCGTGCCTTCACTGAGGTCCTCTCCGTTTCCATGACCCCTGCCTCCCAGGCCCATCTCGTCGCGCGTGAATCCACGCTTCCCGCGCCTGCGGAGACCGGCCAATTGGCGCATCCAATCCACGCTCCGGAACCGGGCGTAACTGCTACCTTCATCAACGACATGCGCGAACTGTTTAAAGTTCGCGTTACAGGGTTGGTGGTCATTACTGGTTGGGCAGGATTCTACCTCGGTTCTATGCAGTCCGGCATCTCCAGTGTGCAGCGCGGCCTTCTCGACACACTGATCGGAATCGGCCTCGTCTCCGCCGGATCGGGCGCGCTCAACCAAGCTCTCGAACGTTCAGTCGACGCCAAAATGAAGCGCACCGCCGACCGCCCCATCGCCTCCGGCCGCATTTCACTGCCCCTGGGAATCCTCGCCGGCATCGGAGCTCTGGCTCTCGGCTCGTTATGGCTGCTCCTTCACACCAATCTGCTCACCGTCGCGCTCGCTCTCCTTACCGCCTTCTGCTACGTCGCCATCTACACTCCGCTCAAGCGCGTTACAACTCTCGCCACGTTCATCGGTGCATTTCCCGGCGCAATGGGCCCGCTGCTCGGCTGGACAGCCGCCCGCGGCCGCATCGAGTGGCCCGCCATCGCGCTCTTTGCCATCCTCTTCGTCTGGCAATTCCCGCACTTCATGGCCATCGCATGGCTCTATCGCGACGACTACGCACGCGCAGGAATCCGCATGCTCCCCGTCGTTCAGCCCGATGGACTCTCCACCGTCGTTGAAGCGCTGTTCTACGCCGTGGTCATGATCCCCGTGAGCCTTGCTCCTTGGCGGCTCGGCATGGCCGGAGCAATCTACGCAATCCCCGCAACAGCACTCGGACTCCTCTACCTCGCCTACACCATCCGCTTCGCGCGCATCCTGCGCATTACTTCCGAAACAGAGAGCCGCTCCGTCGCGCGCGACCTGCTGAAGGTAAGCGTCATCTACTTGCCTCTTCTGCTGACCACGCTCATGGTTTGTGCCATCGCCCAGCATTAAGGAACGTCATGGGAACATCGGCGACCACATCCGAAACTCAAACCAACACGCGTCCGGCCATCTTCGTCATACTCGCCATCAGCGCAGCCGCTTCCCTCTTTCTCTTCTGGCTCATCTACCAGCACCCGGCAGCGGACACCGCAAGCGTAAAGCTGCCTTTTCTGCCCGCCCTCAATGCAATCCTCAACGGCCTCTGTGCCACCGCGCTTATCATCGGCTTCATTTTCATTCGCGCGCGCAATATCGCTGCCCATCGCGCGTCGATGATCTCCGCCTTCGTCTTCTCAACGCTCTTCCTCATCGGCTACATCCTGCACCATTATCTTCACGGAGACGTGCGTTACCCCATCCACGCGGCCTATCGCTCGATCTACCTGCCGATCCTCGCCAGCCATATCGTCCTCGCCACGGCAACCCTTCCGCTCGTGCTGATCACTTTCTTCTTCTCCCTCTCCGGCCGCTTCCCGCAGCATCGCAGAATTGCGCGGTGGACTCTTCCGCTCTGGCTCTACGTCTCCATCACCGGCGTCATTACCTACACCATGCTGCGCCTCGCGCAGGGAAGGTAACGGGATGCCCTTGAGCGAACAGACACCGACAACTGCAAAGCGCGCCACGGCAACACCAGATGATGGCACCCGCCAGCTTCTCCAATGGGGATCATCTATGGTCGGCGCAGGACTGTTCGCCGCCGTGCTTCTCCAAACCGTTCTCGGAGGATTCGGCCCCACCGGAGCGCACACCAACACCGGCTGGTTCGCCCTCATCATCGCCCTGATGTGCCTTCCGTTCGGAGGATTGCTCCTCGCCCTCGGCATCGCCAAATGGCTTCGCAACCGCAGACTGCATCCTTGACCTACCGGCCCATTGCACTCCGAACCCTTCGCGTTCCGCAGATCGCGATTGCTCACATCCGGTAATCACACTCGCTGAACACCGGCCGACTTTTCGGGACATATCTGGTCTTCAGATTCCAAATTCACTGCCTGGCCCTGACCGGGAGTCCTCCTGCCGCCTCCGTTATGTCCAGTACTACCTGCTGCAGCAACGACCTGTGATGAATCCATCAGCGTGATCTCCGCTCTGCTAAGATCAGCCGTCGTTCCGCTCCAAATTCCGGCCACGCACCCTTCCGGCTGTGCCATGGGCCCTCCACATCAAAATAGGCTTCGTTTTCTTGCCTCCTCGGCACACAATCACCGATCCACCGCGTGTTTTGCAACGCTCTTCTCTTTACTCCGAGATCGGACCACTTTCCCAGCTTGGATTGAGGATGCAGAAGGGCGCCGGACTACCCGTCAATGGAACATAAGGAGCTACATCATCCCACGATTGCGAATGCGAATTTCATCCACCACTCCGGCTTGGTAATTACCACGAAGAGTGCGAACGCCTGTCCCGCCGCGAAGACCGGCAGACCGAACTTATATACGGCGTGAATCCGGCGGTTCACAATCAGGTCGCGCACGACTCCCAGAATGAGAAGAAAATCCACTCCAGCATAGAAGCCCCCGGTCGAGAGAAGGGGAAAGCGACCCCAGCCGGCTGCAGACAGGGCGCACGTTGCAAGGAGCATCATGCGCCGGTGATGTTCGGGCCTCTTTCGCCATGCGATGGCGAGCGCAAAGCAGGCCCCGAAGCAGGTGATGTCCCAGAAGGGCACGATCAGGAAGTTAGCTTCGGTCCTATGGAATTGGTGCAGGTAGAAGCGAGCCATGCTGAGAGTTGTCGAGATGCCAAGGTAGACCATGGACGCGCCAAGCAC
>Ga0157374_10004206_pt1 | contig 12095 bp, 9 predicted proteins | sample M25metaG_FD_115308 | JGI IMG/M metagenome (GOLD analysis project Ga0157374, IMG submission 115308) | Miscanthus rhizosphere microbial communities from Kellogg Biological Station, Michigan, USA - M2-5 metaG | ecosystem: Host-associated > Plants > Roots > Rhizosphere > Soil | place: USA: Michigan...
CGCCTCGCCGTCTCCATTGCGCGCAAAGTGCAGTTGCGGTCCGAAGTGGAGCACGTACTTCTTCTCCTTCGGTTCCCACAGCATGAAGCCCGGCAGCACCGCCGCTCCAGTTTTCAGTGCAACCCGCGCCAGCCCCGAAGCCGTACAAGCCGCGATCCCGAAGAACTTCACAAACTCGCCCTGCGGCGGAGTCATGTTCGTATCCATCAAGATTCCAACCGCTCCGCCCTCATGCATCGCATGAAGCAGCCCCCGCGCAAAGTCGTCTTTGTGCAGCACGCGATTGCCGTGCATGCAGCGAATCCTGTTTACAAACTCGTCGAGCTTGCGATTATCGAGCCTTCGGATCACCATTCCCATCGGGTGTCCCATCAGCGAGTGATAAAGGCTTGAGAGCTCCCAGGCACCCAGGTGTCCCGTCAGCACCAGGACCCCGTGTCCGAGCGCCTCCGCCGCAAGATAGTGTTGCAACCCCTCAGTCCTTATGCGTTGCTTTGTATTCTCGCGTGTGTAGCGCGGCATACGGCAGAACTCAACCAATTGCCAGCCAAGGTGACGATAGACCCTGCGAAGAATCTCCGCTCGCCGGCTCGCCGGCAGATCCGGCATTGCAAGCTCCAGGTTTCGCTCTCCCACGCGCCGCAGTCTTCCCATCGCGTAGTAAACGGTCGCCGCCAGTGCGCCGGCGAGAAGCCGCGACAGCCCGCGCGGTAGCCAGCCAAGTACGCGTGCCACCGCAACTACCAGCCAGTACTCGAGCGATTTCTGCATCGTTTGAGGCAAACACAAGTTTAGGGCACTGACCGACCCCAACGCCGCGTATCGACCATTGGAGATAGCGCTCTTTGCAAAAGCAGGAAGGCGGCCCCATGAAGGCCGCCCTGTGGTATCCATTACGCGGTATTACTTGGCCTGCTTCGCTTCGGTGAAGTGATGAGCAACGTCGCGAACAAATTCGACTGCGCCCTCCGGCACTTCGACATTCCCCTTCAGCACATTCTCGAAGCTCTGGGGCGCGCCGTAGAAAGTCTCGGTATCAACCTTGTTCTGCGAAACCCCGGTCCCATCCAGGCTGATGCCGGCAAAAATACCTTTGTTCCGCGAGTAGCTCAGCAGCTCAGCATTCATCTTCCAGTCGGTTGCCGCCTGTCCAGCACGACCCACAGGACCGGCCGCCGCCGAGGCATCCGCTCCAATCTTAAACTTGCTCTTCAGCAGGTCCTGGAAGCCGCGATTGTTCACCGCAACCAGGATCAGATCCGTTGACTGGCCGCCGATCTGCAGTCCCCACGAACCGCCCGCCATGCGGATGAATACGGGAGCGCTCCACCCGTGGCCCGTGCGGCAGGTCACAACTCCTTGCCCATATTGCGCACCAAAAACGAATGCGCCCTTGATCATTCCCGGCACCACGCCCACGCACGTCGCTTGCTCAAGAATGTTCTGAGGGATGGTACTGTCCTGCGCGTCCATGATCTGATCAAGAACATTTTTGGCCGCGTCTATGCGGTCCTTAAGGTCCTGTTTTGAGGACGCAGCGTTCGCAAAAATCGAACTCGATAAACAAAGACAAAGGGAAGCAATGATTTTCTTCATCTGGGGATTCCTTTCACGTTACCGCACACCCGCAACGAGCGGCGTCCGGCTGCTGCATGGTAGGACAGCAACCCGCAGCCAAAGTTGCGCCGTATGACATCGGAAGATCGAGCGGTGGAACAACTTCGTATAACAGCGCTCCTGCTTCAGGCTACAGCACGCATATCCATGCAGAATGCACAGATGAGCCCAAAGACACCGTTGGGACCAGCTCAAGCAAGAGAGTTCAGGTTTCTGAGGATGGTGATTGCCACGGGCGGGACGCAGAAATGAAAAAAAAGAGGAGTTCGCAGGCTTCATGCTTTACATGCTGCCTGGGAACTCCTTTCCCCAGATCTGCGTTGTTTCTGAACCCATTATGGGTAACGTATCGAATTGGAACAAGAGTACTAAGGTTTTAGAATATAAGTAATCATCATTCAGGTAATTAGTTGATTACTTTCCCTAAACAGGACACATTCTCCCAGCTAAACGACTGCTGGCTCAGCAATCTGCTGGAACTGATTTGGCGTGGGCGATTGCTTATAGGAGCCGTGCAGTGCGCGCATCGAAAGCTCAATGCGATTTTCTGCACCGACCTTGCGCATCAGCTTGCCTACGTGCGCCTTCACCGTGCGCTCTTCGATCCCCAGTTCCCCGGCAATCTCCCGATTCGACCGCGCAAGCAACAGAAGCTGCAGAACCTGTTCCTCGCGGGCTGTCAGATGCGGACGCGGACTTGTGACGCTGGAGTCTTCGCCGGAAAGCAGCCGGTCGATAAGCTTCGACAGCAGCTTACGCGGTGCCCAGATCGATCCCGAAATCACCACATCGAGCGCTTCCCTCACCAGCCTGGGTCCTGCGCCCATATCCAGATAGGCGCGGGCACCGGCGATGATCGTGTCCATCATCACCTGCTCGTTGCTGTCCGGTCCGATCACAACCATCCGAAGTGTCGGCCGCTTGCGGCGGATCCCTTCCAGTACGCCAAGCTTCTTGGTTGAACTGCTCCAGTCGATTAGAACGTATTCAATTGCTTCGTTGTCGAGGTGCTCTTCAAGGGTGCCGACAACCGGCACAAGAGGTGCTTCCCCCGGCTTGGCGTGGTTCTCAAAAATACTTGTGAGGCCTTCGAGCCGCATCGGTTCATTCGCAACGACGCCGATTCGGATTGGATCTATGCTGAACATCGCGGACATCGAGGCTCTCTCCTTGCCTTGCTCCAATGAGCGATGGGGCCTGTCGCTTTTCCGCTGGCTCGAGCCGCCGATTTGACTCTGCCAGGGACGCTCTATCCCCCGTATTATCTGAGCTTAACCCAAAAAGTGGTTACTCCGGGCATCTCAGCTGTGGTTACCTGAAATAACAGTATCCGGCAAAGTCACTCGTTCGCCTAGGGTTTAGGTGTGGTTCGAAGAGCTTTGCCTATTCCAAAGTCACAACGGCAGGACTCAAACTGGACACTGCTCGCAACGCCTCGAAGGATGTGGGCTGAATCACCGGGAGTGCAACCCGCCCCTTTCCCTCTTCTGGTCACTTTGTGCAAAAATCCTCCCACCCGGTGTTCCACAAATGAGCCAAACGCTGTACCATCAGTCCGGTAGGGCGTGGTACAGTCGAAAACAATCGCGCTAGCGAGGTGACCGCTTTGATTAAACAAGACATCGTGCACCATGTGATCGAGCGCACAGGCCTGCCCCGCACCAAGGCCGAAGCGGCAGTCGACACTGTGTTTGAGGGGCTCAAGGAAGCCCTGGCAGCTGGCGAGCGCATTGAACTGCGTGGGTTCGGAGTGTTCAGCGTTCGCGCACGCAAAACCGGCATCGGTCGCAATCCCCGAACCGGCACTGAAGTCAGCATCACTCCGGGCAAAGCCGTGCGTTTCAAGCCCGGTAAAGAACTGCATACATTGACCGAAGGCGCTCCAGCGACGCCTTCGAAGACTGAGCCATAGCCGCTGTTCTGAGTTATGCGAGCCCGGAGATTCTCTGATCCAGACGGCCACCTCTCGAATGAGAAGTGGCCGTCTCCGTTCCCGAGTTAATTCGCTACCTTGATCGCGGCAATCTTGCGAATCCCCGCGAGATCTCCTTCGCGCTTCACAATCAGTCGCAAGCCGTTCCCCTCCGGATAACGTGGCGCCATGGCGAGCGCATCCTGCACAGTCTTTGGCAGATGCGTGTGCTTCGCCCAGTCCATTGCCTTGTCACTCAGAACGAAACTCGCCATGAAGCAGTCTTTACCCGGGCTTAAATAAAGGATGTTGCGGCCCTTCTTCTTCAGCCGCAGGCTCCATCCGTACTTCTTCACCACCACACCCTTCCACTCTTGATCCGACACACCCTGTTTCTCGCTCATCCACCCAATCAACTCATCCCAGAGTTTCACCTTCGCCCCGAGCGCCTCTGCCACCTCTGCATGGGTTGGCACTTCCGTCCTACCAATGAATGCGTTGCTATACTCCATCCCCTCACCTCCTGCGCGCGGATTCTACTGCTGAGAAGGCGCAACCGGATGTGACAAAGGAATTGAGAGACGCGTTTCAATCCAACTACGCAGTCCTGTGTCACATAAGCCGCTGAGCATCAACATCCACCACGATGTTCCGCCGCGGAATGCCCGCCTCATCCAGATGCGCGATCGCACCGCGCAACGCCGCATTCAGCGCCTTCCGCGAGCTTGCTTTCAGAATCATATGGAACCGATAGACGTTCTTGATTCGTGCGATCGGCGCGGTGCACGGGCCCAGAACGCGCACCCCCTCCGGCGTCGTCTTCTGAAACCACTTTCCAATCTCCGCCGACCACGCGGCAGCCTCTTCCAGCTTTTCTGATTGAATCAGGACATTCGCCAGCACGCCAAACGGTGGATAGTGCATCCACCTTCGATACTTCAACTCACGCTCGCCAAACGCCGCATAGTCATGCTTGCTTGCCGCCAGAACCGCGTAGTGGTCTGGATGATACGTCTGCACAACCACTCGTCCCGGCAGTTCTCCGCGTCCCGCCCGTCCTGACACCTGGGTCATCAGTTGGAACACCCGCTCGGCCGCGCGAAAATCCGGCATCGACAGCGCGTGGTCGCATCCCACCACTCCCACCAGCGTCACGCCATGAATGTCGTGTCCCTTTGCGATCATCTGCGTTCCCACCAGCAGGTTGATCTCTCCCGAATGCAGCCGCGCTAGAAGATGCTCCAGGTCGTGCCGGCCTCGCACAGTATCGCGATCCATCCGGCCTATTCTCGCGCCCGGGAAAATTTCGGTCAGCCGCTCCTCTCCCTGCTGCGATCCAGCGCCGAGATAGTACAAATGTTCGCTCTCGCATTCCGGGCACTTCGACGGCACCGTACGTTTGTATCCGCAGTAATGGCACTCCAGCCGCTGCCCCGCGCGCGCAATCTGGTCTTCGCCTGAGGGCTTGTGGTGCGTAAGCGCAATCGCGCAGTTCTGGCACTCCAGCTTTTTCCCGCACGCGCGACAGATCACCGCAAAGGAATACCCGCGCCGGTTCCGCAGAATGATCGCCTGCTCGCCCCGCTCCAGCGCAGCCCGGGTCTGCTCCACCAGCGACCGCGAGAAGAGCTGCTCCTGTCCTGTCTCCTGAAACTCCCGCCGCATGTCGATCAGCTCAACTTCGGGCAGCGGCCGGTTCTTCACCCGGTCATTCATCTCGATGCGCGTGTACTTCCCCTGCACCGAGTTCTGCCAACTCTCCAACGATGGCGTCGCCGACCCCAGGACAACCACCGCGCCTGCCAACTTGGCTCGCATCACGGCAACATCGCGCGCGTTGTAGCGAGGAGTCTCCTCCTGCTTGTAGCTTTGATCGTGCTCTTCATCGACAAGAATCAGCCCGAGATTCGGTGCCGGCGCAAAAATCGCCGACCTCGTCCCGACAACAATCGGCGCCTCTCCGCGATGAATGCGCCGCCACTGCTCCGTGCGCTCTTCCGGCGTAAGCGCGGAGTGCAGCAGAGCCACGCGCGATCCAAACGCAGCATCCAGCAGTCCGGCCATTTGCGGAGTCAGCCCGATCTCCGGCACAAGCAAGATCGCCGATTGGCCGCGATCCAGCGCGCGCTGCATGGCCTTCAGATAAACAGCCGTCTTTCCCGACCCAGTCACCCCATGCAACAGAAACGAATGAAATTCTCCCAGCCTCGACACGATTGACGCCAGCGCATCCAGTTGCGACTCATTCAGCGTCAACGGTTGCGATGGCGCTTCAATTCCTCCCAGTCGAAATGCAGCCGCGCGCTCCTCGATGCGAACCAGTTCCCTCCGCACCAGCGTCTGCAGCGTAGACGACGGCAGATCTTTCTTTCGCAGAGCTGCCAACGAGAGTTCCCCACCGTTCGCCGCGAGTTCCGCAAGAATTGCCTGCTGCAATTTCGTGAGCACCGGCAGCCGTGCATCGGCCACCAGTACGGCAAAGCGCTCCGTCCGCCGCGCATCGCGTTCCACCGCAGAAGTCTCACGCGCAATCCACTTCCTGCGAAGCATCGACGCCAGCCCCTGAAGGCTCGCCGCTGTAGCTGTCCGCAGCGTCGACACCTTCACGCGCTCCCCCGCCGCCAGCCGCTCCAGCACCTTCCACTCCACGTTGTGCTCCGGCGCAGTCTGTGCCCCATTCGTCGACCGTTTCTTGTTCGATGAGGGGGATCGAAGTTTTCCCCCATCCCCGTCCGCGCTCTTCGCCAGCACATCCCGACCAATATTCGTAATCCGGTAGTAAACCGCCCTTCGCACCTCGGCCATCAGCGGCAACATCGTCCGCAAAACCTCGCCCAGGGGAGCCAGGTAGTACCCCGCGATCCACTCAGCCAAATCGAGCAGGTGGTCTCCAAGCAGCGGCTCGTCGTCGAGCACCGCCTCCAGCCGTTTCGCCTGGAACTCCGTCGGCTCTGCCACCTCCGTTGCCGTCACCACCCCGATCAGCTTTTCATTCCGAAAGGGCGCAATCACCCGGGCTCCGCGCGCCGGCTGCTCAAACTCTGGCACCTCATACGTGAAAGTCCGGTCCAGCGGCACCGGCAGCGCGACTTCGCAGAAAGAAGGCATCGGGAACAACTTCAGTTTAGCGACCCGGGCTTGAAGGGCCTCGTGGAAAGCCATGTCACTTCTCTGCTCGCAATCCCTGATAACGAATCCCTGATCTCTAATCCCTCGTTCTCTTGTCCCTCGTCCCCGCGTCCCCTGCCTTTAGTACAATTCCAGCGATGACCACCAAGACCTCAAAAGTGCGCACTGCGCCCACCAAAAAAGCAAACCCCATCACCATGTCCATCGACATTGGCGGATCGGGACTGAAGGCCATGCTGCTCGATGGTGCCGGCAAACCCGTGAGCGATCGCGTCCGCGTCGTCACCCCTGAGGTCCCAACACCCAGAGCTGTGCTGAAGGGGCTCGATGAGTTGCACAAGGCGCTCTCCGATTGCGATCGGGTGTCGGTCGGCTTCCCGGGTGTGATTAAGAAGGGCGTCACCTACACTGCTGCAAATCTTCATCCAGCCTGGTACAACTTTCCCCTCGAGGCAGAGTTGCAGAAGCGCTGGAAGAAGCCTGTTCGCCTGGCAAATGACGCCGCCGTTCAAGGCTACGGAGCAATTAAAGGCGACGGCGTGGAGTTGGCCATCACGCTCGGCACCGGACTCGGCTCCTCCCTCTTCACCAGCGGACGGCTCTGCCCCGGCCTCGAGCTGGGCCACCATCCCTGGAAGAGAGACCGCGAGTACGAGGACTATATTGGCCGACGCGGCCTCGACAAATATGGCAAAAAGCGTTGGAACAAGTTCGTGCAGGAGATGATCGAGCAGACTTACAAACTGTTCAACTGGGACCATCTCTATCTCGGCGGCGGAAACACCAAAAAGCTCACCTTCAAACCCGGCAAAAACGTCGAAATCGTCTCCAATGAGGCAGGCTTGCTCGGTGGCGTAGCGCTGTGGCGCGAGTGGGATTAGCCTCGACGATTCCTCTGCGGTGAGAGCCCGCAGCTTTGCGTGAAACGGGGTCCTGGACTAGAAGCGGAACCCGGCGCCGCGTGCGTTCGTATACGGACACATGCTCGCGATTGCGAACACGATTTCTTCCCCGGCACTTTTGCAACGCAGCCTAAGCATATGCAGAATCGCGACTTGATTTCTCCAGTCGATGGTTCGCAACGTGCTTGCAGATCAGTGAATCATCCCAGAGGAACTAATGCAAAACGCTCTTTCCGATCTGAAATTCGCGCTTCGCCAGTTGCGCAACTCTCTTGGCTTCTCCGTCACCGCGATTCTGATGCTGGCATTCGGCATCGGCGCAACGACAGCCATTTTCTCGATCGTCGAAGGCGTCCTGCTTCGTCCCTTGCCCTTCCCTGACTCGAGCCGCCTCATGGTCCTCTCCGATCACCTCGAAGGCGTCAACGTCGGCGGTGGCGACGAGGTCGGCGTCACCGTGCCCGACATCATCGCCTATACCCGCGACACACATTCCTTCACCGCGCTCGGTGGATACCAGTTCTCCGGATACGAATTGTCGGGTAGCGGCGATCCGGCACAGGTCAATGGTGCGCGTCTCACCTCAGGAGTCTTTTCGGCCCTCGGAGTCGCTCCGACGCTCGGCCGGGTCTTCACCGCGGATGAAGACGAACATCATCAGCAGGTCGCCGTCCTGAGCTACACCTCCTGGCACAACCGCTTTCACGCAGACCGGCAGATCCTCGGAACAAAAATTCTCCTTGATCGCAAGCCGTACATCGTCATTGGTGTGATGCCTCGCGGTTTCGAATTTCCTCTCGTCCCCGGACAGCTCAACCGCTCCGAGCTGTGGGTTCCCATGAGCTTCCGGACTGATGAGCTGGCGCCATCGCGGGCCTCCAACTGGAGCTACCAGATGATCGCGCGCCTCAAGCCGGGCATTACTCCCGCCCAGGCCGAGAGCGACGCAAACCGAGTGGCAAAGGAGATCATGGCCGGATATCCAGCCGACATGGCCAATCTGCACATTAATTCCCTCGTCCGCCCGCTCCAGAAAGATACTGTTCAGCAATCGCAGTCTCTGCTCAGGACTCTCTTCCTCGCCGTCGCGGTCGTTCTGCTCATCGCCTGCTTCAACCTCGCCGGACTGATGCTGGTGCGCGCCATCCGCCGTCAGCGGGAAGTAGCCGTGCGGCTCGCTCTCGGCGCCAGTGGCGCTGCTCTCGTTCGCCAGGCCATTCTTGAAAGTCTCGTCCTCAGCGTCAGCGGCGGAGTTCTCGGCCTCATCTGCGCAGCCGTCGCTCTCAGAATCGGAAAAAGCGTGTTGCCCGAGAGCCTGCCCCGCGTGAGTGAAATCTCCCTCAGCTGGCAGGTCATCGCCTTCGCGCTTGGCCTTGCAATCCTCACAGGCTTGGTCTGCGCGCTCGCCCCTGCATTCGCCGCCATTCGCACCAACGTGAACAACAACCTCAAAGAGGGCGGACGCACCGGCAGCGCCGGAGGCGGACATGCACGCCTTCGCTCCGCGCTCGTCATCGCCGAAATCGCAATTGCCCTCGTCCTGCTCACCGCATCCGGCCTGCTGCTGCGCAGTTTCGACAAGATGCGCTCTGTCGATCTCGGCTTCACTCCTCAACATCTCACGACCGGCGCATACGGACTGCCGCAACAGCAATACTCAAAGCAGCCCCAGATAGACACATTCAATCGCGAACTTCTGCTCAAGCTCAATCAGCTTCCTGGCGTACAGGCCGCGGGACTGACGAGCATGTTACCGTCGCAGGGCGTCAACAATAATCAAACCTTCGTCGCAGATGGATACGCGCCTCCGCCGGGCGCAAGCATGAACCTTGCCACCGTCTCTTATGTCGACGGAAATTTCTTCCCCGCAATGGGCATTCGCCTCATGCGTGGACGCTTCTTCAGCGAGAGCGATCACGCCGGAACTCAGCTCGTCATGATCGTGAATCACAAGTTCGCGCAGCACTACTGGCCCAATGCCGACCCGACAGGAAAACGAGTACGCATCGGCACGCCGCAGATGCAGACCCCGTGGTTGACCGTCGTTGGCGAGGTCTCCAATACGCAGCTCCTTTCGCCCGACAACCCTGCCACCGAGCAATACTACATTCCGGTTAAGCAGGCGGAAGAAGGACTCGGCTCTCTCGCTCAGCCCGACGATCTGAACGGCAACGGCGGGGACATCGTGCTGCGTTCAGCGGTTCCACCCGAGCAGATGGAGAATGCAATGCGCGCGGCCGTGCGTTCCATCGACCCCCTGCTGCCTCTCACCCAGGTTCAGACAATGGAGCAGGTTGTCTCCGAGTCGGAATCCTCCCGGCGATTCAACACTACATTGATCTCGAGCTTCGCGTTTGCGGCTGTACTCCTTGCCATCCTGGGCATCTACTCCGTCATCGCCTTCTCCGTAGCCTCTCGTGTACAGGAGATGGCCATCCGCATGACGCTCGGTTCCCAGCGCTCCACGATCGTCCGACTCGTGCTTGTATCGGGTGCCAAGCTCGCCGCAATTGGCTGCGTTATCGGGCTGGCCGGCGCCGCTGCAGCCTCAACGCTGTTGCGCTCGATGCTCTTCAACGTGAGCCCGTTCGACCCCCTCGTCCTTGCGCTAGCCGCGGTTTGTGTCCTGCTTCTAGCGATCGGCGCTTCGGCTCCTCCTGCGCTGCGGGCCGCATCGGTTCAGCCTATGCAAGCTCTGCGCGGAGAGTAAGCCTCTGAAACTAACCAGGAGCGACGGCGAGCCCGTCTCGCCTCCGCCTGGCTACGCTTTCGCAAACTCGACGTGCATGCACCGCTCGCTGTTGGTGTTTCGCTGAACGCGATATCCCAGACTGGTCATGTCAATTCCGCCGAGCAGGCTCTCCCCGGCACCTAGCAGAACCGGCGCATAAGCAAGATGCAGTTCGTCGATGAGGCCTGCATTCAGGTATTGCCGGATCGTCTCTGCTCCGCCGCCAATCCTCACATCGCGCTCCCCTGCGGCTTCGCGGGCACGCTTCAGCGCCTCGTGAATCCCACCGGTGACGAAGTAGAACGTTGTCCCGCCCTTCATCTCCAGTGGCTCGCGTGCGTGGTGCGTCAGCACAAAAACCGGAACATGATAGGGCGGTTCCTCGCCCCACCAGCCCCTCCATGAGTCATCAGGCCACGGGCCTCTCACCGGTCCGAACATATTGCGCCCCAGTATCCACGCACCCAGGTTGGCCATGCCTTTGGCTGCAAACTCATCGTCGAGCCCGCCGTGGCCTCCTTCCATGCCATTCATCTCGCGCCATGTACGAGTCTCCATGAACCACCCGAACAAGGACGGGCCGCCTTTCCCAAGCGGTTGATCGAGCCTTTGATCCGCACCCGCAGAGAACCCATCCAGCGAAACACTAAAGCTGCTTACTCGAACCTTTGACAAAGCACTCACCTGAGACGATTCGCACTGAAACGAATCGGGATTTTCGCAACCCCGAGAGAACTCGGAGTGTCCAGTTTAGCCCGTCCACTCCTCACGCCGGGTGCACCATCCAAGCTCTGCTTGGGTGGGAAACAAAAATGCCCGTTCAGGAGAATTCGGGGTGCCCCATCCTGAACCACGCCTTTCGTATCTAGAGTGGGAACGCGACTGTTCACGCCGGATTCTCGCTCTTGTCCGTCTCCCGCGGAAACCCACCGCACCGCGCACCCCAGCTCTGCCGCAGCTGTTCGCGCTCCTCAGGAGTCATCTTCTCCCACTTGTCTCTGCGTCGCGAACGCCGGTGGCCTCCGTTTCCGCCCCAGCTCCCAAACAGAATGCGGCTCAGCAGCAGAATCCCCAGCGTCTGCCAGAACGTGACCATGTGAAATCCAAACAGCGGCGGCAGCAGCCAGTTCCATAGATGCATCACCAACTGGCCAAACAGCCACACGAACAGAACAATAGCCGGCGGTGCAATCACGGCAATCCAGATCTTCTTCATAGCTTTCCTCATTTCTCCAAAAACTCGTCGTGAATGTTCTTCAGTCTTGCCCGTAGTTGCAGCACTGCATACCGCTTGCGCGAAAGCAGCGTGTTCACGTTCACGCCGGTTTCTGTAGCAAGCTCCTTGAAACTCCGTCCTTCCAGCTCGTGCGCAACAAACATCTCCCGCTGGTCCGCCGGCAGATCCGCAATCGCCTGCCTCAGCTCATCCAGCAGCAGACTGCGCAAATACTCCGCTTCCGGACCTCCATCGCTTGCCGGCAGCAGGTCCTCCAGCTGCAGCAACTCGCCTTCATCCGTCTCACTCGCGGCTTCACTGAAGGTCTGCGGTTTCTTCTTGCGAAAAAGGTCGGTGATCCGGTTGCGCGCAACCCTGTAGAGCCAGCCGGTTACGAAATCGATGGGCAGCAGCAGCCTGTGTGCGCGAACCAGTTCGAAGAAGACCTCCTGCAGCAGATCTTCAACGTCAGCCTCATTCGCCACGCGCCGCCGGATAAAGCTCCGCAGCCTCGGCTGCTCTTTTGCAATGACGTCCGCGATTTGCCGGTCTTGCTCCATCATTGCGATCATCCACGATGCCCCATCA
>Ga0157374_10004207_pt1 | contig 12094 bp, 11 predicted proteins | sample M25metaG_FD_115308 | JGI IMG/M metagenome (GOLD analysis project Ga0157374, IMG submission 115308) | Miscanthus rhizosphere microbial communities from Kellogg Biological Station, Michigan, USA - M2-5 metaG | ecosystem: Host-associated > Plants > Roots > Rhizosphere > Soil | place: USA: Michigan...
AGCACCTCATGCTTATCGGTGCCTATCGCGACAACGAAGTCGCTGCGGCCCATCCGCTAATGAGAAAGCTCGACGCCATCAAGACCGCCGGCGGAAAGGTCGCGGAGATCAAGCTGTCGCCGCTCGCCCAAGAGCACCTTGGGCAGTTGGTTGCGGACGCACTTCGCTGCGAGTTAGAGCGCGCAGAGCCGCTTGCGAAGCTGGTACAACTGAAGACCGGCGGAAATCCGTTTTTCGCCGTTCAGTTCCTGTCTTCGCTCGTCGAGGAAGGATTACTCAAATTCGATCACGATGGCGCGCGCTGGTCCTGGGATATCGACCGCATTGAAGCCAAGGGCTACACCGATAACGTCGCTGATCTTATGGTCGGGAAGCTAACCCGCCTGCCGACCGAGGCGCAGAATGCATTGCAGCAGCTGGCTTGTCTTGGAAACATTGCCGAGAGCGCAGTACTTTCGATGGTACTCGGGATTTCGGAGGAGCAACTCGATACGACTCTGTGGCCGGCCCGCCATCAGGAGTTGGTCGAGCGTGTGGCAGGCGCTTACCGGTTCGTCCACGATCGCGTTCAGGAGGCCGCCTATGGGCTGATCCCGGAGCAACTGCGTGGCGAGGCGCACCTTCGAATAGGGAGACTGCTCGCGGCGCGGACATCTCGGGAGAAGTGGGACGAGGCGACCTTTGAAATCGTTAATCAGCTCAACCGAGGTCTTGGTTTGATCACATCGGTCGATGAACGCGAGCAGGCCGCAGAATTGAACTTGGCAGCAGGCCTGCGCGCCAACGCATCGACTGCCTACGTTTCGGCGCTCAGTTATTTTATCACCGGTCGAGGCCTATTGGCGGAGGGTTGCTGGGAGCACCGGTGGGAGCTCATCTTCGCACTCGACCTCCATCGCGCCGAATGCGAGCTCTTGACTGGCGCGCTCTCGGACGCAGAAAACCACTTGGCTGCATTATCTGCTCGCGTCACGGATATGGCTGATCGAGCGGGTGTGGCGCGCCTCGGAATCGACCTTTACCTCACGCTCAATCAGCCCAGCCGCTCGGTCGCCGTCGGTCTCGAGTACCTAAGGTACCTCGGCATCAGCTGGTCGCCGCATCCGACGGATGAGGAGGCGCGCCAAGCGTATCAGCGTGTCTGGTCGGAGCTCGGCCGGCGCGCGACCGAGGAGCTGATCGCCCTTCCCTTGATGACCGACCCGGCATCCCTCGCCGAGCTAGACGTCCTGAACCGGCTCTCTTCGCCGGCACAATACACCGACCTCAACCTCTACACGCTCGTCGTCTGCCAAATGCTGCGTCTTACCTTGGATCGTGGCAATAGCGACGCGTCTGCCGTCGCCTATGGCCGGCTTGGAATGATCGCCGGGCTGCGGTTCGGCGAGTACGAGCGCGCGTACCGCGTCGGGCAACTCGCTTGTGAGCTCGTCGAGCAGCGTGGACTGCGGCGTTTCCAGGCGGGTGTGTACCTGAATTTCGGAAATATGGTCATGCCTTGGACAAGGCATATCAGAACATGCTGCGAACTCATTGGCCGCGCATTTGATGCGGCGCAGAAAACCGGCGACCTCGTGTATGCGGGGATCTGCTCCGGGCTGAGGGTCCTGAATCTTCTTGCGGTCGGTGATGCGCTTGCCGACATCGAACGTGAAGCTGAGAGGGTACACTTAGGCCACATGCAGCTTGGCACAAACCTCGAAATCATCGGTGTGGCACTCGCTATCGTGCGAACGCTGCGCGGCGCAACGGCAAGATTCGGCTCCTTGGATGACGGGCAGTTTGATGAGCAACGAATCGAACGCGATTTCGCGAACACTTCGGACGTGACGGCCGGCCAATGCTTCTATTGGATCTGCAAGTTGCAGGCCCGTTTTTTGGCTGGTGACTATGCGACGGCGGTTGGTGCTGCATCGAGGGCGCAGCCGCTTCTGAGCATGTCCCTTACGATCATGGAGGCGGCCGACTATCACTTCTACGTCGCCTTGTCGTACGCGGCGTTTTGCGATTCGATGCCCGCCGGCGAGCGGACGCCGACTCTGGAGGCCTTGGCCCCTCATCACCGTCAGCTCGCCAGCTGGGCCGCGGCCTGCCCGGAAAACTTCGAAGACCGCGCAGCGTTGGTTAGTGCGGAGATTGCCCGGATTGATGGCCGCGCGTTCGATGCCATGAACCTTTACGAGCAAGCCATCCGTTCGGCACAGGCAAACGGCTTTGTCCACAACGAGGCGCTCGCCAAAGAGCTGGCGGCGCGCTTTTACACCGCGTGCGGCTTCGATCAAATCGCGCACCTATATCTGCGAAACGCCCGGGACTGCTATCTGCGCTGGGGTGCGGATGGCAAGGTGCGTCAACTCGATGCGATGTATCCGCTCCTCAGAATGGAAGAGCCCACACCTGCTCCGACTAGCACAATCGCAGCGTCTGTCGAGCAACTCGATCTCGCAACGGTGATCAAGGCGTCGCAAGCTATATCGAGCGAGATCGTGCTGGAGAAGCTGCTCGAAATGCTTATGCGCACGGCGCTTGAACAGGTGGGTGCCGAACGAGGCTTGTTGATTTTTTCACGCGGGGCTGAGCAGCGGATCGCCGCCGAGGCCACGACTGATGGCGATTTGGTGACGGTACATCTGCGCGACGAGGACGTGGTTGCGACAGCGCTGCCGGAGTCGGTACTCCACTATGTTCTACGCACCCGGGAAAGGGTTATTCTCGACGATGCATCATCTCACAATCTATTTTCTGCCGATCCCTACATCGTTAAGAATTATCTCCGCTCTATTCTCTGTTTGCCGTTGATCAACCAGGGAAAGCTGACAGGCATTCTCTACCTGGAGAACAATCTTACACCCAGAGTCTTTACGCCCGACCGCGTCGCTTTGTTGACGGTGCTTGCGTCGCAGGCGGCGATCTCGCTCGAAAATTCGCGGCTTTATCGCGACGTCGCAGATCGCGAAGGGAAGATTCGGCGTTTGGTCGACGCCAATATCATTGGGATCATCATTGCCGACCGCGAAGGTCGAATTCTTGAAGCCAATGACGCGTTTCTACGTATCGTAGGATATGACCGTGAGGACTTGATTTCGGGCCGCGTGCGCTGGACCGAACTGTCACCGCCCGAATGGCGCGAGCGGGACATATTGAGCCAGACAGAACTGAACTCAACCGGAATAGTTCAGCCCTTCGAGAAAGAGTATTTTCGGAAGGATGGCAGCCGCGTTCCTGTGCTTATTGGCGCCGCGAGGTTCAAGGAAGGAGGCGACGAGGGCCTTGCATTCGTGCTCGATTTGACAGAGCGCAAGCGGGCGGAAGAGACCCTGCGGGCGAGCGAAGCGAAGTTTCGGTCAGCCATTGACGGGATAACCGGACTCGTTACGATCCTGGCTCCGAGCGGGGAACTCCAATACGTCAACAGCCCAGTCACCGAGTATTTCGGTCGGACTGCCGAAGAGCTGAAGAACTGGGGGACAAGCGATGCAGTACATGCTGAAGACCTTCCCCGTGTACTTGAAGCTTATGAGACATCAATCGCCGCCGGTACTCCCTTCCATCACGAGCTACGCCTGAGACGCTTTGACGGCGAATATCGGTGGTTTGAAAATCGCGGCGCCCCAATTCGCGACGAGTCCGGGCGTATCGCGCGTTGGTACTGTCTGCTGACCGACATCGAAGATCGCACGCAAGCGGTGGCGCGACTGCAGCAGATGCAATCGGATTTCGCCCACATGAACCGCGTGAGCATGATGGGAGAATTGGCCGCCTCGCTTTCACATGAAATCGTGCAACCGATCGCTAGCGCGCGCAACAACGCCCGGGCGGCCCTGAATTTTCTGAAGATGCAACCGCAGGATCTGGGCGAGGTCAGGGAAGCACTTTCCTGTGTCGTCGGAGATGCTGATCGGGCCGGAGAAATCATCGATCGCATCCGAGAACAAATCAAGAAAGCGCCGTCGCGAAAAGAATGCTTTGATCTCAACGTGGCGATCAACGAAGTGATCGCATTCGCTCGAAGCGTGACCCTCAGGAATGGCGTTTCGGTCCAGACGCGGCTTGCAGAGGGACTACTTTCGGTTCTGGCGGATCGCGTTCAGCTGCAACAGGTCTTGCTGAATCTGATTCTGAATGCGGCTGAAGCAATGGGTTCGATGGAGGAGGGGGCGAGAGAGCTATTAATCAGCACAGAGGACGATCAAGCAGGCGTCGTCGTGGCCGTGCGCGATTCCGGGCCGGGCATTGATCCGGAGCATCTCGAGCGGGTCTTTGACGCCTTCTACACCACGAAGCCCAGTGGAACGGGCATGGGGCTGTCGATCTGCCGGTCGATCATCCACGCTCATGGTGGCAAGCTATGGGCGGAGGCGAACGAACGCCGCGGAGCCGTGTTCCAGTTCACCTTGCCGGGAGCGGAACGAGAGCTCACGACCCCTCCTCAGGCGAGCCTGCCGACCTGAGAGCCGCGCAAATACATCGTGTGAGATGGTCCTCATCCACCGGCTTACGCAGGTAACACAAGACCCCATCGTTCAGGGCGCGAGCCCGGTCAGCATCATTGGGAAAGGCCGTCACGAGGATTGTCGGTATCGCGTTGCCCGTGTCGATTAGGCGTCGGTAGAGTTCGAGCCCAGTCATGGCAGGCATATGGATGTCGGCGATCAGGCAGCCTGTTTCGGCAAGCCGCGGGGAGGCGAGAAAATCGGCCGCAGACGAGAAAATGTCGACCGTATAGCCCAGCGATCTCATGAGCCTGCACATGGATTCACGAAGGAACCGATCATCTTCAACGACCGAAACCAGTACCTTTTTCATCATACCGCCCATGGCCGTTCGCTGGACGCGTCTGAGAGAATGCCACCGGTGTGCCGCCTGTGCCCGTAAACTTTGGTTTATCTGGACGATGATTGCGAAGCCAATCCGGCATGGCCTGTAATCGAGGCTTTCGCCGGGCGAAAGCAGTCGCGCGATCGCAGCGGGCGAACTCCAGGCCTCGTCCGAGCACCCTAAGCCTTCGTATCATCGTCCCGCCCCCTTTGGATGCCCGAGTTCAACCTGCGCTCAATTGAGCTGTTGGTGACGATCCTCTTAATCTTAGTGCATCCGAAATGCGCACAGGCCAAGAGGAGAAAACAATGCCTTACCGCTTGGAAAGTCACGGGTCTGACAAGGCCATGCGATGCGCAGTCTGTGAGGGCAAGTTTGGTCTCGTCCGGCATTATTCGTGGCGAACGCAGCTTTGCTCCAGGAAGTGCGTCGATCGCTTCAAGGCGCGCCGCCGAAGCGACCACAATTGGATGGGCTGGTTCCAAATCACTTTCGACCAGTCGCCCGAAAACCGCGCGAGGGCGTCATGACGCTTCAGATATCACAACGCGGCAAGGAATATTTGAAGACAGCGCAGACTTTGCTTCGCACGGCCAAATCCATGACGGACCAAGCGATTGCGGCTCAGCTTAAGGCTCTTGCCGACGACTACGAGCGGCGAGCCGAGAAGGCTTCGCTCGACGATGCAGCCGAGGCATTGGCTCGATCCGCCAAGCGCTGAATACGAGTGGCATGCATGAGCTGATGGGCAGCTTCCCTCAGCAGCTATCGGGCCGACCAGAAATCGAACTTCAGCCGAAAGTCGACCCGAGCCTAGGAGGGGAGCGAGCTGTGTCAGCGTGCGTAAGCTATGGTGTGCCCGGCACGCACCCATCGGAAAAAGGGCTGTTCAGGTTCCAGGATTGGGATTAGAAATGCACGGTCTTGCCAGACTTGAAAACCAAGATGCAGCCGATTTTCGCGATCTCTTCCCGGGGGCAGCGATGTCTGACGCAACCTCCACCGTGTTGGTCATCGACGACGATCCGGATCTCCGCGCGTCGGTCGGGCGCCTGTTGCGATCGCTCGGCATTAACGTTCAGCTTTTTGCCTCCATTTCCGAATTCCTCAAATCCGATCCGCCGGATTGCCCCACCTGTCTGGTGCTCGATATCAGATTGCCCGACCAAAGCGGACTCGATTTCCAGCGCGAACTAGCTGCGGCAAACAGGGAGATCCCGATCATCTTCGTCACGGGCCACGGCGACATACCGATGTCTGTGCAGGCGATGAAGCGGGGTGCGATTGAGTTCTTGACCAAGCCGTTCCGCGACCAGGATCTTCTTGATGCCATTCAGCTGGGCTTGGCCCGCGATCGTGCGCGGCGGGAGAATGACAAGGACTTGGTCTCCCTTAGGCAGCGTTTCGCCTCCCTAAGCCCCCGGGAGCGCGAGATCGTAATTCAGGTGGCGCGCGGCCGCCTGAGCAAACAGATTGCCCACGATATCGGCATCGCCGAAGCCACGGTGAAGGTGCATCGCAGCAGGGCGATGCACAAGATGCAGGCCGGTTCACTTCCAGAACTCGGCCGGATGGCTGACAAGCTCAAGCTGGTGCCTGAAACACCGCAACGCTCTTAAGGTGTGCGCTTTCGGATGAGTTAAGCAGTCGCGCAATCTCCAAAGCAAACCAAGAGAAGAGGCCGGCGGGCGTTACGCCGCCGACCGTTTCTTGCAACTGCCGGCTCGCGAGTCCGGTTCCGCTGCGATTCTCTGCACTGAGTGCCAGAGCAAACGAAGAGCGGGCTGCTGTGCACTTTGCGGTCAGCATCGATTGAATCGTTACCACAGAGGGACCGCCGACTGTATCGTACGTCGGTATGGCGCGAACGTACGGAGGGAGGTTCGCATTACCGAATCCGGATACAGCCAATTATACGCCAATCTATTGATCAAGAAGTGCCGCGCAGATGCTCGGTAGCCCCTCAAGTTTTTCCTCTTGGGTGACTATTGTGATTTGCACCAAGCGCTGCCATCGCGAAATGATCCAATCTGCTGCATCGCCCTGACTTGATCCCGCCACAGCGCTTACAATCCGCCACCCGATTGAAGCCGTCTTCCGGCTTGTAAATCTAGGTTTAGGCAACGCAAAAAAATGTATCATTGCGCGCCACCCGCGGGGAATAGCTCGCAGCACTCCAAATTGTCAGATTGCAGGTCGACTAGCATCGTTGCGGGGATTAGCCCTGCCAGAGCAAGCGAGGTCATTATGCGATCGACTGCAGCTTTCGGACGCTTGGAGCAATTTCATCTCGAACCGGAGCTTGACGTCGGACGCGCCGTTCAGCGTCCGGTTGCGGCCAGGCCACTCTTCGAGAAACGAACCGAACCAGCCGGCGCAACGCCAACAGAAGTTTCGTTCGGACCGTTTCGCCTGCTTCGAACGCAGTTCCTTTTGCTGGAAGGCGACAAGCCAGTGCCTCTCGGAAGTCGCGCTCTGGAAATCCTGATTGCTTTGCTTGAACGCCACGGAGAGTTGGTCAGCAAGCAGGATTTGATGGCTCGCGTTTGGCCCAATGTTTTCGTTGAGCCCACCAACGTCACGGTTCATATGTCAGCGCTGCGTCGCGCGTTGCGTGATGGTCAGGATAGGAATCGCTTCATTGTCAACATCCCCGGACGCGGCTACTGCTTCGTCGCCTCAGTCGCTGTATCGGCTCACGAGAATTGAACGCAACTGGCGAAGCACCAGGAAATTCGGGTCAGGCATTGCCGTGGTCAGACCATGGCAGAGCGGCCGTTCACCGTAGCAAACATTCCCGTCAGCTCCTCAGCCCGGCAAATCGCCAGGAAGGTGAGGGCGGTGGCCCTCCACCGGCATCCGAAACCGTCACCCACCTTTCCTAAGCCAAGGTTTTATGTGGCGCAACTACAGCCGTACCCTGAACAGCCCATGTGCAATAGGAAACCGATCGGCAGAAATGTAGATCTCCTCGCAACAACTCGCGCTCGGGAGTCCGCTCATGAGGAGCATCACTGTTCTCATCGCTTCTGCTCTGATCAATGCATCTACAATTCCGGGGCTTGCGGCGGAGTCCACGTCAAGCAAGGATATTAACGCAGTTCGCGCGATCTCGGCGACTGTACACAGCAAACCCGCCAATGCGGCCGACGACGAGAAGACTTGTCGCGCCTACGCCGCCTCATTTTATAATTCCGTGACGCTGCGGCGAGCCGCGGCTGGCCGCGTCGAAGGCGCGTGGCTGTTAACGGCGCTCGATTTCGTGATTAACGCATTCAACGACCTCTTGGCGACGAAATGCGGCGGCTGACCCTCACTATTCTCTGGCAATGACAATGTACGAGGTCCGCAGATGATCATCTTCCCACTCATAACCCACCTGGATGTGGTTTCAGATCGTCACAGTGTCACCGCTCCCATCCTCGGGCCGTCGTCACCACCTACGCGAGGCGTCGAAGTCGACGTCAACAGGCCTGCCTGATCGGATGGAGTCACTATTGTAGTAACAACAGGAGTGAAAACATGGGTGAGGTTATTCGATTTGTCCCAAAGTCCGAGCGGGAGCGAGCTCGCCTTATTCGAGAAGCGCAAGCGATCTACGACAGCGTCTTTGCATCGTCGGTTCCGGTCGGCGAGCATCGGGACGAGGCATCCGCAAGCCATATTAGCATCGGCGCAGACGCATATCGCGGCGAGGGGCCCCTATCATGATCGCGATCATCGCCGTGCTCTGCAGTTTGTCTTCTCCAACAAATTGCCACGAGCAGACGGTCACCACCTCGGAGTTCGCTAACGTCTCGATGCAGTCCTGCCTAATGGGCGCACCGCAGCTCGCCGACTGGATGAATCAGCATCCGACTGAGCGGCTTGCGGCATGGCGCTGCGTGTTCGGCAAAAGGGATGGCAGGGGAGCTTAGGGTGAATGGCAGGGGAGCTTAGGGTGAAATGTCAACCAGCTTGCCAACTCTGAGCGCAATATATCATGGCGTCGATTTTGGAAGATCGTCGCTTGGGTTAAGGACGAGCTTGCGGCTCGGTTGAACAGTTTTTGTCGACACGTGGGACTCAAGCTCGAAGACATTGCGGCTGACTGTTGCCAGTCGCGTTTTCAATTGGCGCGCCGAAGCCGAAAGGCTGTAGATCTTGATCAATGAGCGACCTCGCGCTCTCTTCGGCTGTTCGCAGGCAACTTCTCATCGAGAATGTGGTCGATCCGATGGCGTACGCATTCGGCAAGATTTGCTGAGATTTGGATTGCTTCACTCGCACCGACGTTCCTCGTCGGATACCAGTTTGCCTCACTGAGGCGGACAGCTTCCCAAGTGCTTGGCGCACGGCGATCCCCCCTTCGCCGTGGTTCGCCCGCGGCCGGTCCTTCCCTCCCGAGGACCGGCCGCCCCTCCTCAGGGCCGACGGGCAACGGCGCTGGATCGGATGGGCATGGGGCACTTGAATCGACGAGTGTGGGAAGCCCAGTCTTTGAGCGGATGGAGATTCGCTGAAGCGCGCGCCAAGCGTCTCTCGGCCATTCCGATAACGGTCGGCTATCGACTCCATGGCGAGAGGTGATTTTCCTTTAGACCGTCATAGACTCAATCTGAGAGCTGTCGTCGCCCGCCCTCGTGTACGAGCCGAAGTCGGCGTTCCGTTGAACGATCGCAAGCCAGGAGTCCGACATGCAGATCAAAGAGACACCCGACGTTTCCTTCTCCGGCGTGGTCGATAGCGCTCCGCTGGAGGATGTCGTCGTGCTCGCGGACAGCGCCGGCGTCGCGCTTGGAGTACAGCGCGCATTCAGCGCGAGGGTGCGGAGCGTCCGCGATAACGGCAGCGGCCTCATCGCGTCCAGGTGCGTGGAGATTCCGCTCGTCGGGCGCGATGGCGAGATCTCCGGAGTCCTGTGCCGGATCGCCCCACGGTCCGACACGCGCGGCGTGTTCTCCTCCCGTGCGCCGGAGGGGGCGACGGCGATCGGGGACGTGGCGCAGCTCGTGGTCCACGACATCAACAACCTTCTCGCTGTGATCGGCAGCGGCCTGCAGCTGCTCGAGTGCCAGAGCGACGCCGCATACCGAAAGGCCATCGTCGGCAAAATGCAGGAGGCGATCACGCGAGGCGCGATGCTCAGTCGGCAGCTCCTCGACGCAGCGCGACCGCGTCCCAAGTCGATCGACGGGTTTGTCGCAGGCAGTCACCTAGCAGCGATAGCGGGAACGCTTGACCGGGCGTTGCGTCCGGACATCACAGTCCGCACCGAGATCGCCCCTGACTTGTGGGCCTTCAATGCCGACCCGGAAGAGCTGTACTTTGCTTTGCTGAACCTCTGCCGAAACTCGGCTGATGCTATGCCGGACGGCGGCGTGATCACCGTCGCGGCGCGGAACATCGAACCTTCCTCTGGCGCGGCGTGGGGGTTCGTCGAGATTGTCGTCGCCGACGACGGGGAGGGCATGCCCGAGGAGGTCCTCTCGCAGGCCTTCACCCCGTACTTCACGACAAAACCCACGGGCAGCGGCACCGGCCTCGGGCTCCCCCAGGTCCAGCGCTTCGCCGAAGGACGGGACGGCGCGGTCTGTATAGAGAGCGAGCGGGGCGGCGGCACGATGGTGCGCCTCTTCCTGCCGCGCGTGCAAGCAGCTGGGCTCCCCAGCAGCATCGTCGGTACGGAGATCGCGTACACGCTGTCGCCCGACGGCGGTGTATTCCACGTCATCAACCCAGCGACGGCTTCGCCGAAGTCGTAGCCGGCCCGAACACCTGGAGACCGGCACAGCGATGCAGCTCATGATCCCGCCCGGCCGCCTCGACCGCCCGGTCGACCACGAGATGGACCACGTGCTCGGCCCCGCCGATGCCGAGATCACGCTCGTCGAGTACGGCAGCTACGCCTGCCCGCACTGCAGGGCTGCCAACGAGCGCATCGCGCAAGCGCGCGACCAACTTGGCGACCGCGTCTGCTACGCTTTCCGCCACAGGCCGCTCATGGACAACAGCCTTTCGTTTCGGGCCGCCCAGCTCGCTGAGCTGGCTCAGACGCCCGAGGCGTTCTGGTCCGCGCACATCAAGCTGATGACGAGGTCGATACAGCTCACAGAGGACGACCTCGTCGCGGTGGCCGCCGACTTCGGCGTGAACGCCGACTTCGCGCTCGGCGACAGCGACGCCGTGCGGCGCGCGAGGGCGAGGGTGGAGGCGGACATCGCAAGCTCGCGCGCAAGCGGCGTGAGGTTCACGCCGACCTTCTACATCAACCGCCGGCGCTACGACGGGCCCTGGGACGAGAGCTCTCTCGTCGACGCGATGCTCGGCACGCTCGGCCACCGCGTCCGTACGGCAGCCCTGGACTTCGCGAGCTGGGGCCCGTCCGCCGGCATTTTGCTGGTCCTCGCGACCGTGGCGGCGATCGTACTGACGAACTCCCCGATCGGGCCGGCGTTCGAAGCGCTCTGGCGCCGGGAGCTCGGCGTGAGCTTGGGCGACGAAGCCTTTCGGATGTCCATCCTCCATTGGGTCAACGACGGCCTGCTGACGGTGTTCTTCCTCGTCGTGGGATTGGAAGTGAAGCGTGAGATGACAGTTGGCCACCTCGCAAGCCGCCGCTCCGCCGCGCTTCCGATCGCGGCCGCGCTCGGCGGCATGGTCGTTCCGGCGCTTCTGTATGCGCTGGTCATCCCTGCGGGGCCGTGGTCGCACGGGTGGGGCGTTCCGATGGCGACCGACACCGCGTTCGCGATCGCCTTGATAGCCGTGATGGGTGCGCGCGTCCCCGTCGAGCTGCGCATCTTCCTCACCGCGGCGGCCATCGTCGACGACATCGGTGCGATCGTGGTCGTCGCTGTGTTCTACTCCGGCGAGGTCCATCCGGGCTACCTGGCCGCGGCTGCGGCGATGGTCGTTGCGCTGGCGCTGCTGAGCCGGTGGAGGGTCTACCTGCTCTCGCCTTACATCCTGTTGGGCGTCGCGCTGTGGGCGTTCGTCTATGCGGGCGGCCTCCACGCGACGCTGGCCGGCGTAGTATTGGCGCTGTTCATTCCCACGCGCCCGCCTGCCGACCTGGCTGCCCTGATGACGCAGGCCAGCACCATCATTGCTTCCGAGGCCCGGCACGAGGGCGAGGTTCTCAGGCACGGCCCCTCCACGCCGGCGCTGCACGCGCTTGACGCAATCTACGACAGACTCGAATCGCCCGCGGATCGGCTGCTGCGGCACGCCGGCGCGCGGTCGAGCTACGCTGTCCTTCCGATCTTCGCACTGGCTAATTCGGGTGTGACGATGA
>Ga0157374_10004208_pt1 | contig 12093 bp, 13 predicted proteins | sample M25metaG_FD_115308 | JGI IMG/M metagenome (GOLD analysis project Ga0157374, IMG submission 115308) | Miscanthus rhizosphere microbial communities from Kellogg Biological Station, Michigan, USA - M2-5 metaG | ecosystem: Host-associated > Plants > Roots > Rhizosphere > Soil | place: USA: Michigan...
CAGTCCAGGCAAAGGTGCAGACCGCCTGCACGGAGTGTCACGATTCGCACATCATCATGCAACAGCGTTTAAGCAATAAAGCCTGGGCCAAAGAAGTGGACAAGATGATCAAGTGGGGAGCGCTTGTAGATCCTAACGATCGCGACGCCTTCATTGACTATCTGTCCGCCAACTTTTCGCCCGACAAGACGGTCGAGCCGAGTGCGAGAGTCAGGCCCGGCAACACAAAGCATTGAGTTCGATGAGGATGCTGCATCCTGCTAGACTGCGCGAGACTTTGACTTAACAACGTTAAAATTTACGCGAGAATATTCTGGTGCAAGGGAGATAAAAATTGGCCGTTCTAGTGGTTGGAGGAGCCGGATACATCGGTAGTCACGCCGCGCTGGCACTGAAGCGCCGCGGTTACGAACCCATCATCTACGACAATCTGGGAATGGGCCACGCCGAACTCGCCCAGGGCTTTGAACTGATCGTAGGGGACATCGCCGACACAGCCAAACTGGCCCCCGTCCTGCGCCGCGTGGATGCGGTCATGCACTTCGCCGCGCACGCCTTTGTCGGCGAATCGGTGACGAATCCCAGGAAGTATTTTCAGAACAACGTGCTCGACGGGATTTCATTGCTGAATGCGGTCCTCGATTCCAAAGTTCGCAAATTTATTTTTTCCTCCAGTTGCGCCGTCTACGGCATTCCGGCCAAAGTCCCGATGAACGAGACTTTTCCCCGCGTCCCGGTAAATCCTTATGGCGTGACGAAATTGATTTTTGAACAGGCCCTTGAGGCCTACGGACCCGCCTACGGTCTGGGATACATGAATCTTCGTTACTTCAACGCAGCCGGCGCGGACGAATCCGGAACCATCGGCGAAATGCATAGCCCCGAGACCCACTTGATCCCGTCGGCCTTCGAAGCCATTCGCGGACAGCGTCCCGCGCTCGACATTTTCGGAGACACTTACCCCACCCCCGACGGCACCTGTGTTCGCGACTACATTCATGTCAGCGATCTGGCCGAGGCCCACGTTCTGGCACTCGAATACTTGTCGGCAGGAACTTCGCAGGCAGTCAATCTGGGAACCGGCCGTGGTTATTCAGTGAAAGAGATTCTTTCGTCCATCAAGCGCGTCACGGGACGCGAGGTACCGAGTCGAATGGCGCCTCCACGTCCCGGAGATCCGGCAGAACTGGTAGCCGATCCGAGCCGGGCCGAAAAGCTCTTGAACTGGAAAGCCAAGCGATCGCTGGACGAAATAGTTTCCACCGCATGGAAATGGGCAGAACGAATGCAGACCGCAACGAAGTAGCGAGGAAAAAAGCAAAGCGCTATCGACCCAGCATCCGGAGGCAGAGGGGACGCTACAATAGCGCTGCCGTTAATTGGCCCGAACTGACAAAAAGTTTAGGCCGTAGACTGCACCATTCCTAGTGCATTGTCAGATACGTCGTAAGTCCCCACACACAAAGTGAGCACAGATGAACGAGCTCAAGCCCCGAATCGTTCCGCCGCGCGAGCCTTCGCCCGGGCCGCCTCTTCCTCCCGATTCTTCGGCGGCGCATTCGTCTCCAGCGAACGCAGAAGGCGACTGGAAACCGCAGCGATCTCTTCGATCGCACCCAGAAACGCCTCTTCATTGGCCTTCGAAGGCTTGTTGAATCCGGTAATCTTCCTCACGAATTGAAGCGAAGCCGCGTGAACCTCGTCGTCCGTGACCGGCGGCTCAAAGTTAAAAAGCGTTTTAATATTCCTGCACATTCCATCCAACCTCAGCTAACAATAATATGAACCTCAAAATATCAACGCGAGGGTGCCCCATCCTTTCGCGCTTTTTGCGAAAGGGTGGGAGCCGCCACCACGAAATCGAAAATACTACTTAACCCCCTTCTCAGGGTCCCACGAACCTTGCAGCTTGCGAATGTAAATGATCTGCCCTATGTGATACGCATTGTGCGTCCCGATATGCGCGATGATCGAATACCAGGACTCCAGCTTCTTGTCATCCGCGGCCGCGACCGCTTTCTCCCAATCCGTAAGCACTTGATCAAGCTGCTGCACGGTTGCATTCCATTTCTTAGTGTCGAAATTGTTAAAAGTCTCGTCGTTGTTTCCGCTGAACTTGACCTCGGGCTCACCTTTGAACTTCGCCAGCTCTTCCTGGTTCCAGAACACCAGATGATTGGCGAGTTGTCCGATGGAGTGATTTCCCTTGCCATCCCGCCAACTTGCCTGCTCGGGCGTGAGCCCTTCTACGGCCGTGTTTGCCGGCACAAACCACTCTTTCTGATTGTGCGTGGTCTTGAGCTGTTCCAGCAGAATGCTCTTAAGCGTAGGAGGCGTCTTGGGACTTTGCCCAAAGGCATGAAGAGACAGCATCAGAATCAGGCAGGCAACAGTCGATTTCATATAGGTGCGTCCTCTCACCAATTTGGACGTAGAGTCCCTGAATCGGCTAGCAGTCCATAGCAAAGAGTCTGACGAGGGTGTGCGATTTCTTGCGCATCGAGAGAAGTGGGGCTCGCCCCATCAACCGAACCGGTCCAAAATAGGCAGCAATGAGTGAATCTAACCCTCCGTGCTCTCCGTGTCCTCTGTGGTCGAGGTTTTCTCCGGTCGAAGCAAAGGAAACAGAATCACATCGCGAATCGTATGCGAGTCAGTCAACAACATTGCTAGCCGGTCCACGCCAACGCCCACCCCACCAGCCGGAGGCATTCCGTATGACAAAGCCCGAATGTAGTCCTCATCCATCTGATGGGCCTCGTCATCGCCGCGCTCGCGTTCCTGTAGTTGCTGTTCGAACCTTCTCCGCTGATCTTCAGGATCGTTCAATTCGCTGAAGCCGTTGGCAATTTCCATCTTCCCGGCATAGATCTCCCAGCGTTCAGTCCAGTCCGGTTCGTCTGCTTTCTGCTTGGACAGGGGAGAAACCGCGGTAGGGAACTCGTAAATAATCGTCGGTTGAATCAAATGCTCTTCCGCCGCAGCCTCGAACAAAGCGGCAATCGTCTTCCCCGCAGGCTGTTTGAGATCGTAGGCCACATGCGCATGCGCCGAGTTGAAGCGCTTCACCAGGTTCTCTACTCCGTCGGCTGACGCAAAATCGGACATCTCCGGTTTCGCCCCCGCTGCCTCCGGCCAGTACTGGATGATGGCTTCCCGCATCGTCATTCGCCGCCAGTTCGACCCAGCCCAGTCAATCTCGTCTTCGCCCCACTTTGCCTTGGTCACCCCATTTACGTCTTTCGCCGCCTGCTCGATCAGTTGCTGGGTCAGGTCCATCACCCCGCGATAGTCGGTATAAGCCTGGTAGAACTCGAGCATGGTGAACTCAGGATTCCACCGCCATCCCAACCCTTCATTGCGGAAGTTGCGATTGATCTCATATACCCGGTCAAACCCACCCACCGTCAGCCGCTTCAGGTACAACTCGGGCGCGATCCGCAGAAACAAATCCATGTCGAGCGTGTTGTGATGAGTAACAAAGGGACGCGCCACGGCCCCGCCCGCGATAGGCTGCATCATCGGCGTTTCCACTTCCACAAATCCCTGGTTATCCATGAAGCGGCGCAACGATTGCACCAGCTTGCTCCGCTTGATAAACACTTCGCGGACTTCCGGATTCATCACCAGATCGACATAACGTTGGCGGTAGCGCAACTCCACGTCGGTCAACCCATGCCACTTCTCCGGCAGAGGCAAAAGGTCTTTTGACAGAAACGTGATCTCTTCGACATGCACTGAAAGTTCTCCAGTACGCGTGCGAAACAGATATCCACTCACGCCAATGTGGTCCCCAAGGTCGAGAAGCTTGTACAGCTCGAAACCCTTGTCGCCAACGGCATCTTTCTTGACGTAGATTTGCAGCCGTTGTCCATCCTGCTGAAGGTGTGCGAACCCAGCCTTGCCCATCAACCGGATCGCCATAATTCGCCCCACGACGCGCACGTTGACGCGCGGATTCTCCAGTTGCTCGGTAGTCTTCTCCGTATATTCCCCGATGATCTGCGGAATCGTGTGGGTAAATTCGTACTTGCGCGGATAGACCTGCTGCCCGAGACCTTCAATCTGTTTCAGCTTCTGGCGCCGCAATTCATAAATTTTCTCGTCGAGTGCCAAAGGGTTCCTTGTCGAACGGATGAGCGTACCTGTGCCGCAAAAGGTGAACAGCGATTATAACCAAGAGAGAGAGTTACGGACCGCAACAGACCACGCGGGGACAGCCGTTCTCGGCTGTCCGGTCGAGCGGAGCTCGACTAAGTGCGGGAAGGATCCCAGACAGCGGCTCCACGCGTTTAGACCTTCAATAGTTCAAGATAGATCGCCATTCCAACCACGGCATCGACACCCATCGCGTCCAGACGATCCACTTCTTCCTGTGTCCGAATGCCCCCAGCCACGATCAGCCTTTTCGCCGTCACGCTTCGCAATTCAGAAACAACATCCAGAGGCATTCCCAGCAGCAGTCCTTCCGTGTCAATGTGCGTATACAGAAAGCCGTCGCACCAGGGTTCCAGAGCGCGCATCATTTGTGCAGCGGAAATGTCGGTAATCTGCCGCCATCCCCGGACCGCGACTTTACCGCCTTTCGAATCGACGGCGAAGATCAGTTTGTCCGCCCCCTCATGGCCAGCTAGTTCTTCGGCAAATTTATTTTGAATGTGTCCATCCTTAATCAGAGACGACCCGATAATCACCCGCAAGGCTCCGTCATTCAGCATTTCCTGCGCTCGCTCCGCAGTTCGAATTCCACCGCCGACCTGGCAAGGCAGCCGTTTGAAAAGCGATCGCACCAACGCGCGGTTGTCCCCCTGTCCAATAGCGGCGTCGAGATCAATAATCTGGACGAGGGGATACTTCGCAAAGCGCTCCAGCCAGGGTTCGAAGTCATCGAATTCCAGAGCTTTCTTTTCTCCCTGCACCAGTTGGACAATCTTTCCGCCCATCAAATCAATCGAAGGGATCAGCATGGCCACCTCATAGGAATTCCGGCGGTTTGTAATTCCTCCTTGAGTTCACCGATCGGTGTGATGCCAAGATGAAAGATAGACGCTGCAAGGGCCGCGTCGGCACGCCCTTCGCGGAAGACTTCGACAAAGTGTCCTGCTGCTCCAGCGCCTCCGGAAGCAATCACAGGAATATTGATTGCACTCACCACCGCCCTCGTGAGTTCGCAATCAAAGCCGTCGCGCATTCCATCTCGATCGATCGATGTGAGCAGTATTTCTCCCGCGCCGCATTGTTCCGCCTCAGCGGCCCAGGCTACCGCATCGCGACCAGTAATATGCCTGCCTCCCGTTGCTTTCACTCCAAAAGACCGGCCGTTGCCGTTGCCGATGCGCAGAGCATCAATGGCGACAATCACCGCCTGCGAGCCATAACGGTGCGCAATTCGTCCGATCAGCGCCGGATCGGCCAGCGCTGCCGAGTTGACTGCAACCTTGTCCGCTCCGGCATCGAATACCGCCGCGGCGTCGTCGAGGGACCGGATTCCTCCGCCAACGGTGAATGGAATGAATAGCTGTCGTGCAGTCCGCCGCACCACGTCGAGCAGGGTAGAGCGATTCTCGTAAGTCGCGGAGATATCCAGCAGCACAACTTCGTCAGCACCGGCTCGGCCATGAGTCAGAGCCATTTCCGCGGGATCGCCAGCGTCGCGTAAATCGGAAAATTGCACGCCTTTGACGACACGTCCGGCGTCCACGTCCAGGCAGGCGATAATGCGCTTGGTCAGCATTTAGGATTCAGGTCCCTACAGTTCACAAAAATTACGAAGAAGATGAAGTCCCGCCGAGCCAGATTTTTCTGGATGAAATTGGACCCCGAAAAGCTCTCCCCGTTCCACGACAGCAGAAAACTCGCCGCCATACTCGCACTTGCCCACAGTGGCCTCAACCACTGGAGCGCGATAGGAGTGCGTGAAATAAACGAAAGAATCTTGAGCAAGTCCGCGGAGCAGCCGCGACGACCCGTCAACCTGCAACTGATTCCATCCTACGTGCGGCGATTTCACCCAGGCAGGGAACTTCTCGCATTCTCCGGCGAACAGGCCCAGGCCGCGAAGTTGCGGTGCTTCCCGGCTCGACTCAAACATCCACTGCATTCCGAGACAAATTCCAAGCAGAGGAACCTTCCGGTCGATCGCGTTCACCACCGCTTCTTGCAAAGCGCCTGACAGCGCGGTGGTGGCTTCAAAATTCCCAACTCCCGGCAGCACCACCTTGCTCGCACGCGCAATCGTCACAGGATCGGAGGTGATCGCTGCCTCGACGCCGAGGTGGTCAAACGCTTTCTTTACCGACGTAAGATTTCCGGCCTGATAATCAACAATCGCAATCACAGCAACCCCTTGGTGCTGGGCAAGAGTCGAGCCATTTGCCGGTCGCGCCAGCAAGCCGCCCGCAATGCCCGTGCGAAGGCCTTGAACAAAGCTTCAATCTTGTGATGATTGGAGCGTCCGTACAGCACTCGCGCATGAACATTGGCGCGTGCTCCCCGAGCAAAGGCTTCGAAAAAGTCATAGACCAGTTCAGCCTGCAGATCGCCCACCAGCCTCTGGCGCACTTTCGTATCCACAACACTGGCTGCGCGTCCGCCGAAGTCGACAGCTGCCAGGCCCAAAGTCTCATCCATCGGCATCACAAAATAACCGGCGCGCAAAACCCCACGCTTCGATCCCAGCGCTTTGTGAAAAGCCTCTCCCAGTACAATGCCCACGTCTTCCACGGTGTGATGTTGGTCCACGTCGAGGTCACCCATCGCTTTGAGTTCGAGATCGAACCCGCCATGCCGGGTAAATAGTTCCAGCATGTGGTCGAAGAACCGTATGCCTGTCGATACCTTGTATTGCCCGCGGCCGTCGATGTTGAGCACCGCCCGGATGTCGGTTTCCTGCGTTTTCCGATCGATACGTGCCCTTCTCATGCCGGTTTCCTTTCCGCAGTCCAGCCGATCTCGTTCAAAGTTTCGTGCAGCGCGCTTAAAACACGCTGTGTGTGTTTCTTCCAGCCAGCGGTGATGCGGACACATCCGTCGCACCCATAATCCGACGACCGGTCACGCACCAGAATCCCGCGCGCCCTCAAGCCGCGAACGAACTCCGCGTGACTCGGTCCGATCCGTCCCAACACAAAGTTTGCCTGGCTCGGCCAGAAGGGAATTTTCAACGTTCGGAATTCTTCCTCCAAACAATTCCGGCTCCATGTGACTTCCTCCACATACCGGCGAACGTATTCCTGATCGTCGAGGGCGGTCGGCAAGCAGGCGAGCGCGACGCCATTGACGTTGTAAGGAGAGCAGGCCTTCCGCAGACCCTGAATCTGCTCGGCCGCGCCAGCCAGCACTCCCACGCGCAGGCTTGCCATCCCATATGCTTTGGAAAATGTTCTCGCAATGAAAAGGTTTTGCACTTGCCCGGCGTATTCCAGAAGCGACTCGCCATAAAACTCGAAGTACGCTTCGTCCACCAGAACCGCAGCCTGAGGCGCGCTCCGGGCAATCAGCAATAAGTCTTCCGGCGACGCCACTGCACCCGTTGGATTGTTCGGATTCGCGATGGCAATCAACCGCGTCTTCGGCGACGTCGTGTAGGCCATCACTTTGCAGGTAGGAAATCTAAAGTCCTCATCCGCAGGAATCGATATGACCGTCGCTCCAGTTGCTGCCATGCAAATCTGGTACATCGCGAATGTTGGTACCACGATCAGAGCGTCGTCTTCAGGCTCCAGATATGCCTGACACACCAGTTGAATGGCCTCGTCCACGCCGTTGGTCAGCAACAACTGCTCCGGTTGTAATCCCAGAAACGCGGCTACTTCGCGTTCCACCGGTTCGCGTTCCGGATAGCAGGCCAGTTCGTCCGGCTGTATCTGCCGCAGACGTTTCAACACTCGCGGTGAACATCCCCCGGTGTTCTCATTGAAATCCAGGCGCAACCCCGAGCGGTCGCCCAGCGGTGGCTGGTATTGCTTCAATCTGCGAACTGCTGCACGCGCTTCAAGCATGGCCGTACCTCAATTCGATCGATCGGGCGTGAGCCTTGAGTCCTTCAGCTTCCGCCAAAGTTAAAATCGACGGCGCAATTTTACGCAAACCCTTGCGCGAGATTTCCTGCACCGTCATGACCTTGACGAAATCAACCACGCTCAACCCACCGCGGAAGCGCGCGACGCCGCCGGTGGGCAGCACATGGTTCGGGCCGGACCCATAATCCCCGGCCGCCTGTGCCGAGTAGTTCCCTATGAAAATCGAGCCGGCACTCACGATGCCGGGCAGCCTCGCCCGTGTCGTCGTCAGATGTTCGGGTGCGATGAGATTTGTCCAGTCCGTTCCCTGGGACGCAGACTTGGCGAGCAGAATCGCACCACGGGCTCGCAGCGACTGCTGGGCGATTGCATTGCCTCGAGCCAGTTCCGCCACTGACTGAGAAACTGAACGGGCAAGCTTCCTCGACTTCGTAATCATCACGACTAAAGCTTCGGGATCATGCTCCGCCTGCGCCACCAGATCAGACGCAAGAAACGAAGGCTCGCCGTCGTCACAAAGAATCAAACCCTCCGTCGGACCCGCCAGAAAATCGATCGCACAATCGAACGCGACGAGTTTCTTGGCCGTAGTCACAAATAGATTTCCTGGTCCAACAATTTTGTTTACTCGCGGAACACTCTTTGTGCCGTACGCCAGAGTCGCAATCGCTTGCGCCCCCCCGATGCGGTAGAACTCAGTCACTCCCAGCAGCGCTGCTGCAGCCAGCGTAGCCTGCGCCGGACGCGGCGAAACCACGCGTATCTCTTTCACCCCTGCCACTTGCGCCGGAATCACCGTCATCAGCAAAGTTGAGGGTAGTGGATAGCGTCCCCCGGGCACGTAGCACCCGACCGAACTAAGCGGACGCACCAGTTGTCCCAACTTGCGGCCCTGCCGATCTCGCTCCCACTCGCGAGGTTTCTGCCACTCGCAAAAGGTTCGGATGTTACCGGCTGCGGTTTCGAGCGCGGCGCGTAGCTCCGGTGAGGAAGCTTTCAACGCGGCCTGCATTTCATTTTTCGAAACTCGCAATGCATCGTCGGAGCCCAAGCCATCCCAAAGTTCCGCATACTGCCGCAGAGCGCGGTCGCCATCACGTCGCACACTCTCGACAATGCGGCGCACCCGCGACTCCAGTACGTCCAGCTTCTGTCCCCGCTGTTCGAGTTTCCGCACGCAACTCTCGGCGGCACGACCTTCGAGAATCCGCATTACATGACCACCTTGTTCAGCGGATATTCCACGATGCCCTCGGCATTCGCCGCCTTCAGCCGCGGAATCACTTCCCAGGCCGTTGACTCTTCAATAATGGTGTTCACTGCGACCCATGCGTCGTCGCTGAGCGTGGCCACGGTTGGCTTCTGCAGGGCGGGCAGGACGCCAAGTACCGCAGCGAGGTCCGACTTACGGACATTCAGCATCAGCCCTACCCGTCCCTGGGCTTCCATCGCGCCCCGCAGCATCACCGCCAGGTTTTCAATCTTGCGGCGCTTGCCGGCATCCTTCCACGCAGTAGTGTTGGCGATGATCTGTGTGTTGGATTCGAGCAGGGTATCGATAATGCGGAGATGATTGGCTCGCAGCGAGCTTCCTGTTTCCGTGACTTCAACAATCGCGTCCGCGAGTGTCGGAGGTTTGACTTCAGTCGCACCCCAGGAAAATTCCACGCGCACGGTCACGCCTTTCTTGGCAAAATAGTTCTTCGTAACGCTTACGAGTTCGGTGGCGACGATGCAGCCGCCAAGATCCTCCGCGCGCTGATAGGTGGAAGCTTCGGGCACCGCCAGCACCCAACGCACTTTGCCCCGGCTCTGCTTGGCGTAAACCAGGTCGGCGACGGTAACAACTTCAAGGCCGCTTTCCATCACCCAATCGAGTCCGGTAAGCCCAGCATCGAGCACGCCGTGCTCGACGTACCGTGCCATCTCCTGCGCCCGGATCAGCATGCACTCAACGTTGGGATCGGCGGTGCTCGCCGAATACGACCGGCCGTTGGTGTAGACGTTGAGGCCGGCGCGCGCAAACAGCTGCAGCGTAGCCTCCTGCAAACTTCCTTTGGGAATCCCAATGCGAAGTTTCATGACAACGACCCATCGGCCTGGACCGTTTCCTTGCCCAAAGCCAGCTTTTCCGTGAAGCACGAACGCGTACCGTTGTGGCAGACCACGCCCTTGCCCTGAACTCGAACCTGCAGCAGCACGGTGTCACGATCGCAGTCGGTCGATGCCGAAACTACTTCGAGGCGGTTGCCGGAAGTTTCTCCCTTGGTCCAAAGCTGGTTGCGGGTACGGCTGAAGAATGTGACGTACCCGGCCTGCAGCGTCTGTTCGAAGGCCTCGCGATTCATGAAGCCCAACATCAGTACTTCGCCACTGCTCGCATCCTGCACGATGGCGGGTATCAGCCCTTGCATCTTGTCGAAATCAATATCCTGGTTCATATCTGTTAACCCCATAACCTCTCCAAAATTTGCGCGTAGAAACAAAAAGCCCGCTGTCGCGTATCGCGTCAGCGGGCCAAATCCTGGTGATTGAGCTCTAACCTATCTCAGCACACCCCCGCCGAACGCGCTATGCGCGTGATGGCGATGGTGGAGATGGATGAACGAACTCATCGCTAATGAAGATATCCGATGCGGCCGCTGCTGTCAAAACTTTTCGGATCGATCGCCGTAGCCACCCGAGGCCGCGTGGGGCCAGCCGCCCACGGCTGGCCAGTGGAGCGCAGCGCCGCAGCCCCGATAAATAGCCGTTTCATTGACATTGACACCCCGCGAGTGTACGTTTCGGTCGCAACCCTTGGGGACAAATAGATTCACTCAGCACCAGCATTCTCGTGTGAATGCGGTGACTCGTTGGGGAGGAATAATAATGAACAAAAAGCTGTGTGGAGTTTTTGCAGTCGTGTGTACGCTCGCCATGATGGCCGCTTCGGCCGCACCAGCCTGCGCTCAAGATGAACCCAAAGAAAAACCGCCGATGTACAGCTACGTCGCGACCTGGAATATTCCTCGCGCGCAGTGGGCGGACATGGAAAAGGCCAACGCTGCCGATCAGAAAATTCTGGAAAAAGGATTATCTGACGGCTCTGTTGTCGCTTTCGGCAGCGACGAGACCCTGGTGCACACCGCGGATGGAATGACGCATGATAGCTGGTGGTCCACCACATCCCTGGCCGCGCTTCTCAACACTCTCGACAAGTTCTACAAATCAGGAACGACCACTGCACCCGTACTGGCTAGCGCGACCAAGCACGCCGATGGCATCTACGTCGCGCGGTACTACAACTGGAAGCCGGGTACATACAAAAACGCCTACACCCGCGTCGGCATGTACAAGCTGAAAGCGGATGCGCCGCAGAACGCCCTCGAAACCCTCAGCAAGAGCTACATCGTGCCCATGCTGGAGAAGTTGCTGGCCGACGGCGCAATCGTCGAGTATGAAATCGACACGGAAGCGATTCACACGGAAGCTCCTGGGTCTTTTTGGATCGACGTCATCGTGCCCAACGCCGAAGGCCTGGACAAATTGACCGGTGCATTGATGAACCTAAGCAAGTCGAACCCTATGAGCAGTGCGGCATTCGAGTCGATCGTCGACTCGTCGGCCCACCGCGACAATCTTTCCACCACCACCGCAACCTACAAGTAAGTTGGCTACGTTTTTAACCGGTACCGGGTGGCGGCTTTCTCTTGAAGGTCGCCACCTCGCCTGAAATCTCGATCTTGAAGCGAAGGGAACTCGGCGGTACTATTGCTGTTTCGAGCAGGCAAAGCGTGACGCGGGGAGTGCAATGCCGCAAAACTACGTTCCCATATTCATCTTCATCGCCTTTGTAGGCGTCCTTATTCCTGTCACCTTGTTGGCGGCCAAATTGGTGCGTCCCGACAATCCCAGCAAAACTAAATTGATGCCGTACGAATGCGGCATCGATCCCATTGACAGCTCGCGCGGACGCTACACCGTTCGCTACTACATCGTCGCCATCCTGTTCGTGGTTTTCGACGTAGAAACCATCTTCCTGTTCCCCTGGGCGGTACAGTTCAAGGCTCTCGGCGTATTCGGCTTGATC
>Ga0157374_10004210_pt1 | contig 12090 bp, 9 predicted proteins | sample M25metaG_FD_115308 | JGI IMG/M metagenome (GOLD analysis project Ga0157374, IMG submission 115308) | Miscanthus rhizosphere microbial communities from Kellogg Biological Station, Michigan, USA - M2-5 metaG | ecosystem: Host-associated > Plants > Roots > Rhizosphere > Soil | place: USA: Michigan...
ATACCGTTCGTCGTGATCTGCACGGTCCGCACGCCGGGCTCGGCAATGAGCGCGCCGATGAAATCGACGATGCCGGGACGCAGCAACGGTTCGCCGCCGGTGACGCGAAAGCGCTGAAAGCCGAGGCTGGTGGCGGTGCGGACGATGGCCATGAGCTCGGCGTCGGTGAGGATGTTCGTTTGCGGGAGCCAGCCGCGGTAGGCCTCCGGCATGCAATAGAGGCAGCGCTCATTGCAGCGGTCGGTGACCGACAGGCGCAAATAATCCACGGTGCGGCCGAAGGGGTCGTCCATTCAGTCGGCCTCCGCCGCGCGGGGGCGCGGATGGTTGGAATTTCGTTCAGTCACCAAGTGCTTCTCTATCCATTTTCGAGGGGATGTCCAATCCGCGCGCGGCGCCTTCACGGGAACGACGGCGGATTTGAATGAGTTCCGCCGCGATGCTGACGGCGATTTCCTCGGGCGTCTCCGCGCCGATTTCCAGGCCCACGGGCGCGTGGAGGACGGACGCCGGGATGGCGAGGCCATCGGCGGCGCATTGGGCCGCGAGCACGGTGGCGACGCGTTTTCGGCTGCCGAGCAGGCCGACATACGCGAGGTCGGGAATCGTGGCGAGCGCGTCGAGCGCGGCGACGTCCTGCGGGAAGCCGCGGGTGACGAGCACGACGAAGCGTTCACCCTCCCAGATTTTCAAGGTGTGGACGGAGGCCTCGAGGCACGGCTTGATCTCGCAGCCGGCGGGAAACGCCGCGGTGTCGAGCCAGTCGGGACGCTCGTCCTGCACGGAAAGTGCGAAGCCCAGGCCGTCCGCGAGCCGGGCCAACGCGCGGCCGATGTGGCCGGCGCCGACGATGAGCAGGCGTGGCGCGGGCTCGAGCGTTTCGGTGAAGGCATCGGCGGATGCCTCCAGAGCCAACGGAACGGACGCATCGAGACGCGTCGAGAGCGAAAGACATTTTCCGCCGCACAGCGAAGCGGCCACGGTCTGAATGAGTGGAAGGCAGGCCGTTGGCTCGAGACGGACGATCCAGAGTTCCATCGTGCCGCCGCAGACGCCCTCGCGAATGTCGCCGGGCCGGCCGCGCAGATCGGCGAAAAACGTGCGGGGCCGGCCATCGGTGAGGGTCTCGCGGGCGAGGTCGAGGACGCGGGCCTCGGTGACGCCTCCGCCGACCGTGCCGTGGTGGCCGCCGTCGGCGGTGAAAAATTGACGGGCTCCCGCAATGCGGGGCGTGGACCCGCGAGCGGCAACGACCGTGACGAGGGCGACCGGGCCGCGGACGAGCGCTTCACTCAGCCGATCGAAGAATCCGTTCACGGCACCGGAGGGTAGGAGTTCGCCGCGCCGCGATCAATCGCTTGCGGAATTCAGATTGCGAAAGTAGGGCAGGTTGCATGGCTCGACGGGGATGCCATGCATCTGGCCGGCGCTGACGAGCTCGCGAACGAGGCGTTGCAGCGACTTGTCGGACTCGGGGAGGCGCGCGTTCGCGATGGCGAGGGCGGCGCGGGGATAGACGGCGCTGAGGGGTTGGAACAGGTCGTCGATCAGCGGGACGACGCCCACGGCGGGATCGGATTGCGCGAGCAGCCGGCGCAGATAATCGCGCGTCATTCCCGGCAGGTCGATGGCGAGGACGAGCACACGCTCGTGCGTTGCGGCATCGAGCGCGGCGACGAGGCCACCCAACGGGCCGTGATCCGCGGCGGCGTCCGCGATCCAGCGGACGGTCGGAGGGCACCATGCGGGCCACGTCGGGGCGACGACCACGACGTCGTCGGAGAGTGGCGCGAGGAGGTCGAGTTGTCGGCGCCAGAGGGGAGTGCCGCCGATTTCGACGAGGCATTTGTCGCGGCCCATGCGGGTGGATTTCCCTCCGGCGAGCAGGACGGCGGTGACGGTGTTCATGCTGGGCCGAGGCGGAGCGTTCCCGAAGTGAGGATGCGGGCGCGCAGCCCGCCGCGGCCGCGCAGGAATTCCTCGGCGCCGGGGGCGAAGGCCTGGTCCATCCAGAGGCAGGGGCTGCATTCGGAGACGCCGACGAAGCGAATGCCCTGGAGCTCGAATTCGTGGTCGATGAGCGTGTTCAAATCCACGTCGCGGGTGATGACGTTCCGGCGATAGACGGCGGGAGAGCGGTCGGAAACGCCGAGCGTCTCGCAGAGGGCGTCGTGGATCTCGCGCGCGAAGAAGGTGATCTGGCCGCGGTAGTTTTCCTGATGGCCGAAGAAGCGGTCGCCGCGCAGGCCCTGGCCGGCCACGCATTCGACCTCCGGCACGTCGATGGTGGGATGCGTGTCGGCGTCCTGACCATAGCGGCCGAAAAAATTGTGTCCGGGCGAGACGAAGAGCGCCGTGACGAGCATGGGAAATTCCTACACCGAAGGCCGCTACATCGCACGGGCAATCTCGTGGGGAGAGCCCCTCGAGGATGCAATATAGCTTGTCCGCTCATCGGTCCGGCATTTACGTTAAATCAGGTTGCGAAGCCTTCCGCGCAACATGAACGCCACAGGTTGCTTTTTCGGTCCCGCCGATGCGGGCGATGGGGGAAGACTTGTGCCATGGGAGAGCGAGCCGCGTTACCGCGAGCTGCTGGCGATGCTTCCGAATCCGATCTTCGTAAGTCGCGGGAATCGCATCGTCTTTATCAATGCGGCGGGGCTGCGCCTGCTGCAGGCGAGCGACGAGGAGCAGGTGATCGGGCGGGAGCCGTTGGAGATTTTTCACCCGGAAAGTCACGCGCTGGTGGTCGAGTGCTGCGCGCAATTGCTCGAAGCGCCGCGAACGGTGCCGGCGGTGGAGGCGAAGGTTCTCACGATGGATGGAGCGAGCGTGCCGGTGGAGGTGACGGCCGCCTCCTCCCTCAGCGACGGCGAAATGGTGGTCGAAGTCGTTTGCTGCGATCTCACCGAGCGGAAGGCGGCGGAGGCGGCGATACACAGCTTGAACGAGGATCTCGAGCGGCGGGTGGCCCTGCGCACGGAGGAACTCGTGGCGGCGAACAAGGAACTCGACGCCTTTTGCTACGCGGTCTCGCACGACCTGCGCGCGCCGTTGCGGGCGATCGCGGGATTTACGCGCATTTTGTCGGAGAGCTGCGCGACGAAGACCGACGAGGAGAACGATTACTTCGAGCGGGTGATCGCGGCGACCGAACGGATGGGGTGCCTGATCGACGATTTGCTGAATCTGTCGCGGGTGTCGCGCGAGGTCTTTCACCGCGAGTCGGTGAATTTGAGCGGGATGGCGGAGGAAGTCGTCGCGGAGTTGCGTCGGGCGGAGCCGGGGCGCGACGTGGAGTTTGTGGTCGCTGAGGGGCTGGTGGCGCAGGGCGACGAGCGGCTGCTGCGCATCATGCTGGAGAACCTGCTGGGGAACGCGTGGAAATTCACCGCGCGCAAGGCGTCGGCGCGCATCGAATTTGGCGCGACGAGCGAGCGGGGCGAGAAGCGCTTTTTTATTCGCGACAATGGCGCGGGCTTTGACATGCGCTACGCGGGAAAGCTCTTCGGCGCGTTTCAGCGGCTGCACGGCGTGAAGGAATTTCCCGGCACAGGCATCGGCCTGGCGACGGTGCAGCGGATCATCAACCGCCACGGTGGCCGGGTGTGGGCGGAGGCGGAGGTCGATCGCGGCGCCACGATTTCCTTTGTGCTTTAAGCTCCCACGATGATGAAGACGATTCTGCTGATCGAGGACAACGCGGACGACGAGGAGCTGACGCTTTACGCATTCCGAAAGAGCAACATGGCGAACCACATCATCGTGGCGCATGACGGCCAGGAGGCGCTGGAGCTTCTCTTCGGGCCCGAGGATGGCGAGCGCTCGAGGCTGCGGCTGCGGCCGTCGGTGGTGCTGCTCGACCTCAAGCTGCCGAAGGTGAGCGGGCTCGATGTGCTGCGGAGGATTCGCAGCGATCCGCGCAGCCGGTTCCTGCCGGTGATCGTGCTGACATCCTCCCGGGAACAGGAAGACCTTATTGCCAGCTACCGGTTGGGATGTAATAGCTATGTGAGGAAACCGGTGAACTTTTTGGAATTTGTCGAGGCGGCCCGGCACCTCGATCTCTACTGGCTCTTGCTGAATGAATCCCCCCCCTGCAAATAATTCGTCGCGCGGACCACTGCGCGCGCTGGTGGTGGAGGATTGCGAGGACGACGTGCTGCTGCTCGCCGATGCGCTGCGGGGCGCGGGTTACGAGCCATTGCTGCATCGGGTGGAGACGGCGGAAACGATGCGCGACGCGCTGGACGGCGGGGAGTGGGACATCGTGATTTCCGATTACGTGATGCCGCATTTCGACGCGCCGGGAGCGATCGCGGTGCTGCACGAGTCGGGGCGGAAAATTCCGTTGATCGTGGTCTCCGGCACGGTGGGCGAGGACGTGGCGGTGGCGACGCTGAAGCTCGGGGCGGCGGATTATTTGCTGAAGCAGAACCTCACGCGATTGATTCCCGCGATCGAGCGGGCGCTGGCGGCGTCGGCGGACCGGCGGAGGCACGAGCACGTGGCGCACATGAACGCGCTGATCATGGCGCACTCGCTGGACCTGATCTGCACGCTCGATGGAGAGGGGCGCTTCGTGGAGGTGAGCGCGGCGGCGCGCAACATTCTGGGCTATGCGCCGGAGGAGATGCTGGGGCGCGACGCGCTCGAGTTCGTGCATTCCGACGACCGAGAGCGCACCCGCGTCGAGACGGCGGCGATCATGGGCGGCCGGCCGACGACGGATTTTGAAAATCGCTACGTGTGCAAGGACGGCGCGGAGGTGGAGATGATGTGGTCGGCCTTCTGGTCGCAGCCGGATGGGGTCTTGATTGGCGTGGGGCGCGACGTGACCGAGCGCAAGGCCGCGCGGGAGATGCTGCGCCTCACGCTCGAGCGGCTGCAGCTCGCGATCAAGGCGGGCCGGGTGTGGATTTGGGACATCGATCTCGCGACCCAGGCGGTGACGTGGGACGAGCAGATGCGGGCGATCTACGGCGTGGCCGGAGGGCCGTCGGGAATGGACGTGGAGCGTTGGTGCGAGGCCATCGAGCCGGAGGACATGGCCCGAATGCGCGAGATTCGGGAGGCGGCTCTCCAGGATGGGCGCGATGGCTTCGAGACGGAATTTCGCATCATGCGGAGGGATAATGGCGCGGAGAGATTCATCAAATCGATGTGCACGATTCTCCGCAATGCGACGGGTGAAGCGGCGCGAATGATTGGGGTGAACTGGGATGTCACGGAGGAACGCCGCCGCTCCCAGGAGCTCCAGCGCGCGTTGCGGCAGGAGCAGGCGCTGGCACGGGAGGCGCAGGCCGGTGAGCGGGCAAAGAGCGAATTCATGGCGGTGATGAGCCACGAGATCCGCACGCCGATGAATGGCGTGCTTGGCTTTGCGGAACTGCTGGCGCAGGCGCCGTCGTTGCCGGAGGAGTGCCGGAACCACGCGGAAATCATCGTGCAGAGCGGGGAGTCGCTGCTTCGCATCCTGGACGACATCCTGGATTTCAGCCGGTTGGAGGCGGGGCGGCTGGATGTGGAGCGGGCGGAGTTTTCACCCCGCGACCTGCTCGCGGAGATTCGGGCGTTGCTGACGCAGAGCGCGGCGGACAAGGGGCTGCATCTGCATATCGTGGTGGCGGCGGAGGTGCCGCCGGTGCTACGCGGGGATGCGGGGCGGCTGCGGCAGATCCTGCTGAACCTCGTGGGCAACGCGATCAAGTTCACCGAGCGCGGGTCGGTCACGATGGGGCTGCGGCGGGCCGGCGATTCGGCGGACGACAAGTTGCCGGAGTTCGAATTTTCGGTGCGGGATACGGGGCCGGGAATCACGGCGGCGCAGATCGAGCGGATTTTCCACCCGTTCACGCAGGCGGATTCCAGCATCTCGCGGCGGTTTGGCGGCACGGGGCTCGGGCTGACGATTTCGCGCCGGCTGGCGGAATTGCTGGGCGGGCGGCTGGAGGTGCGCAGCGAACGGGGTGAAGGGGCGGAGTTTATGGTGACGGTGCCGCTGGGCGTGAGCGATCCCGCGACGAACCCGGAGCCTTCGCCGCCGCCGCTCGCGCTCGACGAAACATTTGCGCAGGAGTATCCGCTGAAGATTTTGCTGATCGAGGACGATCAGGTGAACTTGAAGTTGGTGGTGACGTTGATCCGGAAGCTCGGCTACAAGCCGATCGCGGCGCGGAACGGGCGCGAGGCGGTGGAGATTTACCGGCACGAGCAGCCGGATTGTTTGTTGATGGATCTCCAGATGCCGGACCTGGATGGCATCGAGGCCACGGCGAAGATTCGGGCGCTCGAGCGGGCGTCGGGCTACGAGCACCGGGCGTTCATCGCGGCGCTGACGGCGAATATTTTTCCGGCGGATCGGGAGCGGTGTTTCGAGGCGGGAATGGACGGCTATCTCAACAAGCCGGTGAAGCTCGCGGATCTTGCGGAGATGCTGACGCGGGCTTTTCCGCGCGCGGAGGGTCCGCTCAAAACGACAGGGTGACCGCGACGCCGCCCCAGAAGGTGGCCGGGCGGGTGCCGGCGAGCTGGTTCCATTGGTAGCTGCCGGCGATGTAGGGCGTGAGCGTCGCGGAGGAGCTGAGCGTGAGGGGGAGCGAAAGGCCGGTCTCGACGTGGTTCGCTCCGATGAAGGGAGACGGAGGATCGGATTTTTCGGAGGTGTTGTAGCGGAAGTTGAAGCCCGTCGCGATCCAGGGTGCGAGGGCGATGCGGTCGGTCACGAGCGGGATGTTTCCGTCGAGGCGGAGGTCGAGATAGCTCGAGCATTGCTCGACGTAACCGCGGTGGCCGGGGGCGGGGCCGAGGTTGAAGGCGTATTGGATCGCGGGCGTGAGGGTGACCGGGCCGAGGATGAACTCGTAGGCGGCGGTGGCGTTGAGCTCGTGGGCGTAAAGGCCGTTGGTCTGGTTGAGGACGGCGTAGAGGGCGTAACCGAACGAGAGCGAGAGATTCCCGATCGTGTGCGTGTAGGTGGCGGTGCCGTCGATTTCCTTGTAGTCGGATTCGCCGAGGCCGAAGGCGGCCCAGGAACCGATGGCAATGGTGTCGGCGGGGGTGAGGTTCGTCGTGAGTGTGAGGCTCGTCCACGAAATGCCGGAGCCGTAGCCCTTGTAACCGGGCAGCTGGTTGGCCCCGCGGAACATGTAAAGGCTGTCCCAGCCGGTTGAGAGTTCGGCGTTCCACGGCGGAGTGACGACTGGATCGACGGACGTGAAGGATTTGCTCGTGCCGGCGCGGAGGCCGGCGATGGAGGCGAGGGCCAGGAGCAGGGTGACGAGGGCGAGTCTAGGCACGGGGGATGGCTTCGATGACGGCGCGAATCTGGGCGGGCTTCACAGGTTTGCTGAGATAATCGTCCATGCCGGCGGCGCGAGCGGTCGCGTGGCTGGTCTCGAGGATGTCGGCGGTGACGGCAACAATCCGGCAGGGTGGAATTTGCCGGGAGGACTCGAGGGTGCGGATGCGGCGGGTGGTTTCGAAGCCGTCCATCTCGGGCATCTGGATGTCCATCAGGATGAGGTCGGCGCGGCGTTCCTCCACACAGGCGAGGGCTTCCGCGCCGCTGAGGGCGATCCGTGCTTCGAGACCGAGGCGTTTGAGGATGGCGTTGAGCAGGCGGGCGTTGGTGGGGTTGTCATCCACGACGAGGATGTCGATGGGCGCGGAGATGGGAGGAATCGCGGGAGGTGCGGCGGGCTCGGCGGTCTGCTCGGGTGCGACGGGTTCGAAGGGGATCTCGACGTGAAAGATGGAGCCTTGCGGCTGCCGGCGCTGGAAGGCGATCTTGCCGCCCATGAGCAGGCAGAGGCGGCGGCTGATGGCGAGGCCGAGGCCGGTGCCGTCGTAGCGGCGGGTGGGGCTGGAATCAACTTGATTGAAGGCCTCGAAGAGCCGGGCCTCCTGCTCCGGGGTGATGCCGATGCCGTCGTCGGTGACGGAAATGCGCAGGCGGCGCGGGGTGGAATCGGCGGCGACGGCCAGGCGGATTTCGCCGTGATGGCTGAATTTGATCGCGTTTGAGACGAGGTTGGAGAGGACTTGTTTGAGCCGCGCACCGTCGATGGCGAGCCGCGGGGGCAGGGCGGGGTCCAGATCGAGAATCAGGCGGTTGTCGCGGGCCAGGGCCTGAAGCTCGAAGAGGGAGTGGACCTCGGTGACGAGGGCGCGGATGGAAACGGGCTCGCAGTGGATCGCGAGGGCGCCGGCCTCGATCTTGGAGAAGTCGAGGATGTCGTTGAGCACGCGGAGCAGGCCGCCGCTGCTCTCGCGGATGGTTTGAATGGCCTGCGCGGCCTCGGGATCGTGCGGCGTGTGCTCGAGGAGTTCGGCGTAGCCGATGATGGCGTTGAGCGGGGTGCGAATCTCGTGGCTCATCACGGCGAGGAAGGCGCTCTTCGCGCGGTCGGCGCTCGCGGCTTCCTCCGCGAGGCGCTCGGCGTGAGCGCGCTCGGCCTTCAGCCGCTGGCTCTCGCGGCGGCGGCGGGAGATTTCCCATCCGGCGAAAAGGACGAAGGTCGCGAAGGCGGCGGAGACGAGGAGGAAGTCGATCCGGACGGCGCGATCGAGGTGCATGGCAGCCTGCGACAGGCGGGCGGGCAGGCGGAGCTCGAAGGCCACGGGGAGCGCTGCGGAGGAATTACGGGCGAGGGTGACCGTGGCAATGAAGCCGCGGCCGTCGGGGGAGGGCGCGAGCCGGGCCTGCGAGGTGCCAAGAAGCGGCGTCTGAAGGTCGAGCTCCTTGCCCGCGAGGGAAGGGGGATCGCGCTGGGGTTGCACGCCGAGGCCGGTGAGCGCGGTGACGCGGGAGAGGATTTTTTTTCCGACGAGGGTGCCGAAAACGATGGCGCCCTTGGGCGCGGCGGTGCGGGCGGAGTTCGTGACGGGCCAGGCGGAGAGCAGGTAGGGCTTTCCGCCGAGCCATTCGATGCCGGCGAAGGTCTCGCTATCGTCGAGGTGCTTGAGGGCGGTGAAGCGGGCGGCGAACGCAGGGACGGAAAGTTCGGGCGGGACAGCCACCGTCCTGCCTGTCTCGTCGAGGGCGGCGGAAAACAGCAGGCGGCCGGTGGCGTCGTAAATGCCGACGAGCTGAATGGGGCTGGCGGCGAGCACGGACTCGGCGTAGTTCGTCCCGGGATACGCGCTGCCTTGCGGGGCCTGGACGAAGGCGTAGGAGTCGTCCCACATTGCGTAGCCGAGCGTATAGCTGGAGAGATTTTGAAGATCCTGATCGAGCGCCTGGAGGACGGAGCGCACGCGGTTTGCACTGGCTTCCTCCTGGATGCGGCCGAGCTGCCCGCGCACGTCACTGGAGAGCTGGAGTGAGAAGACGAAGGCCATTACGGCTGCCCCAAGGCCGAAGAGCGTAAGGAGAATGTCGGCCGCGAACCGGGGGGGAAGCTTCATCAATGTCGCGCAACGCAGGCGTGAGAAATAACGGATCGCGCGCGGCGCGACAATCCTTCCGCGAGCGAAGCTGGAGGAATTTTTTGGTGCGGCGTTGACGGGGAGCGGGCGTTGTCGGACCTTTGAAGAGTGCTTGGCCGACGTCATTTCCGGGGTGCTTGCTCGCGATGGGCGGGCGTTGTTGCGACCGGGGCTTTCCTGTTGATCGGTCACGCGGTGCGAGCCGATGACGTGCTGGTCCATTCCTTTGCCGGCGGAACGAACGATGGAGAATTTCCCGTTGGCGATCCGGTGGTGTCGGGAGGCACGCTCTTCGGTATCACGAATCTCGGTGGCGGCCGCATCACTGGAACAATCTACCAGCTGAACGCGGCCGGCGGCGGACTGAAACTTCTGCACAGCTTTTCTTCGCTGAGGGTTCCCTCCGGCTCGCTGACGCTGGGCGGCTCCACGCTCTACGGGATGACGAACACGACGGGTGGCCTCGGTGAGATTTTCAAGGTCGGGACGAATGGGGCTGGCTACGTCTCGATCCACAATTTTATCGGTGGGACTACGGACGGGCGGGCGCCGTTGGGATCCCTGTTGCTCGTGGGCTCCACGCTCTATGGGATGACGCAGCGCGGCGGCGCGAATGACATCGGCACGATCTTCAGCATCAATACCGACGGCACCGGCTTCACGCTGCTGCATAGCTTTGCGGGCACGGATGGCAGTTATCCTTCCGGGGCGCTCACGCTCTCCGGCGGCCGGTTATATGGGATGACGAATGCGGGAACGAATGGAGCCGTCGTCTTCGCGATGGACCTAAACGGCGCGAACTTCGTTGGGTTGCACACGTTCGGCGGAGCCGGCGATGGGGCGAGCCCGCAGGGGTCGTTGATCGTCGATGGTTCGACGTTGTATGGCACGACCTCGTCCGGCGGGCAGTTCGGTTCCGGCACGGTTTTTTCCATCGAGACGAATGGAGCGAGTTACGCGGTGCTGCACCATTTTGCCGGCGGGACGGCGGACGGCGCGCTGCCCTCGGGCTCGCTGGTGCAGGTGGGCACGACGCTCTACGGGACGTCGCAATCCGGCGGCGCGAACGGCGCGGGCACGGTGTTCCAAATACGCGTGGACGGCACGGGATTCCAGCTTGCGCACAGTTTTGCCGGGGCGACGACGGATGGGCAGAGCCCGCAAGGGTCGCTTACGGCTTCCAATGGTTATCTTTTTGGCACGACCGCCGGCGGTGGCACCTCGGGTCTGGGAACGGTCTTCGTGCTTGGCAACACATTGCCACCCGCGCCGCCGACTCCCTCGCCGACGCCCGGGGTGACGTCCCCGACGGCGGCGCTGCTCGGCAAGCTGCGCCTTTTGAAGAAGCAATTGGCCGCCGCGAAGAAGATCGCGGATCCCGCGTTGCGCGCCGCGAAGATCAAGAAGCTCAAAAGCAAGATCGCGGCGCTGAAGAAGCGGATCGCGGCGGGCGGTTAGACGCCCGAGGTGTAGCTGAGCGGGCTGATCTCCTCCATGGAGGTGTAGCCGGCGAGCACTTGCGTGAGGCCTTCCTGATAAAGCGAGAGGACGCCGTGGCGGAAGGCGACCTCTCGCATCTGGCTCTGCGGAGCGTTGGAGCCGATGAGGTCCGCGATGTCGGGCGTGATCGGGCACATTTCCATGAGGGCGATGCGGCCGGAGTAACCGGTCTCGCCGCATTCGCTGCAGCCGGTCTTGCCGTAGATGGTGCCGACGCCGGCGGGGATCTCGACGAGGTTCTTCGCGAAGACGCGGCGGATGTCGTCGGTGACGGCGAGCGGACGCTTGCAGTAGGTGCAGAGGCGGCGGACGAGGCGCTGGGCCTGGCTGAGGGCGAGGGCATCCGCGAGCAGATACGGCGGCAGGCCCATCGAGATGAGGCGGCTGACGGCGCGCAGGCTGTCGTTCGCGTGCAGCGTCGTGAGCACGAGGTGGCCGGTAAGGGCGGCGTTCACGGCGGCGTTGGCGGTTTCCTCGTCGCGGGATTCGCCGATGAGGATGACATCGGGATCGGCGCGGAGCAGTCGGCGGAGGCCTTGCGGGAAATCGATACCGTTGATGGGATCGGTCTGCGTCTGGTTGATGCCCTCGATCTCGTATTCGATGGGATCCTCGATGGTGTGGATGTTGATGCCTTCGCGATTGATGCTGTTGATGAAGGCGTAGAGCGAGGTGGTCTTGCCGCTGCCGGTGGGGCCGGTGACGAGGACGAGGCCCTGGTCGCGATTCATCGTGTCGTTGATGATCTGGGCCTGGCGTGGGGTGAGGTTCAGCTCGCTGAGGCGTTTGACGCCGTCCTTTTTGTCAAGGAAGCGGAGGGTGAGCTTCTGGAGGTCGCGGCGGCAGGGGATGGCGGAGACGCGGCAGTCGATGCGGCGCTTGCCGATGCTCATGGCGAAGCGGGCGTCCTGCGCGTCCTGCCGCTGGTGGCCCATGTTCGAGTAATTCTTGATGAGGCTGATGAAGCGGGGGAGGGCTTCCTCGGGGCACGAGTGGATGACCTGGAGCTCGCCGTCGATGCGGGCGCGAAAGCGGGCGGTGTTGAAATATTTTTCGACGTGGAGGTCGCTGGCGCGGCCGGAGATGGCGCGGTAGAGGACCCAGTGGACGATCTGCTCGGGAGTGGCGTGGATGCTCGAGGGGTTCAGTCGCTGCATC
>Ga0157374_10004212_pt1 | contig 12088 bp, 12 predicted proteins | sample M25metaG_FD_115308 | JGI IMG/M metagenome (GOLD analysis project Ga0157374, IMG submission 115308) | Miscanthus rhizosphere microbial communities from Kellogg Biological Station, Michigan, USA - M2-5 metaG | ecosystem: Host-associated > Plants > Roots > Rhizosphere > Soil | place: USA: Michigan...
ATGAGCAGTTATCCCACGGCCTGGCAGTGCAAGATGATGTGGGCGGCCCTGACCGCTTTCTGCCTTGTTCTTCTCGTAGTGATCGTTGGCACGGTCATCTGGACGGGCGCCAATATTCTCAGCTTCCTTCAGCCAATTCTAATCCCGGTCGCCATCGCCGCGATTCTCACTTACCTGCTGGACCCGCTCGTGACCAAAATGTCTCGAGGCGCGCTCAGTCGCACCAAGGCAGTGCTTCTCCTTTTCGCGATCGCCTTTTTTGCGCTGGGTGGATTGCTTGGCTGGCTCATTCCAACTATCTCAATCCAAAGCGCAAATTTCGCGAGGCAGGTCCCCGCCTATACCGAAAAAGCGCGAGATCGCATTGTCGATCTAATCTATCGATTCGATCAAAGGTTCGGGCTGTTTGGTGGAGCACACGGAAAATCTGCATCGACGAGCCTCACCAACTTGCTCATCGGCGCTAGTTCACCTTCTCCTCAGGCGCAACCGACCGCCACCGCCGCGGCTTCACCACCTGGGCGACAGACGATAGCCGCACCGAGTGAAACAATTGGGCCAACCTCCAAGCTCACCACCGCTGAACGTCAACGCATTCAGGCTTATGTGGAAAAGCAGATGCCCACGCTTCAGGACGCTCTTCCGACGCTGGCGGAAAAGTTCTGGGATATCCTAAAGAAGAGCATCGGGGGATTTCTCGGAATCACAGGTTTTTTGCTCAGTCTCGTCCTAGTGCCGATTTATTTGTTCTTCTTGCTAAAAGAGAGACCGCGCATTGAAAAGAGATGGAAAGATTATCTCCCGCTGCGCACATCACCGTTCAAGGATGAAGTCGCGGAAGTCTTGTCCGAGATCAATAAATACATTACCGCCTATTTCCGGGGGCAACTGCTCGTTTGCGTGGTCGACGGCCTGCTCATCGGGACCGCGCTGACGCTGATGGGTCTTAATTTCGGGCCACTGATTGGGGCGATGGTTGTCGTCCTGACGATGGTGCCGTATCTCGGGATCATTATCTGCTGGGTACCAGCGGTTCTGATTGCCGCTTTTCAATGGGGCGACTGGGCGCACCCGATCGGTGTCACGTTGATTTTCATCGTAATACAAAATCTCGAAGGCATCTTCTATGCGCCTCGGATTGTGGGAAATTACGTCGGCCTGCATCCAATGACCGTGATCGTATCGATCTTTGTCTGGGGCCTGGTAATAGGTGGAGTGCTCGGGCCGCTCCTGGCCGTGCCATTGACCGCAACGATTAAGGTTTTGCTGGCGCGATACGTCTGGGGCAGACGTCTGAGGGAGGAGGTCTTGGAATCAATGGAAGAAATTCCCGTCGTCGCAGAATCCGAGCCAGCGACGCACGCCTAGAACGTCTGCAGGCCGGCGGCGGCGACCCGCGGCGCTGCAATTTTACCGGGTGGCGACACTGGGACACGAGAATGTCGGAAAAGATCAAGAACGCCGCGCGCAAAGGAACTGGCCAAGTATTTCCCGGTTTTGTGTTTTTCTTCGGCCGCCGCCGGCTATCGCTGACCCGCGTCGCAATCCTGGTTGCCGCATCGGCAGCCATTGTTCTGCTAGGCATTGTTTCCTTCGGTTACGGTTCAAAACTGTACCGTGACTGGCAGCAAAGATGCCTGCTGCATCAGGCAGAGTCGTTGCTGAAGGAGGAGAAATTTGATCAGGCGGCGCAGGACGCCCGCGAGGTCTTGACCGTGTACCCGAACTCCTTGCCGGCCTTCTACATCCTGGCAGCGGCAGCGGAAAGACAAAATCTCGAGGAAGCTGTTATGTGGCGCGCACAAATCGCGCGGCTGCTTTCAAAGGATCCCGACAGCCAGCTCAATCTCGCCTCAGCGGCACTGCGCTTTGGGCAGATCGATCTTGCCCGAAAAGCGCTGAATGATGTCGTCCCCGACCACCGTGATAGCGCCGCTTTTCATGTGGTTGCGGGCTGGTTGGCCCGCGCGGAAGGAAATCTCGCCGAGCAGGAGGGGCAATTTGCCGCCGCTGCAAAGGAGGAGCCGGCGAACGAGCTCTACCAGTTCAATCTCGCGGCCCTCCAAATTCAGTCCGCTGACATGGAAAAGAGCGCAAAAGCCCGCGCCGTCCTTGATCGCCTCAGCAAAGTCGCTCCTTTCCGCACGGGCGCACTGCGAGCGTTGCTTAACGACGCCGTAGCACGCAATGGCCTCGCGGCGGCGGATAACTATGCGCAACAGCTCCAAATGTCGCCGGAGATCACATTCGGCGATTACCTTCTTTGCCTGACCTTTTATCGAAAACTCGACGAGAAGAAGTTCCGTCCGTTGTTGGAAAAAGTGAAACCGTTTGCCGCGCGCAATCCCTCCGATCTGGCGTCGCTTATGAGCTGGATGAACCAAAACGGTCTCGCTGAGGATGCTATCAAGTGGATTGACAAACTCTCGAAAGACGAACTGGCTTTTCCGCCTGTCTCCATCGCGGTTGCAGCGGTATTCGCGAACACAAAAAACTGGTCTCGTTTGAAACGCTGGACGAGTAGCGGGTCGTGGGGCGGCTCAGACTATTTGCGCATTGCCTATCAGGCCATTGCCACGCGGCGATTACAATCCCGCAATGGCGGTACCGCCCATACCGATTTCGAAACACTTTGGCGCTCGGCCGAACAAGCAGCAAACGAGCAGCCGGAGCGCGAGCTTGAACTCGCGCGGCTCGCTTCGAGATGGAACCTTGACAAAGAATCCGAACTTCTGTGGCTGCGCGTTGCAAAGAATCCGCCAATGCGCCGTGAGGCCCTCGATGCGCTACGCCGGCTTTATCGCGAAAACGACAATCTCGAAAGACTCTACGATATTCTCCAACGCCTGCACGAAAGCTCTCCTACCGAGGCGCCGATCACCGCCGACCTCGCTCGCCTGGGCCTCAACAGTGAGCAACATATAAGAGAGTCTCACGATCTGGCCAAAGAGGCGTATGATCGCGCGCCAAACGAACTGAACTGCGCCGTAACTTACGCGTATTCCCTTGATCGCCTTGGCCGGAACGCCGAGGGCCTTGGGATTATCCAAGGATTGTCCCTAGACCAGTTACACGATCCTCACGCGGCTGTTTACGTGGCGTTGTTACTGGCCGGGGCAGGCCAGATCGATGGCGCAAAGGAGTACATTACCGCCGCTGATGCCGGAAAGATTTATCCGGAAGAAAAAAAACTGCTCGACGAAGCCAAACGCAAACTCGCGGCAGCTTCCGCAATTCCATCCCCAGCAGTCTCCCTCAGCCCTGCCGAGCTGGGCCCGACGCCAACGGGTTCGCCACAGTGAAGCGTTGAAGGATTAAATCGTTGAATCGTCAACTCCGACGGTGGTAGCGTTGTAACTGAATCAGGAATCAAGCGGACTTGCCTCGCGCTTTTTCTCTCTTGCGATCGCTTTTTGTCCAGGCTTTATCGGATTGTCGAGCTCTAGCGGCGCTCTGTGAGCGCCGATGAAGGCCGCTATTCGCCCAAGGATTTCGTCGCGACAACGCGCCACGCTTCTACATCGGCGCGGCTCCGTGTCGGCGAAACGCAGCGGACAGCCTTAATTGACTCAAAAGTAACGTCTGAAAACGGTAGCTTAATTGAATGGGCCAGTTGGCGCCGTGCCAGAATCGACATCTTTTTGTAGAGCAGACTTAAATGCGGGTTGAGCTGGTAATCGGACGAATCCTGCGCGGCATCGCGAATCGTTTCGTTGAGTTGCTGCAATTTTCTGTCCGGCGCAAATTGCACAAACAGTGTTTTGATAAATTCGCCAGACTCGCAGACTTTAAGCACCTTCGCCTGAGCAAGTCGGCAACCCGTAACGGCTTTCGCAATTACTTCTTCGGCTTCCACTCCATCTGAGGCGACGTGGATCGTCATGTGCGGCTCAAAGACCGGTGTGTTGTATCGTCGCGCAAGATCGTTGATCACACCTTGGAAGAAACTGCGCGCCGGTTCGGTCGGAATAAGCCAGTAAGCAATAACGATTCGTTTGGACACAAGGAAGAAAAGATCTGCGGTTCAATTCCACTTCTGTAATTCAATAATATTTCCTTCCGGATCTCTGGCATAGACGACGCGAAGGACGCCAACACTATCTACTTGTGTTGTGGCAATCTCTCCCACCGCGCCGCCACCGGCTGCGATCAGCGCTTGCAACGCCTGGTTCACATCGTCGACCGCAAACGCGATATGGGCAAACCCGCACTGGTTTGCAGTTGGGCATCTTGCCTTCAACCAATTGGCGGTAGCTGAAAATCTCAAGCGTCGGGACATCGTCGCCGTACCCGGGCAGAGAGAGATGAACGCCGCGAAGATGCGCGTTCCGAAGCGAAGTCACTTGATCGAGCCAGGCGCCCGACATGTCGCGTTCCGAGCCTTTGGGAATGCATCCGAACAAGTCGGAATAAAATTGGACCAGCCTTTTCCAATCTCTGGCAATCAGATTGGTGTGAACATATTTGGCGCGGATTGGCATTGTTTCCTCTCTTGCTAAAGTTTTCCGGATATTAAACCGTAATCTTGTTTCATGCCGACGAATGTTCTTGGAACGGAATTGAAATGTTGCTGTCGCGATCCGGTGACCGGATTTTACCGCGACGGTTTTTGCCGCACCGGTCCGGAAGACGTTGGGCTGCACACGGTTTGCGTGAAAGTCACACGCGAGTTTCTTGATTTCTCCGTGCTCGACGGGAACGATCTGGTTACGCCAAGGCCGGAATGGGGGTTCCGAGGGCTGGAGCCGGGCGACAAATGGTGTGTCTGCGTCACGCGCTGGAAAAGCGCGCTGGATCATAATCGCGCGGCCCCGGTCGATCTTGAAGCAACTCATTCCTCCGCGCTCGAATTCGTCACCCTGGAAGAACTAAAAGCCCATGCGCTGAAATAAAGGCATAACACTTTTCGGCAAGCTGCGGAAAAGGACAGGCTGGCAGCCTATGCTTCCCGGAAAGCGCGACGCTGTGATTGGCGTAGACTCCGCGGTTGAATCCCAGTCAGTTTGCCGCCACGCTAAGAGCGATTTGAAGCTGCCGTTTAGTCTTTTTCTGGCGCTGCGCTATTTGAAACCGAAGCGCACGTTTCTCTCAATCATCACGTTGATTTCGGTGCTCGGTGTGATGCTCGGTGTGACCGTGTTGATTCTCGTCATTTCGGTCATGACCGGGTTCGACCGCGAGCTGCGCCAGAAAGTGATCGATTTTGACGCGCACATTCTGGTCACCACGCAAGACGTGTTGCGCGACTGGCGAACGCTGAAAACCAAAATCGACAACACCCAGGGCGTGGTCGCGACCGCTCCCTACATCCAGGGACCGGTGATTGTGGAATTTCAGAACCGGCGGCTCGCGCCGCTCATGCGCGGGGTTGATCCTGTGGAAGAAGAGAAAGTGATTCCGCTGCACAAATTCATCAAGTTCGGCAAGCTCGATCTGGAAGGCGACTCGGCCGTGCTTGGAGTTGAGCTGGCGCGAAAATTGCAGATTAACGTCGGCGACAAATTGACGATCTATTCACCGGGAAATCTCGGGGAGATCCTGGACTCCATCAAAAAACTGGAGAACGCGAAAGGGGAGGGGGAAAAACAGGCGATCGACCAATTGCGCGACGTAATCCTGCCAAAAGAACTGACCGTTACTGGCATCTTTGAGACCGGTCACTATCTGCACGACTCTGAATTTCTGCTCGTGCCGGTCTACGTCGGCCAGGAGTTATACGGTCTGGGGGACGCCTTGCACGGCATTACAATCAAAACCGACAACCCGTACGGTGCCGAGCGGGTAAAACAGGCGATTCAACAATTCCTCGAGCCGCCCGAATACGCCCAGACCTGGATCGACATGAACCGTCAATTTTTCGAGGCAGTGCGGCTCGAGCGGACGGTGATGTTTTTCCTCCTGTTCTTCATCGTGGTCGTGGCGGCGTTTGGAATCATGAGTACCCTCATCACCGTGACGGTGCAAAAGCGGCGCGAGATCGGAATTATCAAAGCGCTCGGCGCCAGCATTGCCCAAATCATCTGGGTTTTTCTCGGCCAGGGAACAGTCGTCGGCCTTTTCGGGACAATCACGGGCCTTGCGCTCGGGATGACGTTGATCCGTTACCGCAACGAATTCAGCCATTGGCTCGCATCGACCTTGCACATCGAGATTTTTCCGCGCGAGGTCTATCAATTTTCGTCGATCCCGGCCGAAGTGATCCCAAAGGACGTTGCCATCATCTGCATCAGCGCGTTTTTTATCTGCTCCTTTGCCGCTTTAATTCCTGCTTACTTTGCGGCACGCCTCGATCCGGTCAAAGCGCTGCGCTACGAGTGAGGCTGTAGCCACGGCTCAGTGAGCCGTCACCTAGTCTCGTTTCCGACTGCCCATAGGGCGGTGGCTGCAACGCGCCAGAAAGGTCTCGAGCGCGCGAAATGCATAATCATATCCCGCCGGCCATTCGCTTTGGCGCGGGCCGGCCACGTTAAGAACGTCGATCTTGTGCTTACCGACAAAATCGACAATCGATCTCGCGGCTATTTCGGTGGAAATCCTTGACGCGTCGATGAGTTCGTGTGGCCGTTGTTGCTCGACACAGAAGCGAACCGTTTGTTCGGTCCCGCCACCCAAGTTGCGGGAGTAAATAATGACGGTTCCATCAGAATCTTTTACGTTCCGTAAAGTACGCTCGGTGAATCCACCCTGTTCCAATTCCTTGACCGGATAACGATCGGGAATCCTTCCTAGCTCATCGAGTCGCCCGGTTGGGCACGATCCGCCACAATCGATTCCATTTTTCAGCGCGACATCGAGCGCCGCGCGATCGACACCCGTTTGCCCACCGGAAATTATTTTCACCTGCCTCTCGGCGCGTTTAGTCGCCAGTCGGAATAATGTCCGCGCGTTCGACCATTAAGATCACGGTTCGTTCAGGCGCAAGTGTGCGATGGCGCACACCTTTCGGCACAACAAAGCCCTGGTTCGGCGCCAGATCAATAGTGCGATCTTCGAGATCGATCAGGAAATGTCCGTCGAGAACAAAAAAGAATTCATCAATATCTTTGTGTTCGTGCCAGTGGTATTCGCCCTGAATCACGGCCAGCCTGACGACAGAATCGTTTACTTTGCAAAGCGTCTGGTTGTACCACTTGTCCGTGCAGGCATCGGCCAGTTTCTGCACATCGATTGGTTCAAGCGGTCCGTGCAAGATGTTGAGAAAGGTCTTGTACGGAAAATCTGTCGGCGATTTGTTGGAATCCATGATTTGGCCTTAAACGCAAGAGCACGCGGGATCGCAGGATACCCTATTCCTCGCAATCGAACCAATCGGTCTCTTTTCCCTTCAGCACGACGCGGTCCGCCGCTGATGACTTATTCACTTTCCATTTGCCGCTATCCGGCTCGTAAGACGATTCGCCGATTGGATTATCTGCAATCACATAGAATATGAAATCTTCGGTCCCCGAATTACTGAGCTGGTGCGGATCATCAGGACCAAAAATAAAGGCATCACCAGGAACGACCTCGGTTGTGCCATCTTTGTGACGAACGTTTCCCTTACCGGAAACAACCAAATAAAGTTCCCATTGCGCTGAGTGCGCGTGGTACGGGTAATTGCATTTCCCGGGAGGCACCCGGTTCCATTCCAAATCGAATGGATGTCGCTTGGCCAAATCGAGCGAAGCCGGTTCGCGCCCGAGTGCTTCCGAAATTCCTTTGAACGATACGGCGTATTTCCCGCCGGGCGACTGCCACGGCTCCTCTTCAATCTCGTTTAGATTTACTTTACGCATCCTTAACTTGCCCTACTGGCGAGCGTGTCGCGTGCATTCTCCGGGGCGCAACCGACACGGCTGCCCCGACAGAAACAAAAGTTATTCTTCGCCATCGAAATAATCGGTCTCCTGCCCCTTCACTATTATCTCTTCCGTTCCGTCTGTTGTGACCGCCCATTTGCCGCTGTCGGGGTAATAACAGGAGTCACCGGTTGCACCGCCGCCTCGTGGGTTATCAGCGATCACGTAGTAAACAAAGTCCTCGTCACCCGAATTCTAAAGCTGGTGCGCTTCACCCGGCTGAAAGAAAAACGCGTCGCCCGGTTCGACTTCAGTAGTCCCATGCTTGTCCCGAACGCTGCCGCGTCCAGAAATGACGAGATACAGCTCCGATTCAGCCGCGTGCGCATGATACGGGCAAAGGAACTTACCCTTGGGAATTCGCACCAGCGCAAGATCGAACGGATGTCGCTTGGAGAGATCGAGCGACTCCGGCTGGCGCCCGAGAGCAATCGAGATATTCTTCGATCCACGGCCAAACTTTCCCTTCGGCGACTTTCGCTCCTGCTCCGGGATTTCTTTGAGATTCACTTTGCGCATGTCAACAAACTTTTATATCAACCGGAAATTTTCATGGTATTTCGAAAATCTCGAATTGATTGGCGATACCGCGGAGGGAACGCGTCTGAGGCGTCGCGGCGATACGATTTTCCTTCAGGAGTCTGCAAGATTCGCTGTCAGCAACCACCTCTCTCGTTGCGAAGATGGAACGCGACGTCGCAAGGCCTTGAACGCGCGCCGCGATGTTAACGGTCTGTCCGAAGTAGTCCTGTCGATCGTTGAGCGAAACCGCCAGACAAGGTCCGGTGTGGATACCGATCTTGAGAAGCAAATCGCCATTTAGATCTTTCACCGCTTCTCGCATTTTGAACGCGGCAGCCATCGCCCGGTCTGGAGTTGGAAAGGTCGCCATCACTGCATCACCAATCGTCTTGACAACGGCTCCTTTTTGCTCCGCCACGATCTTGTTTAAAACGCGAAAATGCGCGCGCACCAGATCGAAGGCAGCCAAATCGCCCACTCGCTCGTAAAGTTCCGTTGAGCCTTTGAGATCGGTAAACAGGAACGTGAGGCTCGTGATCTTGAGCCGCTGATCTACTGCGAGCGTATCGGTACGATAAATGTCGCGGAAGGTTTGATTGGTCAGAAGTCGCTTCGCAGTCAGGAACGCGCGCCGCCTGCCGAGGAGATCATGAAGTTTATCGCCAGCGATCCAAATGCCGGGCAGGGTCCGCGACGCGGAGCGATTCTCCAGAAAAATGCGCAAAGGACCGGGCCGCATCTCGAGCGTGCCAGTGGGAGCATGGTCTTTGGTCATGACAAAGGCGAGTGACTGCTGTTCGCGCGTCGGCTCACCCTTCACATCGATGAACTGCGACATGTGGGCGACCGGATCGAACACGATCAAAAATTCTTCGGGTGCCTGGAGCGAGAGCTCCACTTTTTCACCCGGCGGAAGTTCGACGGTTTGCAGCGTGATTTCCTTGATCAGGTTTGCCAACTTATCGTCATTCGGCAAATCAACGCCCGAGCTCCAAAACAACTGCCTGAAGTATTCGATCCACGGCAACGTCTGCGGATCGTGCGCCGCAATCTTCCGCACCCGCGGGCTGATGGTAAAAGTGACCTCCACCATCTCGTCGAGCGTCGGCTCGTAGGCGGCCGCGCAAAGAGCGCAGCTATAGTCGGCCTGATTTACGGTCTTCAGCGTCGTGCCCGAATTGAGGACGCCACCGCAACCGGGACAGAGAATGTTCCACGATAGGTCGAAGATACCGAGCTGGGCGGCGTGCAAAAATGCGGCAATCACATCCTCCTCGTTGAGCTTATGCTCGGCGGTAAAGGCGAGAGCATTAATGCGGCAAAGCGCACGGTCCGGGGCCTCGGTGATGAGCCTTTCGATAGCGGCGACTGCCTCTGGTTTGGCCGATTCCCGTAACGCGGCAAAGAGCGCTTCGGCTTCACGGAAAGGTTTCATCATAGTAGCTATGGCTTGGCCAGAAAATGTAAAGCAACTCGCGCAAAACTTCACCTCGGCGAGCGCCGTTCGCGCTCATGAGCCTCTAAACTGAGCCTGTCCCGATCAAAGCTTCCATTTCTTCGGCAATTTTTGCTTCAGCTTTTCGACTGACTCGAAGAGATCGCCAAATTTTCCGACGCGGGCTAGCGCTTGATCCGAGCGGAATTTCAAGAGATCGGCTCTTTTCTTTTTCAGGCAGTTTGCAACTTCGTTCCAGGCTACCGGAGTGGAAACGGTCGGCTCTTCCCTGGCGCGGAGTGAATAGACGCAGATGGTGGTCTTGTGTTCGTCGTTCTGGCTCCAATCGACGAACACTTTTCCTTTCCGCACGGACTTCGACATGTTCGACGTGACAAAATCGGAATGTTCGCCTTCGAGATACTGAGCCAGCGCGCGCGACAAATCTTTCGTCTGATCGTAGGTCACAGCCGTGTTGAGTGGCACGTAAACTTGCAGACCTTTTGAGCCACTGGTCTTCACGAACGATTTCAATTTCATTCTGCCCAACAGATCGCGCAGCCAAAGCCCGACCTGGCAGCATTGCACAATGTCGGCCGGCACGCCGGGATCGAGATCAAACACCATCATGGTGGGACGTTTGATGTTGTTCTTGCGTGAGAGCGACGTATGCAATTCGAGATCGGCGAGGTTGGCCGCCCAGACCAGGGTGGGCAAATCCTGCGCGAGGCAGTAGTTCATCATGCGATTGTTGCCTTCGCTCCACACTTTTGCAGTCTTCACCCACTTCGGCCGATGGGACGGGCAATTCTTTTCGTAGAAGAACTCGCCTTCCACGCCGTCGGGATAGCGCTTCATGGTAAGCGGCCGATCTTTGAGATGCGGCAGCAGCACGGGTGCGATGCGGATGTAGTAGTCGATCACTTGGCCTTTGGTGAATCCGACCTTCGGATAAAGCACCTTGTCCAGGTTCGACACCTGAATCTTGCGGTCTTCCACGACCAGTTCGGCTTTATTAGGCATGGCAACAAGAGATTCCTCGACTTCGCTCGGAATGACAAACGATCAGGCGAAAAAACGCTCGGGCGAGAGCATGGGCTGCGGTTTGCAGATTCGAGCGACACAATGCTCCCAGCTTTCGTGGCCGCTCAGGATTTCGATCTCTACGCGCAAAAAACAAATCGGCACCTTCACCTCTGCTCCGGGCAAATACGGCATGCGCACGGCATCTTTCTCGGTGGTAACGATCATCGCCAGATCGCGGCGAATACAACGATGGATGAACGTAGTTAGCTCCGCTTCGGTATAGTAGTGATGGTCGATGTAGCGCTTGGCCAGATCGACGTGCGCGCCAAGATGTTTTAAAGCGCCTTCGAAACTTTCGGGCACAGCGATGCCGCAAATCGAGCCGATGAATGCGTCGCGCAGGCTCTCGAGCGGCAACCGTTCGCCAGTGAAAACATTCTGAAGATATAGCGGCTTATGCGCGCACTCGATAATCTCGGCGGTGCGGGTGTAACGCCGGATCCGTCGGATGAGGGCGTCATTAGGCTCTCCCGTAGTCTTTGTGATAAAGACATAGCTGGCGCGCCGGAGATTTCGCGGCGCCTCGCGCAACGTGCCGCGCGGGAGGAGGAATTCATTGCCAAAGGGCGCCTGCCGGTCCACCAGCACAATGTCCAGGCGGTGTTTGAGATGGAGATATTGCAAACCGTCGTCGAGGAGAAGCGTATCGACTTTCCATTTGTCGATGGCAAGGAGACCACTCTTCACTCGATCTTTATCGACGAGCACGACCACGTCCTTCAAATTATGCGCCAACATGTAAGGCTCGTCGCCGGCCGTCCGTGAATCGAGCAGCAGCGACTTGCCGTCGGACACAATTCTTGGCGGTTCGACCATCCTTCTGCGCAGTCGGTCCAGCCAGCTTCGTTTGCGCGGAATGCTCTTGTAGCCGCGGCTCAGAATGGCAACACGCCGGCCACCCGCCTGCAAGGCGCGCGCGAACTTTTCCACAATTGGCGTCTTACCCGTGCCGCCCACCGTGAGGTTGCCGACGCTGATAACGAGACAACCGAGCGGTCGCTCGCGTAGAATTCGTTTCCTGTAACAGTAGAGACGAAGCTGAACGAGGCGTTCGTAAATGAACGACAAGGCGTGAAGAATTCCCCGCAGAACGGAAGCGCGAATCCCATGACGACGCTCGAGAACCACGTCGATGCCGAATTGTTCCAGATTTTCAAGCCGTCGGCCCATGTGAAGCGGGGATCAGTAATCGGTGATCGGTGATCGG
>Ga0157374_10004213_pt1 | contig 12087 bp, 12 predicted proteins | sample M25metaG_FD_115308 | JGI IMG/M metagenome (GOLD analysis project Ga0157374, IMG submission 115308) | Miscanthus rhizosphere microbial communities from Kellogg Biological Station, Michigan, USA - M2-5 metaG | ecosystem: Host-associated > Plants > Roots > Rhizosphere > Soil | place: USA: Michigan...
AGCAGGAAGCCAGGAGGCCAGGAAAGCGGGGGCCGACGAATGGATGATCCTTTTTTGGATTTCTGGTTTCCTGCTTCCTTTCCAGGGTGGGATGGTCGCCGGATTGATCTTTTCTACAGAGCAATCAGCTTTCCGATTTGCATAGTAGAAATGATAAAGCAGGAAGCCAGGAAATGGAGGGAAATTTTCCTGATTTTTGGCTTCCTGCTTCAATTTTAAGCATGTAGCTCCCGGCCCTCGTGTTTCCGGCTAATCTGTGTAAATCCGTGTTAATCTGTGGATGAAAAATCTTCGTGTTTAACGAATTGAATTTCGGAGCAGCGAAAAGTGTTCGTTTATCTCGCTCCGCTCGGTTTCGTGGTGAATCCTTCTTCTCCGCTAGGCTGGTGGGGCGGGCTTCGCCTTCTGTCCAAATACGCGGGTCAATCCCGAGCGGGTTGCCGCCACCGTCACCAGCTCCGCCACGCGGCGCTTGAGCCGGAAGCCGCGCCAGAAGAGCGAGATCACGAAGAACAGGTAGAGCGCGCAGAAGATTTCAAAGGGCCAGCCGATGCTTTTCACGAAGAGTACGTTGTAGAGCACGATGCCGAGCGCGAGGATATTCGTGAGCACGGTGGTAAACACCGGCTTGTAGTGCAGTTGCACGCGGGTGAGGCACTTCGGGCCGCCGTGATATTCGGTGACCGTGCGGGCGATTACGCCCCACCACAGGTTGCCGTAAATCTGGATGTCCCAGTCGCTCCAGCCGGTGTCCGACGAATAGCGCCAGCCTTCGGTTTCGAGCAGGGCAAAGGCTTCTTCGAGCAGCTTCTCGCGGCCGACGCCGGTTTCGTTCCAGAAGTTGAGCTTGGAGATGCTGCCGCGCAGGCTGGCCTTGGGCAGCTCCTTCTCCGGCGAGGCGATAACCGCCTGCGGGGTGCGCTTGAACTTGAGCCAGGTGAAGTAACGGGCCCAGCCGCGGGTGAGCGGTTGCGCAAAGGCGAGGAAAGTCACCAGCAGGCGGGCGCGGATCGTGTCGAAGCGCCGCTCCAGCCGCGCATGCAGCATGTAGGAGAGCGCGACGAGGAAGGTGCCGCCAAACATGATGTAGGAGACGATGCCCAGGCTCCGGAATTGCAGCGAGAGCACAAACATCAGCGCCGTGAGGACCAGCCACTCGATACTGCTGAGGTAGGCGGCGATTTCGGATTGTTGCGTCGGGTAGATGGACTGGAACAGGCCCTGCCCGAACACGCCGTGATAAATCACCGGGCGATTGAGCAGCCACGTAAAGCGCGGCGCGCCATAAATCTGTCCCTTCCATTTCGCGGTGCCGGTGGGGCCGAAGAAAATGAGGTGCTTGAAGCGCAGCATCGACTCCGCCTCGCCGTAGCCTTCCTGCTGCTTGCGGAAGGCGGTGAGGGTGAAGCGACGATAGTGCCAGACGATGGCCGAGGGACTGAAGGCGATCACGCCGTTGTTGTTCTGCAGGCGCCAGCAAAAGTCCACGTCATCACCGGCCTTGCGATACTCGGTATCGAAACCGCCGATGCTTTCGAAAGCCCAGCGATGGAAGGCCATGTTGCAGCCGGGAATGTGCTCCGCCACCACGTCGGTGAGCAGCACGTGGGAAGGTCCACCGGGCGCGGCGGCGACGGCGGCTTGAATCCAGTCCACGGCAGGGGGCGAGATATTCGGCCCGCCCACGCCTACGTAATCGCCGCTGATGAGCGTGCCGATCATGTAGTAGAGCCAGTCGGGATCGGCCATGCAGTCCGAGTCGGTATAGGCGAAGACGTCGCCGGTCGAGGCCTGGGCACCGATGTTGCGGGCGAAGCTCAGGCCCATGTTTTTCTGCCGGATGTAATGGAGGCGGCCGGAAATCTGGTGGGTGGTGCCGGGGGCGCCGCCCTCGAAGGGCTGGGGCTCGGGGGCTTTGCCGGTGGGCGAGTAGCGGGAGAGAAACTTGTCCGCGATCTGCACCGTGTCGTCCTTCGAGCCGTCGTCGACCAGCACGATTTCGTAGTCGGGGTAGTTCAGCTTTTCCAGCGATTCGAGGCAGTCGGGCAGCGTCTTGCCGCCGTTGTAGGAGCACACGATCACCGAGACGCGCGGGTATTTTTCCAGCTTTACGCGGGTGGTCACGTATTCCGTGGTCGCGAGCTTTGCCTTCAATGAATAGAAGGCCTTCTTCGGCTTGCGGTCGCGGGTGACGAGGCCAAAGGCCCAGTCCGTGATGTCGTGTCCCCCGGTGAACCACTCATCGGTCCACGAGAAAAAGATGGTACCGGCTGCGCCGCCCTTCACCACGCAGTCGAGATGCCAGTCCAGCACCTCCACCTGCATGTCCTCGCCCTTGCGGATGGTATCGAGGCCGAACTCGCCAAAGATGAGCGGCTTGTCCTCGGCGAGGTTTTGCAGCCGCGCGAGGTAACGCTCGAAATCGACCTGGCGCTCCAGATAGACGTTGAAGCTGTAGAAATCGACATTGCCGGGCAGCAAATATTCCGTGGGCGGATAGCTGGCGTAGCTGTAGAGCGGGCGCGGGTCGGCGGCGCGTGCTTCGTCGATCAACTTCTCCACGAAGCTGATGACGCGGCGGGCGCCCAGCCAGCGCACGATGTGCGAGGGGATTTCGTTGCCGACGAGATAGCCGAAGATCGCCTCGTGGCCTTTGTTCTTCGCCACGCCCTCGCGGATGGTCTTCACCACCTGAGTGCGGATTTTCGGATTGTTGAGAAACTCGACATGCTCCGCCCAGGGAATGGAAATCATCACCCGCAGGCCGAACTCGGCGCACAGGTCCAGAAACCAGCGGGGCGGGATGTGGTAGATGCGGAGCAGGTTGACGCCCAGCTCCTGCATGAGGAGGAAATCGGCGCGCGCTTTTTCGGGATTGCCGACAAAGTCGCCCGCGGCATCCGGTTCAAAAGGGCCGTAGGTGACGCCCTTGATGAAAAACTTGGTTTCGCCATCGAAGAAAAACTTCGCCCGGGCGCGGATCGGCTCCATTGGCGTGCGTTTGGCCGTGGCCGAAGGTGCATCTAATACTGAGGATTCAGACATGGAAAAGGGTGGCGGGATACCAAATGGTTTTCAATTCGTCACTGATTAAGTGTGAACTCTGACGCAGTGAATAGAAAAATCATCATTCCAAATTCGACTGGATGAGATCTTTCAGCCGCATCATTCCCCGGCGAATCCGCGCTTTGACCGTCCCGAGGGGCTCGTGGAGCCGTCCGGCAATCTCCGACTGGGTGAGCCCGGAGAAAAAGGCGAGTTCGATCGCTTCCCGCTGGTCCTTGGTGAGTTGCATCACGGCATCATGGACGATCCGGCTCTTTTCCCCGGCCTCCACGGTTTCCAGCGAATCGTTTCCGTTCAGCTTCTCAAAGATGGAGCTTTCCTTCTCCAGATCGTCCTGCAGCCGGTGGCGGCGTTGCTTCGAGCGCAGGCGGTCGATCGCGCGGTTGCGAGTCATGGTGACGGCCCAGGTGAGCGGCTTGCCCCGCTTGGGATCGTACATCATCGCCTTGTCCCAGATTTGGAGAAACACCTCCTGGAGCACATCCTCGGCGGATTCCTGATCGTTCAGAATGCGATAGGCGGTCGAGAGCAACACCGCCGAGTAGCGCTCATACAGGGCCTCAAACGCAACGCGATCCCCCTGGCCGACCCTTTGAACCAGCATGATTTCCAAATCAATATCTGCCTGGGGGTAATCCATGGTGCAGGGTGGCATGATACACAAACCATTCTACTCTGGCAATGCTGGGATATAAGAAACTCTTCTCTCCTCCCGGTGCCTCTGCGGTAAAGTCGTTGTCTTTATTTGGAATAATTCTTGATAAGCACCCCCGTTGGCCCTACCTTGCGACCCCGATGTCGAAGCACGACCATGAGCATAGCTATGACGAGACGGTTTCCCAAAAGGGATTCCGCCTCACCGGTCAGCGGCGCGCCGTTTATGACGCGTTGATGGCGCAGCGGGATCACCCGACGGCGACCGACGTCTTCCTGCGGGTGAAGCACGAGATGCCCACCATCTCCCTCGCCACGGTGTATAACTGCCTCGAAACGCTCACCGAATGCGGCCTTGTCCGCCACGTGAACATTGAGCGCCAGCCTTCCCGGTATTGTCCAAATACCGAGGAGCACGGCCATTTTTACTGCGATGGCTGCGGCGTCGTGCTTGATGTGCCCCTGCGCGAGGAAGCCCGTCTCGACGAGGCCTGGCAGCTTCCGCGCCAGTGTGTAGTGCGCCATCACGAAGTCGCCTTCCGCGGCCTCTGCCCCGACTGCGCGCAAAAAGATCCGAACCTTTCAAAGCATCCCAACCGAAAAACCAAACCATGAGTTCACTGATTATTAAAGACTTGCACGCCAACGTGGCGGGACAGGAAATCGTTCGCGGCCTGAGCCTGGAGATCGAGCCCGGAAAGGTGCACGCGATCATGGGGCCGAACGGTTCCGGCAAGAGCACGCTCGCCAAGGTGCTCGGCGGCCATCCCAGCTACGAGGTGACGAGCGGCGAAGTGCTCATGGACGGCGTGAACATTCTCGAAATGGAGCCCGATGCGCGTTCCCGCGCCGGTCTCTTCCTCGCCATGCAATACCCGATGGAAATCCCCGGCGTGAGCAACGCGAACTTCCTCCGCGCCGCTTTGCAGTCCCGCCTGCCCGAGGGCGAGGAGATCGAGGCGGTGGATTTTTACGAGCGCATGTACGAAAAAATGGACCTGCTGGAAATGGACCGCAAATTCACCGCGCGCTCGGTGAATGAAGGCTTCTCCGGCGGGGAAAAGAAGCGCAACGAAATCCTGCAGATGGCCATGCTGGAGCCCAAATACGCCGTTCTTGATGAAACGGATTCCGGCCTCGACATTGACGCGCTGCGCATCGTCTCGCACGGCGTGAACACGCTGCGCGGCCCCGGCCTCGGCATCCTGCTCATCACCCACTACCAGCGCCTGCTCAATTACATCAAACCCGACTACGTGCACGTGATGGTGCATGGCCGCATCGTTCGCAATGGCGGTCCCGAGCTCGCCCTCGAGCTGGAAGAAAAGGGCTACGACTGGATCAAGGAAGAAATTGCAGCGGCCGCCGCTGTCTAACCATTGGAGAACCGCCATGGAAACTGAATCAACACAAGTCGCGATTGACCGGAGTATCGGTGATTTCTCGTATCCCGAGAGCCATCAATACGATGCCGGGATCGGCCTCACGCACGAGACGATCGATTACATCACCAACGTAAAAGGGGAGGCCGACTGGGTGCGCGAGTTCCGCCACAAGGCGCTCGACGTTTTCAACAGCAAGCCGATGCCCACCCACTGGGCTTCCAAGGATCTCAACACCATCGTCTTCGACAACATCCGCTACTACCTGGCGAACGGCCAGAAGCCCAGCCGGAGCTGGGACGATGTGCCCGAGGACATGAAGCAGACCTTCGAACGGCTCGGCATTCCGGAGCAGGAGCGCAAGTTCCTCGCCGGCGTCGAGGCGCAGTTCGACAGCGAGGCCGTTTACTCGAATATCAAGAAGGCCGTGGGCGACCAGGGCGTGATCTTCGTGGGGCCGACCGAGGGCCTGCGCGATCATCCTGAGATCTTCAAGAAGTGGTTCGGCAAGGTCATCCCGACCGGCGACAACAAGTTTAGCGCGCTCAACAGCGCGGTCTTCAGCGGCGGCTCGTTCATTTACGTCCCGCCGGGCGTGAAGGTGAAGCATCCGCTCCAGGCCTATTTCCGCATCAATGCGGAAAACTTCGGCCAGTTCGAGCGCACCCTCATCATTGCCGATGAAGGCAGCGAGGTGATGTACATGGAAGGCTGCACCGCGCCGAAATTTGAGACCGCCACCCTGCACTCCGCGGTGGTGGAACTCGTCGCCCTCAAGGGCGCGAAGATCCAATACGTGACCGTGCAAAACTGGTCGAACAACGTCTTCAACCTCGTGACCAAGCGCGCCGTGGCGCACGAAGAGGCCGAGGTGAAGTGGATCGATTGCAACATCGGCTCCCGCCTCACGATGAAATATCCGGGCGTCGTTCTGAAGGGACGCAAGGCCCGCGGCGAAGTAATTTCCATTGCGCTCGCCAGCGACGGCCAGCATCAGGACACCGGCGCGAAGATGATCCACGCGGCGGATGAAACCACTTCGAACATCGTCTCGAAGAGCATCAGCATCGGCACCGGCCAGTCAACGTATCGCGGCCTCGTCCACGTGCCCAAGCACCTCAAGGGCTGCAAGAACAACACCGAGTGCGATGCCCTGCTCATCAACTCCGAGTCCCGCACCGACACCTACCCGGCGATCACCGTGCGCGGTACCGGCAATGCCACCCAGCACGAGGCGAGCGTCTCGCAGATCAGCGAAGAGCAGATCTTCTACATGATGTCGCGCGGCCTCACCGAAGCGCAGGCGATGAGCCTGAGCGTGAATGGTTTCGTCAACGATCTCGTGCGCCAGTTCCCGATGGAATACAGCGTGGAGTTGAAGCGATTGATTGACCTCGAAATGGAAGGATCGGTCGGCTAACCCATCCAAAAACACTGTCATTCTGAGCAACGCGAAGAATCTCCATTTATTTCTGGAATGCGCGATCACGACTACTGGGCTTACATGATCACCAATAAGCTGCGCACGGCGCTTTATGTCGGGATGACAAATGATCTCGCCCGCCGGATTGCGGAACATCGCGAAGGTAAAGCCAATAGCTTTGCTGCCCGATATGATTTGAACCGGCTGGTCTGGTTCGAGCACTTCCGCCAGGTGGAGGATGCCATTGCCTGTGAGAAAAAACTGAAGGGCTGGCGTCGCGTGCGAAAGGACGACCTTATCGCTCAGAAAAATCCACGCTGGCTGGATCTCGCGGCCGACTGGCAGGAGCAATCACCGCGAATCGACGATTTGAAGCGCTGGGAAGCAGAAATAGTTGGAGATTCTTCGCTTCGCTCAGAATGACAGTTTTTTGGAACTACGATGATTTAACCATGAGTGACACACTTTTGATGCCTACCGAACCTTGTACCAATACCGCGGACGAAAGCGCCGCCCTGCTCGCGCAACCGGAAGTCGTCAGCGATCTTCCCGCCGCTTTGCAAAACGCCCGCAGCGAAGCCTGGAGCACTTTCGAATCGCTCCCGATGCCCAGGCGCACCGACGAGACCTGGCGCTTCACCAACCTCAAGTCGATTGACCTCACCGCCTTCGTGAAGCCGTTGCCGGTGAGCGAAGACGTGCAGGAACAGCTCATCGAGCGCTCCGTCGGCCAGGGCGAAATCGCGGGCCGCATGGTTTTCGCCAACGACCAGCTCCTCAAGCGCGAAATCCTCTCCGAGGAATTGAAGGCGAAGGGCGTGATCTGGGAGCCGCTGGAAAAAGCCGCCACCGACCACGCCGAGCTTTTCCGCAAGCACTTCATGGCGCAGGACGTCATCCTCGGTGGCCAGAAATTCGCCGCCCTGCACGAGGCCAATGTCCGCACCGGCACCTTCCTTTATGTGCCGAAAAACGTGGAGATCGCGCTGCCGCTGGAAGTCTTCCACTGGCTGCACGGTGCGAACGGATCGACCTTCCCGCACACCCTGCTCATCGCCGGTGCGAACAGCAAGATCACGCTCATCGATTACTTCGAGAGCGCGGAGGAAGTGCCCGGCTTCGCCTGCGGCGTGAACGACCTCTACCTCGAGCCCGGCGCGAAGCTCACCTACGTATGTGTGCAGAAATGGAGCCGCCAGACCCAGGCCTTCCAGATCAACAACACCACCGTGGACCGCGACGCCTCCGCGACCAGTCTCGTGCTCAATCTCGGCTCCAAATACGCCCGCAGCGAGAGCGTCAGCCGTCTCGCCGGGGCTGGCGGGCGCAGCGACATGCTCAGCGTCTCCGTCGCCGATGGCGAGCAGGAGATCGACCAGCGCACGTTCCAGATCCACCAGGCGCCGAACGCCACCAGCGACCTCCTTTACAAGAACTCGCTCGACGGCCATTCCCGCACCACTTTCAGCGGCCTCATCCGCGTCGAGCCCGGCGCGCATCGCACTGATGCGTACCAGAAGGTTCGCAACCTGTTGCTCAGCGACGACGCCGAGGCCAACAGTGCCCCCGGTCTTGAAATCGAAGCCAACGACGTGCGCTGCACCCACGGCGCAACCAGCGGCCAGATCGAGCAGGAAGAGCTTTTCTATCTGCTCTCCCGCGGCATCTCGCGCAAGCAGGCCCAGAAGCTCATCGTCCTCGGCTTTCTCAACGAAGTCTTCGAACGTCTTGGTGACGAAACCATCGCCGCCAGCCTGAAGCAAAAAATCGAAGCTCGCTTCACCCGCTAAAAAAAGCTCACCACTAAAAAGCCCAAGGCTGTGCCTCACCGCATCGCTTTGGGCTTTTTCTTTGCGACCGCAGCCTTGCTCTTTGTCTTGCTCGTGCTCCTCCAAAAAAAGCTGAAAAAGGATGTGAACTGAAGGGGATGTTTTGGCCTGCGGTCTTGAAATTACCTCAATTCAAAGGGAGCAAGAGCATGAGCAAGACAAAGAGTAAGATAAGAAATATCTATCCTCTGCGCCCCCGCGCCTCTGCGGTGAAATTACTCCGGTCGATCCAGTTCCTCGCCCGTCTTCTCCTCATACTCCGCAAAGTGATCCGCCGTCAGCGGGTCGCTGATCTTGTGGCTTTCCTCGAACCACTGCCCCAGGTCGATTAGCTTGCAGCGGCGGGAGCAAAACGGTCCCAGCGGCTCCGCGTCGAAGTCGTTTTCTTTTTTACAAGTCGGGCAGCGAACGATCATGGACATTTGAAAAATCTAGAGCTTATTCGTCCGTCGGCAATGGAAATTCCGCCAGGGTTTTGCCCGTCACAAAACGTCCGTTTACCTTCAGCACTTCGCGAAAGTAGAGCCGCCCGTTTTCAATATCCACCAGCCGCTGGCGGGAGAGGGGAAAGAACCCTCCATTATTGAGAATCGTCACCCCGTGTCGCTGCCACACTCCCGCGTAATGGGTGTGGCCGAGCACGATGAATTTTGCCTGGGGCCGATACTGGTGGACCAGCCGGGCGGCCCGTTTCGGGGTCAGCATCCAGCAGCGAATGATGTGGAGCGGACGCCACGGCGGCCAGCTCTGGTGCATCACCGTCAGCAGCTTTGCGAGGGGACCATGCCGCACCGGCGGCTCGCGCAATTGCAGGGCCAGCGCCGCCTGCTTGCTCGCATGCAGCCGGTGCTCCAGCATGGTCAGCGAATCCGCATCCATCGTCGAGAGCGCCTCCGTATGCGCGGCCGCCACATACTTCGCCTCGTGGCTCCACGGCGAGATGCTGTAAAAAAGAAGGTCCCCATGCGTGACCAGCACCCGCTCGCGTGGCAGGTCCAGATGGTTCGTCGGCGAAACCATCGGGTCATGATTTCCGTTGATGAAAATCGGCACCACGTCCAGCCGGGCGCAGAGCTGGCGCAACGCGGCCAGATCCCGCTCGCCCTGTTCCCGCTGCGAGCGATAGCGCATCTCCACCGTATCGCCGTTGAAGACCACGGTCTCCCGCCCCTCCAGCAGGGGAGCCAGTTGCTCCAGCTCCTCCACCGTCGTGGCTGGATGCCCGAGGTGCAGATCGGAGAGAATGCGGATCGGAGTCTCGAAATTCATGCGCTCATCATTCGCGGCTCATTCGCCGATCACGCTCACTACGATCCGCCGCCGATGCGGCGACCGGCGATGCTCGAATAGAAAAATGCCCTGCCACGTCCCCAGCGTCAGCCGTCCGCCGGCCACCGGGATCGCCTCGCTCGTCCGCGTGAGCACCATGCGAATGTGGCTCGGCATGTCGTCCGGCCCCTCCGCGGTGTGCACGAAGTAATCCGCATCCTCCGGCACCAGCCGGTTGAAATACTCCTCCAGATCCACCCGCGCCGAGCGGTCCGCATTCTCGTAAATGATCAGGCTCGCGCTCGTATGCTGGATGAAAACCGTCGCCAGTCCCGCGCGAATCCCGCTTTCCGCCACCACCCGCTCCACCGCCCCGGTGATCTCATAGGTGCCTTTCCCCCGGGTCGAAACCTCAAAACTCGCAGTATGTGCGCTCATGCAGAAAGGAACTCTGCCCATATTCCCTTTGAATCCAAATTCCAAAATCCAAATTCGGAAATAAATCTCCTGCCCATCTCAGTCTTTCAGTTTCAAAAACGTTGCTCCGGAACCAACGAGCGAACCCGGAAGGACGAGGCTGGAGCCTGGTAGCGAGGGAAAACAACCCAATGTCCCCCCGAGCAACGTCGCGGGGCCTCTCTTGAAAGGGAGAGGTGGGCCGGAACTCCTTCAGAGTTCATGAATTTTTTTGGGATGTTTCCCAGGGTAGGCGCTCCTCGCGTCGCGCCAACCCTGGGCTGATTGCAGGAACGCCCTTGGCGTTCTCCAGAAAAAGGCGATCGACGGGCAAAAGAATTGTGGCGTGCTCTCAAGTTGCATTTGGGCGCGCCGGTGGAGATTCGGCGAAGTTTGACTTTGTGGAGAGGGGGACTTCCCAAGTTGCTGAGGTTGTCCCGATTCGATGGACACGATTGGGGGAAGCCGAGCAACCCTATGGAAAGCATGAAAGCATCGAAACCAATGTCAGCCCGAGACACCCAACACCCAACCTGCTTATGCAGGATTGAAAGGCGGGGAAGAACGTGGAAGTGCGCTTGCGTTGTAGCCACGGCCCTGGGGGTCGTTGGGGGAAAACGTTGCTGCGGAACCAACGAGCGAACCCGGAAGGACGAGGCTGGAGCCTCGCGGACAAGGTGCGATACCAAGCTGGAGCCTGGTATCGAGGGAAAAAGGAGTTCCGTATTTCGCGAATTTTGGCGTTTTTAGCGGACCCCCCCATTTCTGCGCCGCCCTACTCGGAAAGGATTACTTCGTCTTCCCAGTGCAGAAATAGATGGAGATGCTTCGACTCCGCTGCGCTCAGCATGACATCGTTTTGGCAGGGGCGTAAAACCAACGGAAGCTTTCGGAAATTGATTTCGAGAGATGCTGTAACTTCGTGGAGAGTGCTGGCTGGGATTCTTCCTTCTTCGTGTGCTTCGTGGTAAAATATCCTTCCTCCGTGATCTCTGTGTCCTCTGTGGCTTTCCCTCCCGCCGTTGTGTCATAAATTGAAAATCCTACTTGCCAAGTAGATTAGTCGGGTTATCCTGCTCTACACAAAAAAACAAGACGACTGCATCAAGAAGATTCCCGATGGAATCTGCCAACCTGGTAGGAGAAAGCCAAGGTGGCTGTCCGGCTGAAAAAGCCCGACGATGCGCGCGAGCTGCCCGAAGGCGGTTCGCGAACAAAAATTCTCCATGATGACAGTCTGCAAAACCTAAAAAGAAAGGCAGACCCAAAATGAGCAAGCTAAGCATTCGCACCAATCCAGAGAACCCGAATCACCATCTCTGGAACAATCACGGCACCTGGTTCGTTCACTACGTCGTGCATCCCACGCCGATCACCAAGGAACGCATCCGCCGATCCCTCGGCACCCGCGACCTCGAGGAAGCCCGCGCCCGTCGCGACGCCCTCCTTTACGGCAGCACCGAGTTTCTGCAAAAAGCCGCGTAAGCCCGGGGCCGCCAAGCCCCGTCGCATAGCGCCGCCGTTTCGGACGCCATTTGCAAGCAGGCCAGCCAGCGTTCTCCTCTGGCTTCTCCTTTAAAAATGGCGAGCAGCACGGAGGTATCTACCGCGACTGCGCTCATCGACGCTGGCCTTTCGCCCGATTAGCGGGAATTTCCACCGGGCCACGCAATTCCTCCAGCAGTCTCTCCACCGATTGCCCGGTTAACTCGACTTTCAGGCACCCTAGCGCTTTCACCGCCTTTTGACGATCCACCACCTTGCGCAGCCGGATGCCTTCATCCGTCGCCACAAAGTCCACTTGCGCTCCCGGTTCAATGCCAAACCGATCCCGCAATTCCTTTGGAATCGTGACTTGTCCTTTGGAAGTAACCAGTGCCTTCATAAGCTTTAAGGTAGGAATTATAGGTAAGAATTGCAAGTAAGATCAACTTGTTTCCCATTTCTCTGTGCCTCTGTGCCTCTGTGCCTCTGTGCCTCTGTGCCTCTGTGCCTCTGTGCCTCTGTG